>Ga0335069_10000154_pt1 | contig 116440 bp, 112 predicted proteins | sample Lox_Sample_11_FD_206714 | JGI IMG/M metagenome (GOLD analysis project Ga0335069, IMG submission 206714) | Soil microbial communities from Loxahatchee National Wildlife Refuge, Florida, United States - Lox_Sample_1.1 | ecosystem: Environmental > Terrestrial > Soil > Wetlands | place: USA...
CCAGGTCGAGCTGCTCTTGAATCAACGCCCAAGAAAAACCTTAGGATTCCAGACGCCTGCCGATAAACTCCAAGCAAGTGTTGCGTCGACCGTCTGAGCTGGCAGTGTTTATCAGGACCTACCAGTTCAGACACTGCTCTTTTCGACAAGTTGTTCGACCAACTTCTCAAGGTCTGGATAACCGGCGCCGAGTAAATAACGGCTGGTACCCACATGGACGGTAACCCGTTGGCCAGGAGTTTGGAGTCGGAAACGGGGTGCACTTGCCACTTGCCAGACTTGATTTAAGCGGGACACATGTGTTAGCGTCTGCCGCACGTTCGACAGTCCCTAGGTCCCCACGGCCATCGGAATTGCTCCAATGCAAGTTAAGACATTTCAAAGAGGAGATCTGCCGATGTACAAACCCGTCCAATCAATGGTTCTCAGTCTGACGCTCGCTTTCCTTGCATTGACCTGGTCCAACGCTGCTGTTACGCCGCTGGTGCTGTACGACAATTTTCAGTCTACGCATATAGACCCGGCGAAATGGGTTGGCGAACCGGCCTCACTCCCCAATGCCACCGATAAAGACAGACGCGAAGTGAAGATCGAACTCGTAGGAGAAGACGATAGCCGCCGGCTGCACATTTCCCAGACAGCATATTCGTCGATTGCCGACAACAATGGCGATGGCGGCGTTGGGTTCGGTCTTGGATTCGCCAATCCCAGTATGGTGAAATCCGTATCGTTTACTCTCGCCGTCGGCACGGAGGAAGTCGGCTGCGGCGCTGACGATCCCGCTTGGGCTGGCGCTGGCTTCTTTGGGGACTATTTCAATCCAAGCGGTGCTCAGGACGGTCAAACTGGGGATATTGTGGCTTCGATCGGAGTTGGCCGTCTTTCCACCGATAATGTGACTACACTCGATGCCAGTGCCTCCGTGTCCCAATGCCAGGACGCACAGTGTAACGGGCAAACCGTATTGGTGTCCCAAGACCTCGGCCCGGTCCAAGCAGGCAGCACAAATAGATATTCCGCCACCTGGGACCAGCCAAATCACCAGTTTGTTTTCCGACTGAATAACAACGCTTCCGTCGCACTCCCGTACAACCTGCCGGACAGCCTTCCGCCTGGGTTGTCAGACAAGAGTTTCTACGTATTCGCTTCGATCCCACACTGCACCACGGCTCCGCGACCTGTAACACAGATCGATGCATTTGTAGGTAGCGTTTATGTTAATCGGTGAGGCTTTTAAGTCCGATTGACGTTGTCCCACACACACATACCAAGGGGGAAGATATGAAGGAGGCAGGATGGTATTGCCTGCCTCCTTCTCTTTTTTTTTCAAATCCATGCCCCATCACTTAACGGTCCTCGTGAAGTAGCTATGATTTGGATAACTCCTCAGGACTTGACGATAGCAGCGACTGTGATGAATTCTTTGTCTCACATTCAGTGAGTGGAATGTGAATGGAATCCGATGAGTTTCGATAGCCTCTCTGATGCGGAAAAGGCGCTTGTGGGACAAGCACTTCGGGCCGCTGCCCGAGGACCGTTCTTCCCTGACCATGAGTTTCTCGCGCTATTTGGCTTTGAACGCAACGAGTTTTGCGTCATTGCTGATGCGTGGCCGGCTGTAGTCGCAGACCGTGAAGACATGGCGCTGGCAATTACCGAATCAGTTTTCCATCTCTTGTACTATCCGCACCGCAAGCAAGCCATATGGTCGGACTGGATATCGGTTGACCGCCCGCAGCTCGGGGAGTTGTATGAAACCTTGCGTGGGTCCGGGTTTCTGGACGACGGCTGGGGTAGCATTTGGAGTTCCATACGGAAGTGAATTGAACACGTGGACGGGATAGCTCAAATCCCGGTGAGTCGGCTAACCGGACAAGTGGAGGCTAGTACCCACCTACTGGTCAACAGTAAAGATCAGGCTGCGGCCTTCGTGGGCGGCGCGATCAACGAATTCTGGAATGCCCGAAAACCAGTCCCACGTGTACTCCCATTCTTGTTCCGAGATGAATTCCTGTGGGTAGTCTGTGCCACGAAGTTGGTCAAACCGTTCTTTCATCCACTCTTTCGTAACTGAGTTGAGAGCGGCTGAAATTTCTGGCAGTTCGCTACTGTCTATAAAATTGACGATATAAGTTAGCGGGTCTGAATATAGTTGAATTCCGCCGACAATCAGTTTGCCCAAGGGAGTTGCGGAACGAGCAACCGACAGCGTCCCATCTGTGAGGCAACGGTGTATCGCATCCCACGCCTTGTCAGTCTGCAGTAGATGCACTTCGTCCCACGGCTCTTCGATTTCCAGTTGAATGTAGTCAAGACGCTTCTCATCGCTGTCCAGTGCCAGTAAGTGCTCTTTTTGCTCCGAACTTAGTGCGAAGAAAACACCACGACATGCCATCGTAGACTCCCTCTAATTGTCGCCGAATGGTATCAAAGTTCTGATCACCCGGCTTGCCGGACATGCGACTTTGGGAAGCGTCGTATCAATTCTTACTAGCTATCGTGGCCTCTGCGGGACGGGACGCTCCGATCATTTTCACAATCTTCTGGGCGAGACTGGGCGCGGCGAGTTCCCCGCTGGCGGCAATGACCTCGTCGTTGCCGAGCAAAATGCTGGTGCGGGCGTCCTGCACCACAGCGGTAAAGGTGTAAGTCCATAGCGGTCGGTCCACCTCAATATCCAGGTCCGCGAGTCTGCGGTCCCTTACGACTGCAAGTCCCAAATCGTGAAAGCCCGGCTGCTTCATCAACTCCATTTCGAGCATCGAGGTGGTAAACCAAACGGTCTTGGAGTTGACGAAAACAGTGCGGGCCTTCCGGAGTAAGTCCGCAGGTTTTTCGTGCGCCAGGCTCGCGCTGGAAGGCGGCAACTCGGGCTGCTGGGGCTGCAGGGCTACTCCCGAGGGCAGTGGCGTATGCTCCGACCCGCTGGCTAGCCCAAATACGGAGTCCAGGGGAACGGCAAAATTGAGGGCCTGCCCTTGCTTCGAGAAAACCACAATACCGAGCGCACGGCCTTTCGAGTCCACGACAGCGCCGCCGCTCGAACCCGGCGAAACCGGCGCGGTGAATTGCAGGACGCGGTAGCCGCGCTGTGTAGTCAGCACTTCTTCCACCGGGCGTTCGGCGCTCAAGACTCCCGCGGACGCGCTCCAAGTCAGCCCGGATGGATTGGAAACCACAAAGATCGACTCGCCCAGCCGGGCCTCGTTGAGCGGCGCAACTTCCAGAGCAGGCAGGTTCGTCGCCGGAATCCGAATAGCGGCCACGTCGCGTCTCTCGTCCACGGCGACAAGTTCCACGCGGTCGTATATCTCACCGGTCTTGAGGCGGACTTGGACCTCGCGTGCGTCTTTAATGACGTGGTACGCCGTCAGAAGGATCCCATCTGACCGCACAATGACTCCTGAGCCCACGCCGCTCAGGCGACCGGCTCCAGCCCCGGTCAGGACCACCGCGACGGAAGGCGAAACACGGGCGACAACCTCTTCGGAACTCATCTCAGCGGGCGGCGGCGGAGCTTGGCTCGCCGCAGAATGAGCCAGCGCAAGCAAGGCGAGGCTCGCGCATAGATATCGGACACTTGAAGTTTGTTTCGTGGTCATCTTGTTTGATCCTCGTTTCCAGTAACAGGCTTTGTGAACCAAGTGCAGGATTCGTGGCAAATTTGCCAGCTTCTAGTACACCCATCGCAGCAATCTGATTGCCAGTAACGCTGATGACGAGGCTGGACACGGGTTGAAAACAAACGACAAACGTGAGGGGACTATGCGGATTTCGCACTTGGTGCCGGTTCTTCACTGCAGCGCTGTCGCCTTAACCTGGCAGAGCAACCGTCCAACCGACCGCATTAAGTCCTGGCTGCTAACCGGCGGTTATCGACGTACCCACTTCGGCGATTACGCCGTCAATCGTGCAGGTTGACCACTGTTTGTGGCCATCGGGCGAGGTGCCCACAAAAGAAGGAAAACCAGGCTCAAGCCGAAGAAAATCCCGGCTACATACCAGTTACTACCCATGAATTTAAGTACCGCTCCAAGGACAGCAATGCTCATGGCGTTGTTGAAACCGATCAAGTGGGCTGCTTTCGAATGTTTGAGAGCCTCGCCGAGGTTGTTAGGAAGCGCGTCGGCTGACTTTTTGAAAAGCGTCTGCCGCAGGACGAATCCGGACCAGACCGCGGCAGCAGTCGCGAGAACGAACACCACCAAAAGCCCTAGGGGCACGGTGCGTTGACCAAGATTCATTTTGTGGACCATGAAAAGGACGCAGAGCCAGGCGAGCAAATAAACCATGTGGAGTACCTTGATTTGAGTTTGTGTCTTGGATATGGGGTCCGATTTAGCGCGCATCTTAAGCTGACAGATTCTAGCGAAAGCAAGGCAGCAGCCCCCGACGAGCAACGTCTCGGAAAGGCTAACACCCCGAAAGGAAGAATGCTGACTCGTGCCACCGTAAGTCCCGAGCAGATGCAAGAAGCCACTGAGGAACGCAGTTCCACAAAGCATCGCCATTGCCAGTGTCGCGTATTGAACGATGTATTTCATGAGGCGATGCTAGCACAGGTTTTCTGTTAGTCCTGGAAGGTCGCGTTACTCGAAAAGTTCCTGATAGCCCCACTCGGCGACGCCTTGGCTCCTCAATGTTCCCGCGTTAGGTACGACACGCCCAAGGACATGAAACCCACAGCGAAAATAAGGGTCAGGATTCTACAATTAGGACTTGTCTTGTGCTTTTGCTGGCTGGAGCTTCCGAATGGCCTCTTCGACTGCTCCCACATGTGCTCTTGATACCGGACAATCAGTAGCGGTCATACCGTCGCGCAACCGAATCAACGAGGGCAGTGCATCGTGGCAGCCAAGATTTCCGATGGCGATTGCTGCGTGGATACTCGTGCTTAAGTCTCCACTTCCTAGCATCGGGATCAGAAGTTCACAAGCTCTTGCGTCACCTAGTTCTCCCATTGCCATTATCGCTATGTAGCGAAGGTTTCTGCTGTCCAACTGTTCGACAATTGCGCCTAATGAACGCGGATCACGAAGAGCGCCTAGTCCTGAGAGTGCTCCTGATCGTACCTCTTCCTCTGGCGCTTGCAGCATGGCGAGCAATATTGGCATTATCTTTGGCGACCCACCGATCCTCCCTACGGCCTCAGCTGCCTGGCAACGCACAAACTTGTCCTCGCTGGGTTCTTGCAAGATCTGTAAGAGTAGCGGAGTGGCGGATTTTGCTGCATGGGCTCCAAGCGCTCTAATGATGTGAGGGCGACCAGGCTGTTCACGATTCACAGCCATTCTAAGTAGCGCTTCAATACCATCCGCCCCTAGTTTTGCGAGTGTCCCAGAAGCGATTTTGATAAATTCAAAATCGCCAGTGCCAATCGCTCTTTCAATAACGGGAACAGCCTTGGGATCGCCGATCTCGCCGAGTGCCTCGACTATGTAAGACGCAAGAGTTGAGTCCGCGTGTATCTTCTCCAATTCAGCCATGAGGGCTTGGCATCCAGCATCATTACGGAGCTTGCCAAGGGCTGTTGCCGCGCTTGTCCGCGCCTCTTGGTCCTCGTCATCTTCGTACACACGATCATCGCGCCATTGCAGGGCCGTTATCAGTGGCTGAGTTGCGTCTTTGTTACCGATTTTCCCCAGCGCGATTGCTGCCCCATTTCGCACATATCCGTCCGGGTCTTTCAAGGCCCGCAAGAGACGCGCAAAAGCGCACTGACCCATGTCGGCAAGTCGATCGGCCGTCTTCCAATTGATTGACCAATCGTGTTTGCGCAGGTCATCGAGCAGTTTCTCGATGTAATTGGTATCACCTGAGCATGATTCTTTCATATCGGGTCACACGCAAGTCCAGATCGTATTCGGCGATGTACTTCCATGGGGCGGCTTTACGCCGATATTCTCCGTGCCCTCTGTGCTCCCTACCTCTGTGGCCTCTGTGCTAAACCCAATCGCAAAAATACCGCCCCACCCGCCATTCAAGCGCTAAGGGCCGCCGAATTCGTCGCTTCCTCGGGGTGTATCTCGACGGCCCGCAGGACCAACTGCTTCAGGCACTCAATAAAATGCGGCGAATCGCCCACCGCAGGCATCATCCGATACCTCTGGATGCCGGACTTCTTCGCATCCGCCCGGCCCTCAATATTGATCTCATGCAGCGTCTCGATGTGCTCCGTGACAAAGCTGATCGGCACCACCAGCATCTCCTTCACCCCTTCGTGCCCCAGCTTCTCGAGCGTCCCCACGAACGACGGCTCCAGCCATTTCGCAGGCCCCACCTTGCTCTGGAAGCACAGCATGTGCGTGCGCGGCCAGTTCGCGAACTGTTTTTTCCCTGCTTCCGTAACCAGCCGGATCGTTTCCTCCACGTGCCGCGGGTAAGGGTCGCCCTTCTCCACCAGGCTCATCGGCAGCCCGTGCGCGCTGAACACCAGGTGTATCTTCGAGCTGTCCGGAAACTGCCGCAGGCATTTGCCGATGTTCGTCGCCAATGCCTGGATGTAATTCGGATGATCAAAGAAATGTTCAATCGTGCGCTCCGGCAGCTTCTCTTCGTCCGGCTCTCCATAAACGCGCCGCCACTCCTTCAAACTGCTTAGCGTGGTGGCATAGGAATAGTGCGGATAGAGCGGCAGCAGAACAAGTTCATCCAGCTTTCCCGCCTGTTTGAGCGCATACACCGCATCTTCCGTGAGCGGCTTCCAGTAGCGCATTGCGGTCACCGCTACCGGATCGATATACGGAAGCAAGGCTTGCACCAGCTTCACCCGCTGGCGCTCCGTCAGAATCCCGATCGGCGACCTCCGCCCGATCTGCCCATACCGTTGCGCCACGGCGGGCGTCCGTTTCCGCGCGATGTAATTGGCCAGCGGCCCGCGAATAAAATTCAGCGGCCCCAGCGGAATAATGTCCGGATCGAGAAACAGATTGCGCAGGAAGGGCTCAACGGTATTCAGCGAGTCCGGCCCGCCCAGTTGAAACAACACAATTCCAACGCGTTTTCTAGAAGTCATGATGGGTTCTCAAGCATCTCTGCAAATCCTCGTAGGGGCGGCTTTAGGCCGCCTTCCGCTCCGAGCGCGCGCAGCCGCTACTTCGCTTTCGGCAACTGGTTCTTCAGCCGGTCCAACTCCGCGCGAACCCCGGCCGTCCGCCGCGCCACCGTCACATAAAACAGGAAGAACACTCCCCAACCAATCAGATACGCCGCAAATACGCTATCGAGATTTTTCATTGGGCCTCCACTTCGCGGGCAAGAAAATCGGCTTCCGTCTGCATTCTTTCCAGTGCGTAGCGTTCCACAATCAGAAACGCCATGAACACGTGCATGGCAAACGCGGAAAAGAAAAACACCGCCTTCATCGTTGGGTCGAGCCCCGAACCCTGCCCGCCCATAATCACCGGCTGCGGGTGCTGCGTGCGCCACCAGCGGATGGCCCCGAATACCAGCGGCACATCAATAAACGCAAAAATGCCAAAGAGCGAGCTGAGCAGCGCCCGCCGGTCGGGTTCCTCCACCAGTGTCCGCAGCAGCAAATACGAAACGTAGAGCAGCCAGAGAACAAATGTGGACGTAAGCCGCGCGTCCCAGGTCCACCAGATGCCCCACACCGGATGCGCCCAGATCGGCCCGGTAATCAGCACAACCGTCGTAAAGGCCAGCCCAACCTCAGCCCCGGAAACGCCCAGCCAGTCGTACTCCTGTTTGCGCCTCCACACATAGAGCAGGTTCCCGATAAAACAAAGGAAGAACGCCGTAAAACCCGCCCACGCGCTGGCCACGTGAAAGTAAAAAATCCGCTGGATCACGCCCATGGTCGCCTCCGTCGGCGCGATGTAGAACGACGCGTACGCCGAAGCGATCACCAGCAGGATTGCCACGGCGGCGAGGATGATGCGTTTGGTCATAGCCAGCTATTCCTCCAGAAGATATTCGCCGAAAAGCCATAGCGCCGTCAAAAAAACCAGGTCGAAAACGCCCAGAAAGGCGATGCCCTTCCACTGCACAATGGGCTGCCGGTCCAGCAGGCTGACGCTGACCGTGGCGCTGACCACGAGAACCGGCGTCAGCAACGGCAAAAGCAAAAGCGGCAGCAGAAGCTCCCGCATCCGCGCCTGCGCGGAAATGGCGGAAAGCGCCGTGCCCGCGATGGAAATGCCCAGGCTCCCCAGAAACAGCACCAGCAGCAGGTAGTGCAGTTCCGGCAGGATCGGGATGTTGTAGAACACCGCAAACAGCGGCAGCATCAGGATTTCCGTTACCAGCAGAAACAGCGTGTTGGCGCTCAGCTTGGCCAGAAAGATGGAAAACGGGTCGCTCACGGCCAGCCGCAGCGAACTCAGCGTGTCGTTGCTCTGTTCGCGCAGAAAACACGGCTGCAACATCAGCGAAGCGGCGAATAGAATCGCCAGCCACAGCAGTCCCGGCCCAAATTCCCGCGACTCTTCGCTGGTCGGGCTGATCGCAAAGCTGAACAGAATCAGCACCACCAGGATGAACACCACCGTCGTGGTGAGCAATTCGCGCGAACGAAATTCCGTGCGCAGCTCCTTGTTCAGCAGCACCGCCGTATTGGAGAGGAGGCTCATGGCAATCGCTCAGGCGGCTCCAAACGTCAGGATGTCGCGCAACGAAGCGCCTGTCTTCGTGTCCGCCAATACGCTTCCCGCATCCAGCCGCACCGCGCGCGTCGCCAGCGCTGAAATTTCCGATTCGCCGTGCAGGCTCATTACAATGGTGCATCCGGCCCGGTTCAATTCCCGCAGCGACTGGGCCAGCCAGGTGATCCCCAGCGGGTCCAGGCCCGTGGCCGGCTCATCCAGCAGCAACACCGAAGGCCGGTGAATCAGCGCGCGCGCAATGGCGATCCGCTGCCGCATCCCGCGCGAAAACGTCCGCACCTGCGAACCACGGCGCTCGTAGAGACCAACTTCCCGAAGCAGATTCTCAGCCCGCGCGGCCGGCGATTCCACCTTTTGCAACCGGGCAAACAGCAGCAGATTTTCCTCGGCGGTGAGTTCGTCATAGACCATCGTGCTGTGCCCCACGTAGCCGGGCCGCGAATGGCCATCCATGCCCGGCGTCGCGCCGGGAAACGATAGCTTTCCATTTGTGGGACGCACAATCTGGCCGGCAATGCGAAGCAGCGTGGTCTTTCCGGAGCCATTGCGCCCCGCAAGCACCGCGCATTCGCCGGCCGCGATTTCAAAGCTCACGCGCCGCAGCGCAAAAAGCCCGCCATAGCGTTTATCAATGTTCTCGAAGCGGAGGCCGGTCGGCGGTATGGGGAGAGAGCTCACGGTCAATTGGTTCGCGCTTTTGGGGGCGTGCCCAGATTTCGCTCGCTGGTTGCTACCCCTATTCTGGAGTCATCAGCAAATCTGCTGCTGTGACATTTAACCCAATGTTGGAACGCTCTTCGGGAGGCGGCCGCTACAATCTCCAGGCCCCTGCCAGCCTACCCGCGCACCAAATCCCGAAGGAGTTTCTCGACGCGCGCCTTTTCCCTCGCGTACTCCTCATCGGCTATCGTTCCCGCCTGCTTGCGCAATTCCAGCCGGAAAATCTCTTCTTTCAAGGAGTCCAGGCTCGCATTCACCGTCGCCTTCACGCTCTCCACCGCCGCTGCGGCTTTCTGTTCTTTCGCCGCTTTTTTCGATACCGGAGGAGCTGCATCTTCCGCTTCCGCGGCGGCCGCAACCACCACCTGTTTCCGCGAAAGCAGGATCGCACCCAGCGCAAACAGCGCCAGCAACCCGCCCACCAGCGGCCACAGCAGATCGTTGATGCGCGGCGGCGCAAGGCTCACTTCCTGGCCTTGCGGTGCCGTGCGCGAATTTCCTTCTTGCGCCTGCTGCCCGCCTGCATCGCCGGGCTGCGACGTCGCCACGCCGGAAATGGAAACCGTCAGCGCGCTCTTGGCGGCCAGCGGCTCATGCAGGAAAACATTCATTCCCTGCTCTTGTCCAGCGGGAGACACGCCTTCCCCGCTCAAAGTAACGCCCGGCGGCGCCACCAGCAGCAACCGCATCCCTGCATAGGTTGCAGGTAGTTTCAAACTGGCGGAATTGTTCGCGTACGGCAGTTCGTAAGACAACCGGACATTCGTCTCGCCCGGCCGGAACGCGTACGCAATGGCATACCGTCCCTTGCCCTTGTCAATCGACGCCTGCGGAACGTCCATGCCCATCTGCCCGCTGGTCGCCGTGACGTTTTTCAGCGATCCCTTTTCCGGTATCTCGAAATCGAAATTCCCTTCCGTCCGGAAAAACGCCACCGCCGGTTGAGAGTTGTTCTTGATGTTGTACTCTTCCGCGCCAAGCAACTTATCGCCCTGTGGCTGAAAAATGATCACGTGCGACTCGGGCGTAATGGTCTTGGAATCTTTGGAAACGTTGAACACTTCCGCTTCAACGTCGGGCCGCATCGGCGGGGCAAACGTATTGAATCCCACGCCTTGGTAGGTCACGCGAATCAACACCGGGACTTTGCCGATCGCGTCATTCGTCGCCGTGAAATGCCCCTGCGCATCACTCTTCACCGAGGCCAGCAGCGCCATGCCCCCCGTGGGGCTCAGCAGATCCACGTCCGTATTAGGCACGGGTTGCCCCGTGGTCCGGTTAATGACCGTGCCCTGCAAAGTTCCTGCGAATGTGATGGTTGCACTGACTGTGGTGGTTAGGACGATAAAAAAAAGACGGGGCCAGAAAGCCTTCATCGAGCGCGCTCCGGGGCGGCCGGCCGTGCGGCACGTGGGCGGCGAACCTGCGATTCGGTGACTTGTTCGATCTCCGTGAGAACGAGGGCGGCTTCATTCTCCAGGGTTGTTTTCATCGTTTCATAGTCACCTTCGGAATATTTGCCGGCGCGGTGTTCGAATTTTAAATCGCGCAGGTTGTCGTAGATGGTGTCACGCCGCTCGAGGAGTTGATCGAGCTTGGTCCGGTGTGGAGCTAGATCGGAGGCGTCCGGTTGGATATAAAAAACGAAAAGAAAGACCGCGGCCGCAAGGCCGAGGCATGCGCCAAGAATCGCCCAGTCAGCGGGAGCGGCGAGCATAAATACGAATGTGGACACGAGCATCGGGCTAATCCTCGGTATCGCGGTCCGCTTGTGCGCGGCCGCGTTCCATGGCGTCCGAAGGAGCGGCGGGCCCCGCGGCGGTGGCGGGCGTCGTTGCTGCCGGCCGCACGGCCCACTTCCGGACGATGAAAATCACAAAGGCGAAACCCGCAATCGAATAGACAATTGGCATCGCCCAGGCCACCAGGCCAAATCCCTTTTTCGGAGGTTCAACATAGACCGTTGAGCCATACTCAGCCACAAAAGCGTCAATAATCTGCTGCTCGTTTTCACCCTTTGCGAGGTGTTGATCAACTTCCTTCAGCATGCCTTTCGCCGTGTCGCAAGGGCCGGAAAAGGATCCCCCCGGATGCGCGCACAAGCCCGCGCTCATGTCGCAACCCCGGCACATGCACTTCAGATGCGTCCCGATCTCTTTGGCGCGCTGCGAATAGCCCACTTGCGCAATCACCAGAGGCGCAGCCGCGAGCGCCAACAAGAGCGATAGAACACCGATGCGTTTGCCGTTAGTCATGGCCCTCACGCAAAGTTACGCTCGGCGTCAGTGCTTGAGCCACCGTAGAGGTCGACGCCTCCGGGACCGTGGCGACTCCCAGCGCGACGCGCCGGTTGGGCATCAGCGCCAGCAGCGTGCCCATCACCACCCAGACCCCGCCCAGCCAGATCCATTTCACCAGCGGATTCAGGAAGGCGTGCACCACGGGCACATTCGAGTCCGGATCCATTCCAGCGTAGACCACATAAAGGTCTTCCCGCAGAGTCGAGTAGATGGCCACCATGGTGCCCGCGGCTTGTTCCGTGCCCTGAAATTGCCGCTTTTCCGGATAGAGCATCATCAACTGCTTGTTGTCTTTCAGGACCTCGACAATCATGCGCTGCGCCGTGTAATTTCTTTCCGCCTTGGTGTCGGCGCTCTGCAAAACCAGGGTGTAAGAACCCAGCTTCATCGAATCGCCAATGTTCATCGGCTTCTGCACTTCCGTGTTGAACGCAGAACCAGCCAGCCCGATGAACACTAGCACCATGCCGAAGTGCACCACGTACCCGCCGTAACGCCGCGTGTTGCGCATGGCCAGCTCGTGCGCCGCCATCATCATGCCCATCCCCGTGCGCGCGGCAATCACCTTTGCGCCACGGTAGAACTCCTCGACGATCGTCCAGAAGACGAAGCCGCAGAGCGAAAGGCACAGCAGCGAGCCGCCATCCTTATACCCAAGGAAGAAGCAGGCAACACCCGTGAGCAGTCCAGTGATGAGCGGCCAGCCGAAATTGCGTTTAAGGCTGTCGGCGGAAGTCTTTCGCCAGGCCAGCAGGGGGCCAACGCCGGTCAGGAACAGGATGGCGAGCCCGATCGGAATCATGACCTTGTTAAAGTAAAGCGCCCCAACGCTCTGGCGAGTGGCGAACCATTCCGAAAAAACGGGAAATAGCGTGCCGGATAAAACCGCAATGGTCGCCAGCAGGAAAAGCAGGTTGTTGAAAAGGAAGCTCGATTCGCGCGAGATCAGCGAGTCCAGTTGGTTCTCGCTCTTCAGGTAATCCCGGTTCTTCATGTACGCCACGAAGCACACCACAATCGTCAGGCACAGGAAGCCCACAAACCACGGGCCAATATGCGAATTCGCAAACGCGTGCACGGAGCTCACCACGCCGCTGCGCGTAAGGAACGTCCCCAGAATGCACAGCAGGAACGTGCAGAACACCAGCCAGACGTTCCACACCTTCATCATCCCGCGCTTTTCCTGCATCATCACCGAGTGCAGAAATGCCGTCCCCGTCAGCCACGGCAACAGCGAAGCGTTTTCCACTGGATCCCAGCCCCAGTAACCGCCCCAGCCAAGCACCGCATACGCCCAATGTGCGCCAAGCAGAATGCCGACCGACTGGAAACACCACGCGATCATCGTCCATTTGCGGGTCAGGTGAATCCACTTTTCGCCCGGATACCGCGCCAGCAAAGCCGCCAGCGCAAAGGCAAACGGAATCGTAAACCCGGTGTAACCAGAGTAAAGATTCGGCGGATGAATCACCATTTCCGGATACTGCAGCAGCGGATTCAGTCCGTTACCATCCTGCCGCGTAAACGGTTCCAGCAATCCGCTGGCATTGACGACGGCCAGAGTCTTGAAGGGGTTCTCGACAAAATTATTCAGCGTGAGGAAGAAGATCTGCACGCCGGCCAGAATGACCCCGACATACGGCATCAACTCCCCGTTCTTGTTCCGGTAAACCAGCAGCACGCTAATGATGTAGACCGAAAGCAGGAAACTCCAGAACAGCAGCGACCCTTCTTGTCCGGCCCACAGCGCGGCCACTTTGTAAAAGGTCGAGAGGTCGCGATTGCTGTGCGAAACCACATAACCCATCGAAAAGTTGTCGCTGAACAGCAGATACTCAACGCAGAAGGTGGCGATGAAGATCAGGGCGCAAGTGGCAATCCCCGCCTGGCGGCTGCTTTTGACCAATAACGGATGGCGGGTAATGATGGCCGCGATGCCGCCCACAAAGGCGTAAACGGCGCAGACAAACGCAAGCAGAAGTGTAAAGGAACCGAATACATCCATGTTGCTTCCGCCTCTCCCCTAGAGTTTTTCTACTGGCGCGTTACATGCTGCTTTGCTGGTTGGCTCCGGCCGGGGTGGGCTTGTCTCCACCGGGAGCCGCCTCATATTTCGAAGCGCACTTCGCCTGCACATGCTCGGCGACAAAACGTCCATCCGGGCCGGGCCGCCCTTCCACAAGAGCCTGCGATTTGTCCACAAAAGTGTCCGGAAGCGGATCGCTGCCTACATAGGAAACCGGGAGCGTCTTTCCCTGCTCCACCAGCGTGAAATCCACCCGACCGGAGGCACGCTTGATACTTCCTTCTTCAACGGTCCCCGCCAGGCGCATCCGATGCCCACGGTCCGAAGCGCCCAACGTCTGATATTCAGCGATTGTGTGGTAGTAGGTTTTGCTCTCGCCATACCCGAGCCAGGCGAGGAACGACATGGCAACGATAATCACGCCAATGCCCACACCGAACTTAGCCCGATTTTGCACAAAGCACCCCTAACGTAGCGGTCCCAAAGGACATCTTAGCATACCGCAAAGATTCAACGTGCCAGCTATAGTGTCGGTTGAGGCATCACGGTTCTCAGTGACAAAAATCACAGGGGCTAGGCCCCCTGAGCAGCCTGCGACTGCAACGCCGCCCGAAAAGCGGCAAGCTCTTCTGGCGGCGTACTTTGTGCGGGTGTTGCATTTTTCAACGGCGTATAAAAAACCGGACATCCGGGCACCGATGCTGTTAGCTGCGCAAGGAAAGTCTTCAGCTCCTCAGACACAACCAGCACTCTCTTAGGCTTCAGTGATCGGCGTATTCGCGCCACCGCGCTCGGCAAATGCCGCTCCACTAGCTCTTGAAGCACCGCCGCATCGCTTGAAGATTCCACGGGGCATTCCAGGACCGACCCCAGCACCAAGCCGCGCTTCTGAAACTCCGTCAGCACTTCGTCAAACGATTTCCCTTCTCGCTCCACGCCTGTCGCTTCAAGAATTCGTCCCGCGAGGCCCAAAAACCGCGTCTCCGGATCGTAAAGGAACTCTTCCTTCGCCTCCGGAGTGGCCGCCGTAAGCAACAACGCCTGGACATGAATCGGCCGGAACCTCGTAGCCCACTCCAGTCGCTGCAGGCGCGCGGCGATGTGCTCCGCGGAAGCCAGTTGCCCGCAACCGTCACACGGAAGAATGGTCGGAAGAGCCATGCTCAAAAATGGTAGTGCAACCCTCCGGGCGAGGCAAATCCTGTAGTGGCCGGGCTTCAGACCGGCCTGCTCTTACCGGCACGCAAATTCAGATGGGCGGTTGCGTAGCCGGGATGGTGATAGGGGTACTTCTGCCGCGCAACCGCACCTTGGGTTGTACTTTCAAACCCGGTCCTGCGGGACTAGTTGCGTCGCAATGGGCGTCTTTTTTACGCCTGGAAGGGGGTGCCGGGTTCCTTATTTGGAGACCGCCGCATCCGAAGGCAGCTTCGAGCGCAGGCACCATTTCAGCTCCTGGCTCATCTCCACGATTTCCATCCCGGGCATCACGATGAATTTGCACGAGAGCATCTCCCGCGGCTCGTCGTCGTCCGGCAATTGGCAGGTTACGCGGCAATACTGGCAATCCTGGTTCCAGCAGAAGCGCCCGTAGGGGATCGTTTCCGGACTGAGGAACTGAAAGCAGCGCAGCAGCGAATTGCGCTCCGGTACCTGGAATTTCTTCCCGAAGATGGTGATCTCTACCAGTTTTTCGTATGGACGGAATGGTTCCGACATGATTGGCCTGCCCCTTGTTGACAACGTGCAACGCGGACCAGAATCGCCGAGCTGGTGGTGGAGGCGGTGCGACTTTAGAGTAGTGCGGCAGGCGGGACGCTACAACGAATGGATGCAAGCAAAGTAGCGAATCGGGTAACGGGAGGTACTAAGCGCCGAGGTCGAAAAACTGGCACATGTGCCGGAATTTTTCGTAGCGCGCGTCCAGCAGTTCCTTGCGCGATTGATTGGTCAGCACCAGCAACTGGCGCTCCAGAACGTCCCCAAAGAGCTTGGCTGCCCCTTCATGATCGCTGTGCGCGCCACCGTCGGGTTCCGGGATGATTTCGTCAATGATGCCCAGCTCTTTGAGGTCAGACGACATGATCTTCATCGCGATAGCCGCGGTTTCCGCCTTGCTGGAATCCCGCCAGATGATGGAGGCGCAGCCTTCGGGCGAAATCACCGAGTAAAATCCGTTCTCGAGGATATTCACGCGGTCGCCCACCGCAATCGCCAGCGCCCCGCCCGAGCCCCCTTCGCCCGTCACCGTCACAATAATAGGCACCGGCAGCCGCGCCATTTCCCGCAGGTTCAAGGCAATGGCTTCGCCCTGGCCCCGCTCCTCGGCGTCAATGCCGGGGTACGCTCCCGGCGTGTCAATGAAAGTGAGAATCGGCCGGCCAAATTTCGCGGCGAGTTCCATAATGCGCAGCGCTTTGCGGTAGCCTTCCGGCTTAGGCTGGCCGAAATTGCGTACCACCCGCTGCTTTGTGTCGCGGCCCTTTTGATGCCCGATGATGGCCACTGCACGCCCCCGGAATTTGCCCAAACCCGTAATCAGCGCCTTGTCGTCGCCAAACCCGCGGTCGCCGTGCAGCTCGATGAAATCCGTGATCATCAGGTTGATCCAATCGAGCGTGTACGGCCTCTGCGGGTGGCGCGCGATCTGCGCGCGCTGCCACGGGCCCAAATGGATGTAAAACTCCCGGCGCAGCTCCAGCACTTCCCTCTTCAGGCGCTCGACTTCCGCTTCGTTTTCGACCGTGGAGGCCAGTCGCCGCAGGTCCTCGACGTCCCGCTCCAGGCGCTCAATCTCGCGCTGCCGGTCAATGGTGGTCACCGTCGCCTTCTTGTCTTTTTGCGCAGCGCACATTTACGCAACCCTCTGGCTGGCCGGCTGCCCGCAGATGCGGCGTACAGCCTCTTCAAGCTCCGGCTTCACGCGCACGCGTTGCTGCGATTGCAGCGAAGCCACCGATCCCTCCGGGGAAACCAGCTCAAACACTACCGTAGTCGGGCCCGGAGTGCTCGCAAATAAATTCTCCAACTGGTCCAGCGTTTCATCGCGCACGAGGTTCATTTCCAGCCGCACCCGAAACTCGCTAGGGCCGTTTCGTTCCGCGAGCGTTTCCAGGTTTCGCGCCTCCTGCAGCGACAAGCGCGTGCCAGCTTCTTCAATCTGTACGCGCACCTTGAGCAGCAACGGCGTGCCCGGCTTCAGAATATTCTCCAGGCGCGCAAAACTCTCGGGAAACGCCAGTAACTCCTGCACCCCGGTCATATCCTGCAGCGTAAAAATCGCCCAGCGCGCCCCTTTCTTGGATCGCATGGGTCGCGTGCCCACAATCAACCCCGCAACCGTGATCTCCCGGCCATTCCGCTGCCCTTCCACTTCATCCAGCGAGAGCGTGCCCATCTCCTTGAGCCGCGAAGCGTATTTTTCCAGCGGGTGCCCGGAAACGTAAAACCCCAGCATCGCGTATTCGCTGGCCAGGCGTTCTTCCTCGCTCCAGAGCGGGGCTTCGCGCAGCTCAAAATGCACCTTCGGCTCGCTGCCTTCGCCGCCAAAGAAAAGTCCGTGCTGCCCCGATTCGCGGGCTCGCGCGGCGCGCTGAATCGCGTTGATCGCATCATCCACGGAGCCCAGCATCGCTTCGCGCGGACCCAGCGAATCCATCGCGCCGGACTTGATGAGGCTTTCGAATACCCGCTTGTTCAGAAATCGCGATTCGATGCGTTCGCAAAACTCGTAGAGCGACTTGAATTCACCCTGGCTGAGCCGTGATTCCCGGATCGCCTTGGCGGTATTCTCGCCCACGTTCTTGATAGCCGCCATCCCGAAGCGGATCGAATCCCCCACCGGCGTGAAGTACAGATCGCTCTCATTCACATCCGGCGGCAGAATCGAGATCCCCATGCCGCGCGCTTCATTGATGTACTTCACCTGCTTTTCCGCGTTGCCTGTTTCCGAAGTCAGCAACGCGGCCATGAATTCCACCGGGTAGTGCGCCTTCAAATAAGCCGTCTGATATGCCAGCAGCGCATACGCGCAGGAGTGCGACTTGTTGAATCCATAGCCCGCGAACTCCTCCATCAAGTCAAAAATGCGCACGGCCTTCTTTTCATTAATCTTGTTCTTCTCGCACCCCGCCAGGAATTTGGCGCGCTGGGCCGCCATCTCTTCCTTTTTCTTTTTGCCCATGGCGCGGCGCAGCAGGTCCGCCTCTCCCAGCGAAAAGCTGGCCAGCAGGTTGGCAATCTGCATCACCTGCTCCTGGTACAGGATGACGCCGTAGGTCTCCTCCAGAATCTCCTTCAATTGCGGCAGTTCGTAAGCGACCTTGGTTTTCCCGTGCTTCCGGTTGATGAAATCGTCGATCATGCCGCCCTGGATCGGGCCCGGCCGGTAAAGCGCGTTCAGCGCGGTAAGGTCTTCAATGCGTGTGGGCTGGTAGCGGCGCAGAATGTCCCGCATGCCGTGCGATTCAAACTGGAAGATGGCCGTGGTATCCCCGCGCGAGAAGAGCTTGTACGTGGCCTCGTCTTCCAGCGCCAGATTGTCCAGGTCGATCTTCACGCCGCGATTCTGCTCGATCATCTTTACCGTGTCGAAGAGCACGGTCAGCGTCGTCAGGCCAAGAAAGTCCATCTTCAGCAGCCCGATGCGTTCCAGCGCCGTCATGTCGTACTGCGTCGTGATTTCGTCGCGGTTCGTCTTGTATACGGGAACCAGTTCCGTCAGCGGCTGCGGCGAGATGACCACCCCGGCGGCGTGCGTGGACGCGTGTCGCGCCAGCCCTTCCAGCCGCAGCGCCACGTTCATCAGATCCTTCAGCTTCTCGTCGCTGTCCACGGCGGACTTGAGCTGCGGCGCCTCCACCAGCGCGTCCTTCAACTCAATGCCCAGCGTGGTGGGAATCATTTTCGCCAGCCGGTCCACTTCGCCATACGGAATATCCATGGCGCGGCCGACGTCTTTGACCGCCGCCTTCGCCGCCATCGTTCCAAAGGTAATGATCTGCGCCACGTTTTCCCGGCCGTATTTGCGCGTGACGTATTCAATCAGTTCGCCCCGCCGGCGCATGCAGAAGTCGATATCGATATCGGGCATCGAAACGCGCTCGGGATTCAGAAAGCGTTCAAACAGCAGGTTGTATTGCAGCGGGTCCACGTCCGTGATGCGCAGTGCATAGCTCACCAGGCTTCCCGCCGCCGATCCCCGCCCCGGACCAACCGGAACTTCCTGCGCTCGCGCATAATGAATAAAATCCCAAACGATCAGGAAGTAGCCCTCATAGCGCATCTTCTTGATCATTTCGATTTCCGAGGAAAGCCGCTGTTCGTATTCCGAAAGCCGGTGCCGCAGCAGCCCTTCTTTTGCCAGCCGCTCCAGATACGGCACGCGTTTGGCAAATCCTTCGCGCGCCACCTGCTCGAAATAGCTCCCCGCGGTGTGCCCTTCCGGCACCTTGAATTCCGGCAGCGCGTTCGGGATGCGGTCAATCTTGACGTTGCAGCGCGCCGCGATATCCACCGTGCGCGTCAGCGCGTCCGGTAGCTCGCGGAACACTTTGGCCATCTCCTCCGCGGTCTTGAAATAAAATTGATCCGTGGCGAACTTCATCCGGTTCGGTTCGCTCATCGTCTTGCCCGTCTGGATGCACAGCAGCACTTCCTGCGCGTGCGCGTCGCTGTGGTGAAGATAGTGGCAGTCGTTGGTGGCCACCAACGGAATCCCGGTTTCCTTCGAAAGGCGCGTAAGGTCCCGATTCACTCGCTGCTCAATCGGCAGTCCCTGGTCCTGAATCTCCAGGAAGAAATTTCCTTTACCGAAAATGTCGCGGAGCTTGTAAGCCGTCTCCCGCGCCCTGTCGTATTTTTCCTCGACAATGTTTTCCGTGACCGGTCCGCGCAGGCACGCTCCCAGCGCGATCAACCCCCTACTGTGTTTCGCCAGCAGTTCGTAATCAATGCGCGGCTTGTAATAGAACCCCTCCAGGAAGCCCGCGGAGACCAGCTTCATCAGGTTGTGATACCCCTCCAGGCTTTCGCAGAGCAGCACAAGGTGATTGCTGCCGCGTGTTCCCGGTTCGAAATCATCGCGATCTTCCGTCGGCGGCGGGCCGGATTTTTCGCCGCGGTCGTGCCGGTTGCCTTTGGCCACGTACACTTCGCACCCGATGATGGGCTTTACGTCGCGCTTGCTGGCTTCATAGAAAAAATTGGCGGCGGCAAACAGGTTTCCATGGTCCGTGATGGCCACGGCGGGCATTTTCTGGCGCGACGCTTCATCGAGAAGCTCGGACGTCTCGCACGCGCCGTCCAGCAAGGAAAAATCGGTATGAACGTGAAGGTGAACGAACTGCGGATTGCCCATGGAACTCGATTGTAAAGCCCAGCAATCAGAAATGCGACTGCGATTCTGAGATTTTCACAGCCCACTCGCAACCGTCACCCGCTACTTCTTCCCTTTCTTCTTCGCGGGCGCAGCGGCCTTTGCCGCCGCTTTCGCCTTTTCGCTTGCGGCGGCGTGCTTCTCTTCGGCGTTCTTCTCCAGCACCGCCTTCTTTTCGGCGTGCTTTTCCGCCTTCGTGAGCTTCTTCTCTTTTTCTTTTTTCTTCGGCGCTTCCTTGATGCCGGAAAGCTTCCGCAGGATCTTCACGCGGTCTTCCGGCGTCTTGGCCCGCCCGTTTAACTGAATGGCAAAGACTTCCTGCACAATCTGGTCAAACTTCGGCCCCCGCGGCATGCCCAGCGCTTCCAACTCCGTGGCCACGACTGGCAGCGTCTGCCGTACCGGCCGCCACTTATGCAGATACGCCTTCAGTTTCGAAAGCGCCGCCGAATTGTTCGATTCCGCCAGCAAGTACGCAACGTACTCCATCGGCAACTTCTCGATATACCGGTACGCATCAATCGGAGTCTTCGTCTTCTTTCCCGTCAGCTCCTTCTGAATCTCCGTCGCCTTTTCCGGGAACTCCTCAACCTCCGAAATTTCCGCCGATCGGTATCCCAGTTTCGAAAGCGTGCTGCTGAGTTCCCGATCCTTCAGCCGGCTCAGAATCGCCAGCAACATCGGCGTCGCCAGTCGCGGGCGGAACCCGGCCATGAACAGATCGTCGCGCACCTTGATCAAACGGTTGATGGCGTCATACCCAGGATGCTTTTTGGCGATCGTTGGGTGCAGATACTCCATCAAGTCCGCATCTTCCCATTCCTTCAACACAAGCTGCGGCCGCTCTTCCCGGCTCAGCCCGCGCAACTCTTCGCCCGCATCTTCCGGCGTAATGCTCTTCTGTAATTCGCGCTCGATAGCCAGGTTGAACCATTCCTGCGTCCGCGATTCCAGTTTGAACCCCATGCGCGCCGCCATGCGCAGCGCTCGCAACAGCCGCACCGGCTGATTCGTGAAACTGTGAATCGTCAGCGCCCGCACTTCGCCGTGTTCGATATCCGAAAGGCCGTTCGTCGGGTCCAGCAGCAAGCCGCGCGAAGCCGGATTCAGCGAGATCGCAATGGCATTCAAGGAGAAATCCCGCCTCCGCAGGTCTTCCATGATTGTGGACCAGCGCAACTCCGGCCGCGTCCCGGGCCGCACGTAGTGCTCATCGCGCGCCGCGGAAATACTTCCTTCCACGTCCCCGGCAAACAGAATCTCCACTTGCCGGAACTTTTCATCCTCCGAGAGCACCTTCGCGCCGCCTTTTTCCAGTTCGCGCGCCATCTTCGAAGGATTGCCCTCCACCGTGAAGTCCAGGTCCTTCAAATTTGCGCCGGTAATTAGGTCGCGCACCGTACCGCCGGTGAGATAGACGTTGTACCCGAGCATCGCCGCGAGCTCCTGGATGCGCAGCATGGCCGCGCGCTGCTCCGGAGACAGCCGGCTTTCCAGCAAAAACATGTAATCAGGCATTGCTTTCCTTCCGCTTCAGGGCGGGCATTTTGCGTGCAAATGCCGGTCCCGCGATGAGTCCCGTCCCGCGCCTTTACGCGCGGGGGTGATGCGCTTTGTAAATCTGCTTCAGACGTTCTTCCACAACGTGCGTATAAATCTGCGTCGTGGAAATATCGGAATGCCCCAGCATCAACTGCACGGAACGCAGATCCGCTCCGCCTTCCAGCAGATGCGTGGCAAAACTGTGCCGCAGCATGTGCGGCGTCAACGGCACGCGCAGCCCGGCGCGCTTTCCATACCCCGAAAGAATCTTCCAGACGCCAACGCGGCTCAGCGCTCCGCCTCGAATATTGATGAAAAGCGTCGGCGAATGGATCTGCTTCCCTTCCGGCACAAGCTTCGGCCGCGAATCCCGCAAGTACCGCTCCACCAGCGCCAGGGCTTTCTTGCCAATCGGAACAATGCGCTCTTTGTCGCCCTTACCGATGCAGCGGATGCAGCCCACGCTGCGGTCAATGTCCATCACGCGCAGGTGCACCAGTTCGGAGACCCGCAGCCCCGTCGAGTAGAGCACGTCGAGCATCGCTCGATCCCGCAACCCGATGGGCGTCTTATCGTCCGGCTGCTTCAGCAACCGCTCAATCTCTTCCAGGCGCAGGTACCCCGGCAGCGTGCGCCGGATCTTCGGCGATTCCAGGTTCAACGTTGGATCGTTCGCAACCAGATCCTCCATCTGCGCGAAGCGGAAGAAATTCCGCAGCGTCACCAGATGCCGCGCCACCGTCCGGCTCTCCAGCTTCTGGTGAAACAGGCTGGAGAGAAAATCCACCAGGTCGTCCCGCGTCACCCCTTCCAGCGCCAGCTTCTTTTTCTTCGCGAAAGCCTCGAATTTCACAAGGTCGCGCCGGTAGGCCACCACCGTGTTCGTGGACAGCCCTTTTTCCACCCGCACGTGCGTGAGAAACGATGTGATGGCCGGAGCGATTTCCATCAGGAACCTGCCAATTCTTCGGCCGCGCCAGGACGCCTCATGGCGATGCCGTAGACTTCCTCAATTTCGGGGCACTTGAACAGCCACGTCAGCCCGATATATACCAGCGTGGCCGCAGTGATCATGGCGATAAATACCACGAGTTGCAGAAAAAAGGCAGAACTCAACAGGAACTTGTAATAGTAGTTGGCCGCCAGGCACCCGGCCCCCATGATCAGGCTGCACACCGAGATTTTCCCCAGCGAACGGAATATCTGGAAGCTCCCCAGCGACCCGTAACGCAGCCGGAACACCGCAAACAGCGTAAAGAAATCGAAGAACGTGGCGATCACCGTTGCCAGCGCCGGCCCGCCGTTCTGGAATCGTTTATAGAACGTCGTCGATTCCAGGAACAGGATGTTCAGTGCGATATTCAGCGCGAAGGAAATCGCAGCGACAATCACCGGCGTCTTCGTGTCCTTCGCCGAATAAAAGGCCGGCACGATCAGTTTTACGCACGCCAGCGCCGGAAGCCCTATGGCGTAGTACAGCAGCGGCCGCGCCGTCAGCCGCGTGGACTCCGCCACAAATTGCCCGTGCTGGAAAAGCATCCGGATGATCGGCTCGCGCAGCGTCATCAAGCCGATCGCCGCGGGTATCGTGATGTACGCCACGATGCGCACCGCAAACGTCAGCGTCTTCTTTAAACCCTCGTAGTTGTTGGCTGCCGCCTGGTGCGACATGATCGGGATAATCGCCATCGCCACCGCGATTGCATACCCGCCCAACATCAACTCCATCACCCGGTCCGCCACGTACAGCGCCGTCAGGCTCCCGCGCGGCATCCGCGCGGCATTCGCGAAATACGTATCCACGAAAAAGTTGATCTGCGAAATGCCCAGTCCAAAAAAACGCGGGAACAGCACCCGCGAGATATCGCGAAAGCCGGGATGATTGAAGGAAATGCCGAAGTCAAAGCGCATCCCCCGGCGCACCAGTTGCGGCACCAGCATCAGGAACTGCAACGCGCCGCCCACCAGCACCCCCACCGCCAGCGCAATCGACGGGCTCTTGAAGTACGGCCAGATGAGGCTCGTCGAGAAGAGGATGATCACCCCATTGAGGACAATGGTGGTCGCGCTGGGCAGCGCAAAGTTATGAAACGAATTGAGAATGCTAATGCCAATCGCCGCCAGCCCCAGGAAGAACAGGTACGGGAACATAATGCGGTTCAGTTCGATGGCCTCGTCCCCACCCGCCGAGTTGTCCCCCGGCGAAGTAAAAGTGTGGATCACATGCGGAGAGAAAATCACGCCCAGGATCACCACCATGGCCAGGATCAAGGCCACCGTCCAGAAGAACTGGTTGGCGAAATCCCAGAGTTCTTCGGAACGTTCGCGCATGTAGTGGGTGAATACCGGGATAAAAGTGGCCGAAAACGTCCCGTCTCCCACTAAACGCCTGCAAAGATTGGGGATACGGTAGGCCAAAACGAACGAATCGGCGCTGAGGGTGGTTCCCAGGAGAAGAGTGATACGCTGGTCGCGCACGTAGCCCAGGATGCGGCTCCCGATCGTGACCAACGAAATGATAGAGGCTGATTTTAGGATCTGCTTCTTTTCGGACAAAGAAGTGCCCTCAGGCCACCTAACTCCAATAAAAACAATGAGTTGACAGGAAAACTCCGCTTAACATAACATACACAGGCAAGCGACTGCAAATCTTTTCCTCCTTCTAACCGGTGATTTTGCTTGAAAACGCGAGCCCCAGCCTCGACGCATAAAAAAGTGGTGGTGGAACTCGCGGACAAGACCGCCCTGCGTGGCTATTTGAATCCAGCCAGGCTCACCGGCGCTGAAACCCTGGACCTGCTTACTTCCGAAGGCGAACACGAGGCCGTGCCGGTCGCCAAGGTGCGCGCCGTTTACTTCGTCCGCGATCTGGACGACGACTTTGCGCCCGAGCGCAAGGCCTTCCTCAGCCGTCCCAAGCTCGATGGCCTCTGGGTCAAAGTCACCTTTCGCGACGGCGCCACCCTGGAAGGCGTCATTCCCAACGACCTGATCGCTTTCCTCGACAACGGCCTGCACCTCACCCCGCCCGACTTCAACTCCAACACCGACCGCATCTACATTCCACGCCCTGCGCTCTCCGAGCTCACCGTCCTCGGCGTCGTCGGCGTCGCTCGCCGCAAACCCGCCGCCGCTGCCGCAACACCCGCGCAACCCCGCCTCTTCACCGAGTAACTTTCAGCGTTGCCATTCGTACTCTAACAAGAGGCTTCGAGTGGAAATCCTTCTCGGTCTCATTGAATTACTGCTGGAAATACTTCTCGAGGCTGCTCTCGAGATCGCCGGTGAAGCGATCTTCGTATTTGTCCTAACGGGGATCTCGGAGGCCTTAAACCCAGAAGAATCGCCCCGCCCCGTTATGGCAGCCGTGGGTTATCTCCTGCTCGGTGCCGCCACAGGAGGCTTAAGTCTTATCTGGTTTCCTTCGCCCCTGGTGCATCCAAGCCGCTTCCACGGAATCAGCTTATTCATCAGTCCTCTGGTCACCGGTTCTGTCATGGCTTTGCTCGGCTCCACTCTTCGCAAACATAAAAAACGAACGGTGAACCTGGCATCGCTCGCATATGCGTCTGTTTTTGCATTTGGTATGGCTTTGGTGCGTTTGCTCTTTACTGTCTGAGTAAGCAGGGCGCGGAATCAAAAAGTGAGGGCGCACCTTAACCGAGTACGGGTACTTTGGAGCCAGAACGTCTGGGAGGTCGGGTAGTGAGATAAATCACATCTACTTGCCAGAACCACCCCTAAAGTGTGCAAAGAATAAAGCTGTTTTTGGGGCGGCCCAACAAGGGGAAGCGTATGAAGCTGATCTATCTCATGTCTTGGCTGGCGGGTGGCGGCCTGGTGCTGTTGGCGACCTATTTCTGCATGAACATGCTGAAGGTCTGTGAAGAGCGCCACGAAGCCGAAAGCGAAGCGCTCTGGGACATTCTGGTCCCGCGCGACCGGTCGTAATCTATTTCCGGGGCTTCTTCCCTTCTGTTCCACTGCCCTTCGTCAAATGCCACGCTGAGCACCATTCGCACTGATAAGCGCGCAGTCCTTGCGGAGCATTCGCCGTCCGCACCTGGTGCGCCGCCGTCGCCAGCGCTTCGCCTTCCGTGGCGTATTTCCGCTTCCCGCTCACCGCGCACTTTTCATCGTCGTGCATCATAAACGCACCGGTACGCATCCCTGCCTTCGCACACATCCTACCCGAATTGAAGTGCAACGCGGTCCCACGCCTGTACTTCGCGGATTCGGGTGTGCGAGACTCACTGTTTGGCCTGTGTTTCACGGAGGAGCGTGGGTATGAAGCTGCACGATTTGGCGCAACGCCTCGACTGCCGCCTCGACGGCGAGCCGCACACCGAAATTCATGGCGTGGCCGGCATCGAACAAGCCGGCCCCGGTGAAGTCACCTTCCTCGCCAACCGCCGCTATGCTCCTAACCTGAAAACCACGCGAGCTTCCGCCGTGTTCATCGAAGAAGGCGTGGACATTCACCGCGAACCCGGCCAGCCGGCGCTCGCCAAATTGCTCACTCCGAATCCCTACCTCGCCTTCGCCAAAGCCATCGAACTTTTCTACGACGCGCCAAAGTATGCTCCCGGAATTCATCCAACGGCGGTAGTCGCAAAGTCCGCCAAGCTCGGCGCCGGAGCGCATATCGGACCATATTGCTTTGTGGATGAAGACGTGGTGATCGGGGACAACGCCGTGCTCCACAGCTTCGTGGCCATCTACCAGGGCGCCCGCATCGGAGCGAACTTCTTCGCCCATGCCCACGCCGTCGTCCGTGAATTCTGCAAAATCGGCAATCACGTCATCCTGCAAAATGGCGTCATTATTGGAGGGGACGGCCTGGGTTACGCGAAAAATGACGATGGCACCTGGTACAAAATGGCCCAGTCCGGCCCCACCGTGCTCGAAGACGACGTCGAAGTCCAGGCCAACGCCTGCATTGACCGCGCCACCGTCGGCGAAACCCGCATCGGCCGCGGCACGAAAATCGACGACCTCGTTCTGGTCGGCCACGCCTCGAAAGTCGGCGCGAACTCCATGCTCTGCGGACAGGTGGGACTTGCCGGCTCCACACGCATCGGCGAAAACTGCATCCTCGCCGGCCAGGTCGGCACCGCCGGACATCTCACCGTCGGAGACGGCGCCGTCATCACCGCACAGAGCGGTGTGCCCAACGACGTCCCCGAGCGCTCGCTCTACTCCGGCTACCCCGCTGTCGAAAACCGCGAATGGCTCCGCATGATGGCCGCCCTCCGCCGCTTGCCCGACCTGCAAAAGCGCCTCGCCGAATTGGAAGAAAAACTCCGGTAACGCCTTTGGAGTGCGGCACCTCGGTGCCGCATTTCAGGATGCGAGCCCCGCTACGCTTGATTGGAAACACGATGCTTTAATGCCCGAAAGCGGGAGCTTGGCTCCCGCACTCCAACTTACTCCGCTCCGGGAAATCCCACTGGCCGCTGATCCGGCGGCAACCCCGCCGCAAGTTCATCGTGCAATCTCTCATTCAACTCTTCGCGCTGCTCCATCGTGTACTGCGCGGCATCGATCGGCGCCAGAAACTCCACCAGGATTTCGCCGGGATAAATCTTCATCGAACGTTTCTTCATGATGCGATGCGCATTCGAACATGCCACCGGCACCAGCGGGACACCGGCCTTGATGGCCATCACCGCAGTCCCCTTCTTGAACTCCTGCAAACGCCCGTCCGGGCTGCGCGTGCCCTCTGGATAAATCAAAAAGCTCTGGCCACTCTTGATGGCTTCGGTGGCTTTTTCCAGGCTGCCGATGGCCGATTCGCGATTGAAACGGTCCACCGGAATGAACCGCGCGAGATGAAACGCCTGGCCCACGATCGGCCATTCGAAAAGTGAACGCTTCAACAAGATCGCGATCCGCCGCGGAATCGCGCCGACGACCGAAGGCGCATCCGCGGAACTCGTATGATTCGCCGCAAAAATCACCGTTCCCGCCGGGATGCGCTCGGTCCCCTTCACCTTCAGCCGCACACCCACGCAACGCACAAAAAACAGCACGCCCTTGAGTGCCGTCCAGTACAAAGGATCCGGATTTTTCGTGATCACCGTGTAAAGCAAAAGAGGCGGGCCGAGCAGCAGAATATACAGCGTCATCGAGACGCAGATAAAAATGGCGCGGACCATGGGCTAAAGAAAGAGTCTCGAATCCCACGCCACGGGTCAAGTGCAGGGTAGCGCCTGCTTCTAGCAGGCAAGCGTTCTTTGCCGTTCTCTTTCTTGGGCCGCTTTCATGCATTCCCGTAATAAGGAACGCCCTACTTCCCCGCGGTCACCGGATCCGTAACCCCATGCAGCAACCCTTCGCGAATCCGCCGCGCCCGGCTATCCGCATTGCCCGCTTCCACCACCTGATAAAACTTCTGCCGCACTTCCCCCAGCGGAACATCAATCGCCTTTTCTTCCTCGTCGCGTCGCACGCGCAGATGCACCACATCGCCCGCTTTTTGCTGCCCCACCCAGCGCTCCGGCCGCCGCGGCACATCGCCGCCATTCCAGCGCACGATCTCATCGCCAACTTGCAGTCCGGCTCTCTGCGCCGGACTCTCGGCATCCACCGCAATCACCGTCCACGGAGCGCTCGGCTCCCGCTGCGGCAAGAAGCCCAAGGTGGCTCGCACAAACTCGCGGCTGTGCAACTCCAGGCCGGCACGCCCCAGGAGATCGTTGTAAGGAAGCGGCGTGGGCTCCGCCACATACTTCTCAAAGAAATCCGCCAGCGAGCCTCCCGTCAGCTTCTCCGCTTCCCGTTGGACGTCCACCGAATCGCGGTAAAACTTTCCTTCCTTGGCGAAGTCCGTATTCATCGCGCGCAATAAATCGTCCAGGCTGTGCTGGTTATCCGTGCGGTCGCGAATCACGATATCCAGCAGCACCCCCAGCACCTGCCCCTTGGTGTAATACGAAATGCTGTTCTGCGGCTGGTTATAAAGCGCGTATTTTTCCAGCCACGCGTCAAGGCTCGATTGCTCGGCGCTCTGCCACTGCTCGGCCGGGCGCGATTCCAGCTCCGTGATCTGCGTGCTCAAGTCCTGCAGAAACTCCTGCTTGCCCCAAAGACCCGTTCGCGCCAGCGTGTACGAGGCGTAGGTATTCGTCACGCCTTCGGCGAACCACAAGGCCCGCGTGTACATCTCGTGCGTGCGGTCCAGCGGCTCCAGCGTCGCAGGCCGGATTCGCTTCACATTCCACAAATGAAAATATTCGTGCGCGGCCACATTGGGCAGAAATTCTCCGGAGGGCACAAAGATTGCCGTGGAGTTGGCATGCTCCATGCCTCCCCCGGCGCCGCCCGCCGCCTTGCCGATGTGCAAAATAAACGTGTAGCTCGGGTACGGCGCACCCTCCATCAGCTTCAACTCATAGTTACAGATCTTCCGCAGCGCAGACTCCACGTCGCTTTTCTTGTAGTTGTCCCCGTGGATGACCACACGAACCGCCGGCGTCACGTCATGCAATGTGAAGTCCTCAAAACGTCCTATCTCTATGGGAGAATCGGCCAGCATGGAAAAATCCCGAGCCTGGACAAAACGTCCTACCCCCACCGCTGAGGACTGAAACAATACGATGGGGAGAGAGGTGGCGATCTTCCAGTCCGTCGGCAAAGCGATAAAAGAAACGTCACATTGTTCGTCCTGGTGGCCCACAACGTATAGCAGAATCATCGCCGGGTTGATGAACGCATGTTCCGCATCCAACTGGGAGTTGAACGGTCCCGTGTCATCCCAAAATGTGTCGTAAGTAATGGCCACCGTGCCGGTGCCTGCGACGCGCCACGTCAGCTTGTCCAGTTTCTCGATGGGTGCGCCCTGGCCATTCACCGTCGCCGATACCCGCTCCACGTGGCTGCTGAAATCCCGAATCTGATAAAGCGCGTCCCACGCTGCCATCTGCAGGTCCACATGATCCTGCACGTTGGGCACGGCCACGCTAACGTGGAAGAGGTGCTGCTCTGGATGCGCCAGCGAGATCGTATATTGGATCTCTGCCCGCGCAGGGATCGCTGCAAAGGCAATTGGGAAAAGAACACAGGCAAGAAACCGCGCCAAGAATCGATCCTGGATCACCGCGCGTTCGCTCCCGTGGCGGAGTGCACCGCACCGAGCTTCTTCAACAGCTTCTCGCAAAGGCCGTCAAAACTCCCATTGGACATAATCAGCAGCAGGTCGCCCGGTTTGGCTTCTGCCACCAACACCTCGGCAATCGCATCGGCCCCGGAAAGTGCGCGAGCCTCTTTGCCGAGCCCTCTTACCGATGCCGCCACCGCCTCGGGATCGAGCCGCTGGTCGTCCGCAAGCTGTGCCGCGCGATTGACGTCGCCGAGCAACACTTTATCCCCAAGCGCCAGCGCTCCCGGCAATGCGTCCTGGAACACTTTCCGCCGCATCGAATTCGACCTCGGCTCCAGCACCGCCCAAATGCGCTTTTCCGGCCAGCGCAAACGCGCCGCCTCTATCGTGGCCTTCACCGCCGTGGGATGATGCGCAAAATCGTCCACCACTAAAATGCCGTCCACCTCGCCTTTCACATCCATTCGACGCTTCACGCTGCGAAACGTTGCCAGCGCCTCTTGGATCGCCTCGCGCCGGATTCCGCGCCCTTGCGCCACAATCAGCGCCGCCAGCGCATTCAAAACGTTGTGCCGCCCGGTGGCGTTCAGGCGAATTTCGGCGTACGGTTCGCCCTTATACTGCGCCTGAAATCTCATCCCATCGCCGTCTGTCTGGACATTCGCGGCTACCCAATCGTTCCCCGCCGCAAAACCGTACCGAATCACCGGGCAAAACGCCTTGGCCACCGACCGCGCCAGCGCTTCCCCTGCCTCGACATCTCCCCAGGTAATCACCCGGCCTCGCCGCGGCACCAGATTCACCAGCCGCCGGAACGCGGTTTGATAGGTCTCGAAGTCGGCGTAAATGTCGGCGTGATCGAATTCCAGCGAAGTGATGATCAGATCATCGGGATGGTAGTGGAAAAACTTCGCGGCTTTGTCCCAGTAAGCGCTGTCGTACTCATCGCCTTCCAGGATGAACTCTTCCCCGCCCTCTAGGCCGTACGCCTGACCGAAATTCTCCGCGATCCCTCCAACCAGAAAATTCGGGCGCTTCTTGGCCACGTGAAACACCCACGCCAGCATCGCCGTGGTCGTCGTCTTGCCATGCGTGCCGCTCACCACAATCGAATGCTTGCCGGGCAGAAATTCCTCTTCCAGAATTTCTGGCAGCGAGCGATACGCCAGCTTCCGGTCCAGCATCTCCTCCACTTCCGCGTTTCCCCGCGAAATGGCGTTGCCCACAATAATCAGGTCGGGCGCGGGCGTCAGATGTGCGGGATCAAACGACGTGGCGTATTCAATGCCACGGGACTCCAGGAACGTGGAAGCCGGCGGATAGACCCCCGCATCGGAGCCTGTCACCCGGTAGCCGCGTTCCCGCAGCATCCCCGCCAGCGGCGACATCGCCGACCCGCCAATCCCGATCATGTGGATGTGTTTTACCTTGCCCAAAGTTCCCTTCCCGTTTCTAGTTTACTCGACCACCGCTGGTTCCAGAATCTCCAGCGTCCCTTCGCCTTTCGCGTGCAATCGTGCGCGAACCCCCAAGGGCAGGGTCAGCATAGGACGCGGAGTGTGCCCGATGGGTGCGCCGTAGACGATTGGCACATGGAACGGCCTCAGAATGCGCTCGCAAACTTCCCGCACCGTCGGACTTCCCGCAACCGCCGGCTCAGAATTTGGAAATTCCCCGAGGAGGAAGCCCCGGACACTCGAAAGTTTGCCGGCCTGCTTCAAATGCATGAGTGCGCGATCCACCTGATAAGCTTTGCTGTGCGTGTCTTCCAGGATGAGGATTGTGTTCTCCGTATCGATCTCCCATGGCGTCCCGAGCGAAGTCTGCAGAATGGAAAGGCAGCCTCCCAGCAGCCCCCCTTCGGCGACTCCTTCTGAGATGCACTCTCCCTGAAGGTTTATGGACCAGTTGCCGGAGACATTGGTCACCGCCTGGAGGAAGGAAGACTCGTCATACCCGCCAGGCTTTCCCGCTCCCTGCCGAAAGCCCGCCGCTAGCATTGGCCCGTGGAAAGTCACCCATATTTCCATCTGCCACAGATAGGTCTGCAAAGAGGTCAGGTCGCTATAGCCGATCAGGCACTTGGGAGTATGCAGCTTGCCCAGCGTGTCACGCAGCAGGCTATCGAGAAGATACGTGGAACCGTAACCTCCGCGCAGCGCGACCAACCCATCCACCTGCGCGTCCCGCAGCGCGTCTTGAAATCCGATAAGACGCTGTTCCGTTGTGCCAGCGAAATATCCCGAAGGAAGAATTTCCTGTGCCGAAAATACCTGAAAGCCATGCCGCTCTAGTTCCTGAACCCCGGATTGCGTCTCAGCGGCGTCTGAAACGGGCGAAGCCGGCGCGAAATAGGCCAGCTTTGCGCCCGGACGAAGCGCCCGCGGCTTGCGAACCACCGAAGGGAAAGAACTCATTCGTGGCGGCCTTCCAGGGAGACCACCTCCGTGATTACCCCCTGGCGATTCAATTGATCCACGATCTCCTGTTGCTCCCCGTGGCTTACCTCGGCTTGAAATTCAACCGTCGAAATCGCCCCCGACATCGAAACACGGAATTGCTGCGTGGCGATTTTCAGCTTTGCCAGCAGGCGTTGCACTTCCCCTGCTACGCTCTCCGGATGCGTACTTGTGAAGCGGAACAACATCAGATGGGATTTCAGATTCAAGCGATCCGTCAAACGCGCCATGGCAAACAGGCCAAACAACACAATGGCCGTCGCCGTGGCCCCCACGGCATAGAGCCCGCCTCCTACCGCCATGCCGATGGCCGCTTCCACGAAAATGGTGGCGGCCGTGGTCATACCCACAAGGCCCGACGTGTCTTTCAGGATGGCGCCCGCCCCAAGAAAACCAATGCCCTGCACGATATTGGAGGCGATGCGCGTGGGGCTTGAATCCCCGTAAATGTGGCTGATCTGCACCGAAACCATGGTAAACAACGCTGTCGCCATGCACACAAACATGCTGGTGCGCACACCCGCCGGGCGCCGGTGAATATCGCGTTCGACGCCGATGAGCGCGCCCATCAAAGCGGCAAACAACAGCCTCAGGAGAATGTCGTGATAGGAAAGCATCCCGCCCGCACGAACCCCACGTCAGGACGATTCTAACGCCTAGAGTTTGAACTGCGTCAATTTCGCGAAGTGCCGTGCCCTGGCGTGTATCTCCGCCTTCTTCAGTTTCAGCAGGCGTTCCAGCCCAAAGCGCTCCACCGTGAAGCTGCCCAGCACCGACCCATAAACCATGGCCCGCCGCAGATGGGCATCGCTGGCCGTGCCCACGCTCGCCAGATACCCCATGAACCCGCCCGCGAAGCTGTCCCCCGCTCCCGTGGGATCGTGCGGTTCCTCCAGCGGAAACGCCGGAACGCAAAACACTCCGTGCTTGTCCACCAGCAGCGCCCCATACTCTCCGCGCTTGATCACCAGCGTGCTCGGGCCCATCTTGAAAATATGCTTCGCCGCGCGCAGCAGATTATGCTCGTTCGAAAGCTGCCGCGTTTCGGAATCGTTGATCATCAGCACATCCACGTGCCTCAGCGTCTCCCGCAGTTCCTCATTGGTTCGCTCGATCCAGTAGTTCATCGTGTCCATGGCCACGAGCTTCGGCTTGCCCTTCACCTGCTGCAGCACATCCCGCTGCAGGTCCGGCGCGATATTCGCCAGGAACACGAATTTGGATTTCCGGTAGCTTTCCGGCAGCCGCGGCTTGAATGCCGCGAAAACGTTCAGGTCGGTCACCAGCGTCACGCGCTCATTCAGATTTTCCGAATAACGCCCGGCCCAGAAGAAGCACTTCCCCTCCGCCCGTTCCAGCCCCTCAATATCGATCGACCGCGCCTTGAGGATCGCTTCGTCTTTCGGATGGAAATCGTCGCCGACAATCGCCACCAGATTCACATGGGTAAAGAAACTCGCGGAAACGGAGAAATACGTGGCCGCTCCCCCCAGCGTGCGCTCCACCTTTCCATAAGGGCTTTCCAAAGCATCGTACGCAACCGAACCAACCACCAGAAGTGACACAGTATTCTCCTATCCTTCAAATCTCATGAAATAAAGACCTGCCACTCGTCTTCCCCCATCACCAAGTGTCATCCCGAGCGAAGCGAGGGATCTGCTTTCCTCATCCCGCCTCGCCACTCCATCCCGCCTCACCAACTGTCATCCCGAGCAAAGCGAGGGATCCGCTTTCCTTATCCCACCTCACCAATTGTCATCCCGAACGAAGCGAGGGATCTGCTTTTCCCTAAGCCATATACTTGCCAATAATCGCCGCCAGCTTTTTCTTCGTTTTCTCCGGCACTAATTTGGGATCCGTAATCATGGCATGCGCCAGTGCCGCGCCACACTTGCACTTCCGCTCCCCGGGCAATGTTTTGATGGCTTCGCGCAGCACGTTTTGCGCGTTCGTCGCGTTCTGATTTAGCGTGGCGATAATCTGCGCCACCGTTACCGACTCATGATCCGGGTGCCAGCAGTCGTAATCCGTGATCATCGCCACCGTCGAGTAGCAGATCTCCGCTTCCCGCGCGAGTTTCGCCTCCGTCGCGTTGGTCATCCCGATCACGTCGAACATCATCGCCCGGTGAAAATGCGCTTCGGCCATCGTGGAAAATTGCGGCCCTTCCATATTGATGTAGGTTCCCTTGCGGTGCACCGGCACCCCAGCCGAAACGCACGCATCGGCCAGCACCGCGGAAAGCTGCGGGCAGGTCGGCTTGTCGAAACCCACGTGCGCGACCAGTCCTTCGCCAAAAAAAGTGGATTTCCGTCCCTTCGTGCTGTCGAAGAACTGGTCCGGCACCAGAAATTCGCCTGGCCGCAGATTCTCCTGCAGCGAGCCGACGGCGCTCACCGAAATGATCCGCTCCACTCCCAGCAGCTTCATCGCGTAAATGTTCGCGCGAAAGTTCAGTTCCGTGGGTAGAATCCGGTGCCCGCGCCCGTGCCGCGCCAGGAACGCCACTCTTTTCCCTTCCAGCGTCCCCACCACAAACTGATCCGATGGCTCCCCAAACGGCGTCTTCACCGCGATTTCCCGCGAATTCGTCAGCCCGCTCATCGCATAGAGCCCGCTGCCGCCAATCACCCCAATCTCCGCAACCGAACCTTTTGATCGCGCAGATTTCCCCTTTGTCTTTTTTGCCGCCATTCCTCTTCTCCTGGGAGTTACCTGTTTAGATCCACCGGCTCGACTTCAATCTTGCCGCCGCTTTCGTGGAGCGTTGCCGCAGCGATTTCCGGATCGTGCCCAAAGACAACAATCCAATTTTCCTTGACCATGCGCGGAATCCAGGCCCGCTTCGTTTCCAGCGACTCCATCGGGTACAGATCGTAGGCCATGATCCACGGCAAAGGAATATGGTGCCGTGTCGGCAGCAAATCCGCAACAAACGCCACGGTCTTTCCGCCGCCGCTGATCAGCACCGCCTGAATATCCGCGTTGTGGCCCGGTATGCGCGCCACCCGGATGCCCGGCTGAATCTCCTGATCGCCTTCGCGCAAATCCCACAGACCCGCCTCGGTGATCGGCTGAAAATTATCCGGAAAATAGCTCGCCCGATCCCGCTCGCTGGGCGTCGCGGCATGCTCGAGTTCCGCTCGCTGCACGACGTAGCGGGCATTGGGAAACGTCGGCACGGCGCGCCCATTTTCTATCGTTGTATTTCCCCCGGCATGATCGAAGTGCAAATGCGTGTTGATCACCAGGTCCACATCCCGTGGCTGCACTCCATGCCGTCCCAGTGAATCGATCAGTGGGTCGCCGTCCTGAATCGCATAGATTCCACGATTCTTCGTGTCCCATTTCGTGCCATTTCCCGTTTCAATCACGATCGTCTTGCCTTGTGCGCGGACCAGCAGTGAGTTGGCTCGCACCAAAACCCGGTTTCGCTCGTCGGGTGGCGACTTCTTCTCCCAAAACACCTTGGGCACAACCCCAAACATCGCTCCGCCGTCCAGCCGGAACGTCCCGCCATCCAAATAACGAACTTCCATGTCCCCAATATGCATTTTAATGTTCCTGATTCTCAGCCACACGTGTCATTCCGAGGGCCGCATTTGCCCGAGGAATCTGCTTTTCCCGGAACGTCCCGCCGTCCAAATAACGAACTTCCATGTCCCCAATATGCATTTAATGTTCCTGATTCTCAGCCACACGCGTCATTCCGAGGGCCGCATTTGCCCGAGGAATCTGCTTTTCCCGCTGTGGTGGAAACCGGATTCCTCGCGTCGCTTGGCATGACGGAAATACCCTACGCGTGCGGCGCAGCCCAATCGCCCCCCTGCAGAATCTCCGAAACTGCGGTGAACGGATCCTTCTTCCGCGCCGCCACCTCTTCCGCAAGCGCATGCAAGCGTTCTTCCCCCGCCTTGCCGCCGAGAACCCTCTCCAGCAGTCGCGATTCCAGCATCTCAATCAACCGCTTCTCCCAGTGTTGGATGTGCTTTTCTTCCCGCTGGCCGCTGCTCTCGAAATGCTGGCGAAACTTCTCCACGGTTTCCGCAAGCTGCTCGATGCCCTTATTCTCCGTCGCCACCGTGCGCAGCACCGGCGGGTGCCATCCATCCCGCGGCATCACCAGCGAAAGCATCGCGTGCAACTGTTCCTCCAGGCGGTCCGCGCCCTCGCGATCCGCCTTGTTCAACACAAAAATGTCGCCAATCTCCATCAGCCCGGCTTTCATATTCTGAATGTCGTCGCCAAGTCCGGGGACCAGCACCACCAGCACGCAATCTGCTAATCGCACAATGTCAATCTCATCCTGTCCCACGCCCACTGTTTCAATCAGCACCTGGCGCTTCCCGGCCGCATCCAGCAGCAGCGCCACTTCCGCGGTCGCGCGCGCCAAGCCGCCCAGGAAGCCCCGCGTAGCCATCGACCGGATGAACATCCCGGTATCGCCGGCATGTCCCTGCATGCGGATGCGATCTCCCAGAATCGCCCCGCCCGAATACGGACTCGTGGGATCGACGGCAATTACGCCCACGCGATCCTGCCGCTTCCGGTGATACGCGGCCAGCCGGTCCACCAGCGTGCTCTTCCCCGTGCCCGGCGCTCCGGTAATCCCCGTTAAATAAGCTAGTCCTGTGTGCGGAAAAAGCCGGCGCAGCAGTTCTTCCGCCTCAGGCGTGTGGTTCTCAATCGCCGTAATCGCGCGGGAGATCGCGCGCACCTCTCCGGCGCGGACCTTTGCGGCCCAATCCTCCACGGACAGGTTGTTCAAGCGGCGGACCCTTCGCGGCAGTCAGAAGCGTATTGCGGCATAGCTCCATTATTCTTGCCCAAAGACTCCCGCGCAAGCGGAAGCCAGTGAACGCCGCGCAAGTGCGGCTACCGTCGCCCTCCGCGTCCAACCGAACAGCTAAGCCTCAGGACACACCTGTCCCTCCGGGCAATTCAGGGATCACGAAAAGAACCTCAGACTGGTGTTTACCGGGCCTCGGATCGCCGGCAATGGCCTGGTGAGGGGTACGCCATGAAAACACTTCTCGTGCTTGCTTCGTCGAGCCTGCTCGCAATCGCCGCTGGTTGCTCCAGGAATCATCCCACAAGCACCGCTCCGAATTCCCAGCCGCCGGCCTCGCAGCCTTCTTCCTCCGCTCCCGCCCGCGCTTCGGTCTCCGCTGCGCCAACCACGCCGCTGGCCACACCCACCGTAGCGAACCTTTTTCCCGAGCCTTGGCGGCCCGAGCCCGTGGACGACCACCTGGGCGGTGCCATGGTTCTCAAGCGCACCTCGCTGGATGGCAAATACGACCTCGTGATCCTCGAGAAAGGCAACCAGGCTTTTCCTGCGTTTGCCCGCCATGGGCGTTGGGAAGAAGTCCACGACAAGCCGGCGCAGGGAAAACTCCTGACGCTGCGCGTGAAATTTGAAGATGGCGCGGAAAAAGAAATTGAGTGGGACGAGCTGGCCTACGGCACTGCCGACGAACATGCCGTCCTGTGGTCTTACCCCGCCGGTGCGGCCGCAAACGCTGACCCGGCGAATTCCACCGGCGGCGACAAACTTCTCATGCAGGACCTGATGAAGCACCGCGCGCTGCTTCTGGAAGTGGAGCCCGGCGTAACCACACAATTCGCACTGACCGGCCTCGGCACCGAAATGGCCAAGATTCGCCCGCTGCACACCGACGAGGTTCTCAGCGCCAGCCAGGCCGCCCAGTAAACTCAGCTTCGATTTGAGGGTCGGAGCTCTTGCTCCGAAGAGAAGACTATTACCGCTTCCCCAGCAATTGCCGCGCAATCACCAGCTTCTGGATTTCGCTGGTTCCTTCGCCAATGGTGCACAGCTTCACATCGCGATAATACTTTTCCGCTGGATAATCCTTGATGAAGCCGTAACCGCCGTGGATCTGCACGCACTCATTCGCCACGCGCACCGCCACCTCGCTCGCAAACAGCTTCGCCATGCTGGATTCCCGCGTGAAGCGCGCGCTGCCCTGATCGGCCAGCCACGCCGCCTGATACACCAGCAATCGCGCCGCCTCCACTTCCGTGGCCATGTCTGCCAGCTTGAACTGGATCGCCTGGAACTCGCTGATGGCCTGCCCAAACTGCTTCCTCTGCTTCGCGTAGCGCACCGCCGCCTCCAGCGCGCCTTGCGCCATGCCCAGTCCCAGCGCGGCAATCGAAATCCGTCCGCCGTCCAGTATCTTCAGGCTGCCTGTAAAGCCTTCGCCTTCCGGCCCCAGCAGGTTTTCCGCAGGCACCTTGCAATCGGTGAAAAGCACTTCAGAGGTGTCGCTGGCGCGCATCCCCAGCTTGTTTTCTTTCTTCCCCGGCCGGAACCCCGCCATTCCCTTTTCCAGAATAAATGCGCTGATCCCGTGTGAGCCCTTCGCTTTGTCCGTTACCGCCATCGCCACGCAGGTGTCCGCATAGTGGCCATTGGTCGTGAACGTCTTCGCTCCGTTCAATATCCAGTGTGAGCCATGGCGCACCGCCGTGGTTCGCGTGCCTCCCGCATCAGACCCGGCTTCCGGCTCCGTCAGCGACCACGCCCCCAGCTTCTTCCCCTGCGCCAGCGGCACCAGGTATTTCTTCTTCTGCTCTTCCGTGCCGAATTTGTAGATGTGATTCGAGCACAGCGAATTGTGCGCCGCCACAAACAGGCCCACCGACCCATCCACGCGCGACAACTCCTCGATCACCAGCGCATATTCGATGTACCCCAGCCCCGCGCCTCCATACGCTTCGGGGAAAATCACGCCCAGCAGTCCCATCTCCGCGAGCTTTGGCAGGAGTTCCAGCGGGAAATGGGAGGCTTCATCCCATTCCATGACGTGCGGCGCGATTTCGCCCTCGGCAAATTCGCGCACCGATTTGCGCAACTGCTGTTGTTCCGGTGTAAACGTAAAATCCACGAGGCCCCTCGGTAATAGAAATATCTATAGCCACTAAAAGTTTAGCTTATAAGCCGCCTGGAAGCACCTGTACTGTTCCAAAGCGCCAGAGCCTCTGCGCTCTTTCTCTGTGCCCTCTGTGTTAAGTCTTTGCACTTCCCAACGGTAGCCACAGCCAGGAATGGCTGCGCCACATGGCCTTCACGCGCCTTGCCCTTTTTTCTTTTGCGCCACCACTTTCAATTCCTGCAAAGCCCGCTCCACCCCCGCGCGATCCACGTTCCAGTGCGTCACCATGCGCACCGAATAGAACGCCGTGTCCTGCGCCCAGATGCTGCGCTCGTGCAGCGCGTCGCAGAGCTCCACGGCGTTCATCCCTGTCGCCGCGCAATCGAAAATCACAATGTTCGTCTTCACGGCCGCCGGGTCGATCTTCAGCCCCGGAATCTGCGCGACGCCCCGCGCCAGTACCTGCGCATTCTCGTGATCCTCGTGCAGCCGGGCTGGCGATTTCTCGAGCGCAATCAGCCCCGCCGCCGCCACCACGCCAACCTGCCTCATCCCTCCGCCAAACATCTTCCGGTAAACGCGGCCCCGCTCGATGAATTCCCTCGATCCCACGATCATCGACCCAATCGGCGCTCCAAGCCCTTTCGAAAGGCAGAACATCACCGAATCCACCTTCTTCGTCATGTTGGCCACGTTGTCTTTCAGCGCCGCGGCGGCGTTGAACACGCGCGCCCCGTCCAGATGCACCTTCAAGCCCAATCCATGCGCTCGATCGCAGATTTCATCCACGCGGTCCGTGGCATAGACCGTTCCCCCGGCCATATTGCTGGAGTTTTCCAGGCAGATCAGCGCCGTCTGCGAGTCGTAATAGATCTTCGGCCGGATCGAAGCCTCAATCTGCTTCCACGTCAGAATGCCGTCTTCCCCGCCGCGCACTGCCCGTGGCATGCACCCCGCAATCGCGGACATGGACGCCAATTCGTAGAGATTCACGTGGCTGCGGTCCTCGCAAATCACTTCATTCCCGTGATGCGTCCATGTCTTGATGGCAATCAGGTTGCCCATGCAGCCGGTCGGCACAAACAGCGCTGCTTCTTTGCCAAAAATCTCCGCGGCCCTTTTTTGCAGCTGATTAACCGTTGGGTCCTCTCCGTAAACGTCGTCGCCGACCTCTGCCGCCGCCATGGCCCGCCGCATCTCTTCGCTCGGCCGCGTAACCGTGTCGCTGCGCAGGTCCACGGCGCCTTCGATGGGATTCACGTGATCGGGGTCAATGAGTTGATTGCCCTTGGCTACGGTGTATGTCATAAGGCCTCCTGGTGGCGCCGGCTTCTAGCCGGCCAGCCCACTCTTGCAATGCACGCTTGCCTGCAAGATGCAGGCGCTACCGAACTGTCGTTAAGCCGCCACCTGCACGCTTCTCAGCAGTTCCACAATAATCTCGTTCGACACGCTGAACTTCTCCGCAGGCAGCCGCAAAACCTCTCCATCTCTTTCTACCATGCCCGCGGCGGCAAGCTGTGCCGTTTTTCCCGCGAAGCTCACACCATATTCGCGCTCAATGCGCCGCAGATCGATGCCTTCCGTCTGCCGCAATCCCAAAAACAGCTCCTCTTCCAATGCCATCGACGCGCTTACATCGTCCAGCGTTTCGATGGCGCTCTTCCCTGCCTCCATCGCGGCCACATACGCTGCCGAATCGTGCCGGTTCGCCCACCGCTGCCCGCCGGAAAACGAGTGCGCCCCCGCCCCAAATCCCAAATACGGCTCGCGCCGCCAGTACTTTTGATTGTGGCGCGATTCGAAGCCCGGCTTGGCCCAATTGGAAATTTCATATTGGACATAGCCTGCGGCTTTCAACTCTTTTTGCGCCAGTTCATAAGACGCGGCCATCGCCTCTTCGCTCGGCAGTTCTCGCGCGCTATACCTCGCGCCGCCCTGCAGTACCTCCAACCCCAGCCGGCTGCCCTCGTCAATCTCCATCATGTAAATCGAAATGTGTTCTGGCGCCAGTTCCATCGTTTCCCGCAGCGACACGCGCCAGGAGGCATCCGTCTGCTTCGGCAAACCCGCAATCAAATCGAAACTGATATTCTCGATTCCCGCGGCCCGCAGAATGGGCACGGCACGGTAAATATCCTCGCGCCGATGCATTCGCCCCGCGGCCTTCAACTCTTCATCCACAAAAGATTGCGACCCAAAGCTGATCCGGTTGAACCCCATCTCCACCCAAGCCGCTGCCTTTGCGGCATCAATCGTCTCCGGGTCCGCTTCCAGCGTCACTTCCTTCCAGTCGCAACGAAAATTCTGACGCAACGCCTGGAGTATCGAGCTCAGCAACTCGGGCTCCAAAAGGCTCGGCGTGCCGCCTCCGATATACACTGTATCCACCACCGGATTCTCGCTCAATAGCGCCTCGGCGGTTCTCGCTCCGGCCAGCGCCAGCAGGCGCCGCTGCTCGACGATCTCCCGAGTCACAGCTTCCGCATACGGAGCAAACCTCCCCGCCGACACCACTCCCGTATGGAAGTTGCAGTAAGTGCACTTCGTCTGGCAAAACGGCACCTGTATGTAAACGCCGAGATTCCCCATCGATAAAAACTGTAGCACACGCTTGGTAGCGCCGGCTTCTAGCCGGCAAGCAACTTCGCCTGCAAGATGCAGGCGCTACCATTGGCCATTACACCCGGTCGGGCAGAACTTTAACGTATAGGTGGCGTTCCCGGGGACCGTCGAACTCTGCAAAGAAGACGCCTTGCCATCTTCCCAGAACAAGTTTCCCATCCTCCACAAACACAAACTGCGTCGCGCCCACCAGCATGGTCTTCACATGCGAATCGGAATTGCCCTCCGCATGGCGGTACGGCCCCGCCGACGGAACCAGCCTGTCCAGCGCGCCTTCCGCATCGGACGCCACGTCAGGGTCCGCGTGCTCGTTGATCAGCACCCCCGCCGTGGTGTGCGGCACATACAAGAAGCAAGTCCCGGCTTTCACCCCGAGCGCCGTAACAATCCGTTGCACATCCGCCGTCACCTCCAGCATCTGCGTGCGCCGCGTGGTTCGCACACGGATCGATTGCATGGCGCCTCCTAACTCAATTAAGGAATGCTGACGATGTAATGTTGCCCGGGTTTCTTCGTGCAGGCCAGCTTTTGCAGTTCGCCCAGTCCACCGGTGCCCAAACGCACTAGAAATGGCAGGAAGGAAAGATCGCGTGATTGCAGCCCTTTGTGCGGGTAGAGCAAATTCTCCAGAAACTCCGCATGCCGCGCGATCACCTTGTCATGCCGGTCCAGCGCCTGACCGGATTTGGTTCGCAGCTTCTCCACCTGATACCGGATGCGCTTCTCCGCCCGCGCAATCGCGCCCTGGATCGTCGGGTCAACCTCTCGGATCGCCTTGTGCAGATTCTCGACGCTCTTTTCGATCTGCTTCAGGCTGCCGTCGAAGGAGCGCGCCAGCTTTTTCGGAATGGCCACCCCATACATCTTTTTCAAAAGCGCCTGCGGCCCCTGCCACGCGTCCTCCACATTCAGTTTGTATTTATTGAGAATGCGCGCAGCTTTCGGGTCTACCAGCGTATAATCCGCGCGCGCCATCAGCACTGGCATCCGCCCCAGAAGCCTCTCATACAGCACTTGCGACTGCGCGAAATACGCGATCTCCGCCGGGCCGCCGTAATACGCCGCCGTGGGTAGCAGGTAATCCTGCATCACCGGCCGCAGCAGCGCGTTGGGACTGAACGCCTCGGCATGCGCACCCACTTCATGGATCAACTCCGCGCGAGGTGTCGAGCTCCTGCCAAAGAAAAATTTGCCGTCCGTCGCGCTGATCACCTCGCGCTTCCCGTCGTGCAAGGCAAAAAGCAGCGTGCTCTTCGAAGCGACTTTCACTTGTGGCGCGTAGCCGGCCTTTTCCAGTTCTTTGTCCCGCCGCAACAGCGCTTCATTCAATTCGTCGCGCCGTTCCAGCGCGGATTGCAAAATCGGCGCCGCAACCCCGTGCAATTTCGGATGGAGTGGATCAAGGAGGATAAGCCCGAGAGGTGAAAACAGCCTTGCGAAGAGTTTGCCAAAGGCGCTGCCATACGTCTCCTCGGGCGTATAACACGACCGCAGAATCTCCAGCAGTTCCCCGCCGCCGGATGCCGCCAACCCGCCGGCGACCTCCTCCAGCAATCCGCGAATCCCTTCCCCCAGCCGCACCTGCCCGACCGGGCGTCCCTCTTCGAGAGGCGCCGGCAATTCCAGGCGCCGCAACTTCCCTTCGTGAAACCAGGTGGTGTGCCGCACCTCATCCACGTCGTGATCTTCCGTGGCCATCCAGAAGACCGGCACCGCTTCGATACCCGAAAGTGACAGCTCCCACGCCGATTCAATCGCCGTCAGCGCCTTATAAAACGCATACGCCGGCCCGCCCAATAGCCCCACCTGCTGCCCGCTGACAATCGCCACTGCGCCATTTTCCAGCCGCAGCAAATTCTTTTCGGTTTCGGCCCCCGCGCCAAAGCCGGCATTCTGTTCGCGCAGAATGGCCGCCACTTCCCTGCGGCGCTCGGCGGGAAACTCCAACTTCCGCGCATACGCCTCCACCGCGAGCATCTCCGGCTTGTGCGCATAAAAATGCTGCAGGCGTGAAAAGTTGCCGGTGTAATCACGAATGAGAGCGGTCGTGTGCGGGAGTTCGTGCGGCAGCAGGGCGCGACAGTCCATGGGCGTTTAGATGATAGTCCGGGAAAAAGGTGACGCCAACCGCAACTCTTGTACGGGCGGCTTTAGGCCGCTTTCTCCTGCCTCTTAACTAAAGCGAATAACGAATAACGATAAACCACCCCTGCGCCAATCAAACACGAGCCGCCGCGGCTGGATACAGCTCCCCGATCAGCGCATCGATCGTGTGCTTTTTCTCTTCCTTGATCGGCAAAAGCGGCGAACGCGGATAGCCGCCCTGATAACCGCGCAGGTTCATCGCGTATTTCAGGCCAGGGATGCCGTGCTCGCCGAAAACCACCTTGGAGGCCATCACCAACTGCAATTGCGCCTGGCGAGCCTCTTCCTGCCGCCCCTGCCGGAAAAGTTCATAAAGCTCCACGCACTTTTCGGGTAACAAGGACGCCAGCGCCAGTATCGCCCCGCGCCCGCCCATCACCAGGCACGGATACACCACCGCCGCGCCCCCCGTAAGCACCTGGAAGTCTGGGGGCGCGCCGGCGACAACTTCGCCGATGCGTTGAATGCTCCCCGAGCTGTCCTTGATGCCGATGATGTTCGGATGTTGCGCCAGCGCGATAATCTCCGGCGCTTCCAGCGTGATATTCGTGAAAATGGGCACGGAATAGAGCAGCACCGGAATCGGCGAAGCATCCGCTACGGCGCGATAGTGATGAAGGAAATGTTCCGCGCGGTAGGTTGGCTTGTAGTAGTACGGCGTCTTGACCAGCGCCACCTGGTATCCAAGCGCCGCGGCCCGCTTCGTACGCGCAATCGTCTCGGCCGTGGATTCGGCTCCCGTCCCGGCAATCAGCACTTTTCCGGGTGCCGCGGCCTCTTTCACCGCCGCGAAAATCTGGTCCGCTTCATCGCGCGACACCATCACCGATTCGCCCGTCGAACCCAGCACCACGTAGCCCGCCAGCTCCGTCCGGTTATACAACCCGATGTTGTGTTTCAGCCCGGCCAGCGAAACGCAGCCATCCGCTTCAAACGGCGTGCTCAACGCGGGAAATATGCCGCTGATGTTCATGGATTAATCTCCGTTTCCCGTCGAGCCCGACGCCGCCACTCGATTGTTGTGCAGATCCTGCAGGCAGGAAACTTCCCGCTTCAGTTCAATCAGTGCGTGGATGCCTCGCACCGCCGCCTGCGCCGCCGAAAGCGTTGTAATGCACGGGATGTTGTAGCGGATCGCCGCGCGCCGGATGGATTTTTCGTCGTAGAACGATTCGCGTCCCAGCGGCGTATTGACCACCAGATTCACCTTCCCGGTCTTGATCAGGTCCACGATATTCGGCCGGCCTTCGTTCACCTTGTACACTTCCTCGCAGGGCACATGCATCGCATGCAGCGCTGCCGCCGTGCCGCGGGTGGCCACGATCTTGAAGCCCATCGAAACCAGCTCCTTGCCGATCGTGCCCAGTTGCCGTTTGTCGCGGTCGTTAACGCTGATAAACACCGTGCCGCTGCTCGGCAGCTTTTGCCCCGCCGCCAGTTGCGCCTTCGCGAACGCCTGCCCATACGAAGTGGAGATGCCCATCACTTCGCCCGTTGAACGCATCTCCGGCCCCAGAATCGTATCCACGCCGCGGAATTTGTTGAACGGAAATACCGGCGATTTCACCGAATAGAACTCGTGCGTCGCGATTTCCGCCACGCCGTTGCTGTACACCAGCGGCAGGTTCATATCCGCCAGGCGCCGCCCCACCATCAACCGCGCGCCAATCTTCGCCAGCGGTACGCCCGTGGCCTTGCTGACATAAGGCACGGTCCGCGAAGCGCGCGGGTTCACTTCCAGTACATAAACCGTGTCTCGCTGAATCGCGTACTGCACGTTCATCAGCCCGACGACCTTCAAGGCCAGCGCCAGCCGCTTCGTATAGTCGCGAATCGTATCCAGAATCTTCGGCGACAAGCTCACCGGTGGAAGCACGCAGGAAGAATCGCCGGAGTGCACGCCGGCCTCTTCAATGTGCTCCATGATCCCGCCAATCACCACGTCCGTGCCGTCGGCCAGCGCGTCCACGTCCACTTCCGTGGCCTCTTCCAGGAACTGGTCAATCAGCACCGGCCGCGCCGGGCCCATCAGTGCCGCTTGCGCCACATACTCTTGTACGGTGTTCACGTCGTAGGCGATCACCATCGCGCGCCCGCCCAGCACATAACTCGGCCGCACCAGCACCGGCAAGCCAATCTCTCCCGCAACGCGCGCCGCTTCTTCCGGCACCAGGGCCGTTCCGTTGCGCGGCTGCGGAATCCTCAGTTCATCCAGCAAACGCCCGAACCGCCGCCGGTCTTCGGCCAGGTCAATCGATTCCGGCGCTGTTCCCACGATCGAAACGCCATTGCGCTTCAATTCCAGCGCCAGGTTCAGCGGCGTCTGCCCGCCGAATTGCACGATCACGCCCGCGGGCTTTTCGCGTTCCACAATCGCCAGCACATCTTCCAGCGTCAGCGGCTCAAAATAAAGACGGTCGGACGTGTCGTAATCCGTCGAAACTGTCTCCGGGTTGCAGTTCACCATGATGGTTTCGAACCCATCGGCGCGCAGCGCATACGAAGCGTGGCAGCAGCAATAATCGAACTCGATCCCTTGCCCAATGCGGTTCGGGCCGCTGCCGAGAATCATGATCTTCGGCTTCTGCGTCGGATTTGTCTCGTCCTCGTCCTCGTAAGTCGAGTACATATACGGCGTGAACGATTCAAACTCCGCCGCGCAGGTATCCACGCGCTTGAACACCGGCGCTACGTTGTAGCGCGCGCGCTGCAAACGCACCACCGCCGGCGTGGTCTTCCAGATTTGCGCCAGTTGCTCGTCGCTCGCGCCCACGCGCTTCGCTTCCCGCAGCAGGTCCTTGGAAGCCGTCTCCACTGTCACCGACGCGACGCGGCGATTCACGGCCGTCAGTTCCTCGATCTGGTGGATGAACCACGGGTCAATTTTCGTCAAATCGCAAATTTCGGCGGCGGGCAATCCGCGCTCCACCGCCGTCAGGATCCAGTGAATACGGTCCGGCCTCGGCGTGGCCAGCTTCTCGCGCAGCAAGGAACTCGGAGCCTCCGCCGGTGCCCGCCAGGGCGTGCTCGGCTCCAGCGAGCGAATCCCCTTCTGCAGTGCTTCCTTAAACGTGCGCCCGATGGACATCACTTCGCCCACCGACTTCATCTGTGTGCCCAGCGTGCTGTCTGACCCTGGAAACTTTTCAAATTGCCACTTGGGAATTTTCACCACCACGTAGTCAATGGTCGGCTCAAAAGACGCGGGCGTTTTCTGCGTAATATCGTTGGGGATCTCGTCAAGCGTCATCCCCACGGCCAGCCGCGCCGCAATCTTCGCAATCGGGAATCCCGTCGCCTTGCTGGCCAGCGCCGAACTCCGCGAAACGCGCGGGTTCATCTCGATCACCACCATGCGGCCGTTCTCCGGGTTCACAGCAAACTGCACGTTTGACCCGCCGGTTTCCACGCCCACTTCGCGGATGATCGCCGCCGCCGCGTCCCGCATCCGCTGGTATTCCTTGTCGGTTAGCGTCTGCGCCGGCGCCACGGTAATCGAATCGCCCGTGTGCACGCCCATGGGATCAAAATTCTCAATCGTGCAGATCACCACGAAGTTGTCGCGGAAATCCCGCATCACTTCCAATTCGTACTCTTTCCATCCGAGCACGGACTCTTCCACCAGCGCCTCATGCACCGGGCTCATATCCAGCGCGTGCGCGATCGCTTCCGTAAACTCTTCCTTGTTATACGCAATGCCGCCGCCGCTGCCGCCCAGCGTGAACGACGGCCGGATTACCAGCGGAAATCCCAACTGGTCGCACAGTCGCAGCGCATCCTGCGCGTTATTCACCAGCGCCGAAGCGGGCACTTCCAGCCCGATCTTCCGGCAAGCATCCTTGAACCACAGGCGGTCTTCCGCCACCTTGATGGCGCGCAGTGAAGCCCCAATCATTTCCACTTTATGCTTTTCGAGGATGCCGCCTTCGGCCAACTCCACGGCCAGGTTCAGCGCCGTCTGCCCACCCACCGTTGGCAGAATGGCGTCCGGTTTTTCCTTGATCAGGATTTCCTCGAGGTATTCCTTCGTCAGCGGCTCGATGTACGTGCGGTGCGCCAGCTCCGGATCGGTCATGATCGTCGCCGGGTTGGAATTCACCAGCACCGTTTCATAACCCTCGGCCCGCAGCGCCTTGCACGCCTGCGCCCCCGAATAATCAAACTCGCAGGCCTGACCAATAATGATCGGCCCCGACCCAATAATCAGAATCTTCTTGATGTCTGTCCGCTTAGGCATCGATTCCTTTGCTAGAAACGCACTCCCGTTCGATCTCTATTCCCATTTCTCGTAACCAAACCAATCCCACCGAAAACCACACTAACTCCAAGCCCCAGCGAAACCACCCAACGCCAAACCATAACGAGGTGTCATCCCGAACCCGCGCCTTTTGCGGGTGAGGGACCTGCTTCCCTCAGATACTTGGCAAAGCACTTCTCCGCAAGCTCCCAGCGAAACCATCCCAACGCCAAACTCCCCGCAAAACCACCCAACGCCAAACCAAACGAGGTGTCATCCCGAACCCGCGCCTTTTGCGGGTGAGGGACCTGCTTCCCTCGGATACCTGGCAAAATACTTCCCCGCCAAATCCTCCCAGGTCGGGTTCTTCCCCTCGATCAGTGCCACCTTCTTCGCTCGATTCCAACTCTTAATTTGCTTCTCCCTGGCAATCGCCGATTTCGGGTTCTCAAAACACTCAAAATAAACCAGTCGGTGAACCCGATACCGGCTTGTAAAGCCAGCAACCAAACCTTCCCGGTGCTGCTTCACTCGATCCAGTAGATGACTCGTTACTCCTGTGTACAACACCCGCGAGCGGCTGGCCAGTATGTAAACGCAATAGACCTTGCCCATCGGCGGCCCCCAAAGCAGATCCCTCACCCGCATAAGGCGCAGCTTCGGGATGACACCGTGGTTGCGCGGGCAGCGAATTCGTCATCCCCGCGAACTCCCCGGATTCGCGAAGTCCTTCACCATGTCCGAGGGGACACACTCGCGGATCCGCCCAGTAACGATCGGCCCCCGACCCAAGAATCAGAATCTTCTTGATGTCTTGTCTTTTAGGCATGGTTAGTCGACGACTATGAACCTTGCCATCGAGAACTCCCCTTTGTCAGTCACTTGAAAGACATTGTCCCCACAAAGAGCTGTGGAATTCTTCTTCGGGGCATATTGCACAAGCATCCGATACTCACTTGACGCTGGGCACGCAACAATCCAATACAATCCAGCTGTAATCCCTTTTCGCTCCAATTTGAAGTTTCCCCAATGGTTGCTCTTCCCCTCGTCCGCCAGTTGCAAGCTTTCGCAACAGGCTTGATTGCTTTCTGCTCGATAAAGGAATAAAGGGACGTTCGACATATTCGAATATTTGGGGTCCAATGAGCTCGGCTCGTTCTTCCTCGATACATATTCAACTCGCTCGAGCTTTCCACACAATCGTTCGAGGGACGGGGGTTCTTTCTTGTCTGCAGTCTGAGCTGCACTAGCCACGGCAAACAGAAGTCCCGCAATAAGCACAGGCAACCTCATCCCCGCGAACTCCCCGGGTTGGCGAAGTCCTTCATCATGTCCGTGAACTGCGTGAACAAATAGTGCGAATCGTGCGGTCCCGGCGAAGCCTCCGGGTGGTACTGCACGCTGAAGAGCGGCACCGTCTTGCTCCGCATCCCCTCGTTCGTATTGTCGTTCAGATTCACGTGCGTAATTTCGACCTCGCTCGAGGGCAGCGATTCCGGGTCCACGCAAAAGCCATGGTTCTGCGCGGTAATTTCCACCTGATTCGTCAGCAGATTCTTCACCGGATGATTCGAACCGTGGTGGCCAAATTTCAACTTGAACGTCTTGCCGCCCATGGCCAGCCCGCACAGTTGGTGCCCCAGGCAAATGCCGAACACTGGCACGCGCCCCGCCAGCTTTCGAATATTCTCCACCGCATAACTCACCGGCTCCGGATCACCCGGACCGTTCGAAAGAAACACTCCATTCGGCCCCATCGCCAGCACATCTTCCGCGGAGGTGTTCGCCGGAACCACCATCACCTCGCAGTGATGATCCACCAGCAGCCGCAGGATGTTCTGCTTGATGCCGAAGTCATACGCCACAACCTTGAATTTCGCCGTTTCCGGACTGGCGCCCGATTCGCCCATCTGCTCCGCCCAGGGCGAAGTCGCCAGCTCAATCGAGCCTTTCTGCCAGTCGTACGCCTGCTTGCACGTCACCCGCCCCGCCAACTCTTGCCCCGCCATCAGCGGCAATTGCTTTGCCTCATGCACCAGTTGATCGGCGGGTGTGCCATCCGTCGCCACCATGCCGCGCAGCGCCCCCATCTTGCGGATATGCAGCACCAGTGCCCGCGTATCAATGTCCCAAATCACCGGAATCTTGTGCCGGTTCAAATAGAGCTGCGCCGATTCCGCCGAGCGCCAGTTTGACGCCACCTGCGAAAACTCCCGCACAATCAGCGATTCGATATACGGCCGCGGCGATTCCTCGTCGTCGAGATTCGCGCCAACATTTCCAATGTGCGGATACGTCAGGCAGACAATCTGCCCGGCATAGCTGGGATCGGTGAAAACTTCCTGATAGCCGGTGAGGCTGGTGTTGAAAACGACTTCGCCGCCGCGGCGCGTGATGGCGCCGCCCGCGCGGCCGTTAAAGATGCGCCCGTCTTCGAGCGCCAGAATGGCGGGGCGATGCTGAGTCTCCGTCAGTGTGTCCTCCGGACTGCGTCATTTTTCGTTGGCCTCGGCGGTTGAAAGCGAGCCGAAGTGGTCCACGGGCCAGTATGCAAACACCGCGCGCCCGTAAATATATTGTCCCGCAACCGGCCCAAACACCCGCGAATCGTTCGAGCTGATGCGATGGTCCCCCATCACAAAGTAACTTCCCCTGGGCACTTTCACCGGGCCAAAGTCCGTCACGTCCGCATATTGCGGCGGCACGTACGGCTCCGGAATCAGCGCGCCGTTCACATAAAGCATCCCGTGATGCAACTCCACGGTTTCGCCCGGCAATCCGATCACGCGCTTGATGAACGACTTCGTCCGGTCCAATGGATACCAGAACACTACCACGTCGCCGCGATGTATCGCCTCAAAGCGGTAAACAAACTTGTTGATAAAAATGCGTTCCTGGTCGGAAAGCAGCGGCGCCATGCTTGTGCCTTCCACCTTCACCGGCTGGTAGAGAAAAACGATGATCACCAGCGCCAGGCCGATGGCAATGAGCAGGTCGCGCGTCCAAACGCGGATCTCGTGGCGCAACTGGTGGTGCGATTCGCCCGCGGCGTGCGATGTTTCCTGGGATGCTTGTGCTGGCAAAGCGGAGTTCTGGGCGTTGGGGGTGCCGCCCGTGGGAGGAGTGGTTATTGGCTCTTCTGGTTTCCGCATCTCCGACTGCCTTTAATTTTATAACATGCGCCGCAAACCTCGCGCCAGCGTGGATTGCGTCTCACCGGCCGCTGACTTGCGCGTCATTCTAATTTGCATTGCGCTGAAATGCACCAGTCTTGCGTCGCTTTCAAGATGCCAGACGCCTTCACCATTCCGTTAGACGAATCTCGAAGCAATTTGGCTATGCCACGTAGTGGCCGCATTCAACCGGCGCCGTCTGCGCTAAGCGCATGCAAATTGAATATTTGCCAGCGCCGCAATCACCGCGGTCTCCGTTCGCAGAATCAGGCTTCCCAGCGAAGCCTCGCTAAACCCAGCCGACCGCGCCGCCGCAAGTTCCTCATCGGTCCAGCCGCCCTCAGGACCGATCGCCAGCGCAACTCTTCCCCCGTGCTGCCCGCCCAATACTTCGCGCAAGGGCGCCGCCTCCGGCTTTTCGGACAATATGATCCGCAAGCCCTTTTCTTCCGCTCGAAACGCAGCTTCCGTCTTGGCCAGCGGCTGCAACTCCGGCACCTGCACGCGCCGCGATTGTTGCGAAGCCTCCAAAAGTATCTTCTTCCAGCGTTCTGCGCGCTTCGCGGCCGCCACCAGCAGCGCCTTCTCGCTCCGCGCCGCCGCCAGCGGCACAATCGTACTCACTCCCAGCTCTGTCGCCTTTTCCAGCGCCCATTCCAGCGAATCAAACTTCACCACCGCCAGCAAAAGCGTAGTCTCCACAGCCAAACGCTGCGCCGTCAATTCTTCCAACAATGAAAAGTCCACCGCATCGCGCGTAACGCTCTCAATCCGTCCCAGCCACACCTTGGCCCCGTCGCTCAGCTCATAGAGCTGCCCCGGCTGCGCGCGCAGCACTCTCCCCAGATGATGCGCCGCCTCGCCTTCCATCACCGCGCGTTGTTCTTCGAATTTTTGGACAAAAAAACGCCGCCGCATGCCACCTATCTTGCCATGAATTCTGGAGTGCGGGAGCATAGCTCCCGCTTTTGAGGTGTCAACAGTATCGCAAAGTGAATCTGGGAGGCGGGTTCGTATCCGCAAAAGCGGAGGCCAAGCCTCCGCACTCTAAACTTACCCGAAGATATCTTTAACCTTGTCGAACAGCGACGAATTCCGGTCCGCCGGCTTGTTCTCCACCTTCAGCGTCGCGTCCAGCTGCTCCATCAACTTCCTCTGTTCCCGCGTCAGCTTCGTCGGCGTCAATACCCGCACGTGATAGTACAAATCCCCGCGCCCGCCCCCGTGCGGATCGGGTAATCCTTTACCCTTGATCCGGAAGACCGCCCCGCTCTGCGTCCCCTCCGGAATCTTCACTTTCTCCTCGCCATTCATGCCCGGCACTTGCAACTCCGTGCCCAGCGCCGCTTGCGCAATACTCAGTGGAATCGTGCAGTATAAATCCGCGCCGCGCCGCTCAAAGAAGGTGTGCTCCTTCACTTCCAGCACAACGTACAAGTCCCCCGCCGGTCCGTCATTCGGCCCCGGCTCGCCTTCGCCCTGCACGCGCAGCCGCGTTCCCGTATCCACACCGGGAGGAATTCTCAATTCAATCGTGCGCTCGCGGTCGATCCGCCCCTGCCCCTTGCAATCCGGGCAGCGCTCCTTCACGATCTGCCCCGCTCCTTGGCACGCCGGGCACGTCCGGTTAATCGTGAAAAATCCCTGCTGGTAAATCATCTGGCCCCGGCCGCCGCACGCCTGGCAAGCCACTACGCCGGTTCCCTTTTTCGCGCCGGTCCCGTTGCACGATTCGCAGTACTCCAGCCGCGGCACGCGAATCTTGGTGGTGATGCCCGCGGCGGCCTCTTCAAACGTCAGCGTCATGTCGTAACGCAAATCCGCGCCACGCTGTACCCGCCGCCCGCCGCCCCGCCGCCGGCTGCCGCCGCCGAAAATATCCTCGAAGCCAAAGAACTCCCCAAAAATGTCGTGGAAGTCCTGAAAAATCGTCCCGTTGAAATCCGGCTGCGTGCCAACTCCCACCAGCCCTTCGTGCCCATACGTATCGTAAATCTGCCGCTTCTGCTGGTCGCTCAGGACGCTATACGCCTCGCTGCACTCCCGGAAGCGGTGCTCCGCCTCTTCTTTGTTGTCCGGGTTCCGGTCGGGATGCCATTTCAACGCCGCCTTGCGGTAGGAGGACTTAATCTCCTCCACCGTCGCCGTGCGGCTCACTCCCAGAATCTCGTAATAATCGCGCTGTTGTGACTTGGCCATATGTTCTGGCTAATGCTTCCTTTTCTTTAGCGAAGATAACAGAGGTTCTCTTGGAAAAGCGGCGCCACCTTGCGTCATGTTGCGGATCAGTTCACGGACCGATTCGATGCCCCGTGCGGATGAACCGCTACGCGCACCATCGCCGGCCGCAGCACCCGGCCGTGATAGACATACCCCGGCTGGAACACCTCCAGGATCGCTCCATCGGCGTGCTCCGTCGTCTCCGTCCGGTCCATCGCCTGGTGCAGGTGAGGATCAAACGTCTGCCCCACCGGCTCCACGCGTTCCACGCCCAGCTTTGCCAGATTGTCGACAAGTTGCTTGTAGATCAGCTCGAACCCTTTGCGGTAGCCCGCGTACTCATCCTCTTTGTGCGCCGCCAGGGCCTGTTCGAAGTTGTCTGCAATCGGAATCAGCGCTTCCACCACGCGCGCCGTGGCCCGTTTACTATCCTCGGCCCGCTCTTTTTCAATCCGCTTGCGGTAGTTGTCGAAATCCGCCTGCCGCCGCAGCAACGTTTGCCGCAGGTCGTCGAGTTCCGCCGTCAGTTTTTTCACCTGGGCATCCTCCCGCGGCGCATCGTCACCTGCGTCCCGCGGCTCATCCGCTTGTACCGCGCCATCCGCATCCGTAAGTTTAATTTTGATTTCGCGTTCGCTCATAACTCTACCCTCGAATGTCTCTATTGTAGCTCGTTTGAAAGATGCGGGGCTCCCGCGCGCCGCTGGATGCCATCAAGCCATCTCATAAATGGGGCAAAGGGGGTCGGAGCTTTAGCTCCGCCATCAAAAAGGGCTAGAAACTCTGGGTTTTAGCCCCTGCGGAAATGCTCCCTCAGTCCTGCGCCCATTTATGAGACGAACTCTAGTCGATCTTCTGCAGCGCTTCACTGAACAACTGCGCCACGTACGCCACCGCCGTCATCGCGCGCTCGTAGTCCAGCCGGGTTGGCCCCAGCACGCCCAGTGAGCCTTGCACCTGGTCCTGCCCGGCATAGGCGGCGCTGATCAGCGCCACGTTCTGCCCGGCTTCGGAAATTTCCTTGATCCCGATCTGCACAAACACCGGTTCCGGCGTATCAATGCACGCGTTCAAAACGGAAACCAGCCGGTGCTTCTCTTCAATCGCCGCCAGCAACTCGCGCAAATGGCTCTGGTCGGCAAACTCCGGCGCGCCCACGATCTGCGCCGTGCCTTCCACATAGACGCGCTGTCCCACCGAATCGCCCAGCAACGCCGGATCGCACAGCGTCAGCGCGCTCTGCGCCAGCGTTTCATAGCGTTCCCGCTCCGTCGCCAGCTTTTGCAGCAGATCGTTGCGAATCGCGTCCAGCGTCCATCCGCTATAGTTGCGGTTCAGAAATTCCGCGGTCGCATCCAATTCCAGTTGCGTAAAGGCCCGGCCCGGCCGCAAGACCTTGTCCCGCGTATTTCCGCCGGGAGAAATCAGCACCACAACCACGCGTCCGTCCGGCAGCAGCCACATCCGGGCATGCTCAAGCACCGCGCTGCGCAGCGGCGGCGCCACAATAATCCCCACGCCTCGCGATACTTCCGCCAGGACGTGCCCGGCCTTCTCCGTCATTTCCGCCGCCGAGTGTGCCCCGCTCAACTCCCGCTGGATCCAACTGCGATCCTCCACACTCAAGGTCGCTTGCGAAGCAATCTCCTGCGCAAAAAACCGGTACGCTGCAGGCGTGGGCACCCGCCCCGCCGAGGTATGTGGCTGGTAGAGGTACCCGCCATCCTCCAGGTCCGCCATGATGTTCCGGATCGTGGCCGTGCTTAGAGCTTCCTCAAAACGTTTGGAAATCGCGCGGGAAGAGACCGGCTCCCCCGTCTCGATGTAGGCGCGCACCAAGTCCGCCAAAATCTGCCGGTTACGCCGTTCTTGAAGAGCTGGATTCCGCATGGCAACACTCGTTCCTAGGTGCTACTTCTATTCTAGAAACCCTGTCAAGCTCCGTCAAAGCCCTTATCAACTAAAGATGGCCCATGAACCCTACCACAGCAAATCGATTTGTCACTTCCACATAGCCTTCAATCAAGGCAAGGCACTCTTCTAGATCCCGATAAGCGAACGGACCATCCGTTCGGAGAGAAGAGTCTTCAACTCCTGTAGGAATCAAAACCGACCTTCGTAGTTTCCCAAAATCAAAGGCATCCGCCAGTGGCTTGCAGTCCGCTCTCGACATTGCTCGGCCGGTTCCATGACTCATCGAATTTAAGCTTGAGCTGACCTTTTCGGTCGCTCGCACGACTACCACGTCGCCAGACATATGGGATGGCAGCACGGACAGTTCACCCGGAAGCATTCGCACGGAGCCTTTTCTAATGATTACTCCCCCGTCCTGCAATTCTTCGTAGGTATTATGGGGCAAATCCAGAACCAGCTCCGTCTTACCGAAAGCTGCCTCTACCTTCTCATGGATAGCCGCCCTGTTATCCCTCGCCCAATTCACAACGCGACTGAACTCGCGATCAAACGCCTCCGCGGACTCCACGAGATTGTCCACATGACCAGATTCGTTTCTGGATCCTGTGTGTATCAAAAAGTGCAGTGGACCGTCGTCGTACGGTGCCAAGGCATCCAAGAAATGATTGCCACCACCAAGGTCGCCCAAATTACCTTTGCTCGCACGCAGTGACTCCGCCACCCTATCCCATGCCGCCAGATTTAAATCGGAAACCGGGACCGCCGATCGAAGTAACCGCATCCCACACCCGCAATCTGAGACGGCAAATCTTCGCCAGTCGGGCTGAATCGTTCGCACCGCGGTACCGGTGGGAAGCGGAGACTTCCCGGGGCAAGCGTCAGGCAGGAAAACAACCTCCTCCGCTTTCAAGTCATGCGGCAGCCAGGAATGCAGTTTGCCCAAAGGCTCGGCTGATAGGTTTGTGATCTCCATTGCAACTCTGGCTTCGGCTCAACAACATATGCCCAAAAGCCCTCCATCCCCTTGAACAACTACCGCTGCTGCTCTACCGCCAACTATTCCGCTCTTTTTCCAGATATTTCTTGGGGTACAGGCCCTTGCCGAGCCCCTTCAAGGCCCTGGCAAACGATTTGGGTTTTCGAAGCACAACTACATCTTTTCCCAGTAACAAGAACAGCAGGGTATCTCCCGGTTTTAGCTTTAGCGCCTGGCGTATCTCGCGCGGAACTTCAATCCGGTATTTTGAAGATATTTTGACTTCTGCTGCCATGCACTACATTCTGGGAAAACGAAAAGCCGGGGTCAAGAATCAGCTGCTCAATTGTTATCAATCTGCGCCCGCTGCAGCTTGTCCGAATAGTCGATGTAGACTGACTTCCACTCCGTAAAGAAATCAATCGCCGCGACCGCCGCTTCCCGGTGCCCATTCCCGGTCTGCTTCGTGCCGCCGAACGGCAGATGCGTCTCCGCTCCAATCGTCGGTGCATTTACATAGACAATGCCGGTATAAAGATCCTGCATCGCGGCAAACGCCCGATTCACGTTGCGCGTATAAATGGAAGCCGAAAGCCCGTAAGGCACTCCATTCGCCACTTCAATTCCCTGTTCCAGGTTATCAATGGGAATGATCGAAACCACCGGACCAAAAATCTCTTCCTGCGCAATGCGCATCTTCGGACTGCAATCGCCAAACACCGTCGGCTCGTGGAACCAGCCCTTCGCATGTTCGCCCTGTGTGAGCCGGTGCCCGCCCGTCAACAGCTTCGCGCTTTCTTTCACCCCAATCTCGACGTACGACATCATCGTCTGCAACTGCTGCTCGTTGATGCACGGCCCCATCTCCACGGAACCTTCCAGTCCGTTACCAACCTTCAATTTCGCCGCTCGCTCCACAAACCGGCTCACAAACTCCTTGTAAACGCTCTTGTGTACCGCCACGCGGCTCGCCGCCGTGCACCGTTGTCCCGTTGTCCCAAAGCCTCCCCAGATCGCCCCGTCCACGGCCAGATCGAGATTTGCGTCCTCCATCACCAGGATGATGTTCTTTCCGCCCATCTCCAGGCTGTAGTGCTTGAACGTCGGCGCGCACGTCTCGGCGATAATCCTCCCCGTCGCCGTCGAACCCGTAAAACTCACCACTGGCACATCCGCATGCTTGGTCAACGCCGCGCCAGCGCCGGGTCCATCCCCGCCCACCAGATTCACCACGCCCGCCGGCAGCCCTGCTTCGGTCAAAGCTTCCAGCAGGTGATACGTCGAAAGCGGTGTATCCTCCGCCGGCTTGATCACCACCGTATTACCGCACACCAGCGCCGGCATCATCTTCCACGACGGTATCGCCATCGGAAAATTCCACGGCGTAATCAGTCCGCACACGCCAATCGACTGCCGCACGCTCATCGCAAACTTGTTCGGCAGCTCCGAAGGAGTCGTCTGCCCAAACAGCCGGCGCCCCTCCCCGGCCATGTAATACGTCATGTCAATCGCTTCCTGCACGTCGCCGCGCGTTTCGGCCAGCACTTTGCCCATCTCCCGCGTCATATCCCGCGAAAGCGCTTCCTTGCGCTTCACCAGTATCTCTGCGGTGCGGTACAAAATCTCCGCGCGCTTGGGAGCAGGCGTCAGCCGCCAGGTCTTATAAGCCGCTTTCGCCGCGGCCACCGCCGCATCCACATCCTCCTGCGAAGAAACCGGGAAAACTCCGATCACTTCGTCGGTGTTCGCCGGATTCCGGTTCTCCATCGTCTGGCCACTCTTCGGAGTGACCCACTCGCCGTTGATAAAGTTTTTGTAACTGTGCGACGCAGATGCGCTTGCCATGCGGCCTCCAGAATGCATTCGAGTCTAGCGACGCGCCTGCAACTCCGTCAAACGCGGCCGCGCAAACTTTCTGTTTGGAGTGGTGTTATATGATTGAGCTACATGGAAGGAAAGCTTGAATGAGTGCCTCTAAAACGATCTTTGTGGTGGCGGCGTTCCTTGCTTGCGCCGCCCTCGTCCTCTTTTTGCCTAGGGCCCATTCCCGCGACGCCAGCGATTCCCTGTTCGTCGATGGACTCGAGCGCACCTATACCCTGCACGTTCCGCCGGCTTATAACGGAAGCCAGCCCACGGCCCTGGTGCTGGCGCTGCATGGCCGCACCGGAACCGGCGAAGGGCAGGAGCGTCTCAGCCACCTCGATAAAGTCAGCGATGAGCATGGCTTCCTTGTGGCTTACCCGAACGGTTTCGAACGCAGTTGGGCTGATGGACGCGGCGGCACACCGGCAGATAAAAAGGGATTGAACGACGTCAAATTCCTCGCGCAACTGATCAAAACATTAAAGGATAAATACAACATCGATCCCGGCCGGATTTATGTGACGGGGATGTCGAACGGTGGCTTTATGACCGCCCGCATGGCCTGTGACCTGGCCGACCAGGTAACGGCCGTAGGAATTGTGGCGGCTTCGTTATCGTCCAACACCGCTGGCGCCTGCGTTCCAGCCAGACCGGTTTCGGTGGCCATCTTTCAGGGAACGGTTGATCCGCTGGTTCCTTTTGGCGGCGGCGAAATGGGAAAAAATACCGCGGGTGGCGCGATTCTTTCCCACGAGCAGACCATGAAAAAGTTCGCCGAACTTGACCATTGCACGGAACATCCAAAACTCGAGCACATCCCGGACACCGCAGGAGATGGGACAACCATCGAGGTGATGCGCTACTTGAACTGCTCCCAGGGAGCGGAAGTGCGCGGTTACACCATTCAAAATGGAGGCCACACCTGGCCCGGCGGAACCCAATACCTGCCTGAGGCATTTATTGGGAAGACCACGCGCAATCTCGACGCCAGTGAAACTATCTGGGAATTCTTCGCCGCCCATCACCGCTAATTTCGAACGCCCTGAACGAGAAGGCCCGCGATTAACACGGGCCTTCTCTTACTTTCTGTAGCGCCATACTGCCGCAGTCAGCAGTTACGCTTAGACCTGCCCCAGCCCGCCGTCCACATTCAGTTCCACGCCGGTCACATACGACGCGTCCGAAGAGGCCAGAAACGCCACTGCTCCTGCCACTTCTTCCGGCTTCCCGAACCGCTTCAGCGGAATCGTATTCACCACCGAGCTGGCAAATTCATCCAACGCTTCTTTCGGCAAGCCCATGCGCTCGAAGATGGGCGTCTCAATCGGGCCCGGCGCCACGGCGTTCACACGAATCTTCCTCTCCGCCAGCGCCGCGGCAAACGACCGCGTCAGCGAACGCATCGCCGCCTTCGTGGCGGAATACACCGTCGCATTCGGCATACCCTTATGGCTCACCACACTGGTGTTCAGAATGATCGACGCCCCATCGTTCAGATACGGCAGCGACTTCTGGATGGTGAAATACGAGCCCTTGGCATTGATGTCAAACTGCTCGTCGTAGTGCTCCTCCGTGACGTTTGCCGGGGGCAAGAACTTCGCGATACCAGCATTGGCGAAGAGCACATCAATCTTCCCCAGCTTCTTCGTCACCGTCTCGAATACCTTTTCCAATCCGTCGGTCTTGGCCACGTCAGACTGAATCGCCAGCACATCGCTTCCGAGACTCTTTACCGCTTCGTCCAGCGTTTTCTGGTTGCGGCCCGTAATCGCGATCTTCGCGCCTTCGTCCTTCAGGCGCTTCGCGCTGGCCAGTCCGATACCGCTGTTCCCTCCCGTAATCAATGCCACTTTTCCTTCCAGGCGCTTCATAAATCCTCCTCGTTCCTCGGAAGCCCGGCGCTCTGGCCGGGCCGAATGGTTCAGGCAACTTCGACAGTTAGATGAACGTCTAACTATCTGGTTACACCCCCGGCCCGCATTTTCAACAAAGCGTCATAATTGGGCTAAGCTTCCGGAAGGTATGGAGTTGCCGTATGGATCTGGCGGAAATCGAAAAAGTCGCCAAGGCGCTGGCGGACGAAACGCGCCTGAAGCTCTACGAACATATCGCCTCGCATGACGACGTCAGTTGCAGCGCTCTCGTCGAACTGCGCGGCGTCACCCCGGCAACTATTTCTCACCATTTGAAGATTCTTTCCGAAGCGGGATTGATCGATTGCCGCCGCGAAGGCCAGTTTGTGAGGAATCACGCCAGGCAGGAAGTTCTCGAAGAATTTACAAAATCGTTGAATCGTCTTGCGCCCAAACGGAAGAAACAACCACAACTCTAACGGCCATCTTTAGATAGCCCAGCCTACTCCGGCTCGTTCTTGGCCTCGTCGCGCTGCGCCTTCGACGAAAGCAAGCGGTTCGCCGCCGCGTTCGGCGGAGGCGTGGGCGCCCCAAGTCCCGCGGTTTCCGATCCTAATCCCAGTTTCTGCAAGCTTAAAGCGTCAAACTTCCCGGTCGGCGTCAGGCCATGCGCGGCCTGAAACTTCTTCATGGCTTCCGTTGTGGAGTCATCCCACTTCCCGGTTGCTTCGCCCGTATACAAGCCATTTCGCGCCAGTGCCGATTGAATCTCGCTGATGCGTTCCGGCGTCGGCGCGGCCTGCCCGCGGACCTTCTTGCCTTTGCTCTTCGAACTCTTGCCCTTCGTTGACTTCTTGGAAGTAGCAGTTCCGCTCTTGGAACTGCTTGCTGTTTTGGAAGACTTGGCGGAACTGCTGTGCGTCGCCTGCTGCCGCGTCGCGAAAACGGCCGCGGGCAACACCAGGCTGCCCACGGCCAGAACCGCGATCATCTTGCGAAACATTGTTTGCTGGAGCAGTATGCGCATCGCTGGGCGAATGTGCCTGCCTTCGTTAGCGGTTGTCAGCCGGTACCACGCCGGGCAGGAACATCGTCATCACCCGGTCTCCGTTGCGGCGGAGAATCTTGAATACCACGTTCTGCCCCGCCTTCAGGCTGCTGACCGACTTCCTGTATTCGTCCACCGACGTCACCGCCTGATCGTTCACGGCGGAAATCACGTCGCCGGCCACAAAGCCGGTATCATCGGCAAAGCTGGCGGGTTCTACTTCCGTCACCACCACGCCCTTCTGCCCTTCAATGCCGACATGCTCGGCGCGCGTCGGAGTCAGGCTCTCCACATGCAGGCCAAACTCCGCCGGTGCGTTATCTTCCGGAGAGCTGCTCACGCGGCCCTGGGTGTTCGGGAAAACGCGTGTCCGGTCTTCCACCGTCGCCGTGGTTTCCTTCTGCTGTTTGTCGCGGTAGTAGGTGATCTTCACCTTGCTGCCGATTGGAGCGGCTGCGATCGGATTCACCAGGTCGTTGCCGGTCTTCACCGGTGCTCCGTTGATCGAAGTAATCACGTCGCCGCCCTTCAGACCGGCCTTCTCCGCCGGGCTGCCGGGCTCCACGCCTTCAATCACGATGCCGTAGGGCGCGCCAAGTGACTTCAGCGTGATCTGGCTCGTTCCGCGTTCCTCTTCGAAGCTCACGCCGATCGAACCGCGCGTCACGCGGCCGCTCTTCACAATCTGGTCGTAAACACTGATCGCTGTCGAGGAAGGCATCGCAAAACCCACGCCCTCATACCCGCGGCTTCCGGTAATGATCGCTGTGTTGATGCCGATCACCTGCCCCGCCATGTCCACCAGCGGTCCACCCGAGTTGCCCGGATTAATGGCCGCGTCGGTCTGCAGGAAGCGCTGGAACTGCTGCCCGATGCCCGCCCGATCCTTGGCGCTGATGATGCCCGCCGTCACCGTGGCGTTCAACCCAAACGGACTGCCGATCGCCAGCACCCAATCCCCCACCTGCACGCCGTCTGAGTTCCCCAGCTTGGCGGACGGAAGCTCCTTGCCCGCGTCAATCTTGATCACCGCTAGGTCCGTCGCTTCGTCCACGCCCACCACCTTGGCGGTGTACTTGGTGGTATCTCCGTTCAGCTGCACCTGAATTTTCGTGGCCTGCTCCACCACGTGGTTGTTCGTCAAAATAAATCCACTCTTGTCCACAATCACGCCGGAGCCCAGGCTGCGCTCCGTGCGCGGCCCCGCATCCGGACGTCCGTCAAAAAAATGAAAGAAGAAATCTTCGCTGGGATCGTCCTGGTCTCCGCCGGAATGCCGCCGCGCCGACTTGCGGTCCATCACCTGGGTGGTGGCGATATTCACCACCGCCGGCTCCACGCGGTTCACGATCGAAGCAAAACTGTTTGACGACGGCACCGGATCCGGCAACGCCAGCGGCGTGGCGGAGGAAGCGCCGAACGCGAACGACTTCATCGCCGACACTCTTCCTAAGCTCGTCGTGCCGATCACAATTCCCACACACAATGCTGCTGCGCACAATCCGGCCACGACGTACGTGCGACGCCGTGAGCCGCCCACATTGTTTACGTTTAACTGCTCCATAACCTTCTTGCTCCTATCTCTTTCCGTGGCCCAGTCCACATGCGGAGAGTATAACACCGCGGAATCCGCGGAGTTTCTACCATCCTTAGATGCGCCTCGACGTTAACTGGCCATCCGGCCGGGTGTCACGGTTCTTTGCTTCATGCATTGGTTGGACGCAATAAGGTGAGCAAAAGGCTTTCTCTCAATATGCCTGTAACTTTCGTCTTGACATGCACTTCTCTCTATAGCATAAACGTAGTAGCCGCTTCGGCGGTGTCACGTGGCGATTTAGGGCGACTTGCTCCACGTAAAAAACTGCTAAAGGCTGGTTGAGAGTTTAGAGTTTTTCTAACACCCTCCAGGCACTTTGGCACGGAGGGTTTTTCATTTTACCCCCTCCGCGCTGCCCGCGATCATCCCACGTCATTTCATTCGGAGGCTTCGGCGTTCCCCGCAGCCCCGGCGAGGTGACTTATGAAGGAACATTATTTCTTACGTTGTCGAGAGTGCGGCAAGAAGTATCCCAACCTGCCGCAATCCTATTGCGAGGAGTGCTTCTCTCCCCTGGAAGTGAGCTACGACTACGAAGCCTTGCGGCAAAGCACCAGCCGCGAAGCCGTGTCGCGCCGCGCTTTCAATATGTGGCGCTACGCGGAGTTCCTGCCGCTCCCCCAGGGCTACGCGCCAAGCCAGCCCATCGGGGGCACGCCGCTGGTGAAGTCCCGCAACCTGGGCCAGCGGCTTGGGGTGAAAAATCTCTATTTCAAAAATGATGCGGTGAACTATCCAACGCTATCCTTTAAAGACCGCGTCGTGGCCACCGCCCTGGCGGCGGCGCAGCGCTTTGGGTTCAAGACCATCGGCTGCTCCTCCACCGGCAATCTGGCCAACGCTGTCGCCGCGCAAGGCGCGCAGCAGGGTTTTGATACCTGCGTCTTCATTCCCGCCGACCTGGAAGCCGCCAAAGTTCTGAACACCGCCGTCTACGGTGGCCGCATCATCCGCATCAACGGCAATTACGATCACGTCAACCGGCTCTGCACTCAAATCGCTGACAAGTTCCAGTGGGGCTTGGTCAACGTCAACCTGCGTCCCTACTACGCCGAAGGCTCCAAGACCCACGGCTATGAAATCGCCGAGCAACTCGGCTGGGAACTTCCGGACAACGTGGTCGTGCCCATGGCGGGCGGCTCTTTGATTGGCAAGATCGCCAAGGCCTTTTGCGAACTGGCGCATCTCGGCTGGGTCGAGCCCAAGCGTGTGAAGTTCTTCGGCGCGCAGGCCACCGGCTGCTCGCCCATCGCCGATGGCGTCAAGCGCAACCTCGCTCGCTTTGAACCCCAGAAGCCCAACACCATTGCCCGCTCGCTGGCCATCGGCAATCCCGCCGACGGCCCCTTTGCCCTGCGCCTCATCAAGGAATCCGGCGGTTGGGCTGAAGATATCTCCGACCCGGAAATCATTGACTCCATCAAACTGCTCGCGGAAACCGAAGGCATCTTCGCCGAAACCGCGGGCGGCGTCACCACCGGCGTCACTTCCAAGCTGATTCAGCAGGGCCGTATCTCGCCCGATGAAACCACCGTTGTCTGCATCACCGGCAACGGCCTGAAGACCACCGACGCCATCGCCGCAGACTTCCCCTTGAGCGAAGCCATCGAGCCCCGCCTCGAAGCCTTCGAAACCCTCTTGCACGAAAAACTCAAGGACACGGTAGTAGCGTGATGGAGCGGCTTCTTGGCTCAATGTAGTGGCCAGGCTTTAGACTGGCCGCAAGAAACCCCGAATGTAGTGCCCAGACTTTAGCCTGGCCACCAAAAATTCCCGGCCGATCTAAAATTCGGCCACCACAAAATTCAAAACGTTCCTAGGAGAAACAAATGTCCGTCACCATCGAAATCCCCACCGCCTTCCGCCGCTTCACCGACGGCGAGCCCAAGGTCAGCTCCGGCGCCGCCACCATCGCCGAAGCGCTCACGGATCTCACCACGAAATATCCCGCCCTCTCCCGCCACGTCCGCGACGAGCAAGGCCAGATCCGCCAGTTCCTCAACGTCTACCTCAACGAAGAAGACATCCGCTTCCTCAACGGCGAATCTTCCCCGCTCAAAGACGGCGACCGCGTTCTCCTAGTCCCCTCCATCGCCGGCGGCTGATCGAATCGCGTCGGTAGCGCCTGCTTCCAGCAGGCAAGCACGCCGCGCAGCGGCCCAATGTAGGGGCGGCTTTACGCCGCCCTCTTGCCTTTTTCCCACTCGGCGGAGGTTCCTTTTTCAGTCGTCATCCCGAACCCGCGCCTTTTGCGGGTGAAGGACCTGCTTTCCCACTCCGCGCCCTCTGCCCTCTTCCTCTGCGTCCTCTGTGTTAAAAACCCCGTCAAATTTCACCCAGGCAGGCCACTCACGGCAGCCTACCCCGCCGCATTCCGCATGTGGCACAGCCATTCTTGGCTGTGCTCTTCGATTCGATCCAGGCCCTCGCCCAAAAGCACAGGCAGGAATGCCTGTGCTACCTACCCCGCCGCATTCCGCATCAACTGGCAATAAAACCGGATCATCCGCGCGTAATTCTCCACGCCGATCCGCTCGTTCGTCCCATGAATCCGCGCCACATCCTCCGACTCCAGCGCCATCGGCGCGAACCGATAGATGTTTTGCGTCAATCCCGCGTAGTGCTTCGAATCCGTCGCTCCCACAAACACAAACGGCGCCACAATGGCGTCCGGATAAACCTGCGCCAGCGTCTTCTGCATCAGCTTGAACTCCGGTGCGCTCGCATCGGAGCGCGGCGACGGCTCCGCCGGCGGCTCTCCCGGCAGCGGCTGCAATTTCACCCGCGGGTCCTTCACTACATCTCGCACATATTCCGTCACGCTCGCCACCGTATCTCCCGGCAGCAACCGGAAATTCACCACCGCTGTCGCCCGACTGGGCATCACGTTATCTTTCGTCCCGGCCCGGAAAATCGTCGCCGCCGCCGTCGTGCGCAGCGTCGCGTTCGAATCCGGCGAGGACTCCAGAATCTTCTGCACCACCGGCCCAAACAGCCACAAATTCCGGAACACCAGCTTCATCGGAAACGACGCCCCATCCGCCGCATATTCCAGAAACTCCCCCACCGGCCCCTGCACGTGCCCTGGCATCGGGTGCTTCTCAATCTTCCGGACCGCCGCGGCCAGAATCCCGATGCTCGATTCCGGCGGCGGCACGGAAGAATGCCCACCCGCCGTTTCCACGCTCATCTCCAAACTCAAATAGCCTTTCTCGGATGTCCCAATCATGGCCACCGGCGCGCTCACTCCCGGCACCATGCCCTTCGAAACAAATCCGCCCTCGTCCTCCACAAATTCCAACTGCACGCCGCGCGCCTTCAGCGTTTGCGCAATTTTCTCCGCGCCTTCCAGCCCGCCAATCTCTTCATCCTGCCCGAACGCCAGGTAAATCGTGCGCTTCGGTTGAAAGCCCCTCGCAAGCAGCGTGTCCACGCTCTGCAGCAGTCCGACGACGGTCATCTTGTCGTCCAGCGCCCCACGGCCCCAGATAAATCCATCCGCCACATCTCCTGAAAATGCCCCGTGCGTCCACTTCCCTTCCGTTCCCTCTTCCACCGGCACCACGTCCTGGTGCCCCATCAGCAGAATCGGCTTCAGCGAAGCATCGCTTCCCTTCCACGCAAAAAGCAGATTGTTCTCGCCGATCGTTTCGTGCTCGAGCTTTGCGTACACCTGCGGAAACGTCTTCTCGAGATACGCGTGAAATCCCGCGAACGCCGCCTGCGTCGCTTTCTTCTGTTCGTCGGTCCCGCCGCCCTCCCAGGAAATCGTCGGATACGCAATCGCACCCGCAAGGTTGCGCTCCGCCTGCTGCGCGTCAAATGCCTCTGGCGTGTACTCCTCGTGCGCCACCTGCTTCGAAGGAAGCAGCACCGTGCGCCCCACGGCCACCAGCAGGAGAACCAAAATCACAACTCCGATAAGCTTCAGAAGTTTTTTCATGGCCCAAGCTTAGAAGATTTTCGCGACACTACCAAGCAATGGTGAGGCCGGTTTAGCCGGCAACGGGAGGCAACCATGGGCTATTGCGCCATCTTCTATTCTCTTGTGTACTACTTCAAGCCTTCCGTCCTTTCTCCGAAAGGAGGCGCCCAGCATGGTCGTCCGTTTCTGGTCCGCCCGCACCACCCAGGTGCGGTTTCCCGAATACCTGCGGCATTTCAACCGCAATGTCCTGCCGCACCTTCGCTCCCACGCAGGCTTTCTCGAAGCGCGCATCCTCTCCCAATCTGACGGCGTGGTCGTGCAGTTTATCGTTGAAACGCTATGGGCGTCCCTCGAAGCCATTGAGGGTTTCGCCGGAAAAGACCGCGAAGCCGCCGTCATCGAAGACGAAGCCCGCGTCCTGCTCACCTCCTACGACCACCGCGTCCAGCACTACCAGGTCACCATGTACGAGGAACACCGCGAAGCCTCCTCTTCTGCCTCCACCTAGGGCGGCCCAACTTCTGGGCCACTTTACACACCACCATCTCGGCGCCCTCGTCATTTCCCCGTTCTCCGTTACCTCTGCTCCCCTCCGCTACCTTTGTGATAAAGCCTTTTCTGCCCCCCATACGTCTAGTCATCCCGAGCGAAGCGAGGGATCTGCTTCCCTCTTTTTCTCCTGCCCTTCCTTCCAGGCCAATCCCACCCCGTCATCCCGAGCGAAGCGAGGGATCTGCTTTCTCTGGGTGCCCCCGAATTGCCCACTCCACCTTGCCCCCATTTTCCGCAGTGCTACACTAATCCAGAACGCCTATGTCACCCAAAACACTCTACGAAAAAATCTGGGACAATCACCTCGTTTACGAAGAGCCCGGCAAGCCTGCGCTCATCTATATTGACCGCCACCTGATTCACGAAGGCACTTCGCCGCAAGCCTTCGCCGGTCTCAAAGCCGAAGGCCGCAAGGTCCGCCGCCCCGATCTCACCTTCGCGGTGATGGACCACTCCGTCTCCACCACCGACCGCACCCTGCCCATCCTCGATCAGGACGCCAAGCTGCAATTCGAAGCGCTGGAGCGCAACTGCCGCGAAACCGGCGTGCGCCTGTTCGACATGAACAGCAAGAACCAGGGCATCGTGCACATTATCGGTCCCGAACTCGGCATCACCCAACCCGGCCAGACCATCGTCTGCGGCGACTCCCACACCTCCACGCACGGCGCCTTCGGCACCCTGGCCTTCGGCATCGGCACCAGCGAAGTCGAGCACGTCCTCGCCACGCAATGCCTCGTGCAGTCGCGCTCCAAAACGCTGCACATCGTCGTCAACGGCAAGCGCCCCAAGGGCGTCACCGCTAAGGACATCATCCTCGCCATCATCGGCAAAATCGGCATCGGCGGCGGCACCGGCCACGTTGCCGAATACGGCGGCGAAGCGATCCGCTCCCTTTCCATGGACGGCCGCATGACCGTCTGCAACATGACCATCGAAGGAGGCGCCCGCGCCGGCATGGTCGCGCCCGACGAAACCACGTTTGCTTACATGGAAGGCCGCCCGTTCGTTCCACGCGGCAAGGCGTTCCAGGAAGCCGTCGAGCGCTGGAAGCAGCTAAAGTCAGACGACGGCGCCAAGTTCGACATGACCGTGGAATTGCAAGCCGAGCAGATCGCTCCGCAAGTCACCTGGGGCACCAATCCCGGCATGGTCACCAGCGTCAACGGCCGCATCCCCGATCCTCACGACTACAAAGACCTGAACGATCAGAAAGCCACCGAAAGCGCCCTGAAATATATGGGCCTCAAGCCCGGCACGCCCATCGTGGACATTCCCGTGGACCGCGTCTTCATCGGCTCCTGCACCAATTCGCGCCTCGACGATCTCCGCGCCGCCGCGCATCTCGTCGCCGGCAAGCACGTCGCCAAGAGCATCAAGCAGGCGCTGATTGTTCCCGGCTCCCGCGGCATCAAGGCGCAAGCCGAAAAAGAAGGACTCGACAAAATCTTCACCCAGGCCGGATTCGAATGGCGCGACGCGGGCTGCAGCATGTGCATCGGCATGAATGCCGACGTTCTGCCGCCGCACGAGCGCAGTGCCAGCACTTCGAACCGCAATTTCGAAGGCCGCCAGGGCCGCGACTCGCGCACGCACCTCGTCAGCCCGGTCATGGCCGCAGCCGCCGCCATAGCCGGCCATTTCGTCGACGTCCGCGAATTCGACGTCACTTCTGTCGAGTAGGAACTGATGCACTCGCGATGAGTCACACTCCGGCACAACTAATTCGCGATCTGTCATCCCGACCGGAGCGACCCGGTTTTTTCCTGCGCGCGGTGTTAGCGCGCCGGGTCGCGAAGTGGAGGGATCTGCTGGCGCTCTTGAACAATGCGAATTTCGAGTACTGATTACCGAAAGCTGATTACTGAAACTGAGGATCCTTAAATGCAACCATTCATCACCCACACCGGCCTCGTCGCACCCATGAATCGCGTCAATGTCGACACCGACCAGATGGTGCCCAAGCAATTTCTAAAGGCGCTTACCCGCCAGGGATTTGGACGCACCCTTTTCTATGACTGGCGCTACCTCCAGCCCGGCGAACGCCCCAATCCCGAATTCGTGCTGAACTTCCCGCGCTACAAAGGCGCATCCGTGCTTCTCGCGCGCGCGAATTTCGGCTGCGGCTCCAGCCGCGAACACGCTCCCTGGGCCATCGGCGACTACGGCTTCCGCGTCATCCTCGCCCCCAGCTACGCCGACATCTTCTACAACAACTGCTTCAAGAACGGCATCCTTCCCGCCGAACTCACCGAAGCACAAATCGAAGAACTCTTCCAGCGCACCGAAAAGGAAGAGGGCTACTCGCTTACCATCGACCTGCCCAGCCAAACGGTCAAAGACAACCACGGCCTGGTCTACAAATTCGAAATCGCCCCCTCGCGCAAAGAAGTCCTGCTGAAAGGCCTCGACGACATCGGCACCACGCTCCTCCACGCCGATTCCATTGTCACCTACGAAAAATCCCACCCCGCCACCGCCCCGATGTACGAAACGGTGGACGTGAAGTACTACTCCAATGGCCAATAAGAGAGCCATAAGCTATTAGCCATAAGTCGTAAGCCATCCGTGCTTGGCACTGATATCCCTGCCGAAACGCGATCCTCCGTACCCGATGCGACTCAGAATTCAACCTTTTCTCGATTTGCTTATAGCTTATGGCTAACAACTTACGGCTGCCTTACGGGCCTCACCTCTCCTTCCACCACGGCTTGAAATAAATCCTGCCCTCAAACACCGGCTCCGGCGACTCCGGCGCCGTCGGCGCGCCCAGCAATTCGGCCAGCACAATGCCCGCCACCACCATCCCCGCGCCCTTCATCGCCCGCGCCGTCAGCCGCTCACGCAGCACCACATACGACGTGATCACCGCAAACACCGGCTCCAGCGCAAACAAAATCGCCGCGTGTCCCGGCGACGTATACTGCTGCGCCCAAAGCTGCACGGTGAACGCCACCGCCGTCGCAAACACCGCGCAAATCACAATCCCCAGCCAAAGTTGCCAGCTTCCCGTAAACCGCGCCGCCTGCCAGTGAATCGCCGCCGTAAAGCCCGTCAACGGCCACGCCATCAGCGCGCAGCCCATCACCTGAATCAGGCTCAGCGCCCGCACCGAGTGGTCCTGCGTATATTCCCCCACCAGGATAATGTGCACGGCGTAAAAGCCCGAGCCCACGAACGTCAGCACATCGCCGCGATTCAGATAGCGCAGGCCCTCCGCCGGCACGGTCAGGAAGTACAATCCGATCAGCGCCGCGAACGCCCCCAAATAAATCCACGGCGTCAGCCGCCGTCCCCAGAACACCGCCAACAGCAGCGGCACCAGCACCACGCTCGACCCAGTCACAAATCCCGAGTTCGATGCCGTCGTGTATTGCAACCCCGCCGTCTGGAAGCAGTACCCCGCAAACATGAAAAACGCCAGCCGCATCCCGGCGAAAATCTCCTGCGGCTCGATCCGCCGGATCACCTGGAACTGCAGCGCGGCCATAATCGCCGAGGCGATCGTAAAGCGCACCGCCAGAAACAAAAACACCGACGACTCGTCCAGCGCGTTCTTCACCACCACAAACGTCACGCCCCAGATCAACGAGCAAAACGTCAGCGCCAGATCCGCTTTTGGTTTCTGTTCCAAGAAGCCACCTACTCCGAGGGGTAGTTCTGCCAGTCTATCCGCAAACGCCCTCTTGTACGCTCCGCAATTTGTCGTCCGGCCGGCCCTTGACTCATGATAACTCTCAGGTAGAGTCTCTTCATGTTCAGCCAGTCCGCCCGAAATCTGTCTCTCGCAACTCTTGTCTGTCTTCTGCTCGCTGCGTTCTCGCTCCCCAGCCTCACCCCAGCCAAAGACACCTGGATCGAAGTGAAATCACCCAACTTCATCGTCGTCAGCAACGCCGGCGAAGGCGAAGCCCGGCGAATCGCCGACCAGTTTGAGAAATTCCGGGAGATGTTTCACGAATCGTTTCCCAGCTTCCGTGTGGACTTGGGCAAGCCCTTGGTCATCATGGCGGTCAAGAACGAAGACGGCATGAAAACCCTGCTTCCCGGCTATTGGGAGGTGAAAGGACGCGTGCACCCCGCCGGCTTTTTTATTTCCGGCGAGGAGCGCGATTGCGTCGCCGTGCAAACCAGCGTCGAGGTTGAACTTCCCTACGAGGTGGTCTATCACGAATACACCCATGCGCTCATGGACCTGAATTTTCGGGGCCTGCCCATTTGGCTCGGCGAAGGACTCGCGGAATATTTTGGCAACTCCTCGATCCAGGAGAAGGAAGTGAAAATCGGCAAAATCTCCGAAGGGCATCTGATGCAGCTGCAGGCAAACCGCCTGATTCCGATTGATACCCTGCTCCAAGCCGACGCCCATTCTCCCTATTACAACGAACAGAACCGTGCCGGCGTTTTCTACGCGGAGTCCTGGGCCATCGTCCACTACTTGATGACCGATCCCGATGCCCGCAAGCGCCAGCTTCTCGCCACTTTTCTAAAACAATGGCAGACCAGCGGTAATCAGACAGAGGCCGCGCAAAAGTCCTTCGGTGATCTGAAGAAATTCGCCAACGCCATGGACGCCTACGCGCGCCAGCACATCTTCTATATCGTCACCGTCAAACTCAGTATCCACGGCGATCCAAAGAGCTATCCATCACGGCCGCTTTCTCCGGCCGAAGTTGCCTCCTACACGTCCATCTTTCTCACGCACTCCGGGCGATTCCAGGAATCCCGCGCCCAGGCGGCCGAAGCACTACATGGCGACACGAATTTGGCGCTGGCCCACGAAGCCAGCGGATTGCTCTCCTATTTCCAGCAGGACATGCCGGCCGCCCAAGCCGAATTCCAGCGTTCCACGGAACTTAGCGCGGCCAGTTCTCCGGCGTTCTACTATCTGGCCGTTTCTCAGATGCGCCAGGGACTCGCCCAGATGGAACAACTGTCCTCCATTACCTCCGCACTGGAAAAAGCCATTGAACTGAATCCCCAGTTCGCCCCCGCCTACTCCGCTTTGTCTCAGTTCTACTCCATGAACCCCGAAACCTACGACAAGGCCTTTGCCATGGGCAAGAAAGCCGTGGAACTCGAGCCCGGCAATCTGCGTTACGCCGCCAATTTCGGTTATGTCCTCGTCAATACGGGGAAAATCGCCGAGGCAAAGTATCTTGCGGATCGCATCATTGCCGCCGCCAAGGACCCGCAAGGCGTGCAGATGGGGGAATCCGTGCGTCGTGCCGCCGAAATGCGCGATGGAATGAGTCAGCGCCTGGAAGTTCACCCTCCCACTTCATCCCAGACCCAATCTTCTATCTCCCCGAAAGACATTGTCGTATCTGACTCTAGCGAGACTCCATCCGCGTCCACTTCTGCTTCTTCCTCCCCGGCGTTCAGGAAAGACGACCCGTCGCCAGGGCCCGCGCCCGTACACATCGCAAAAGGCCCCGAATATCACTTGGAGGGAAAAGTCACTGCCGCGAATTGCAAACCGGAGGGTGAAGTAACCGTGACGGTCTCCATCAATACCGTTTTGATGAAGTTTCGCGCCGCAGATGCCAAATCCGTGGAAATCACGCCGGACGCCAAGGCGGTTTCCGCCGCAGGGTCAGCCTGCTCTGCCTGGAAAGCGCAGCGTGCTGAAGTTGTGTTTCGTGGAAATGCCGCGGGAGAGTTTGACGGCGAACTCGTTGCCCTTCACTTCCGCTGATAGACCGTCCGGCCGCCCACGACGGTCTGCACCACCTGTGTCTGCAGAAGATCTTTCGGCGCGGCCTTGGTAATATCCTGCGAGAGCACGATGAAATCGGCGTACTCGCCGATCTTTAGCTCGCCCTTCTTTCCTTCTTCGAACTGTGCATAAGCCGATCCGCTGGTGTACGCCCGGATGCATTCGTCCAGCGGCAACTTTTCCTGTGGCTGCCATCCGCCCGCCGGCCCGCCTTCCGCCGATTCACGCGTCATGCACGCATAGAGCCCACGAAACGGGTTGATCGATTCAACATCGTAGTCCGTGCCAAAGGCCAGCTTCGCTCCCGCCTTTTCCAACGAATTCCACGCATAAGCGCCCTTGATCCGCTCCGGCCCCACGCGCTGCTCCGCCCAGCGCATGTCATTGGTCTGGTGCGAAGGTTGCATCGAAGCGATCACATGCAGCGTGCCAAAACGCGGGATGTCTTCCGGGGCCACCACTTGCGCGTGCTCGATGCGGTCGCGCCGGTCGCGCGTGCCATTCACGCGAATCACAGACTCAAACACATCCAGCGCCACGCGGTTGGCCTTGTCGCCGATGGCGTGAAACGCCAGTTGAAAGCCAAGTTTGTCGCGCTCCAGGGCCAAAGCCTTCAGTTTTTCCGGCTCGATGGTCATGATACCGCTCGCATTCGGATCGTCCGCATAGGGCGCCAGCATCGCCGCGGTCCGCGAGCCCAGCGCTCCATCGGTCACCATTTTCAGCGCGCCGGTTTTCAGCCACGGGTCCGTGGTGCCGCCCTCGGAGCGCATGTTCTGCAGCTCTTCCACCGGCGCCATGAACGGCAGCCATTCGGTGATGCGCACCGTCAGCTTCTTCTCTTCCTTTAAATCGTGATACACCAGAAAATCTTCCCAGGCGGAATTGTCCTGCGCGGACGTCACGCCATTCATCGCCAGTTCCTGCAAAACCAGTTCAATGCCTTTCCGCCGTTCTTCCGCCGTCGGCTCCGGGATCTTCTGCTCCGCGAACTCCATCGCCGACCCTTCCTTCAACAGGCCCGTGGGATTCCCGTCGGCATCGCGCTCAATCTCTCCGCCCGTGGGATTTTTCGTGTCTGGCAGAATCTCGGTGCGCTTCAACGCCATCGAATTGGCCACGCCCACGTGGCCGGAAATATGTACCAGCCAGACCGGATTGTCCGGCGCCGCCGCATCCAGGTCCTGCCGGCTCGGGAATCGCTTGTCCGGCCAGCGCGTCTGGTCCCAGCCGCCGCCCACGATCCACTCGCCCGGTTTGTGCTTCGCCACCGCGGCCCGCAGTCGCTGCTGCAACTCCTCGATGGAATCCGTTCCCTTCAAGTCCAGCGCCAGTTTGTCGCGCCCTGCGCCACCCAGGTGAGTATGCGCATCATTGAAACCTGGCATGATGAATTGGTCGTGCATCTGGTAAGTCTCGGCGTCGGGATCGGAGCCGCCGCAATCCAGCATCACGTGGGAAAGGGACCCGATGCAGTAAATCTTATCGTCGCGCACGGCCAGAGCCGTCGCCCACGGCGCTTTCGGGTCGTTCGTATAAATATGCCCATGAAGGTAGTAAACAACTTTGTGCGTAGCCTCCTGACGATCCACCTTCAAGGCCTGCGCGCCGGCCAACGACGCTCCCAGCACTCCAGCCGCTAAACACAATGCCGTCGCCACGCGTTCCATCAGCGGCCTTTCTCCGGAGCCAGTCCGGAAACGCCCAGCAGTGTCAGCAGCGCGCGTTGCAATCCCATCTCTCTTCCCGCCGGTTCATACCACTCCTGCAGCGAATGCGCCCCGCCGCCGTTCCCGCCGGCCCCAATCGAAAGCGCATCAATGCCCAGCGATAACGGGATGTTTGCATCCGTCGAAGAGCGCTCCACACGCGACTGATTGCCTACAAAATCGTCCGCCGCGCGCAGCGCAGCCAAGAGCGGCGAATCCGCCGGCAATTCCCCGCCGGGACGGCTGCCAATCACATTCAACTTCCATTCCAGTTTGCCCTTGCTGCGGTCCCGCGCATTGTCCGTCTCGTCCTTCACGCCCGCCGCCATGCAATCCCGCAACGCGTTCTCCAGCCGGTCCAGTTCGTCTTCGCTCTCCGAGCGCAGGTCCACCTTCAGCGAGGCATCGTGCGGAATCGAATTTACAGACGTTCCGCCTTCCACCTGTCCCAGGTTGAACGTCGTTCTCGGCGAAGCCGGCACTTTCGTGTTGATAAAGCGCAAGGCGCCGCGCACCAGCGCATTGATCGGATTCACCATCCCGAAGTCCGACCAGCTGTGCCCGCCCGGCCCGGTAATGATCACTTCCAGCCGCCGCGAAGCCAGCGCTTTCGTAGTGACATGATCCGTGCCGGAGCCATCCAGCACGATCACCGCGCTCAGCTTGCTGCGGTAGGAATCAATCAACGCGCGCATCCCGCGCAGGTTACCTTCTCCTTCTTCGCCCACGTTGGCGGCAAATAAAATCGTGCGCTGCGGCTTGATCTTGGCCGCGCGCAGCGTGCGAGCCAGCGCCACCAGCGCCGCCAGGCCCGTGCCATTGTCCGAGATCCCCGGGGCCAGCAGACGATCACCGGCTCGCCGCACCTTAACATCGGTGCCCGCGGGAAACACCGTGTCCAGATGCGCAGTCACCAGGACGCACTCTTTCTCCGTGCCGCCCCGCAGCTCGCCAATCACGTTTCCAATTTTGTCGGTATGAACAACCAGCCCTTCGCCCGCCAGCAATTCCTTCACAGCCTCGCCGCGCTTCTCTTCTGCAAACGACGGAGCGGGAATCTCCGTCAGTCGCGCCTGCTGCTCATTCATCCATTCCAGATTCTTGCCGAACCAGTCGAGGGCCGTGCGCACCTGCGGCTGGTCCGCAAGCGAAAACGACGTCAGCGGCCGCGTGGCTTGTGGAACGGCGGAGGAGCGAATCGGCATGCCCAAGAGGATAACGCAAACGGCAAGGCGTTTCACTGTACGAAGTGACAGATCCTTCGCATCAATACGTTTTATTTGAACAAAATGAAATTCCGGGTGGGACACGCCGCCATTCTACCCCAGCCTCGCAATGCTGGATCGTTCTATTGCACCGGTCCCCAATGTAGTGGCCGGGCTTTAGACCGGCCACCCATTCCTAATAAATGCAGCCACGGCCCTACTTCACCGCCCCCGCAATCCCCAACAACTCCTCTTCGGTCAGCACCCGGTCCGAATGCTTCGCGGCATCGAAAATCCGGTTCACCACTTCCTCCGAAGCCGGAATCTTATGCCGCGAAAGCCAATGCAGCACATTCGACTTCCCGCTCATCGGCCCTATCTCCACCACCTGCTCCAGTCCGAACAAATGTGCCGGCACGCCGCTATACACCGCATCCGCCAGTTCCAGGTCACCCGTCTTCAAGGCCTTGATAATCGCCGCCGCATGTACCCCCGTCGCCGTGCGAAACGCGTCTCTGCCAATCACCGGATAGTTCGGCGGAATCACCGTGTGCGTAGCCTTCGCCACCTTGTCGCAGTATTCTCGCATGCGGCTCAAATCGTTTTCGATCAGCCCCAGCAGCCGGAAATTCACCAGCAGCAGTTCCATCGGCGTATTGCCAACGCGCTCTCCCAGTGAAAGCGCCGCGCCATGCACTTGATCCGCTCCCGCCGCCACCGCCGCCAGCGAATTCGCCAGATCCAGCCCGCGGTCGCGGTGCCCGTGCCAATCCACGCGAATCTTCTCCCCGCTCGGCTTCACCACGTTCTCGATTACAAATTTCACCAGGCTGTATGACCCCGACGGCGTCGCATGTCCCACCGTGTCGCACAACACAATCGCCCGCGCTCCGCTGCGGATCGCCGTCGTGTACAGCCGCTTCACCGTATCGGGATCCGTGCGAATCGTATCCTCGGTGACGTACATCGACGGCAGCCCCTGCGCCACCGCGAATTTCACCGCCGCTTCCGTGGTCCGCTCCAGATGCTCCACGGTCCAATCCTCGACCAGCCTTCGGATCGGGCTCGACCCCAAAAACGTCGCCGCTTCAATCGCGATGCCCACGCGCTGCGAAATCTCCGCAATCGGCCGGATGTCCGCTTCCACCGTCCGCGCCGCGCAATTCGGCCGGATGCGCATGCGATTTGTCGCGATCTCCCGCGCCAGCGCTTCCACGTGTTCCACGGCGCGCGGGCCCGCCCCGGGCAATCCGAGATTCACCGAATCAATGCCCAGCGCTTCCATCAGGTGCAGGATTTCGATTTTTTCTTCAATGGTGGGATCTTGAATCGAGGGGTTCTGCAAACCGTCCCGCAGCGTCTCATCATTCAGCAGCACGCGCGTCCCGGGAGCAATCGCCAGCGGCCCGCTGGCATTCCAGTCATAAATCCATTCGGAATGATTCATGGTCACGCGCTCCCCATTGCCCGTCATTCCTGGAAGGCGCCCCGGCCCTGCGCTGCGGCCAAGCACCCGACAATCTCGCTCCGAGGGCGCCCCGCCCCTGCATTACGGCCAAGCACCCCACGAATGTCATTCCGAGGGCCGCATTTGCCCGAGGAATCTGCTTCCGTTCTTACTCGCCAGGACCAACCCGCCTGCCCTTAATACCTCAGCGTATAACTATTCGGCAGTTGCTTCGGATCCGGCCGGAACAACACTTTGCAAAATTCGCAGCGGTAAATTTCCGCGCCCTTACCCACCACCGCTTCCACTTCCGCCGTCAACTCATACCACCGCTTCAAATGTCCCGCGCACAGCTTCCCCTTCTCGTTGCGCTCGTCGCACGCGCGTTGCTTCGGCTTCCGCACCTTGATCTTCGGCGCAGCCTTCTCCGCCGCCTCCACTCCACCACTCTCCGGCACCATCTGTGCATTCTCGTCCGCCACGGTTCCCCTCTTCCTCTGTGCTCTCTGTGTCCTCTGTGGTGATTCTTCCTATTCTTTCAACCCGTGATCCCTAAAAACAGTCTTCAACGCCCCCCGCGCATTCCGCAATTTCTCCCCCACGCCGCCTCCAAATTCGAATCTCAAAAACGCATCTGCCGCCTTCTCCAGTTCCGCTCCATACCGGTACCACCACGGCTTCTCCATCCACGGCAACCGGTCCTCATCCACATATTTCACGTGCACCATTTCCTGAAAACCCGCGCGCCCGTGCGTCCTTCCCCAGCCGCTCAATCCGCACCCGCCGTGTGGCGCCTCCGCAATCGCAAACGCGCTGATCAGGTCGTTCACCATCACCACGCCGGCGCGCAATTCCCGCGCGAGTCTCCGGCCGCCCTCCAGATCCTTCGTCCACACGCTCGCCGACAGCGCAAACTCCGTTTCATTCGCCAGCCGCAATGCTTCTTCCGCATCACGCACCACGCGAATCGCCATGATCGGCCCAAACGTCTCATCCTGAAAAAGCTTCATCGAACTATCAACGCCCGCAATCACCGTCGGCTCAAAAAAATTCGGCCCCAAATCCGGCCGTGGACGCCCGCCGCACAAAACCCGCGCCCCGCGCTGCACCGCATCCGCGATTAGTTCGCTCATCCGCTGCACGTGTTGCGGACGAATCATCGGCCCAATTTCCGAATCCGGTTCGCTTCCCGGACCGATGCGCAGCTTCTTCGTCTTCTCCACGCACTTCGCGATGAACGCCTCGCTCACCGCCTCTTCCACAAACAGCCGCTCCACCGAAAGGCAAACCTGCCCGCAATTCGTGTAGCTGCCCCACACCGCCGCGCTCGACGCCACTTCCAGATCCGCATCCGCCAGCACCAGCATCGCGTCTTTCCCGCCCAACTCCAGCACGCTGGGAATCAGCAGCGGCGCGCAAGCCTCCGCCACATGCCGTCCGGTAAACACGCTTCCCGTGAAAAACACCTTGTCCGGCCGCGCCTCGATCAACGCCTGGCCCACTTCTCCCCCGCCCTGCACAATCGTCACCAGGTTTTCCGGAAATCCCGCATCGCGAAACAACCTTCCAATCAACTCCCCGCACTCAGGCGTGAAGTCGCTGGTCTTGCACACCACGCCATTTCCCGCCGCCACCGCCGCTGTGATCTGGCTCATCGGAATCGCCAGCGGATAGTTCCACGAACTGATAATCGCCACCACGCCCAGCGGCTCATACACCAGGGTGCCCGCCTTGGCCTTCGCCGCTAGGCTGTGATGCGGCACGCTCTCGGCTTTCAACAAAGCCGGCGCGTATTTCGCAAAATAGTCCGCCGAGTCCAGCGACACAAACACGTCCGCAAATTTGGCTTCCGCCCGCGGCTTCCCCGACTCCCGCACCACCGCGTCCGCCAACTCGTCCCGCGCTTCCAATATTTTCGTCTTGAGAATCGCTAGCTGCGCACAACGCTCTTCCACCGGCCGCTTCGCCCAAGCCCGCTGCGCCTCCCGCGTCTTCGCCATCAACTGCGGCACCGCCAGCGGCGAAGTCCGCTCATACGACTTCGTCACCTTCCCTGTCGCCGGATCAATCGAAGGAAGCGTCTCCACCACCATAGTTGTAGCAGCCATAGCCCAATTCTATCCGAACTTCGCCGCCAACTTCATCTCCCTGCGTTTCGTTGGGCGCCTGGAGGGATCAATGCCACTTGTGGGTAGACGATTCATAGGTAGCGGATTCGCCGAGAACCGTCCCAAACCAGACGATATACGTGCTATCGCTCTCTTTGCGGTAGAAAACCTCAAGGGACTCAGGATTCCCGACGCCAGCATCCGCGAGAGTTTCCGGCAAGCGCCCGGTACGAGATTGGAAAGATTCGACGGCCAAGATGATTCTGTTTGCTTCTCTTACCTTCTCCCTGTCCAACACCCAAGGCCATCGAGTCGCCGCCACCGCGTAACCCACCCACAACGCAAGCGCGAGGCCAAGCGCTCCGCAGCCAAGTACAAAGAAACTTCGCTTCCGGAGTCGGCGCAGAAAATTCATAATTGTTCCGAATAAGAGTCCGTCTACGAGATATTAGCGATGATTCTTACGTTCTGGTAGCTCGCCTACTCCACCCGAAACGCTTCGTCGTGGTCCACCTTCACCATAAACAACCCCTGCGGCGGCACCGTCGGCCCCGATTTCGACCGGTCCTTGATCTCATACAGCCGCTCAATATCCTCCGGCTTCAACTTCCCGCGCCCCACTTCCAGCAGCGTCCCCACCATCTTGCGCACCATATACCGCAAAAACGACCGCCCATGCACTGTGAACCACAACTCCTCGCCATCCTCCGTGCGCTTTAATTCCGTGTCAAAAATCTCCCGCTGCATGTTGCGCTCTTTGTCGTCATCCTCCGAACCAGTCGAAGCCGCAAACGAAGTAAAGTCATGCATCCCCACAAACCGCGCCGCCGCATCCTTCATCGCCTCTTCCTCCAGCGGAAACGGGTAGTGCAGCACATACCGCCACAGCATCGGTGGCACCACTTTTCCCCGGTAAATCCGGTAGCGGTACACCTTCCCTTTCGCCGACCACCGCGCGCTGAAATCCGGTCCGGTCTCTTCCACCTCCACAATCCGGATCGTCGGCGGCAGCAGCGCATTCAACGCCCGCTGAAACTCCAGCGCCGATAGCGCCGATTGCGTGCGGAAACTCCCCACCTGACCCAGCGCGTGTACGCCCGCATCCGTCCGCCCCGCCCCGAGCAACGCCACATTCTCCTGCGTCAGCCGCCGCAGCACAGACACAATTTCGCCCTGCACCGTCGGCTTGTTCTTCTGCATCTGCCAGCCATGAAAATCCGTGCCGTCGTAAGCAATCGTGAGTTTGAAATAGCGCATGCAGGAAGTAGTCTGAAGTTCGTAGTCAGTAGTTAGTAGTTTACAGAAGAAATCCCGCGAGAGTCGCAGTCGCCATTCAAAATCGCCCAGCCGAACTACCGACTACAGACTACCGACTGTCGACTTCTTCAAGGCGCTGACCGCGCAAACCGGCTCCCCGGCTTCACCGCCACGGTGCCCTGCCGGCACAGCGGACACTCATCCGGCTGGTACGTTTCAATCTTCAGTTCGATCAGCGCGTTGGACTCCACCGGAAATTCAATCTTCTCGACGCTGCGGTCAATCAACGCCCCCGCCGCCACCACGCGGCCCCCGGCCTCTTCCACCACGGCGATAGCCTCTTGCGTCGAGCCGCCGGTGGTCCACACATCCTCCACCACCAGGATGTGCGTGTCCGGCTTCATCGCAAACCCGCGCCGCAGGCACATCGTGCCGCTGCCGTCCCGCTCCACGAACATGGCCGGCACCCCGCCACCCACCGCGTCCTCATGGGCTGGCAGCGCCCGCGCCACTTCCTGGCCGATCACCACTCCGCCCATCGCCGGTGAGACCACCGCATCAATCCGCGCATCGGAGAATAAAGCGGCCAGCGCTTGCCCCAGTTTTTCCGCAAACCGGGGATACTGCAACACCAGCGCGCACTGCACATACGTGCCGCTATGGAGGCCACTCGACAGCTCAAAGTGACCGTGGCGGATCGCACCCGCCTTCTCAAACATCTTCAAAAGTTCTTCGCGGCTCTGCATAGGCCAGCTAACTCGGACCGGCTTCTAAACGTCGAAACGTCAGCAGCCTAGCCTCCGCACAACGCGTTGTCAAGGAATGGCGACGCCTGTTAGACTCGCCATTCGGCGTTTTGGGCGTGAATTCTGGGCTCCGGCCCTGTCTGGGTGGTCTCCAGCAACCATTTCGGTGAAACAATTTGCCCCCTGCTAACGTTTTAGAGAGAGAAGCCCTACGCGTAACCAGTTCATTCGTGAGTCTTTTAAGTTCAAAGGTGAGGAACAATGATGACGAAGCCGTTCGCTAAATCCCTACTCGCCGCCCTCCTGACGGGCCTTCTGGCGGGAGGTCCCGTGTCGCCGGTCCTGGCCCAGCAGCCCGATCAGGCCCCACCCGCGCAGACGAGTCTCCAGGGAGCCCCACCCACCTCCCTCGGCTTGAGCAAGTATCACTACACCAAGTCTCCCGATCTTTGGCCGAATCCCGCCGCCCCTTATACCCAGCAGGTCGTGAATCCCGGCGCTCTCGCCAACTCTCCTCGCCTCGAGCAACTCATCCACGACGGCAAAATGATGCTCAGTCTTCAGGACGCCATCGCCCTGGCTCTCGAGAACAGCATGGACATCGTCGTCCAGCGCTACAACCCATGGATGGCCGATGCTGGCATTTTGAAGACCGAGTCCGGGGGATTCGGATATGGCGTTCCCAACAGTCTGTCCGCGGGTTCCACCGCCTCCCTGCCCACGCTCTACTTTGATCCCTATCTCACCCAGACGATCAACCTCGACGACTCCCGCTACCCCGTCAACAACCCCCTCATTTCCGGTACCGGTTCCGCCACCCTTTCGTCTCTGGCGCAGCACACCGACACCTATAACACCACTTTCTCCCAGGGCTTCTCCACCGCCACCACCGTAAACGTCTTTTGGAATAACACTCGCTCCTCTTCTTCTTCCACCTTCAACTTCTTCAACCCCGCTGTTCAATCCACCGTCGGCGTCAACTTCTCACAGCAGTTGCTGCAAGGTTTTGGCCGCGACATCACCCGCCGCAACATCCTCATCGCCCAAAATAACCGCAAGATCGCCGACCTCGCTTTCGCCCAGCAGGCCATCACCACCGTCACCAACACCGTCACCGCCTATTGGGAACTCGCCTATGCCCGCGAAAATGTAAAGGTGCAGCAGCAGGCGGTCACCGTTTCCACCAAGCTTTATAACGACAACAAGAAGCAGCTCGAGATCGGCACCATGGCTCCCCTCGACGTCACTCAGGCCGAATCGGAACTCGCTTCCGATCAGACCAACCTGATCGTCGCACAAACCACGCAACTCCAGGACGAAGTGGCTCTGAAAAATTACATTGCCAAGGACCCCACCGCCTCGAACCTGCTTAATGTGGAAATCGTTCCAACCGACAAGCCCGACGCTCCGGAATCCATCCACACGGAGGCGTTCGAAGATGCCGTCAAGCAAGCCTTTTCCAACCGCCCCGACGTTCAAGAACAAATTCTTAATCTCAAGAACGGCGAAATTGACGTGAAGGCTACGAAGAACGCCCTTTTGCCTGTTGCCACCTTGACCGGTACTTACAGCAGCACAGGCCTCGCCGGCAACTCCGCGATCACCTCGTCCACGGCGATTGCGGGTGCGCCCATCGTTGGCGCCGATGGCACTCCGATCACCGTCGTGGGTCCCGATGGCACGCTCATTCCCATCTTTGAGCCCGCCTCGCAAACCACGGTCACCGGAGTGAATAAGCAGGGTTTTGGGGATGCCATGAGCCAGGTCTTCCACAATCATTTTCCGACCTACGCCGTCGGCCTGAACGTTCAACTTCCTCTGCGTAATCGTTCCGCGCAAGCCGACAACATCCATGCCCAGCTCACCCAGCGCCAACTGGAAGCGCAAATGCAACAGATCAAGAACAGCGCCGTCCTCGACGTCCGCAACACCTCCATTGCCGTCGAACAAGGCCGCGCGCAAGTGCAGTCCGCCCGCAAGGCGCGGGAGCTGCAGCAGCAGACCTTCGAGGCCGAGCAGAAAAAATATCAGCTCGGAGCCTCCACCGTGTACAACGTGATTCTCATACAGCGCGACCTGATCACCGCCCAGGGCACCGAACTTCGCGCTCTCGCGAATCTTGCCGAAGCCAAGGCCAACTACGAGCGCGCCTTGGGCCGCACCTTGCAGATCAACAGCGTCACCATCGCCAACAACAGGGGCGTCCAGGTCGAGCCGGACACGGAGATCCCCGGCACCGTCAACGGCCAGGTGATTGGCACCCAGGAGCTCTTCAAAGCCCTCAGCGACAAGAGCAAATCCGCAAAGTAGCGCCTGCTTCTAGCAGGCAAGCATTTCGCAAGCGCTCGCCGCCTGAAATCCGGCGTTTTTCTGTTATTCTTGGCTCCCTTACTCCGGATCGAACGAGAGCCTTGCTTCTTGCCAACCGTCCACCAACGCAAGTCGACAGATTTGCGGCCGCTTTTTTTCATTGCGGCCGCCACCGTGGCGCTCCATCTTCTCCTCGGCCATCGCTATGGCTTTAACCGCGACGAACTCGCCATCCTCGAGGACGCTCGCCACCTCGCTTGGGGCTATGTCCCTTATCCTCCGCTGACGCCTTTTCTCGGGCGCATCGCGCTCGCTTTGTTCGGCACTTCTCTCGCCGGCTTCCGCCTGTTTTCTTCGCTCGCTCAGGCGCTTGGAGTGGTGCTGACGGGCGTCATGGCCAAAGAGATCGGCGGTGGCCGCACCGCTCAGCTCATCGCCGCGGCCGCTGCCATCCCCTTCTGCCTCGCCACCGGCGCGCTGATGCAATACATGTCATTCGACTATTTCTTTTGGGTCCTGGCTGCCTATGGAATCGTAAAGTTGCTCGCGAGCGACGATCCTCGCTGGTTCCTGCTCATCGGCGCCGCCATCGGCCTCGGCATGATGGCTAAATACACCATGCTCTTCTTCGCCGCCGGCGTTCTGGCAGGAGTTCTCTTCACCGAGGCGCGAAAATACCTGCGAACAATCTGGCCCTGGGCCGGCTTGCTGCTCTCACTTGCCATTTTTGCGCCGAATTTCATCTGGCAATTCCGCCATCACTTTGTCACCTACGATTTCCTGAAATTCATTCACCAGCGCGATATCAACGAGGGCCTCACACAATACTTCCTGCCAAGCCAGATCGAAATGACTCTGCTCTCCTTCCCGCTCTGGCTCGCCGGCTTTTATTTTTGCTGGCGCTCGGGCGAGGGCAGGAAATTTCGCCCTCTCTGCTGGATGTACTTCGTTCCCCTGCTGGCCTTCCTGGTCGCCCGAGGCCGTGACTACTATCTCGCCCCGGCCTATCCCATGCTCTACGCCGCCGGCGCCGTCTGGCTCGAGCGCTGGCTCGATAAATTGCCTGCCCAACGCCAACGCTGGCTGCGCTCCGCGGTTGCCGCGGCTCTCTGTATCAGCATCCTGGGAGCAACCGTCGTCGGTCTTCCCGTCGCCCCCATCGGCTCCCCCATGTTCCGCGCCGTGGATAAAATCAATGTCACGTTTCGCGATGAAATCGGATGGCAGGACTTTGTCGCCACGCTCGCCAGCATCCGCGATTCCCTACCCGCAGAGGAGCAATCTCAGCTCGGCATCCTGGTCGAAAACTACGGCGAAGTTGGCGCCGTCAACCTCTACGGCCCCGCGCTCGGCCTGCCCCGCGCCATCAGCGGCGTCAACTCCTCCTGGGAACGCGGCTACGACTCCCCCGCGCCGCCTGTCGTTATCGTTGCCGGCTTTCCCCGCGAATTTCTCGACGCCAACTTCACCTCTTGCCGCCTCGTCGCCCAGGTCACCAATTCTTACGGCGTCGTCAACGAAGAAACCACCGAGCGCAAAGACATCTACCTCTGCGGCCCTCCCAAAGCAGGCTGGCCCCAATTCTGGCAATCCTTTCAATACTTCGCCTAGGTAGCGCCTGCTTCCAGCAGGCAAGCGAAGCAACAGCGCCGCAGGCGCAAAAAAAAAGCCCAGGGCGCAAACCCTGGGCCTAAATGCAAGCTATCCTCGGCGCAGACGCGCCTGGCAACTCTACGCGCTTGCCGCCAAGGGCTTCCCCTGCATAAACGTCAGCAAATCCGCGTTGATCACCTCGGCATGCGTCGCCGGCATTCCATGAGGAAAGCCCGGATACACCTTCAGTGTGGAATGCTTCAACAATTTCGCCGAAAGCGGCGCCGACGCCACAATCGGTACGATCTGGTCGTCATCTCCATGCATCACCAGCACCGGGATATCAATCTTCCTCAGATCTTCCGTGTGGTCCGTTTCCGAAAACACCTTGATGCAGTCGTAGTGGGCCTTCACGCTCCCCATCATCCCCTGCAGCCACCAGTGCTCCTGGATGCCCTCGGAAATCTTTGCGCCCGGCCGGTTGAATCCGTAAAACGGAAACGTAATATCCTTGTAGAACTGCGGCCGGTTGGCCGCCAGCGCTTTCCGCAACCCGTCAAATACTTCAATCGGCGTTCCCGTTGGATTGTTCGCCGTCTTCAGCATCAGCGGCGGTATCGCGCTGATCAGCGCCGCCTTCGCTACGCGATGCGAACCATGGCGGCCCAGGTAACGTGCCACTTCGCCGCCGCCGGTCGAATGTCCCACCATGATTGCGTCTTTCAAATCCAGCTTTTCGAACAACACGGCCAGGTCATCCGCGTACGTGTCCATGTCGTTCCCGTCCCAGGTCTGGTCGGACCGCCCATGTCCGCGCCGGTCATGCGCAATCACCCGGTAGCCCCGCTGCCCGAAGTACAGCATCTGCCCGTCCCAGTCATCCGAAGAGAGCGGCCATCCGTGGCTGAAAACAATCGGCTGCCCTTTTCCCCAATCCTTGTAATAAATCTGTGTCCCATCTTTCGTGGTAATAAATGCCATGAGCGAGCTCCTTTGTCTGAAGTTGGCATGAACGGGGTTTCTACCACCCAACCTGACGCAACCAATAGATGAATCTCCGCCACTTTCGATACAACTTTTTTCCTGCTTCTTGCTCCCGGCCCCCGTTTCCCATAGCATTACTTTCTGGCGGGGTCGGCATACTCCATTGCTTATAGTCCGCATCCCGGGAGCGCTTCTTCATGAGTGATTCCACCAGTTCGAAGAAACCCGGGAATTTCCGTCCCACGTCCTCTCGCCTCGATTCTTGGCAGAAAAACACCCTCGATCCCACGCTGGCCAAAAGTCCCGAGCGCCAAAAAGAGTTCACCACCGTCTCCAGCTACCCGATCCGCCGCCTCTATACCCAGGAAGATCTTGCCGGCTGGGACCCCGCGCGAGACCTCGGCTTTCCCGGCGAGCCTCCCTACACGCGCGGCATTCACTCCACCATGCATCGCGGCCGCCTCTGGACCATGCGCCAGTTCGCCGGCTTCGGCACCGCCGAAGACACCAACCAGCGCTTTCGGTATCTCCTGGCGCAGGGACAGACCGGCCTCTCCACCGCTTTCGACCTGCCCACCCTGATGGGTTACGACTCCGACCACGCCTTAAGCGAAGGTGAAGTCGGTAAATGCGGCGTCGCCATCAGCTCGCTCGCCGATATGGAAGTCCTCTTCGACCAGATTCCGCTCGCCGACGTTACCACCTCGATGACCATCAACTCCCCCGCCGCCGTCATCTGGGCCATGTACCTTGCCGTCGCCGAAAAACAGGGCGCCGACTGGAAAAAAATCTCCGGCACCCTGCAAAACGACATCCTTAAGGAATACATCGCGCAGAAGGAATATATCTACCCGCCTGAGCCTTCCATGCGCCTGGTGATCGACACCTTCGAATTCGGCATGAAGCACACGCCGAAGTTCAACGTCATCTCCATCAGCGGCTATCACATCCGCGAAGCCGGCTCCACGGCCATTCAGGAACTCGCCTTCACGCTGCGCGACGGCATGGAGTACGTCGAATGGGCCATGCGCCGCGGCCTCCCTCTGGACGAATTCGCGCCGCAACTCTCTTTTTTCTTCAACGCCCACAGCGACTTCTTCGAGGAAATCGCCAAGTATCGCGCCGCCCGCCGAATCTGGCACAAAGCCATGACCGAGCGCTACAAATCCACAAACCCGCGCAGTTGGGCGCTTCGTTTCCACACGCAAACTGCCGGCTGCTCGCTCACCGCGCAGCAGCCCATGAACAATGTCGTCCGCACCGCCATCCAGGCTCTCGCCGGCGTCCTCGGCGGCACGCAATCCTTGCACACCAACTCCCTCGACGAAGCCTGGGCCCTGCCTACCGAATTCGCCGCCACCATCGCCCTGCGCACCCAGCAGATCATTGCTCACGAAACCGGAGTCACCAACACCGTCGATCCCCTCGGCGGCTCCTATTTCGTCGAAACCCTCACCAACGAAATCGAAGCCGGCGCCTGGGACTACATCCGCCGCATTGACACCATGGGCGGCATGGTTGCCGCTATCGAAAAAAGTTACCCGCAGCGCGAGATTGCCGAAGCCTCCTACCGCTACCAGATGGCCGTGGACAAAAAAGAAAAAATCATCGTCGGCGTCAACGACTTCGTCACCCCCGAAAAGCCTCTGGACATCCTGCAGATTGACGAAACCGTCGGCCACCGCCAGGCCGAACGCCTCCACAAGTTGCGCGCCGAGCGTTCTAACGCCGAAGTCGAGCGCCGCCTCACTGCCCTGCGCAAAGCCTCCGAAGGCTCCGAAAACCTCATGCCCTTCATCTACGATGCCGTCAAAGCCTACGCTACCCTCGGCGAAATCTGCGAATCCATGCGCACCGTCTTCGGCCCCTACGAAGAAGTCGCCATCACCTAACAACGGCTAATTACTTATCGCGTAATATAATATAGAATAAATACAGTGGGGATACTTCAGTTTCTCCGTGCCCTCCGTGTCCTCTGTGGTGAACATTCCGATGACCGACAACGAACTAACACATCAGATTATTGGGGCCGCAATCGAAGTTCATAAAACCCTTGGGCCCGGCCTGCTCGAATCCACCTATGAAGAATGCCTTTGCCATGAGCTTAGTCAACGCTCGATCGCCTTTGAGAGACAAAAACCTATCCCTGTTGTATATAAAGGTGTGAAACTAGACTGCGGATATAGATTGGATTTATTGGTCGCCGAACGGGTAATTCTGGAATTGAAGTCCGTGGAGGCCCTGGCGCCAATTCATGACTCGATTTTGGTGACATACCTCAAGCTGTCCGGTCATCACGTCGGTCTGTTAATGAACTTCAATGTCCAGGTGCTGAAGGATGGAATCAAGCGCTTGGTCGTATAAGAGCTTTTCACCACAGAGGACACGGAGAGCACCGAGAAATGCCTGACAAAAAGATACGAGTGCTGATCGCCAAGCCTGGCCTCGACGGCCACGACCGCGGCGCCAAAGTCATCGCCCGCGCCCTCCGCGACGCCGGCATGGAGGTCATCTACACCGGCCTCCGCCAGACCCCCGAAATGATCGCCTCCGCCGCCGTCCAGGAAGACGTCGACGTCATCGGCCTCTCCATCCTCTCCGGCGCCCACAACACCATCTGCCCCCAGCTCATGAAACTCCTCCACGAAAAGGGCATGGATGACGTCACCGTCCTCGTCGGCGGCATCATCCCCGAAGCCGACATCCCCGCCCTTAAGCAATCCGGCATCGCCGGCATCTTCCTCCCCGGCACCTCCACCCAGGACATCATCGACTTCATCCACAAGCGCCTAGCCGTCTCTTCTTAATCACGACGTCTGCTTTTGTTATGTCCTAAATCGACCGTGCTTGAGGGTGCCCCATCCTTTCCGCGGTTTGTGCGGAAACGGTGGGCTCTTACGATCGGAAGGTATCGAATCCTCATTATTCCTCTACATCCAAAACAGCAGCCTCTATTTCAGCAGCCCAAGTCCGCCTCGTCTTGCTAACAGCTAATGGCTAACGGCTATCAGCTGCCTTTTCAAACTTCACCCTCGTATACAAAGTCCGAAACCCCTGCCGCGTAATATTCCTCTGCGACGCGCTACCCGGCTGCGCCAAACTCATCGCCAATTCGCACCCGCACTCCGCCGCGCGCTCCATCCTCCGTCCCAGCAACGCTGTCTGCACGCCCCTCTTCCGAAACGCCGGCAAAGTACTCGCCCCAAACAATCCCGCAATCCGCCCGCGCATCGCCACGGTTGCCCCTCCAACCACCTTCCCTTCGATCCGCGCCAGATAGCACTCCGTCTGCTTCCCGCTCGCAAACAACCGCATCACATCCAGCAACTCCTGCGTCACCGGATAATGTTCCGCAAATCCCTGCGCCACGGTCAGCACCCAAAGATCCAGTTCGGCCTCTCCAGCCTTCTGGATCGCAATCTCCGCAGGAATCTTCGCCGCTCCAGCGCTTTCCACCGGCCGCACCATCACATTGGAAAACTCCGTCACCCCATATCCGCGTTCGCGGTAATGCTCGATCAACGACCCATCCGCCAGCGGACACGTCTCCACCCGCACCGGTTCCCCGCGGCTGAAGTAAAACTCCTCCAACTGCTCAAACTCCTCCTTGCTCACCGGCCCATGCAGTCCCAACCCCACGGCTTGCGTCACCGGCGAACCCGCCCCACAGTAAATCGCATAACCGCCCGCCACCGCCGCGATAGCCCCTTCTCCATCACCCTTCGCCGCACGCACGCGCTCCGCGCAGTCCATCGCCGCCTGCGCCTCCGCCATCTCCAATTCCCGCGCCAATTCCAAACTCAAAAGTGGATATTCCATCCCGCGAGTCTACCCCAACTTCTCATCTTCTCTGTGCCCTCAGTGTCCTCTGTGGTGAAATCCTCTTCTTCCGCATCCCCCGCGTGCACATTCCCTCCCAACCCCAAACTCAAAAGCGGATATTCCATCCCGCGAGTCTACCCCAACTTCTCATCTTCTCTGTGCCCTCAGTGTCCTCTGTGGTGAAATCCTCTTCTGCCGCACCCCCCGCGTGCACATTCCGTCCCAACTCCAAACTCAAAAGTGGATATTCCATCCCGCGAGTCTGCCCCAACCCTCCCTATTCCCATCCGTCTCCGCTAACTCTGTTCCCCTCTGCTACCTCTGTGGTGAACTCTTCTCTTCTCCGCGATCTCAGCGCCTCTGCGTTTAGTCTTCCTTCTTGCTAACAGCGAATAGCTAACAGCTATCGGCTACCGTATACTAATGCCCGCCATGTTCTCCTCCGTTCTGAAAACATCCGTCAACCCGAAATCCCCCGACTTCGAAAAAAACTCTCACCGCATGGTGGAACTCCTCACCGCCATCAAGAACGAAGAACAAAAAATCCGCGAAGGCGGCGGCTCCAAGGCCATCGACTCCCAGCACAAGAAAAACCGCCTCACCGCCCGCGAGCGCATCGAGAAACTCATCGACCCCGGCACCCACTTCTTCGAACTCGGCATCTACGCCGCCCACGAAATGTACGAAGAATGGGGCGGAGCTCCCTGTGCCGGCACCATCACCGGTCTCGCCCGCGTCTCTGGCCGTCTCTTCATGCTCATCGCCAATGACGCCACCGTAAAAGCCGGCGCCTTCTTCCCGATGACCGCCAAAAAAGTCATCCGCGCGCAAAACATCGCCATCGACAATCGCATCCCCACCATCTATCTAGTCGATTCCGCCGGCGTCTTTCTTCCCCTGCAAGAAGATGTCTTTCCAGACGCCGACGACTTTGGCCGCGTCTTCCGAAACAACGCGGTCATGAGCGCCATGGGCATCCCGCAGATCACCGCCATCATGGGCATGTGCGTCGCCGGAGGCGCTTATCTCCCGGTCATGTGCGACCACATCCTCATGACCGAAGGCTCCGGTCTCTTCCTTGCTGGCCCTGCGCTGGTGCAAGCCGCCATCGGCCAGAAAACCTCCGCCGAAGATTTGGGCGGCGCCAAAATGCACTCCCAGATCAGCGGCACCGTGGACTTCCGCGAACCCGACGACGAATCCTGCCTGAAACGCATTCGTGCCCTCGTCGACAAAATGGGCGCGCCTAATCCGCCAATCTTCAGCCACGCGCGCCCCAAAGAGCCGCTCTACTCGATCGACGAACTCTACGGCCTCTTCTCCAGCAATCCCGCCAGGCAATACGACATGCGCGAAATCATCGCTCGTCTCGTGGATGGCAGCGAATTCGAGGAATATCGAGCCGAATATGGTGAAACGCTGCTCTGCGGTTACGCCCGCATCGGCGGCTGGGCCGTCGGCATTGTCGCCAACCAGAAAAAACACATCACCACCAACGCCCCGGGCTCCGATCAAAAGCGCATCGAATTCGGCGGCGTGATTTACACCGAATCCGCCGAAAAAGCCGCGCGCTTCATCCTGGATTGCAACCAGAACCGCATCCCGTTGATTTTCCTTCACGACGTGAACGGCTTCATGGTCGGCAAAGACGCCGAATGGAGCGGCATCATCCGCGCCGGCGCCAAAATGGTCAACGCCGTCGCCAACAGCGTCGTCCCCAAAATCACCGTCATCCTCGGCGGCAGCTTCGGCGCCGGCAATTACGCCATGTGCGGCAAAGCCTATGATCCGCGCTTCATGTTCGCCTGGCCCACCGCCAAATTCGCCGTTATGTCCGGCGACGCCGCGGCCAACACCCTCGCCGAAATCAAACTCAAGCAACTCGAACGCGAAGGCAAAAAGCTCGACGAAACCGCCAAGAAGGATCTTCTGCAATCCGTAAAATCCACCTACGACCACCAGACCGACCCGCGTTACGCCGCCGCCCGCCTCTGGCTCGACGCCATCATCGACCCCTCCCACACCCGCGACGCCCTAATCTGGGCCCTCAACGCCGCCTCTCTCAACACGTATCTGCCCGATTTCAAAACCGGCGTCCTGCAAACCTGATGGGCCATGAGCCATAAGCTATTAGCCGTAAGCCAAAAACAGATCCTGCGAACATCTCACCTCAGTGGTCGCACAACAACTCTGCTATTCGGAGCCTTGCTTCTACCCTCATCGAGGCGCCTGTAGCGCAGGTCGAGCGCCTTTTGCTCGCCCTGCGGCTTTTCTCTTCTCCGCGCTCTCTGCCTCTCTTCGTTCCGCTTCTTGCCGTCCTCCGTGCGCTCTCCGCTCTGATCCCTCTGTGTAAAATCACTCGTCACCCCTACTCCCAACCCTCCGCTCCCTCTGCTCTCCTCTGCTACCTCTGTGGTGAACTCTTGTTCTTCAGCTGTAAACTGTTCCTGAAATGACCTCGGTATCCAAATTTCTCTTCACTGTCCTGCAAACATGATCCGTTTCCGAAAACGTGGATTCCAAGCCCTCATCTTATCAATCCCTATCTGGGCATTCGCAATCATCTATGAAAGGTTCTTTTTTCGCCGACAAGTCGTCAGCGGCTGGGAATTCAATCGGTGGGATATTCCGCCTCTTCTCGAGGGTGCGCAGACGGCTGCCGCCCTCCTCACTCTCGTTGGAATTTTCCTGTTAATTGTTGATGGTATGATCTGGCTTTTACGGGGGTTTAAGTCCAAACTTTGAGCGCCGAATTCGACGCTATCTCTGAATTGCTCTCTCGTCAAATCCGTGCTTCGCGCGCTCGCCCCAACCGGGTGCCGCACCCTGTGGCTTTTTCGGGGTGCGCGTTTTATCTTTCCCTTTAATCTCTGCGTCCTCTGCGTCTCTGCGTTTAGTTCTCTTCCTTCTTTCTTTCCCGCAATCCTCTATTCCCAACCCTCCGCTCCCTCTGCTCTCCTCTGCTACCTCTGTGGTGAACTCTTGCTCTTCAGTTGCAAACTGATCCTGGAATCCCCACTCCACAACACGATCAGCCTTTTCCTACTAACAGCTAACGACTACCGGCTGTAAACTGATCCTGCAATGACTTCCTTCTCTCGCTTCCTCTTCCTTTCCATGTGCGCCGCCTTCGGCCTGTGCGGCGTAGGACTCCTGGCGGGCCTAATCCACGGCTTCTACGCCACTTTCCATCAACACCGCACCCTAGAAGACGTCCTCGGCCACTCCATCCCCTACTATCGTTTCCTCGGCGCCATCGGCATCCTCGGCTTCCTCCTCTTTCTAGCCTTCCTTCTCTCCTCGATCTCCACCAATCACAAACGCACCAATTCCAAATAGCACTAACTGCCGCTTCTTTCTTACAACTTACGACTTACAACTTATGACTTACGGCTAATGGCTAACAGCATTGCGCAAACCTCCGCTAAACTATCCCCTCATGTCCAACACCCCAAAACTCATCGAATGTCCTCGCGACGCCTGGCAAGGCCTCCCCGAATTTATTCCGACCGACACCAAAGTCGCCTACCTCCGCGAACTCATCTCCGCCGGCTTTCAGCACATTGACGCCGTCAGCTTCGTCTCACCCAAACATGTCAAGCAAATGGCCGACAGCGAAGAAGTCATGGCCAAACTCCTCGCTTCCCTGCCCGATGGCGCCACCCTCCCCGAAATCATCGGCATCGTCGTCAACGAAAAAGGACTCGAACGCGCCCTCGCCACTCCCGGCGTCTCCACCATCGGCTATCCCTATTCCATCTCCGCTTATTTTCGCCGCGCCAACGCCAACATGACCCGCGCCGAATCCCGCACCCTCGTCGAAACGCTCAAAGCCGAAACCAAAAAAGCCAACAAAGATCTCGTCATCTACATCTCCATGGCCTTCGGCAACCCGTACGACGAACCCTGGGGCCCCGAAATCGTCCAGGACACACTCGACTGGCTCAAAGACATTCGCGTCTCCACCGTCTCGCTCGCCGACACCGTTGGCACCGCCACTCCCGATCTCATCCACAGCCTCTACTCGCAAGTGAAAGATCACGTCGCCGGCATCGAACTCGGCGTCCATCTCCATTCCCGCCCCGATACCGCCGAAGAAAAAATCAACGCCGCCTACGCCGCCGGCTGCCGCCGCTTCGACTCCGCCCTCACCGGTCTCGGCGGCTGCCCCTTCGCCGGAGACGACCTCGTCGGCAACATCCCCACCGAATCCGTTCTCGCCGCCCTGACCAAACTCGGCGCCGCACACGATTTCACTTCCGCGTCCCTGGCCAAAGTCCTCGCCCTAACCAACGACATCCGCTCCCACTACGCGACTGCAAGCCATTAGCCGTTAGCTGTTAGCCATTGGCCGTTAGCTGTGAGCAGGAATTGCTGGTCGCTTGACACTCTCCTTCCAAGAAAGATATGTTACTCTTACGTTCTATTATTTATGCAGCACTATAGCAAACTTGAAGTTTGGCGGCGAAGCCACAAGCTCGTCCTCGATATGTATCGAGCGACACTCGGATTCCCCATTTCGGAGAAATTTGCCTTAGTCTCCCAGTTGCGCCGTGCGGCTTTTTCCGTTCCCGCCAATATTGCTGAGGGATCAAGGAGGATAACTGCCAGGGATTATGTACGATTTCTGAATATCGCCGAAGGCTCGCTTTCTGAAATGGAGTACTTCGTCGTTCTTAGCCGCGATCTGGAATACCTAACACCCCTCCTGGCTACAAAATATCTTCGCGAAATTGCTGAAGTCTCCAAAATGCTCTGTTGCTTGCGAAAGTCCGTTCAACTGGATATTCCGCAATAAGTCGCGCCTGCAGCCATGGAATTTTCCTCTGCCTCTTCTCTTACTCTTCTCTCGCTAACGGCTAATAGCCCACAGCTTCTCCCTAACTAACGCGCCTAGCATCTGTGAGATGCCCCTCCTCTCTAACTCTTCTCTTGCTAATGGCTAACGGCCAATGGCTGACAGCTTTTCCTCCCCCCGGTTGCATTTTCTCCAGAATTGTCAAACGATAGTGCCAGGGGGAAGCCATGGCTTACGAGACTTTGCTGCTCGAGTCTGACGCCCACATCGCCACCATTACCCTCAACCGCCCCGACAAACGCAACTCCATCACCACGCAAATGATCGCGGAGCTCCAATCCGCCCTCGACGCCATCGAAACAACGCACACGCGCGTCGTCATCCTCACCGGCGCTGGCTCCGCCTTCTGCGCCGGCATGGACCTGGCTCTTCTACAGGCCATCGCCGCGCAATCGCCCTCGGAGAATCAGGAAGATTCCCGCCGCATGGCCAAAATGTTCCGCCGGGTCTGGAGCTACTCGAAGCCCATGATCGCCGCCGTCAACGGCCACGCCCTTGCCGGAGGCTGCGGCCTGGCCACCCTCTGCGACTTCACTCTTGCCGTCCCTGAAGCCAAATTCGGTTACACCGAAGTGAAAATCGGTTTTCTTCCCGCCATCGTTTCCGTATTCCTGACGCGCCAGATTGGAGAAAAGCGTACCCGCGATCTCTTGCTCACCGGCCGCCTGGTCGAAGCCAGCGAGGCGAAAGAACTCGGCATGATCAACGAAATCGTTCCGCGCGAACAGCTCATGGCGCGCGCCAGGGAACTCTCCGAAGTCCTCATCGCCGCCAGTCCTTCCAGCGTCACCCGCGCCAAACGCCTGCTCGTCACTGCCGCCGCGGCCAGCCTCGACGCCGACCTCGAGCGCGCCGTCCTGGAAAACGCCCGCATGCGCTGCACACCCGACTTCAAGGAAGGCCTAGCCAGCTTCCTCGAAAAGCGCAAACCCGTGTGGCAGGGAGAATCCCCACACACAAAGTCGTGAAACCAGACAGGATCAATCCGGCTGACGGTTAGATCACGATAGGCGGTATATCCGTGCTCGGCTCGACCACGTTGATCTGGTACGCACGCGGTGGACTCGAGATCCACACTTCCAACCACCAACTTCCTGCAGAACCGTTGAAATAAAACATCCCATTCGCGTCGGTCACCACCGGTGCAGACCGCCCGCTTGCTTGTCGGTAAATCGTCACCTTCACGCCTGAAGCCGGCGTCCGCTGGCCGTTTGGCGCCAGGTGTTCCAGCCGTCCGCGAATCGTCGCGGCGCGCGCGGGGACTGGCAACGTAACCAACAGGAAGATAGCCGCAATCACCGCAACGGTGCATCGCCTCCAAACAGGTCCGTTGGTCTGACGAGGACCGCCCCATCCACTCATTAATTTGGTCGATATCATTGTTTGCTCCCTGCCGGCGGTAACACCGTCTGCGTTGCTGCGGCATACGCGCCTGGGTCGGCGGGCTTGGGAGCCTCGCCGACGGGATTGTACGGTGTAGCCGGTTTTTTCAGCGTGATGGTCTTCAATTTCAGAAAATGATTTTGCTCGTCTCGCACGTCCTGCATGCTCGCCCCCGCCCCCTCGCTCGGCTTGGACAAATCTACAGGCACGTCTATATAGCCCGTGTGCCCCACAAACAGCTCTGGAAACTTCACTCCTTGCCCGGTCTTGCTGACCTGAGTGGTCACAGTGGTTTGAAACCATCCCCCTTGCCCCAGCACCAGGGCTCGCGGTTCCACGCGAATATCGCCAGGGCTCAACGGCTCGATGCCACTTCCAGTCTCGTCGACCACCTGACCCTGCACATCCCAAACTTGGATTGGAGGACTCACCGCTGCGACAATCTGCGGCAGTTGCCAAATCAGCAGGAACACCAGAGCGAAATACCCCCCGAAGGCACCGGTCAACTTGATCCCCATGCCCCGGAACGTACCCTGCACATCCGACGTGCTCGGTAGCAGCTTGTACAAAAGGTAGGCCGGCACAATGGGCACCAGCACCAGAAACGCCAGCAAGATGAAAAAGTTGGTGTAGGTTTGCATAGTAGCTGCATCCTACTACCCGTCCATCTTCTGTCAAGTCCAATTTGTGTTCATCCACAGCCAGCCGCCGTTTCGTTCACAGCCTCAGCTCTTTCGCTCTTCGACTCCACCTGCGTCTTCCGGCATACTGGTTCTACGAATTCGCCATGCTCGACTACCACGATGTGACTGTCCGTGTGCGCTACGCCGAAACCGATCAGATGGGCGTGGTGTATCACTCCAACTATTTAATCTGGTACGAAGTTGGCCGCGTCGAGCTGATGCGCGCCCTTGGATTCGATTACAAACAGATGGAGATTCAGGACGACACCTTCATCGTCGTTGCTGATGTGCACTGCCGTTATCATCATCCTGCGCGCTACGATGAACTATTGACGGTTCGCACGCGCATCCTGGAAGCCAAGACCCGCACCCTGAAATTCGGCTACGAACTCTTTCGCCAGCCCGACAACAAACTCCTCGCCACCGGCCACACCATCCACGTCGCCTGCAACCGCGCCGGCCACGTCACCCACTTCCCCGAAAAATACAAAACCGCCTTCCTCGCCCTCGCCCGCTCCGGCTCGTAATCAGCCTCGTAGGGGCGGCTTTAGGCCGCCTTCTTCTCCGCTCCCCCTCTTCTCTGCGCCCTCTGCGTCTCCTCTTCTCCGCCTCTGCGATAATCTCTTCTCTTTTCCGTTTTCCCTTCTCACAGTCTCCACTCACAAGAGATCACTCCGCACTGGCCACCGACCGCCGTCCGCCAACCACTCTCCCACTAGTCACCAGTCACGAATCACCAGTCACCACTCCCAGCTTTGAACTTTAATCCTTTAACTTTTAAACTCTTCTTATGACCATCGCTCTCACCGGTAACGACCTTACCTTCGTCCAGCTCTACGCCGTCGCCCTGCGCCACGAAGCCGTCGCTCTCTCTCCGGACGCCATCACGCGCATGAAAGCCTCCCGCGCCGTCGTCGATCGACTCGTCGCAAACAACGAAACCGCCTACGGCATCAACACCGGCTTCGGCAAACTCGCCTCCGTGCGCATCTCGGCCGAACAGGTCCGCCAGCTCCAGGTCAATCTCGTCCGCTCCCACGCCTGCGGCATCGGCACCCCTCTTTCCATCCCCGAAACCCGCGCGATGATGCTTCTCCGCGCCAACGCCCTCGCCAAAGGACTCAGCGGCGTCCGCCCCGTTGTCGTAGAAACACTCTGCGCTATGCTCAATGCCGGCATTCATCCCGTAATTCCCTCGCAAGGTTCCGTCGGCGCCTCCGGCGATCTCGCCCCGCTGGCGCATCTCGCGCAAGTTGTCATCGGCGAAGGCGAAGCGCATCTCAAACACGAAAAACTCTCCGGCGGCGAAGCGATGCGCAAGGCCGGCATCCCGCCGGTCGCCCTCGAAGCCAAGGAAGGCCTCTCTCTTCTAAACGGCACGCAGGGCATGCTCGCCCTGCTCAGCCTCGCGCTTCTCGAAGCCGACACCCTCGCCGATACCGCCGACGTCGCCGCCTCTCTCTCTCTCGACGCTCTCCGCGGCAGTCCCGGCGCCTTCGATGCACGCATCATGCACGCCCGCGCCTACGCCGGGGCCGGCACCACCGCCCGAAATCTCGCGCATCTCAACGAAGGCAGCCAGATCCGCGAATCGCACCGCCCTCCCGACAAAGACACCCGCGTCCAGGACGCCTACAGCCTTCGCTGCACGCCGCAAGTCCACGGCGCCGTCCGCGATTCCCTGGTGCAAGCCCGCGAAATGGCCCAAGTCGAACTAAACAGCGCCACCGACAACCCGCTAGTCTTTTGTAGTGGCCGGGCTTCAGACCGGTCCGATTCCGCGTTCGACGGCGCCGGCGACATCGTCAGCGGCGGCAACTTCCACGGCCAGCCCCTGGCCATGGCTGCAGATCAAGCCGCTATCGCCATCGCCACCCTCAGCGGCATCTCCGAACGCCGCATCGAGCAAATGACCAACCCTCTCACCAGTATGCTTCCCGCTTTCCTCACACCCGATCCCGGCCTCAATTCCGGTTTCATGATCGCGCAGGTCACCGCCGCCGCGCTCACCAGCGAAAATCGCGCGCTCGCCACGCCTCATTCTGTTGATTCGATTTCTACGTCCGGCAATCAGGAAGACTACGTCAGCATGGGCATGAGCGGCGCGCGCCGCCTAGAACGCATGCTTCACAACTTGCGCCACATTTTAGCGATTGAACTGCTCTGCGCCTGCCAGGGCATTGACCTGCTCGCTCCGCTGCAAACCGGCGCACTCGCGAAGAAAGCCTACGAAGCCATCCGCGCCGCCTCTCCCAAAGTCACTGCCGACCGACCCCTGGCCCCGGACATCAATGCGGTCGCCGCCCTAGTCGCCCAAGCCACGATCGCCAAAGTCCTGCACTAAGCCATTAGTTTCGGTTGGGCAGGCACTAGCAACTGTGGCTCGCTAAACTCCGCTTCCAAATTATCGATTGCCCACTCAGTAAGCAGACCTAGCAAATCTTCCTGGGTCTGCGCCGCAAATCCAAATTTTCGACTACCGTTTTCCAAAGGCATGGCAGCGCATTCATGCGGCCCTGGGTTTCCCAGACTGCACCTCTTGCACATGAAGCGGACGGTGGACCAATCTTCGAGACCCAATTTCCTTTCGCCGCAGAGCATCTCGAGATGCCTTTCTGCGCCTTCGTTTGGGCACCGTAAGTTCACCGTATACGTTGAGTACGAGGAAGCTTCCCATATAGCGAGCTCGTCAAAAACCGCAACCTCTATCCCGGACGCATTCACGCGTTTCCCGTTGGGAGCGCCGTCGTTAAGGATGATGTCTTGGAATCGATGTCCAGATTCGGGCAGGGGTACATTCAGTACGATTATTCTGGCAGGATCGATCCGGAGCCCCCATACGACTTCGCCACAGTCGTTTGGATCGAGCCTAACGCATCCCACCACCTCCGGCATGCGCACCTCGCCTTCCTCGTTCGACAATCTAACTCCATAGGTATGCCACGCGCGGCGCGCTTCAGGCCAATTCCTTAGGGCCGTAGCCGCAATTCCCAGATTCCACCACCCGGCTTCGTTCTGGGGATCAATCTCCACCGCCCGCTGGTTGCATCGCAGACTTTCTTCCCACTCGCGGCAATTCTTGTGATCGAGCCCGAGGTTGTACCAGGGAGTACTCCAATGAGGGTCAACTCGCGCGGCTGAACGGTAGAGGCTTCGCCCTCGATCACGATTGCCTTTGTCCACCGAACGAGAACCCAAAGCGTTCAGCAATTCTGCAATAGACCTTCGCATCGAGAAGCATCCTACCCGAGGGCTTCCATAAAATACGTAAACATCCGCCACCCCGCCACATAGCTGAACGGCGCCAACTCCAGCGAATAGTGCCCCACAGGCAACTCCAATGTCCGCGGCTCGGCCCCATGTTTCCGCTGCGCCTGCAACATCTGCTGCGTCAATTCCGGCAAAAACGTCGGGTCATACTTCCCATACACCATGAACGTATCCCGCCCCGCGCCCATGCCGCGCTCCACATAGGGCATCGGACTGATCGGCGCCCAAAACTCCCGCAACTCTTCCACGCTCACCTCGTGCCGCAGCCCTTCCCACACGTGATTCGTCGTCATTCCCTGGCTCACCACGTCTGCAAAGTACGTCGAAACGTGAAAAAATCCTCCGGCTCGCACCCGCTTGTCGTGCACCAGCGTGATGTACCCCACCGACGACCCGATGCTTGTCCCCAAAATCCCCAATCGCGTATATCCCTGCTGCTCCAGCCAATCTAGGCACGCCCGCGCGTCCTTCACCGCCTGCCGGTTCGCCGCCAGCGTCAAGCCGATATTTGGCCCCACCAGTTGATCCGCGCGTTCGTGCCCCTTCGCCATCCGCCGGTCGTGATACGGCAAGCTCATTTTCATCGCCGAAATGCCCATGCGCTGCAGCCAGTGGCATAGCGCCACCTGGCCGTGCCACTTCGCATTCCAGTTCGGCAGCACCAGCACCGCTGGCCCATTCTTCCTTGCCGGAAAAAACTGCCCATGCACCGTATTGTTCTCCGGCCACGCCGACTTCATGCCACTCGTAAACGTCAAAACATTCTCCCGGTCCAGCCGGTAGTCCCGAACCTCTTCCCGTGCATACCACTGCGCGCTCCGTTCAATCGCCTCCCGCGCATATTCCCGCACCAATTTCCGCGGGTCTGCCCCATTCCAATTCTGGATTTCTCTCGCCACTCGCCACTCGCTTGCCCTGAGCGAGGCCGAAGGGCCACCCGCCACTTCTTCCAAATATTCCAATCCCCATGCAAACGGCCGCACCATCCGGTTATCGTCCGTGGTCCACCGCCGGTGCTCATACCGACGGATCCAATGCTCATACCAACTCATCGCCATATTTCCAGTCTACCCAATCCCACAGTCGTCTCCCAAATCAGCCCAATCGACCAAGTCTCCGTTCTCTCTGCTCTCCTCTGTTGCCTCTGTGGTAAGTCTTTTCTTTCTTCCTTCTTCTCTTTAGTCATCCGACAACGCCCGCCACACCTCGCGTTGAGCCTCCCCGCCGCCTGTGGCACAGTCAAAACTGTGATCCCTTTCTTCTTCTTTCTCTTCGGCATCGCCATCGGCAGCTTCCTGAATGTTTGCATCACGCGCATTCCGGAGGGCCTTTCCATCGTTTCTCCCGGCTCCCGCTGTCCGCGCTGCCTCACGCCGATCAAGCCCTACGACAATATCCCCGTCTTCGGCTGGATTTTCCTTCGCGGCAAATGCCGCAGTTGCGCTCTGCCCATCTCTCCGATGTACCCCATCATAGAATTTCTCACCGGCGCGATTTTCGTCCTCACCTTCTTCCGATTCGGCCTCACCATCCTCACTTTCAAATGGCTGCTCTTCTCCTGCCTCATCATCATTCTGGTCGTCACGGACCTTCGCGTCCGCATCCTGCCCGACGCCATCACCTTCCCCGGCACCGTCGTGGGCCTGCTGCTCGCCTTGCGCATCGCCATTTTCGACCGCACCGCCGCCACGCTGTACATTCTTGCGCTCCACAAGCTGCCGCCCTACCCTGGCCTCGTCTTCAACGTGCTCAACGCGATCTTGGGCGCATTGCTCGGCGGCCTCTTCCTCTGGGTCCCTTCCAAGCTCTACAAGATGGTCCGCGGCCGTGAAGGCATGGGCTTCGGCGACGTCAAAATGATGGCCATGGTGGGCGCTTTTCTCGGACCTCGCGACACCTTTTTCACGATTCTCGCCGGTACTCTTCTGGGCAGCATCATCGGCCTCTCCTGGGTCGCTTTTCTCTATCTTTATGGCTGGAAGCGCCAGCTTGCCGAACGCGCCGCACGCCGCAAGCTGGCCACCGCCTCCTCGCTCCGCTGGTTCATCGCCACCCAGTATCACCTTCCCCTGGGCACTTTCCTCGGCATCGGAGCCCTGGCCGTGGTCTACTTTCTGCCCACGCTGCTCTATCACCTTCGCTGGGCACTCTAGCCACCTCTTCTAAACCTGTCGGGGCGGCCTTACCGCGCCTTCTCCCCTTCTCTCGCCCACCCGTAATCCTTTGGCACTCCCTGGCTCATCCTGCACCCCAAAGCGGTACAATAGACCTTGATCATCCGTTAGGCTTCCGGAGCCACCAGGCCGCTCCCATGGGAGGGAGACTTATGCGCTTGTCACCGCTTTGCCGCATGGCCGCACTCACCGTTTTCGCTGGCTTCCTTGCCGGCATTTCCTATGCTCAGCAGGACGCTTCCCAGCAACCCAGCGGCGACCCTGTCGCCGACGCCGCCCGCAAGGCGCGCGCGGACCAAAAGACCGCGTCCAAGCCCAAGAAAGTTTTCACCAACGACGATATGCCCTCCGCTCCTCCGCCTGCCGCTCCTGCCGCAGCCGCCGGACCGGCGCAAGCCGCCACTCCCGCCGGCCCGGACGAACCGGAAAACACCAAGGGCGAAGCCTACTGGCGGAAGCGCTTTGCCAAACAACGCGAAAAGATCAGCAATGCAGAGCAGGAACTCGACGTCCTGCAACGCGAGCTCAACAAAGACCAGGTTCAGTATTACAACGATCCACAAAAGGCCCTCATGCAGCAGCACGATCGCTCCGACATCAACGAAAAAACCGCCAAGATTGACGCCAAGAAAAAAGAGCTCGACTCCCTGAAGCAGCAGTTGAGCGACATGGAAGACGATCTCCGCAAGGCTGGCGGCGATCCCGGCTGGGCTCGCTAGCCCGCACCCCCACCACCCCCAACAACGCTTTTAGCCCCTTGTAATTGTGTCCTTTCTTCGGGAGAATGCCCCGCGTCTGTCCGCCTGGCATACTGACCTTTCCCACGAGGCCACATGACGGATCTGCATTGCGAATCCCCGGCGTTTCGCCTGGCACTGCGCCGCAGCGAGCGCCTGCGCATCTACATCCTGCTTGGCTCCATCGCCCTGGTCTTCGGCCTTCGGGCCATTCGCACGTTCGTTGCACCGACACCCGAAAACATCTCCACGCTTTGGCTGTTTGCTCTGATGGTGTGTGTGGTGGCTTGCCTGGAATTCGCCACGCTCCTGGCCTTAAAGCGCGCCATGAAAGAAGAGCGCCCCATGTCCGGAGCATTCTGGTTTTTGAATATTCTGGTGGAACTCTCTCTTCCAGTCCTTATGATTGCCAAGATCTCCAGCGCGGCGATGGTTCCCCAGTACCGGCCGTTGGCCAATCCCGCTTTTCTTATCTTCTTCTTGCTCCTGATGCTCTCGATTCTGCGTCTCAATCCTCCCCTCAGCGCGCTCTGCGGCATCCTCGCCGCGATTAGCTATGTAACCGCCGCCATCTACGACGGTTGGCGCCCGGGGTACACCAGTTTTGACCTCTCTCTGTTTTCTCCGGAAAAACTGGTCATCACCTATGCCATCAGCTTGATTGTCGGCGGTCTGGCAGCCGCTATGGTTGCTGGCGAGTTTCGCAAGCAGGTCGAAGCCGCCTTGCGCGAAGCCGAGACCCGCCGCGAAATGGCGCACTTGCAGCACGATCTGGAGGTCGCGCGCTCCATCCAGCAATCGCTGCTCCCCCACTCCATGCCGCAGGTCCATGGCTGGGACATCGCCGCCTGGAATCAGCCCGCCGATCAGACCGGCGGCGACTACTACGACTGGCAGCCTCTGTCCAACGGCAAATACGTTGTGGCGCTCGCCGACGTCACCGGCCACGGCATTGGCCCGGCGCTCCTCGCCTCGGTCTGCCGCGCCTATGCGCGTTCCAACTTTCGCAGCCAAAACAGCTTTCTTAAGGCCATGGAGGAGATCAACTCCGCGGTTGCTGCCGACGTCCAGGAAGGGCGCTTCATCACCTTTGTCGCCGCTATCTTCAGCCCGGAAGATGGCACGATCCAGCTTCTTTCCGCCGGCCACGCGCCTCTGTTCGTCTATTACCTCAAGCACGATCGCTTCAACCTGATGGAAGCGCAGGCTCTCCCACTCGGAGTCTCCGACGCCTTCCTCTCCGAACCTCCCGAAATCCTCGAACTGGGCGCCGGCGATTTGCTGGTCCTGGCGACGGATGGCTTCTTCGAATGGGCCAATCCAAAGGAAGAGCGCTTCGGCGCCGATCGTCTCTCGGCGTCTCTCCGCGCGCACTGCAATAAGCCCGCAGCCGAAATCATTTCCAGCTTGTATCAGGATGTTTTACAGTTTGCAGGCGGGACCAAGCAGATGGACGACCTCACCGCGATCATCCTCAAACGGGTATAGGTTCAAGAACGGGCTCTGCGTTGTCATTCCGGGCAGGGCGAGAAATCTTTTTCTTTCCTGGAAGGATCACTTCCTCTAATTCACGTATCCGTTGTCGTAGCTCAGCTTGCCGCTTTCCAGCGTGGCAATCCCTTCGCGCAACGCTTCCGTGCCTTGCTCCAGCGCTGCCCACGCCACTCGCTCGGACTCCGCGGCAATTTTCTCCAGACACGCTTCCATCGCCGCCTCGTCAGTCAATACCCCCGCGTCCAGCAGGCCCACCAGATGCTCCAGAGCCTTCTGCTGTATCTCTTGAAACGCCTGCTCAAGCGACACCTGGCCCATGCACAGGTCGCACACCATGCCCGCATAGCTCGATTCGAGGCAACTCGCTTCGATGCGGTCCTGCAGCTCTTGCAGCGCCACTTCGGCCGCGCTGCTGCGTTCCACGGGTAAATCCGTCAGCGCTCGGTTCATGGCAGGCTCTCCTTATCGAGAGAATTACGGCTTCGGAGAGACTACTGATTTCTGATGCGTTGTCACAATAGACCGCGCGTAACAGTCAATAGTCCTATGCGCACATTGCCGAGGCCGCCCCGGCAAGTCCTAGCGCCCGCTATTCCCTTTTGTCCGGGCCTTCGGTTTGCGCTCTTTCTCGTTCTCCAGTCGCGCTATGAACTTCTTCACCCGACGATCTAATACCTCCTGAGTCTTCACCGCTGTGAGATACCTCACAATCTGCCGCCGCAGTGCGGTGGTCATGCCGCGAAAAATCCGCTGCGCCTTGGGAGAATTTCGCAGTCCCAGCGCCAGCACCGGCGGCAATTCCGGCTCTCGCGACTCCTCGTCCCGGCAAAGAGCAATCTCCACCACTGCTCCGGTGTCTATGCGCAACTTCTTGCGGATATCGCTGTGAATCGCCAGGCGGTAAGCGCCTCGTCCCCGTGAAACCAATGTACTCCGCAATGGAACACCCTCCACCGTTCCCGCCACCGGAACGTGCGCAGCACTTCCTAGCTCCCTGGAGATATCCGCAGGCACATCCACATAGCGGATCAATCCGACCCGATAAATCCGCCCCGAAAAAATGTGGTATTCGTCCATGTAGGGGCGGCTTTACGCCGCCTTCTGTCCCGTGTAGCGGCCGGCCGAGTTCGCCCAGTGTAGTGGCCGGGCTTTAGACCGTCCGCATGCCATCCAGTTGTACTGGCCAAGCTTTAGCAAGGTCCTTCAGCAGGTCCCTGAAAAAAGCCCCCGACTGTCATTCCGAGTGAAACGAGGAATCCGCTTTTGGCCTTAAACATGGGGCAAAAAAAGATTCGGTTTACCCAATAGCAGGCCAGTCTAAAGCCTGGCCACTACATCTGTTTCCGCCCAATGTGCAATGCCACCGACTTCAACATCATCAGCACAATCCGTACTTCCCCATAGCCCACCCGCTTCATCAAATCCGCCAGCTCCGACGGCCGGAAAAATCTCGCCACGGACTTCGGCAAATACGCATACGCCGCCGCGTCTCCCGAAATCCATCCGCCCACGACTGGCAGCACTTTCTGGCAATAGAACCGGTACGCCTCGCCCATCAGGCCTGGCTCTGGCTCGGTGAATTCCAGAATCGCCACGCTTCCGCCTGGTTTCAGCACTCTATAAATCTCGCGCAACCCGGCCTCATAGTTCGCCAGATTGCGAAAACCAAACGCCGTCGTCACCAGATCAAACGATCCATCCGCAAACGGCAAATGCAATGCGTCGGCCTCAAAAAAAGGAATCGGCGCCTTCCCGTTTGCCTCGCTGGCCGCCTTCTCGCGTGCGCGCACCAGCATCGTGTGCGAAAAATCCGCACCCACAATTTTTGCCTGGGCATTGCGCGCCAGCGAAAACGCCAGATCCCCCGTGCCGCAGCAAAGGTCCAGCACCTGCGCGTCTTCCCGCTCAAGGATCGGCTGGAGTTCCTTGGCCGTCCGCGCGCGCCAGCGCTTGTCCATCTGACCCGACAAAAGGTGATTCAGCAGGTCATACCTTGGCGCAATCCGCGTGAACATCTCGCGCACCTTGCGCGAAGCCTCTTGCTCGGTCGTTGCCCCTTCGGGCTGCGTCCCCTTCGGCAATGTCACCGCTTCAGGCATCGCACTTCCCCAGAGCCTCGAGCGGCTTCACAAAAAAGCTCGGCGCGCACCGCAAGATGCACGCCACCTTTTTCTCCGGCACTCCGCCAAACGTCTTCGCCCGCCCAATCTTCGGGGCCAGCACAAAGCGCAGCTTCCCATCCCGCGCCTTCTTATCCGCATGCATCAACTGCAGCAGTTTTTCCGCCGGTGTCTTAGGCCATTCCGGCAAGGGCCCCATCCGCTGCACCAGCGCCACAATCCGAGACGCCGCATCCGCCGGCATCCCCGCCACCTCGTGCCCCAGCAATCCCGCGCACATCATTCCCCAGGCCACCGCTTCTCCATGTTGGAACCTGCGATAGCGCGTTGCCGATTCCAGCGCGTGTCCAAACGTATGCCCAAAATTCAGAATCTCCCGCAAGCCGGACTCTTTCTCGTCCTTTCCCACCACCCACGCCTTGATCTCAATGGATCGCCGGATCACGTGCTCCAGCGCCTTCGCATCCCGCCGCAGCAGCGCATCCATTTCGCGCTCCAAAAACGCGAACAGCTCTGCATCGGCAATCACGCCATACTTGATTACTTCCGCCAGTCCGCCACGAAATTCCCGCTCTGGCAGTGTCGCCAGCGCTTCTGGATCCACCAGCACCAGCCGCGGCGGATAAAACGCGCCGACCAGGTTCTTCCCTTCCGGCAAATTCACGCCGGTCTTCCCGCCCACGGAGCTATCCACCTGCGCCACCAGCGTCGTCGGCACCTGCACCAGCGCTACGCCGCGCAAATACGAAGCCGCCGCGTACCCGCAGACGTCTCCCACCACGCCGCCGCCAATGGCAATCACCAGCGCGTGCCGATCGGCCCCTGCGCGCACCAGCGACCGTGAAATCTTCTCCACGCTCTGCAGGTTCTTCGCCGCCTCCGCATCGTCAAACAAGTGCACATGCGGAGCAAACCTCTCCGGCAGCCCGCGCCTTATCTGCTTCCCCAACGCCCGCCACACCTTCGGCGAACTCACGAGATGCACCGAAGAAAACTTCCCCAGTCGCTCGATTTCCCGTTGTGCATGAACTAAAGCGCCACGCCGGCACACCACAGCATAATCTCCGCTAGCGGATCGCACCTTCACGCCCTTAGTTCCGTTAGTCTTCATTTCTCCATGCACTGGCCGCCATGTATTGGCCGGGCTTTAGACCGGCTCCGTAGCGCCCTCCACATCCACGGTTTGTCATCCCGAACGCGCGCCTTTCGCGCGGAGGGATCTGCTTTCTCTTTGAAATCCCTTCCGCCCGTAACCGCAAGGCGATTCCCTGCCGCCATGTAGTGGCCGGGCTTTAGACCGGCCTAATTCCATCGCCGCGGTTTACTACTTCTTCGCCTCAATCTCCTTCACCGACTCCAAAATCACGTGCCCCACCATCGCCAGCGTTTTCGCATCAATCTTGTCCAACGTATCGTCCGTCTTATGCCAGTAAGGCACATCCCCAAAATCCAGATCCATGATGTCCACCGACGGCACATTCCGCGCCGTAAACGAATAATGATCGTCTCCGCCAAAATTCGTCAGCGGTTTCACGAACACATCCCCATATCCCAGGCGTTCCGCAACTCCCCAAACCATATCCTTCAGCCACTTTGTAGAGTCGCCATCGCGCTTGAAGTGCGGATTCTTCCCGCCAACGATATCCGCCAGGATAAACGCCTTGATCTTCGGCAAATCCCCGCTCGCCGCGAACTGCGCCGCCATCTGCCGGCTGCCGTAGGTGTGGTCCGGGTCTTGCCAGTTCAAATTCACAGCTTCTTCCGCGTCAAAAAACGCAATCCACACCGCGTACTTCCCCGGCTTCTTCTCGCCGCACAGCACCCGCGCGATCTCCAGCATCACGCCCGTCGAGGACCCCGCATCATCCGCGCCCACAAAATTCGGAATGCGCTTCGTGTCGTAGTGCGTCCCCAGCAAAATAATTCCCGGCTTCTCTCCGGGAATCTTCGCCAGAATGTTTTTCATCGGCAGCCGCCCGGCCGGCGTGTCCGCCGAAAACGAATCTGTTGTCACCTCGCAGCCATACGACTTCAACTCCGCAACGATGTAATCCTGCAGCTTGGCAATCTCCGGCGAGCCTGCCGGGCGCGGCCCAAAGCTCACCTGCTTCACCACCTGCTCGTACGCGCGCTTCCCGTCAAATCCCCCGGTCTTCTCCGGTGGAGGAGCATCCAGCGCCTGTGCCGGAGGATTCCCCGCGACGGCACTCATAAACGGCGGCTGCCCGGGATTCCCTGCTCCCGTCGTGGTCCCCGCCGTCTCGCCGGACTTGCACCCCAGCGCCACCACGGCCAGCAGCACCGTGCCGCAAAGCACCGCCCGCGATCCATTTTGCAGAAAACTCATCCCGCCGCCCTCGCTTGTTCCGCGGCTTCGCGCTTCTTTCGCTTGCGCACCGCCACCGCGGACACGCCAATCCCCACAAAATACAGTCCAATCATCGGCGCCATGAACACCAGCATCGTCATGGCGTCCGGCGTCGGCGTCACAATCGCCGCCACCACCGTAATGATCAAAATCGCGTAGCGCGAATTCTTCCAGAGAAACGCCGGGGTCACGATCCCAAACAAGGTGAGAAAGAAAATCAGGATCGGCAGCTCAAACACCAGCCCCAGGCTCAGCAAAATCAGCAGCACCAGGTCGAAATACTCGTTCACCGTGATCATCGGCTTGATCGAACCGATGTTCTGCTGAAACCCCACCAGAAATTTCAAAATATACGGCAGCGTCACAAAGTACCCGAACGCAATGCCGCACAAAAACAGTAAAACCGTGGGAACAATAAATCCCGCCACCGCTTTCCGCTCGTGCTTGTAAAGCGCCGGCGCCACAAACAGCCACAGTTGATACAAAACCACCGGCGACGCCAGCACAATCCCCAGATACACGCCCAGCGTGATGTACGTATTCAGAAATCCCGCCGGATGCGTGTAAACCAGTTCTCCCGGCAGGCCGCTCGCCTTCAGCGCCTTTACAATCGGCGCGATGATCCAGTTGATGAAATACTTCGCCAGGTACACGCCGATAAACGCCCCGGCCCCAATCGCATACAGCGAATTGATAATCCGCTTCCGCAGTTCAGACAGATGCTCGAAGAACGTCATCTGCCCGCCGCTCTCCTCCAGTCTCGACAGGATGGAGTTGTCAGGCTGGCTGCTGTTGGTCATGGGAGGGGGGATTCTCGGATGGGCTTTCTTGGGGTTTCACTTCACCGTTCGCTGGTTCTGCCGCGGAAGTTGCCGCTGCGGCCGCCGCTCCACTTTCCCCGTTTGCCGCGTCTAACCGGGGAACCGCTTCGGCCACCGGCTTCACCACGGGGCCTTCTCCCGTCGGATAGTCCGCAGCGGCTTCAGGCGGGAGCGCCTCCATGCTTGTCGTCGGACTCGAAACTCCACCTTCGGTAATTTCCTTCACCCGGGCCTCCGCGGCCTGGGCTTCGGCATTCTTCTTGCGCAGCTCCGCCACTCGCGCCTGGCGTTCCAGATCCCGCATCTCTTCTTCGAACGCGCTCTTGAAGTCCGTGGACGCCTTGCGGAACTCCGCCATCAGCTTTCCCAGGCTGCGCGCCAGCTCCGGCAGTTTCTGGGGTCCAAAGACCACCAGCACCACCAGAAAGATCACGATCATGTGGGGAACGCTTAGCATTATGAAAAAGCGGCGCAAACCGCTCTGTTTGCATCATAGAAAGGGCGGCCAGTAGTGTCAAACGTCTGTTCCAGATTGCATGTTATACTGGCGATTCGGCTAATGGCGAGGTATTCATGAATTCAGAACGTCGCGGGCTCATCCTCGTAGTCGCGGTCCTGCTTATCTCCGGGCTTCTCGGGGGCCTTTACGGCCCATCCGTCAAGGCCACCACGGCGGCCACGGACGACTATCAAACCGCCGTCCGCGACTTCACCAGCGTCCTCTCCGTGGTCCAGGCCAACTACGCCGAACCCGTGGATGCCGACAAGGTCGTCTACCAGGGCGCCATTCCCGGCATGCTGCGCATGCTCGACCCCCACTCGAATTTCTTCGATTCCCGCCAGTTCGCCCTGCTCCGCGAAGATCAGCGCGGCAAATATTACGGCGTCGGCATGGTCGTCGCCCCCAGGGACAATCACACCGTCGTCATGAATCCCTATCTCGGAGCGCCGGCCTTCACCGCCGGCCTCCGTGCCGGCGACACCATTGCCAAGGTAGACGACAAGTCCACCGACGGCCTCACCACCAGTGAAGTCGCCGACCTCCTCAAGGGCCCCAAGGGCACCGTCGTCAAAATCACCGTTAGCCGGGAAGGCTATTCCGACCCGCTCATCTTCACCGTCACGCGCGACGAAATCCCCCGCCACTCCGTGGACATTGTCACCACGCTCAAGCCCGGCATCGGCTATATCCGCTTGAACCAGTTCAATGAAACCACCGACCGCGAAATTGCCGACGCCCTCAAACAGCTCAACGCCAATTCCCTTGACGGCCTTGTTCTCGACCTTCGCGGCAATCCCGGCGGCCTGCTCAATGAAGCCGTTGCCGTCGGCGACATGTTCCTCGAAAAGGGCCAGCTCATCGTTTCCTATCACGGCCGCAGCGCCCCCGAGCGCCGCTTCTACGCCGTCCGCGGCAATCAGGGCCTGAACGTGCCCGTCGTCGTCATCGTCAACAACAATTCCGCCTCCGCCGCCGAAATCGTTTCCGGCGCCATTCAGGATCATGACCGCGGCCTCGTCGTCGGCGAAACCACTTTCGGCAAGGGCCTGGTGCAAACCGTTCAGCCGCTTTCGGAAAACACCGGCCTCGCGCTGACCACCGCGCGCTATTACACGCCCAGCGGCCGCCTCATCCAGCGCGACTACAAATCGATTTCGCTTTACCAATATCACTACGAACGCAAAGTTCCCGATCACCCCTCCGAAATCCGCCAGACCGACAGCGGCCGCCAGGTCACCGGCGGCGGCGGCATCACTCCGGACATCGTCGTTCCCGCTCCCAAATACACCAAGTTCCAGGAGAATCTCTTCCGCGACGACATCTTTTATCCCGGTGAACAGGGCGTTGGCGGCTTCACCCGCTATTACCTCGGCACCAAGCCCTCCATCACACGCGGTTTTGAAGTGGACGACAACGTTCTCCGCGACCTGCGCGGGTATCTCTCCAAGCGCAACGTGAAGTACACCGAAGTCGAGTGGGACGAAAACCTCGATTGGACCAAGCGCAAAATCAAGCAGGAAGTCTTCATGTACAGCTACGGCACGCAGGAAGGCGATAAAGTCCTGCTCGGCAGCGACCCGCAGGTCCTGAAAGCCATCGAGTCCGTTCCCCAGGCTCGCGCCCTCTACGAAAACGCCCGCAAAGTCGTGGCCCAGCGCAACGGCGCCACCTCCGACCAACCGTAACCCCAACACCGCACGGGGCACCCGTGCCGCCACAAGCATTCGTCACGAAAAGCCCTCTCAAAAATGTGGAACCGGAGCTCTGGCTCCGACATCAGATGGGGTGCAGGAAAAAGTCGGCCTGCAGTGGCTTGGGAGCGAACAATTGCCGAGTGACTCGACCACGACCGGGGAAAAACCACCAGCGCCCTTGAAAGGCGGCAGTGCGCTGCCAAGACTCGCGGGTATCGGAGTTGTCGTCCTGTGCGTTGCAGCAGGGTTTCTCTATCTGGGCGGCTGGTTCAGTCCAAACGCGCTGACGCCCGCACGATTCGTGGATGCCTTTGAGCGCGCCGGCGGCGTGCATCCCGGCTTTCGACGCAATCACGCCAAAGGTGTCGCCGTCAGTGGTTATTTCCAGAGCAACGGCGAGGGAGCGCGGCTCTCCAAGGCCGTCGTTTTCCAGCCGGGGCGCGTGCCGGTGCTTGGCCGGTTCTCGTTTGGCGGCGGCGATCCCAATGTCAGCGACGCGCCGAATATGGTCCGCGGTCTGGGAATTTTATTTTGGCTCCCGGACGGTGAAGAGTGGCGGACGGCGATGGTCAACCTGCCGGTCTTTCCGTTCCAGAAGCCGCAGGACTTCTACGACAATCTGGTTGCGTCGGAGCCCGACCCCAAGACGGGCAAGCCCGATCCGGCGAAAATGGCGGCGTTTGCCGCGAGCCATCCCGCAACGATGCGGGCCTTGGGTGTCATCCAAAGCCACGCCCCGTCGTCTGGTTTCGACAACACGGCATTCAATGGCCTGAATGCTTTCCGGTTTATCGACGCCGCGGGCAAGTCAATCCCGGTGCGCTGGACGCTGTCGCCGGTGCAGCCGTTTGCTGCCGCGGCGCCTCAGACAGACAAGAACTACATGTTTGACCAGCTCATCGCCAGTATCCAGCAGCATCCATTGCAATGGCATTTGATCATCACCATCGGACAACCAGGAGACCCCACCAACGACGCCACCTTGCCGTGGCCTGATGGGCGGGAGCAGGTGGACGTGGGAACGCTGACCATCGATCATGTCGAAAGCGAGGAAACCAGCCTGGCCCGGGACATCAATTTTGATCCGCTGGTTTTGCCCAGCGGCATGGCGCCGTCCGACGACCCCCTGCTCAGCGCGCGATCCGCGGTTTATTCGCAGTCGTTTACCAGGCGGGCCGGCGAAGCAAAGACGCCGAGCGCGATATCTCCTGCGGAAGTGCAAAAGTGAACATGCCGGGCCAGCAGACACAATTCCCCGCCCTCATGCGCATTCTGCATTGGCTGATGGCCGCGATGGTCCTGACCATGCTCGGCATTGGCGTTGCCATGGTCGCATCGCTGGGCGATTATCATCGGCTGGTTTCCATCCACCGCCCGTTGGGAATCGCCATTCTGATTTTGGTCGTGATTCGTTTTGTGAATCGCCAGTTCAGTACCCTGCCGCCATTTCCGGCAACCATGTCCTCGCAGGAGCGCTTCGTCGCGCACGCCTCCGAAATATTGTTGTACACGCTGCTGTTTGTGCTGCCGCTGGTGGGCTGGGGAATGCTGTCGGCGGCGCGCTATCCCATCGTCTTGTGCGGGCTGCTGCATCTTCCTCCCATTCTTCCGCACAGCGTGATGTTGTACGCCTTTCTGCGAAAGGCGCACACCGCTCTCGCTTACCTTCTGTTCCTGGCGTTCCTGGCGCATTTTGGAGCGGTTTTATTTCATACCTTCGTCGTGCGAGACGCCTTGTTCAGCCGCATGGCGCCGTGGAAGGTGCGAGCCCGCTAGCGGACCCTCACTGCCCACGATCATGCTCCCCCAAAATAACGATAAGCGAACGGCGGTGCGCTCCAGCTTTCTGCGGTTCGACGGCGCTGTACAGCGCGCTCCCGCCATCGCTGCCTGGTTCAAAGCGCATCCGGGCGAATTGGGAGCGATCGCCCAGCACTGGTTTTCCAGGATGCGCCAATGCGGCGACGAAGTCCGCGAACTCCTGCATGACGGCTGCCCGGTTGCCTGCCTGGGAGACGCGCCCTTCGGCTACGTCAATGTTTTCACGGACCACGTCAACGTGGGCTTCTTTCACGGCGCGGCGCTGCCCGATCCGGCCCGCTTGTTGCTGGGTTCCGGCAAGTTCATGCGCCACGTGAAGCTCAAACCCAACACGCCCGCGAACGCCACCGCACTCAACAACCTCATCGACGCCGCCTACGTCGATATCAAACTCCGCGTCGAACACACCCTGTAGCGCAGGTCGAGCGCCTTTTGCTCGCCCTGCGGCCTTCTCCCTTCCTTCCCTTCCTTGATCTTTCCTTTCCTTCCTTCCCTCCCAACTCCCGACTACTAACTACCGACTCCCAACTTCCCCTCCGCCCACGTTGGAATCTTCCCTACACCTCTGCTAAACTTTTTAGGTCACTGCTCGTGGGCGTGTAGCTCAGCTGGGAGAGCGCGTCGTTCGCAACGACGAGGTCGCAGGTTCGAACCCTGTCACGTCCACCAAATTCCCCAATAAAACAAACACGATTTACAATCGGCGACAAAAGCTGGCTGTCTGCGCTTTGCTCCAGGTGCACTCCTGGTGCACCATTGCCCGGGTGTCTATGATCCGGGCGTGGCTTGAATCGAGCGTTTTCACCAGAGAATCACCGCGGTTTCAAGGAACGGCCGTGACGGCAGTCTTTTTAGCAATTACATCTGCCAACGCTGCCGCTGGGATTGTCCTGCAGACGATACGAAGAAGGCCCTCGCTGCTGATTACGTGCCCGACCACGTGTTCTTCAAAATTAATGCCAAGACGTATAGCAGCGAAACAAGGAAACTTACCCATTTCACTCAATCGGGAAAGAACTCTGACGACTTCTTCGGCAAGAAAACTAGCAAGGTCCTGTTTAACGCTGCCGGAAAGGTGGGTAGTAGTCTCCCTACTCTTCCGGGGAAGAGAGAAACCTCGAAATCGTAGGACCGCATCTGTAAATCCATACAGAAGCTACAAGCAAAAACACCGCATAAATGATGTGGCGTATGAGAGCAATGAGGGACTGCATGTACAGGTAGTTCTGGAGTCCTGTTTGAAGCGAGCTATAGTGTGAAACTGCGAACGCGTCGACAGGCACGTATGACAAGTGGTCCAGCGCCCAGAAGATCAAATAAAGGGCCATCGCCCGGCTCGCTACCAGAATCAAATCTCGCTTTGTCACTTAGACCTCCTCAAAGTCATTCCCCGTAATTCTCAGGGAGCTCCCAAATTGAACGCAAGCGTTGTGCTTGATTAACGCGGCTACCGGAAAAGTGGGCACTAGGATCAAGATGTCCGGCTACGCGACTTACCAGAAGTTGTACGCGCTTGCGATTCCCGGAACTGCGCTACTGTCCCATTCGGCGCAACGCCTCCGCAAACAGGGTTTGCACATCGGTGAATTGCGTTCTCGGATCATTGTTGTAGTCCATCAGCCGATGTTTGTAAGACCTGTTTGCAGACCTCTGGTCTACAATCTCCCGTACCACTTGGAGGGCCGGACGTCGATGATGGAATCCCCCGGTCACATCGATAGTAGCTTTTTCCATGGCGCAGTAGATGCTCCACTTATTGTCTGCGGGATGGCATTCACGCGTGTCGGCGCGGTTCCAAACGGCCTCGGATCGGAGAATTTCGGCGGCGTGCCGCACGATTTCCCGATCCAAATCGGAAGGTGGCACTTCGTTTACGAAATCAACGTCGAATTCCCAGGCCTTGCCGGAAATCACCGAATGCGATATCGGAAACCATCCGTCGGCACTTCTCAGGACGCCCGTGCCGTCCGCATAAATCTCCACTTCAATCGGACCAACGTCATCGGCATATGTGATTTCGCCCGCCCAAACTGAGCGTGGTTCGGAATGCTTGCGCCATTTCCCAGTCGTGATTCTCGCCGCCGCTGCGAGTCTCATCTTAGGATTCTCGCCCCCGAGGCACGATCCGTTCCATGATCCCTTGGCAGGAGTAAGAGTGCACACATGCACGTTGATCGTCGTGCCAGCCTGCGCGGCAAGCAGTAAAGACAAAAGCGGAATTAGAATCACCGGTGTCCCTTCGGATATTTAGTCGTTACTCCTGACTGAAAACCCTTCTCCCCAAAGATTAGAACAACCGACATTCCTGGTAACCTCTGCCGGCTCAAACGGTCGATGCAACACCATCTGGTATAAAGCAGCTTTCAAAGGTGGTGTTTATGAGACCAGTGAGTCGGTTTGGGCTTTCGGCGGAGCAGAAGTGCGACGTGTGGCG
>Ga0335069_10000155_pt1 | contig 116130 bp, 175 predicted proteins | sample Lox_Sample_11_FD_206714 | JGI IMG/M metagenome (GOLD analysis project Ga0335069, IMG submission 206714) | Soil microbial communities from Loxahatchee National Wildlife Refuge, Florida, United States - Lox_Sample_1.1 | ecosystem: Environmental > Terrestrial > Soil > Wetlands | place: USA...
GGTAACTGAGGCGTATACTACTGTATCTCAGTTCCTGACAAACTCAGGGTCAGGCGGTGGTGGAGCGCTTACTGAAGTATCAACATCTGGTACAGGATATACCAGGCAGGCGTTAAGTTCTGTGACATACACAGAATCAGGGCTTGTGTCTACCCTGACATGCGCTAATCCATCATGGGCATCTGCGTCGTTCTCGGCAGTATATGCGTTCTTCTATGATTACACTGCTGGAGGATCTTCAGACTCTAACGGTCTTATACTATGCTACTGGGATTTCGGCGGCACTCAGACTGTTACATCAGCTACATTCACTCTCACAATCAGCGGCTCAGGTCTAGTTACTTGGACTTCAAGTTAAGGATTAACAATGACATTCTTCTCTGGTACAGTATCAGAAGTCATCTATTCCATGCCAGCAGCGGGGACTGCTCTGGCATCATCAACAACAAAAACTGTAATCTCATCGACAGGTTCAGCTACACTCCCGGCATTCCAGCTACCGACTCCGTTATGGCAGCCTTCGTATTCAGTTGGCCGTGCCCTTCGTGTTAACTTCGGTGGAACATTCGGGACAACAGGTACTCCTACTCTTCAGATCTGGCTGTATCTTGACACTACTCAGGCAACAGCAGGAACAATCCTGGCTGCAACTGGAGCGTTTACTTCACCTTCAGGTGTGACAAACGGATCATTCTGGGGTCAGGTTGACATAACTGCGACGACTCAGGGTCTGTCATCTAACGTATACACTGAGGCTGTATATGCAAACGGATGGCTGTCTCTGGGAACAGCTAACAACGCAGCTACAGCAGCAGCGACAACATACATGATAGGTGCACCTCAGTCAACTGTTTCTTATAACCCTCTGTCTACTAACTATCTTGAGATGTGGGCTCAGTGGGGAACCAACTCAGCATCTAACACTATCCAGCTAACTGAATTCATAGTATCTGGACTTAATTAGTTCAATCTACTGGTCTTAACTATGCTACGCTATCGGTATGGAAATAACTAACTGTCCCCATACCGATAGAAAGTATATAGCTAAGGGCATGTTTGGCTCTTGCTATGCTATGGATTACCAGACTGAACTAATATTAGATAAAAACAAAGCTCTTTACCGGAAATGATCATGACGTTTATTTCAGCCTGTCCGGTAAAGAGCTTGTTCTTTTTCAGGGATGTTAAGTGGCAGTCATAACACTAGTCCAGTCGAAAGCTGGTGCTGCTAACACATCGTCCCTGACTCTTAACAGCTCTACGACTCAGGGAAACTGCCTTGTAGTAACCATAAGCGGTCTTGATTCTTCGGGTTCCCCCGCAGTTTCGGGTGTTACCATAGGCGGTTCAGCATCGAATTTCCAGCAAGTAACAGGCGTTGTCTCAGGCGGCGCGCTAGGTAAAGCTGGAGCGTTCATATGGGCGTGTCCTTCTTGTCCAGGCGGGCAGACATCCGTTGCAGTGTCCCTGTCTGGTTTTACTAGCTATGAGATAGCAGCTTACGAAGTATCTGGACTGCAATCAACTTTCGCGGCACTTGTTGATCAGGTGAGTACTAATTCTAATACTTCTGGATCATCATGGACCTCTAATACTACTCCTGCTACTTCCAATGCGTCAGAGTTCATAGTAGGTGCTGCTGGTACTTCAGGATCTACTGCTGGTCCTTCTTCTCCGTGGACTAATGTTATAGCCTCTGGAGACACGGCTTCCGGCTGGCAGATATCTTCAAATACGGGAACATTCTCCTATAGCGGGACAGCAGCGAGCAATGTATGGGCTGCGGTAATAGCTACTCTTAATCCTGCACCTTCGGCAACATCATCAGTATCGCTTGTCCCCTTATCTTCTTCTCCTTATCCTCTGCCTTATGTAGCTCCCGGTCTTACTCCTCAGAGGCCAGCTAATTATCCTAATACGTATTATCCGGGTATAACAGCGGATAATACGTCAGCAGCTAACTACGGTTCTGTAAAAATATCCTGCTCCCCGTCGCCATCGCCCATCACGGCAGCGTCTTACATAGGATTACCGTACATACAGATCGCATACAGCATACCTGCTCCCTTCCCGCTTTCTGCTCCTTTCCCTTTGAGTCTCATCCAGTCTTTCAGGTTACGTCCTGAGACTGTGGCAGGAACAGCCACGCCTCCTACTGTAATTTCCGGGATGACATCTTCGGTAAATGCTACTGCTTACCTCGGCGGGACATCTATAACTAACGCTGCTGTGTATAGCCTGGTTTTCCCGTTCCCGGCTAACAGTCCTCATCCTCTGAGGATAATAAGTAAGATAAAGCCGCGGAATCCTAGCCAGCCTTTGTCATTTGCGACAGCCATGTCAGCTTCTGCGACAACTTCAGCTCCATCAGGAACTGTTACCATATCACTTCATGTGACAGCTAATGATAGTGTGGCAGCTAACTACGGGAACTTGTTCATCAGCAGTGTTACACATAAGCCTTTCCCGTTCTCTAACTATCCCGAGCGGTACATATTAAGAAATTACAGGGCGCAGTATTCTTCTGGGAAGCAGTGGCTTCCTACCAACATACATGGTCTTTCATCTCTGGTTTCTATAGCGTCGAATATCGGATCTGTATCTATAGGAAAATCTGTTCCTGGTTTCGTGTCTAATATTTTTGCCGCTACAGTACCAGGAACGGAAATAGGAAAAGAGCAGCAGCCGGTAATAAATGTTTCAGTGGCAGCTAATACAGGATCGTTGAAAACCAGGTTTACCGGCTCTGTTTCCGGGGCTTCGGTGTCCGCTCACATGGGGGTCATATCTGTTAATCAGCATGCTTCCGGATATGTGTCAGTCAACCCAGAGTATGGCAGGGTATCATCGGGTGCATCAGTTGCCGGGCTGGCGAGTAGTATCTCGGTGCATGCTAATAGCGGAATCGTATCTTTGAGTTTCCGCAAGACCTCATCGGTATCTGTAGCAACTTCGCAAGGTCATACGATATCGCCTTCTGGTAGTACATCACATCTGAGCATATCTTCTCATTACGGATCTGTGAAGATATCGCCATCTGGATCAGCTAATGCCTCAGTTGTATCCCATTCAGGACTTAAGATAAGTCCTGCTGTCCAGGCATCCCGAGTTTCAGTGGCATCATCAGTCAGGATATCAATATCTGAGACTCAGGTACCATCTCAGGTAAGCGTCGTAGCTCATTCGGGAACCAGGACTTATGTTTCGGGTTCGTCAGCAGTTGCAGTAAAAGCTGTAAATGGAACTGTATCCATCTCCCCGGCATCAGGCAGGGCGTCTGTATCAGTTTCGGCACCTAATGAAGGAAAATCAGTACAGGGAGCGGTATTAAGAGTTTCGGTGGCTGCTAATATAGGATCAGTTAGCGTAGCATATGGCATGACAGCCACAGTACAGCAGAAATCATATTACGGGATGGCAGGCTCATTGCATATGAAAGCCCGACTATACACAAGAGTGAACAATGACTATCAGCTATAATACCGGGACAACATCTGTTCTCGGCGGATCTGCTTCTAATAACAGCAGCTTCACCATACCTAGTTCGGTGCTTCCAGGTGATGTGATATTCGTATTGGTATTCGGTTTTACTACTGCTACTGGAACGTTCGATATAACTCTTGGGTCTACGGCGACCACTCCGGTTAAAATAGGGACTGACGAATCTGCTGCTAATGGCGGGATTACCGCCATGTCAGCAATTTTCTCTATAAATGCGAAAGCCGCAGATCCAGGAGCCACCCTCACATATACTATGACTGGGGGTACCGGAGGTCAGTACTGGTTTAACGTAGGACTTGTTTCCTATACCGGGGCAACCATTGTCGATGTCAATGCCGGGACATCCTATTACTCAACCAATACGGGTACTACCACAACTCCGAGTGCGACCACGAAGGTAAACGGAGACTGGCAGATTCAGTTTCTGGGTGTAGGTCCTAATCAAGGGAACAACTTCACCATTCCAGGCGGCCTTACTAACAGGCAGGCAATCACCGGGCCATCTGGTAACGCGGGTCTCCTGCTTAATATAGCTGATAGCAATGGAAGCGTTGGTAATGCTGGCACTGCCATCGGAAATACTACGTGGGTTTGCGGACCCAGTACAGCTAGCACCTGGTCTACATCATTCACTGTAGGACTTCAGCCAGCTAGACCTGTCTACACAGCATTCGGGACAAATGGTAATAACACCGGGGGCTCGGCGTCATCTCTGACCTTGGCTGGCGGATGGATTGCCGGTACTCTATTCGAGGTTACTTCAAGCGGGTATCAGATATCTGGTTATGGTATGTGGTGCTGTGACGCGACACAGGCTGGAAGTACCATAGAATTTGCTTTGTGGCAAGCAACGGGAGCCGGTACAGGGACGCTAGTAGCTAATTCTACTGCCACGCTTGGCCCTCAGACACCGGGAACATGGTCTTATGTCTCACTGGCAACTCCTATTCCCCTGGTTGCCAATCAGATTTATAAAGCCCAGGCAGGTACTACCGTCGCACTTCCATGGGATCAGAGCTATTTCGGCACTGCCGGTGCAGGAATCAATGGTTTCTTAAACGGCCCGCTGAAAATCTTCTCAAGCAGTGCAGGAGATGGAGGGGCTAGCCAGGATGTTTACGGGGATTCCCAGGCTAATTATCACTGGGCTAATCCCGGTCCTTCTGATCCTACATCTTCCTATGTTACTTCGGATTTTGCTGCTTCTAATCCATGGATAGATGTCCAGATAACCCAGATACCGCAAGCTAATTCGTATACTCCTGCTTCTGTGCCGGTTCTTAATTCCGTATACAGCTTGATAAGACCTGCGCTGACGCCTACGATTCAGTCTATCCCCGGTGTTTACGTACAAGGACTTACAGCCGCATCTACAGTTGCTGCTCCTACTGGTAATGTCAGCGTTACTGCATCTTCATCGTTGACCAGTAATCCGGTTGCTGCCAGGAATCTTTATCCCTTGTCTGCGGGACAGGCCAGGACTCTAGTACCGCAAAGACCGGCAAACATACCGCTGGCATCTCATAGCGCGAATATTAACGGTCTTGCATCTAACGTTAACGTGGTAGCTAATCTAGGTGCTATCAGTGTATCGAAAACTGTATCAGTATCTCAGGTAGCTGTATCTGCTTCCTATGGCGGCATGGCGATATTCAGTAACGTGCAGCCTCAGTTCTCTTTTGCCATTGATGCTCCGTATCCTCTGAGCATAGCGAATGGTCCTGGTTTCTTCAAGCCGCAAAGACCAGCTAACATCCCTGGTATTTACGTTAACGGGATTACTGCCACAGCTACGGTATCAGCTAATTCCGGTAGCGTGATATTCATACCTATCGGAACTACGGCATCTGTTCCCGCTATTGATTCAGTAGCTAAACTGACAAGAACCAGGATAAGAGTACCTAAGCCTTCTATTCCTGTACCACCGCCAGCATCAGCGAATATCAGCGGTCTTGTTTCTGTTGTAAATGTGTCAGCTAACTTCGGCACCGTAAGATCGTCTCTTACAGGTTCATCATCTAACGACAGTGTGTCAGCTAATTCAGTTGGCATAAAAGAAACGATAACTGTTTCAGTATCAAATGTGAATGTTGCTGCCAATTTCGGGAGCGTGGCAATATCTGCTTCTGCCGGAAGATTCCAGCCCCAGGTTCCTTTCCCGTCAGTAGTTCATTATCCGTTGAACATCGTTTCTCACCTAAGGGCACAGAATCAGTACCTTATAGGAAGAAACAATATAAGCGTGCCAGGAAGCGTTGCTGTAGTGAGTGTGGCAGCAATACCCGGGGCCGCGAATCCTCCGGTTAATATCCATGGGGTTGCAGCTTTTGTCACTTCCATGGCAATCTCAGGGTCCTATATAACTGGAAGCACTCCTGAGGTTATCGTGTGGAAGACGAGGTTGCTGAGGCCATCTCATTCAAGACTGAGGTATAATCATAATTAGCGAAATATATTTCTTTACGTAAAGGATTAAAACATGGGACTAAACGTAAGCACAGGCCCAGACGGAATTTCAGTACTAGGGGTGGGATGGACTAACCAGTCGAGCACCTACAACACTAACAAGTCACTGGAATCTTATGGTGCTGCTTCGTCGGCAATTTTCAACCCGGCTGTCAAGAGAACATACCAGGCGTGGACTTATGACCCAATCTTCGCAGGGGGAACAGCGCAGGCCGCATCTACGACTATGGCTGTCCTGATCTACGTGACTGAGACTTTTTCCTGCACAAGCCTAGACTATATCGGTGTTGCTAACACTACTAACGTCACAGGTGCTATATGGCCGTCAACAGCTCCAGCAGGAACAGCTACACCTCTGGCATGGTCAGCAGCTACAGCTAACTCAGCAGCAGCGCTTAACTCTCTGACATGGAATGGTGCATCATCGCCATCTTCTGTAACACTGACTGGCGGTAATTTCTATTTTGCTACCCTGTACAGCACGACTGTTACCGTGGCTGTTCTTAACGGAGTATCAAGCTATATAGTAAACGCGGCACCAGCAGGAACATACTCTACATCTACAACATATGTGTCAGGCACAGTGGGTACACTGACAACTGTATCATCGGCATCTGTTTTCGGCACATCAACACTATCTCAGTATGTTCCGTGGGTAGCACTTCACTAAGGATAATTGATGTCTTTCACGGCACAGCAATCTGCTAGCGGTACTCTTACCGCTAGCACTCAGACTACGGTAACATTCGGGGATGGTACTGCTAATGTGCCTATTCGGTATGCTTATGTTATCGTGGAGAATACTTCCGCTTCAACGTCACCTGAGCCTATTATTTATGTCAGGACTGACGGGCAGAATGCTACTGCTGGAGGAGATTATACTGTTCCAGTGTATCCAGGAGAGAAAGCTGTCATAGCGAACGCACAGCCTTTGTGGACGCAAGCAGCAAACGTTATACCGTTCAGTACGTCAACAGCGTCTTCTCTTAGCGAGAATCTAGGTACTGATTCTCAGGTGCAACCATATGGTTCTTCTTTCTACGGGCAGAAAGCATCCCCTGGCACTTCAGTAAGCATGATAGGGGCTGGTACTACCACACCTTCTTATACTGTTACCGGAACAGGATGAGTCTTCTCAATTGCGCTAATCTGGCTTCTGGGCAGATCTGGCAAGGTTTGTTCAGTCGCTTTGTTTATCCTGTCTTCTGGAGCTATGGGTGGTCAGATGTCACTGATATGACATCTAGTGCTGACATGTATATATGCTTTGACGGAGTTCAGCAGAAAAGGGGTATAACAGCTACATGGTTGTTGTACAAGAAAGATTTTTTCCCCTGTAGCGTGGAGTGGCCGACATATGGTGGCTGGTTGCAGGAAACTAATAATTGCATTGTAGGCTGTCAGGGAGTTCAGGTCATAGTAGCGGCAGCAGTCAAGAATAATCTATTAAACTGTCAATTTGCAGGAGCATAAATGGCAAAGGCATATTCAGCACCAACAGGTATTCCTAAGGGTGCTACACCAAATCCGGTTACGATGGCACCTAGCCCATCATTCCCTGAGAGGCCGGGAACATATTTTGAGGCTAAGGGCGCTTCTCCTACTCCTGGTCGTCAGGGACCAGCAAGATTCTATGAGGGAGTAACTTCAGATACAGATGTATCAAGAGAGTTCTCCAATGGTGTCATGCAGGGTTACGAGACTGCGCCTGGCCGTCCTAATCATAACAAGAATGTTTATGAGAAGCTTCCAGCAGAGACTATGCAGGAGCGTAGGCATATGGGTTCAGCGGCATGGACAGAAGCACCAACGTTCCTTGGTGAGTTTTCTCATGGTGCGGATTCAGTTGTGGCTGAGCGTAAGTATGAGCAGGTTACAAGAGGCGCAGGTCTTGGCCGTCGCTGGGAGAGAGTCTCGCCAGCAGAGGTGAACGACTAGCAACATGTCCAGGGCTCACATAAGTAAAAGACCTCACAGGCATAAGAAAGACGCCCGGCCTACCAACTCAAAACCTAAGTTTTCTGGTGGCGGTGCCAAGTCTAAGACTATGCCTGTTTCTGCTGGTCATTTACCTAAGCCTCAGACAACCCATCAGCATAAAAGCAGGTCTAAGAGATCCAGAAGGGCGCACTGATGGCCAATACGGTACTTTCCAAGGCTCAGTTTTCTTCTGAGACGTCTCAGAAGAAAACTGAGCCTTCAGGAGATCCTAAGTTTAACAGGGCAAGATTTTCTGGTTCGGCAGGAACTTCTAAGACTATGCATATAGCACGAGGGAAGGTTCCTAAGCCTCCTGGTGAGCATCCCCATCACAGGAAATCAGGTAAGAGAACTAGACGGGCACGATGATGTAAGCCCATGGTAGAATATATCCATGGAAACTGTTACATACACACGGATGCGTGATGGTAAGACACAGACTGTCACCAGGAACAAGAAGGCACACGGCGAATCTAAGACTCCGCTTTACAGATTATGGAAAGCTATGGTTCGCCGTTGTGAATCTGAGAAAGCACACAATTATAAGTGGTACGGTGGCAAGGGAATAAAAGTTTGCCCCGAATGGAGAAGTGACTACACAGTCTTTCGGGACTGGGCACACGAAAACGGATACGTAAGAGGACTAGAACTTGACAGAATTGATTCAGACAAAGATTATGAACCTGGTAACTGTAGATGGATTACTAAGAAAGCTAATATCCGGTACAGGGACATGTTCTGGGATGAGGAACTGGACGCACAGATAATAATGACAGCAAAAGAATTAGGTATTGACCCCTATGTGCTTATCGAGAAAGCTGTTAGGTCATACCTCCAAGTTAGTGGGGGAGGTGATCTAGCATGTCTATAGATTTTGTCAGCCCTAATATTAGGGCCGCAGGCTCAGACTTGACCATTGCGATTAGTCCATTAGGGCTCGTAGAACTTTCGGATGAGGAATTCGAAGTTCACGGTCCACGACTAAACCGTTACGCTCAGGCATGGGCCTTTTATCTTGGACATCATTGAATTGGGCTTATCGCAGAGAAGCTGGAGAGCCTCAGATAACATTTAACTATGTAAGGGCTTTGTCAGACTGGCTGACTAATTTTACTTTCTCTAATGGCGTTACATTCAAGGTTCCTGAGAAGTACCAGCATACTGTACCAGCTCTCCTGGAAAGAGTGTGGGCTAAAGATAATAACAAGCAGCAGATACTGTGGGAAATAGGAAATCAGGGATCTGTTCAGGGGGATGCTTTCATTAAGGTAGCATACGACCCTCCTTATACAGATGTAGCAGGAAATCCTCATAGAGGTAAAGTAAGAATTCTTCCCTTGAATGCTTCCTTTTGCTTGACAGAAGATACAGAAGTTCTTACCAAACGTGGATGGCTTTATTATAATGAGCTTACTACTGACGATGAAGTTCTTTCTCTGGACCCGGAAACAGATGAGAACAAGTGGACTTCAGTTAAAGCTGTTAACGTCTTTGACTGGGACGGAGAATTGTCCAACTGGGAAAATGAAAGATTTTCTGCTATTAGTACTCCTGACCACAGATGGCTCTACATGGATGGCAGAGATAAGAGAAGCATAAAAACTACAGACTCTCTTCACGATTCCAAGCATAACGGTGGAAGGCTTGTTGTTGCTGGAGGCATACCATCGGGTTTTAGTGAAGAATCGACATGGGATAACGACTTCGTAGCAGCAGTTGGGTGGTTTATAACAGAAGGACATTGGCACAAAAACGGCGTGCCAATGCTAACACAGTCATTTGAAGTAAATCCTGTTAAAGCACTTCAAATACAAATTCTGTCAGATAGGTACGGCGGGTCGCATTACTCTCACGAAAATAAGGCTGACCAGTGGTATATACCGGGCCTGAAAGATGAACTATTTAGCGTAGTAGGAAAAGATAAAAGACTAACCCCGGAGTTCTTATCATCACTTACATTAGAACAAGCCAAGATTCTGTATCAGACTCTCATAGATGGAGACGGTCACTGGAGGATTGATGCACATGACGGCAAAACAGCTACATGGTATCAATCACACGAGGGAAGAGTGTCTGATTTTCAGATGCTTTGTTCCATGCTTGGGTACAGGACTAATGCAAGATGGCGTAAGAGAAGCATAGGTAAACCATGCTGTGATGTGACTGTGTACAAGACCAGAACTGTTAATGTAACTAATCTTAACAGGACAAAAGTTTCGTATAGAGGTAAGGTATGGTGCCCTACAACAGAAACGTCAACATGGGTTGCAAGGAAAGACGGAATAACATTTGTAACTGGTAATTGTTTCCCAGAATGGCATCCTCATGATAGATCCAGGCTTATAAGATTCAAGCTTAAGTACCGTTTCTGGGGAACAGCACCAGAGGGAACACGCCAGGTATACACTTATGTCGAGATCCTCACTGACGAAGTAATAGAAGAATACGTAAATGATGAGCTTATCGACAGGCGTCCTAATCCTTTAGGTTTCATTCCTGTTGTGCATATCGCTAACAAGATTGCTTCTGCTTCACCTTGGGGTCTTTCTGATATCACTGATGTCATCTCCCTTAACCGGGATTTCAACGAGAAAGCTACTGAAATATCTGACATCATAAATTATCATACCGCTCCGGTAACGGTTATAACAGGTGCGTCGGCTGCTAATCTTGAGAAGTCAGCTAATAAGATCTGGTCTTTGCGTCAGAAAGATGCCAGGGTTGAGAATCTTAATGCTGACTTTTCTGGTCTTGCGTCTGCTGTAGAGTTCCTTCAGATGCTCAAGCTGGGAATGCATGAGATGATAGGAATTCCCGAAGCTGCCCTGGGTACAGCTCAGGCTATCTCCAATACTTCTGGTGTGGCTCTTGCAATACAGTACATGCCTACAATGCATGCGTACAAGCAGAAGAAAATACAGTATGAGGTAGGGTTCAGGCAGATATCAGAAATGGCTTTGAAGACACTATTTCTTTTCGAGCCTGACCAGTTAATATATAATCCTGATACAGAAGGTATACTAGAAACTGAAGAACAGCCTATCATACTAGATCCTAATGATCCTGAGATTTATGACATAACTATTTCCTGGCCGCCGCCACTGCCTGTTGACCAGACTATCAAGCTGACAGAGATACAGGCTAAGCAGGCTCTAGGACTTGAGTCTAATATAGGTGCTCTGAGGGAACTAGGCGTGGAATTCCCTGATGAGAAGTTCCAGGAAATATTCGAGGAGAAACTTCAGGATCTAGAGCAGGAATCTGCTATGCAGATCAGGAAGGCTATGGCAGCAGCTTATGTTACCAAGCTTACAGGACTTGTTCCTGAAGGCTACATGGAACAAGACGACGAACCTAAGGAAGGTGAGCCCGGCAAGCCTCCGTCTGCAATGGATAATGTCGATACTAAGTCTATTCTTCCATCTGTCCCGACAATATCAGATGTGACAGGACTTAAGAACCAAAACATGATGTCATCCATAGCAACAATGGCTTTCGGAACTAAGCTGCCGCAGCGCAGGAATATAAACAACACGAACGAGTAAAAGAGACATATAAGGAGAATCAATGACAACACCAGCACCGACATCAGATGTTATTACAACCGGCACTACTACTTCACCGCCACCAGTGATAATGAACAATCCTGCTCCCAGCCAGCAGTATTTCACAGCAGATCAGTTAGAAGCAGCAAGACAGCAGGAAAAAGACAAGCTTTACGGAAGACTTGAAGAGCAGAGTAAGGCTTTAGATCAGTTTAAGTCTCAGATAGCAGAACTTCAGGCTGATAAAGAGGCAAGAGATAAGGCTGTTGCTGACGCTGCAAGGGTTGCTGAGGAAGCAAGGAAGAGAGAAGAAGAAGCTAAGCTTTCAGTTGAAGAACGAATAAGGGCCAGAGAAGCTGAGCTGACTTCCAAGCAAGCGCAGTTCACTACTGAAATGGAAAACAAGTTTGCGTTAATGCAGAAGGAGCAGCAGTTCCTTCGGTTGCAGGCTTATATCCAGAGAAGAATAAATGAAGAAGCAGATAATATCGTCCCAGAACTTGTAGAATTCATTAGCGGCGAAACTGAGGAAGAAATAGAAGCTTCTATAAACAAGGTCAAGGAAAAAACTGCTAATATTGTACGAGGAGCGGCAACTCTGACTGCTCCGACGATGCCAACTGGTGTTTCACCAACGGGCGGCCCTGCTGGTCCTCTGGATAATCTGAGCGGCCCCAGGCAATACTCCAAAGAAGACATATCTAACATGACTATGCAGCAATATGCGGCTTGGAGAGAGCAACAGGGAATATCCGGGGCGGGCAGCAATAGAGGCTTATTCAGCTAACAGGAAAGGAAACAGTCAACATGGCTGGTTCATCACTTACTGGTACAAGCTTTATCAGTGCTTCTCCTACAGCTTATGCAGGCGGATCAGCACAGCTTACACCAGCAATCCAGACAATCTGGAGTAAAGAAATATTATTCCAGGCTATGCCTATACTAAGATTTGAGCAATTCGCTGTAAAGAAGACAGAACTAGGCGTCCAGCCAGGTCTGACAATTCACTTCATGCGTTACAACAACCTGCCACCAGCATCACAGCTAGTTGAAGGTGTTCGTATGCAGACAAACCCTCTGACAGCCTCACAGTTCGATATCACTGTAGCTGAGCAGGGTTTTGCTATCGCTGTATCAGAACTGCTGCTTAATGCATCATTTGATGACGTCATGGCTTCGGGTTCACGTCTGCTTGGACGTAACATGGCGCTTTATCTTGACGGTTCAGCAAGAGATACGCTATACCAGGCGTCATCCATGATCTTCGGTTACAACAAGTTCGCGCTTTCAACAGCCGTTCGTACACCTCTGTCACCATATGACCATGGCGCAGCAGCTACATCATCTTCAGCTCTTTCAGCGGGTAACTTCTCGTTCACTACTGCTGTAGTAAAGGACGCACAGGAGACCCTGGCTACAAAGAACGTGCCAAGGCTGGGTGAGACATACGTATGCTTCATTCACCCTCATCAGTCACGTCAGCTAAGAGATGATCCTGAGTTCATTGAGGTAACTAAGTATGCCGCACCAGGTAACTTCCTTCTAGGTGAGATCGGCCGTCTCAATGATGTAGTATTCATCGAGACTACACAGGTGTACAACAACTACGTTTCAGCTAACACATCTAATCCGCTGTTCTACAATGCTATCTTCATCGGAGATAATGCTTTCGGTCATGCTATCTCGCTGCCGGTAGAACTTCGTGATGGCGGTATCCTGGACTTCGGTCGTGAGCATGCGCTAGCATGGTACGCAATCTGGGGTCTTGGTCTTATCACCGACCAGAGCGTACTAGTTGCTTCAACTAATTAAAATTCAATATCAATAAGAATCACTAAACGAACAAGTAAGACGAGGTATAAACATGACTACTCCAGTAGTCCAAGAAGGTCAGGTAAGGTCTTCTAGGAAAAGAGCTGCTGATTTCACGGGAAAGACGAACGAAAGACTTCAGCAGGAAAGATCAGCAGAACTTCAGGAAGCGGCATCAAGGGTTGCGTTAGCGACAGTGGCGGCAGAAGAAGAAAAGAATATAGTAGTAGATTACACAGGTTCAGATGAGCCGATACCTGAGGTAGAACTGCGTAAGGTAGAAGTAGCATCACCGTTCAGGATGATAAGAGTGAACCAGGATGTGGACCAGATGACTTATGGTCGTGAGGTTATAGATCCTGGGGACTACAACGCTGATCCTCCAAGGCCAGCGGTAATGGGTCCCATGAAATACTATACTTTCAAGGAAGGTGTAGTGTACAGGGTTCCTAAAGAGGTGGCAGATCATCTGAACGAGATCGGTTATATTTCATATATGGGTGGAGCGTAATAAGTGACAGGCATGGCGCAGGCAGGCGCGCAGATACAACTGAATGCTTTGACAGGATATTCAATTCCCGTGGTGGCTTCGAGTGCGCCCACGGGTTTTACCGGAGGATTCTGGATTAATTCATCGTCAGGATATTCAGTTAATTCGTGGAGTGGCTCGTCTTGGGTGACTGCCAGCTTACCTTATCTTGCTCTTCTTACCGCTGATCCTACTGGGGCGACGACAATAGCAGGGTTATCTGAATGCACGGATTCAGGGTATTCTAGGGTGCAGGTTGCTTTCGGTGCCGCTTCTGCCGCATATCCTTCGACAGCATCTAATTCCTCTCTGCTTACTTTCGGTCCATTCTCAGTGAATATGACTCTGCCTGTTCAATGGCTGGCGCTGGTTACCGTGTCTTCTGGGACTGCGGGTTTGCTGACTAATACCTGGACTATCTCTTCACCGCAACAAGTAGAAGCCACTCAGACAATAAATATTGCTGCTGCGGCTCTTCAGATAACACAAAGTTAAGGATTTCAATGACAGCGATAGTTTCATCAGACATTCTCTTTAAGCTGTCTGCTCCTGGAGCGTCGGCTGGAAATACCACATCAGGAACAGCAGGCAATTCCTGGGGTAACTATATTTCTACTACCCAGGTATCTTCAACTCCGCTTGATAACCTGTTCAATGACATAACGGGTGCTCAGAACGCAGCAGGCCAGGTAGATTATGCTTGCGTATTTATTCACAATAACACTGCTTCGGGAAACTCCATGCTTAACACTGTGGCGTGGCTTCCGCAATCATTGTATGTAGCAGGAGGAGCTACTATACAAGTGGCTGCGGATACGTTTGCTGCATCGGCTATAGGAACATCGTCTCAGCAAGCAGTGAAGATAACTGCGGCCACTAACGCTCCTGCTGGAGTAGCAGGATGGGTGTCTCCTACTAATACGACACCTTCTTACCCCAGTTATACTAACGGCATTCAGCTAGGGACCATAGCTCCAGGTTATTGCATAGCAGTATGGATCAAGAGAACAGCTACGAATAGCGCGCCGGTAAACAACGACGGTTTCACTCTTGAAATCGATCTGGATACGATGGGTTAGAACATGGCGCAAAACAGATATTACAGCTCAACTGCCTTACCGACAACTTTAGCGGCGGCTATAACCTCTTCAGGTGCTACAACTATCTCAGTTAACAGCATCACAGGAAACCCTTCTAGTTTCCCGTTTACCATGCTTATCGACTGGGGCCAGGCAACTCAGGAAGCCGTCTCTGTGACAGCTTCTACTGGTTCAGGACCGTATACTCTTACGGTAACAAGAGGAGTAGATGGCACTACAGCCCAGACCCATGTTAACGGGGCTGTGATCGTGCATGGTGTCACGGCAGAAGATTATAATGAACCTCAGGTTCACATAGCTGCATCGTCAGCGGTTCACGGACTTTCGGGAACTGTCGTAGGAACATCTGATACTCAGACCCTGACAAACAAGACTTTGGGTGCTACAACATTTTCTGGCGGAATAACTGTTTCAGAAAGCTCAGCCACAGGTAATGTAATTAATGTGACGAATACGCATTCTTCCCCTTCGAATGCCAACGTCAATCTTACTTCTGCCGGAACTTCTGACAGGGTTCTAGACGTATTGGTATCTGGTGATACTAATCCTAGGATGGAAGTAAACTCTTCTGGTAAGGTAAGCTGGAGTGCTGGAGGATCTTCAGCGGTAGATACGGATCTTTACCGTAATGCCGCAGGAGAGCTGAAGACAGATAACAGCATTACAGCAGCGGCTAATCTTACTGTAGGCGGATCACAGCTTCTAGCTGGCGGCACAGGAGTATTCGGCGTTAATAATGCGGGTACTCCACCGAATTCTACACCTTCTGGTGGCGCTGTTATTTACGGTAAGAGCGGATTTGTTAAGAGCAGAGCTGCTGACGGAGCTGATTACGGTAGCGGAAGCAACTGGTCTAATGTAGCAGCGGCCGGTATTAATGTTACGACAGGTACTACGACGCTGACAGGTCTTTCTGCTCTGCTAGGAACGGCTGTAACATATCTTGTGCAGATGCACTTGTTCTTCCTGTCAGGGACGTCAACAGATACAGTTAACTTTAACTTCGCCTTTTCCGGCACTGCATCATCTTGCTCTATCAACTGGAGAATATTGCAGCAGGGTGCATCGAATGCTGTTACTGTCAATACAGGGAACAACACAAGTATCACGTCTGCTATGACTTCTCCTGCCTTCCCGGCATCTGCCGCTGGTGGTACTGTATACTCAGAAGGAATAGTAACAGCCTCAGTGGCTGGTACTCTTACAGTTACGGGTATTGCGAGTGCGGGTTCTAATGTCACCGTGTACGGAGGATCATTCCTGCAAGTTATGCCTCTTGCTTAATTTTTCATGCCACCAGGATAGGAGAACTATATGAGCACGCCTGCTCTTGTCTTCTATCCTGGTGTTTTGCGTCCTGTAGTATCGCCTATATCAGACGGCTTGAATTCTGTATCTACTGTGATTCCTGTTTACTGGGATGTGAGCACCAGGATATCTTCTACAGCTAGATTTCAATGGAATGTGGTAGCTTACGGAATATCAGCCTCCAAGGCGTTCAGTTTCGAGACTACTACGAGACTCCATAAAATAGGGAACATGATTTCCTATGGCATCTGTCATCCTGTCGTGTGGCCTATAGACAGAAGAAGTTTTATTCCTGCTGTCTCCTACGATGCTGATTTCAGGTTCAGCACTAGTAAAAAGCTGAGCTGGAAAATCAATAAGAGGATCAGTTCTGTAACTGCGGTCAGGTTCAGCACCCTTGTCACTGATCACGCGCACTCACCCTATTCATTTAATACTTTGCAGGAAGTCGTCAAGCCAGGATTCGCTTCTCCGTCTTGGTATAACGAGATATGCAAACCTGTCACGAGTCCTTTGTCTCAGGCGCATAACCAGGCGCATTCTTACTTCGAGTGGAATTCTGGCAAGAGGATATGTGCACATCTAACGGCAAGGTTCAACGATCGCCTGAGATTCAAGGTCACCGAGGAGATAGCCTTCAAGGACAATGCTCTTGTGGTGGTGTGCCAGAAGCAGATTACTTGGGAAACATTGATGAGGCTGTGACATGACATACCCTTTGCCTCCTAATGCTCCGCGTAAGATAAGAATCATCAATCCCGCAAGCAGGTCTTCATATTTCTCGCTGAGCAATAACACTGCTCGCGTCACTGTATCAGCTTACATCGGCACGGTGTTACCTCCAGCGAAACCGCTGATGAAATCTTCGTGGAATGCGTCAGGAAGAATCAGTGCTCGTCATGTGATACTGTGGGATACCAGGATTTCTGTCGTGAAACAGAAGTCATCTCAGTACAGGGTTACTGATAGAGTTACTGGTACTAAGAGCGCTTCGTGGGGTGTTAGTGCACGCATAGATAACGTTAAGACTTCAAGATTCAGGGTTTTTGCAAAGGTTCCCTGGTTCCTCACAGTAAGATTCAGTACCCTGCATTCTGTGGTGGTAAGGAACTGGCATCTTCAGTCCGATTCTCCGAGCAAGATTACTACTGGCATAGTTCATCCTATTTCTTACGTCCAGCCTTCAGGTATTCTTTTCCCTGACTATGGTTTGTGCAGGCCAGTTGTCTATCCTCTTGATACTCAGGAGTATGCTGGTTATGGTCAGATGGTGGCTGGCCCTGGGATCGCATTCAGAGTTGACATCAATCCTAACGGAAGAGTAACATGCCAGAAGCAGGTAAAATTCAATGACCTTGGACTGGTGAAGAAAGATCAGACGGCTCAGTGGTCTGTAGTACATCGGGCCTCATTTAGTAACAGGTTTTTGTTCAATGTCTATAATGAGATAACAGATAAACTGGGGTCTTCATGGATAGTAGGACAGGCTGTAGCGGGACATATACGTCAGACAGCTCAATCAAGAACGGACTTCTCATACTGATGAATATGGAAGAAGCAATTCGCAGGGTAAGGATTGAGATCGGTGATCCTTCGAGGTCTTTCGAGACTCAGACCATAGGTGACGGCATGACCTATGACTATGACCTTCCTAAGCAGAACATAGATCTTGATGACCTTCAGGTCATGATACAGAACGGGGCGACTTTAACAACTTTGTCTGTGGGGCAGGATTTCAGCATAAATTCACATCAGGGTTTTCTTCAGTTGACTAATCCTGTTCCTTTCGGAGCTACGCTTATAACTAAGGGCAGAGCCTGGGGCTTGTTCACTGACCATGAGTTACGATCTTACATAAGAGACGCAGTTTTGCAGCATTGCGAAGGCAGGACCGTAAAAGAGAGGATGAGAACTAACAGAGGTTTCATATCCTACAGGGAAGAGCCTTTGGTTCTTGAGAATCTTCCGCATATAGAAGAACCTCTTCTGGTAATGCTGGCAACTATCAATGTGCTGTGGACGCTAGCTAACGATGCAGCTACTGATACTGACATATCAACTGCTGAAGGTACGTCTGTTAACAGGCTGGGAAGGTATGCTCAGCTTATAGGCCACATAGAAATGCTGACTGAAAGATATCAGGAGTATTGCGGTCAGCTTAATGTGGGTATGTACAGGATTACTACTCCTAAACTAAGACGTGTATCTAAGACTACAGGTCGTTATGTCCCTGTGTTCGAGGACAGAGAGTACGATGATGCTAGATGGCCAGTACGTCAGATACCTCAGATCGATCACAGAGATGAAGACGATTCAGGTATACCTTCTCCTTTGTGGAATTCTCAGGGGTACTAATGGCTAACAGGAATCTTCAGCCTTTGCATTCATCTAATCAGACACCTGATGACAAGGCGTGGACATCTAGAGTTGGAGGTGCATCAGTATGATGGCAGTAATGCATTTTCTGTGGCTTATATTTGATCTTCCATCTGGTTCTGTATGGAGTAATCTTGTAGCATCTGTACTGTGGGGAACAGCGGCTTACATGATCATGAGAGTGATGAAGACAAAACTTGTAGATAGTTTAGATGGAACTATAGACAAGAAACTCTCATTTCATCATGAGCAGATAAAGAATCATATGGAGAACAAGATGTCTGAGTATTTCGGGAGAGAACATGTCGAGACAGAAAAAGAACCCTAAGCCGGATGATCTGAGGCTTTCTTACTCTTGCCGGAAGCGCGGTTGCGATTGCGGATGCTTCGCTTGTAATCAAGGATCTGACCATTGCTTCAATCATTACAGGAGCTGCCATGAGGGATGTTCTAATACATGAATAATTGCGGGTATCCAGGTAAGTGCTTCTGCAAGTGCAAAGATTGCAATGAGCCTTTCATTAACCTTCCGTCTCATTGCGGGAATCGCGGCAAAGGCTGCCACTGGTATTGTGAGAAATAGATGTCAAGATTAGACTGGAAAAACGGCAGATGGACTGCTGATGTAGAGACAGACCAGATATACATGGCCATGAGAGGATGGCGCGATGTGTCTGGTGACTGGATTGATTACTACAGATTCGATGCTGCATCGACTACGATAAATGATATATACGATGAAGCTGTAAGCCCGGGTCGTGTATTCGGTTCACCAGTCAGGATACCAGTTCTTCATGTCACAGTAATTCCCGGCGATAATCAGAATACTGAATATGGTTTCTATTTCAATGACACTCTTGTTATCATCTGCGCTTTCGATCAGTTCACCATGACTGGCATGGATTATGCTGATGTCCTTCAGGGTAACTACCTTAAGGACAGGGTTTACTATAACCAGAAAATATTCAGGACTCTTTCTATGACACCGGCAGGTAAGATACAGCAGCGACCTACCATGATAAGAATAGAATGCACTCAGCTTAAGCCTGACGAGCTTGTTGAGGATTCTCAGTACTTGCCTTGGTCACAGCAAATTAACCCAGGAACTACACCATAATGAATCAAAATCTTCAGCCACTACAATTTTCTGAACTATATCATGCTACTAGAGCAAGCAGACTAGACTCCATTAAAGAAACTGGACTGACAGCAAGTGAGTACTCTTCTGCTAATCCTGTTCTAACGTCAGATCACTCGTTGGCTACAATGTACGCTCGTGGCAACATGATAAATGGTGGCGAGACTCCTGGTATAGTCACGGTTCGCGTCCCATCTGATAAAACATCTGAGTATCTTCATGAAGATTCAACAGCTCATAAATCTCATGGAAACTCAGCTTTCGGTATAAAGAAACCGCTGCCATCACATATGATCCATTCAGTAGAAACTCTAGAAGATTAAGGACCCTAAATGCCAACATTGCCAGTGGACGGACAAACAGGATGGGGAGACACTCTTAACGCTTATCTCAACGCCTTAGACTCAGAAGCTAACACTACGCAGACTAACCTCTCAAATCACGCTGGTAATACTCCTGCTGATCCTCACGGTGACAGGGCTTACGCTCAGTCATTAGTTAACCCTATTATCAACGGGGTTAACCAGGCTAACGGGTTCGTGCAGCTTAACTCATCAGGGCTTATCCCTTCGAATCTAATCTCAGGTAGTGGTTCTGGTGGCGGCTCATCCATCACGGGCGGCATGTACACTGGAGTATTTGACGCTGTTGCCACTTACGGTGCTGTAACAAATAACGGTGCAGATCAATCGTCAGCCATACAGTCTGCGCTTAATGCTGCCTCTTCGGCAGGAGGCGGAATCGTATGGCTAGGTCCGGGTACTTACTCGCTGTCTAATTATATTGTGATGCCTAGTAATACATGGCTGATGATGAGCAAGGGAGCCGTTCTGTCCAGGATTCCTGGAAGTCCTAACCCTAAATACTTGATAACGAACGTTCAATTCGGTACTTCTAATACTCCTGCTACTAACATAAAGATAAGCGGTGGCAGGCTAGATGCTGTGGGAGCTAATTCCATGTCGTCTCAGTGCACGCCGTTGTTCCTCATACAGTCCAATCAGAATGTAATAGAGGATATCTATTTTAATAATGTGTTCAATAATCCTGCTGTTGAGATAAACGGATGCGTGGATACTAAGATCAGCAGTTGTTACTTCGATGGCACTGGGTCTAATAACTTTTTCAGTCAGCCTTCGGTACCGGCAGTAAGAATTAATTCTTCAGTTACATCTACGACTCCTACTGGACTCGGCAACTTCGTGTACAACAACACTGTTACTAACAATTGCCGCCTGACAGATTCATCTACTAAGACTCTGTCAACTACTTACGGGTGCTATGGTGCTTTAATAGGAAGTGATAAGACTTCTTCGTATCACAGCGATCATATTTTCGTTACTAACTGTGCCACAGAATATGCTAGCACTCTGGGCAGTGCCGTGTATGCGAATAGTCAGTGGACATATTCCGTTAATGCGAATAACCTGTTCTATGAGTCAGCGCCTTAATGATATACTAGTCCTGTAAGTATTCCATGCGAGAGCTTACGTACCATCGCCTTATACCTGTTCAGACTGGAGTTTGCTATGCCCTGGCTTCTCAACGAAGATGCGGCGCTCAAGAAAAAGCTGCAAGGTCTACAGGTATTTGATGCGGATGCACCAGGAGGAAGAAAGGTTCCTGTCAGATTCAGGATGCCAGAAGTAGAACCGGCTGATGTATCTTATCCTATTATCATCATCGAACACGACGGCTGGTTTCCTGCTAATGAGAGAGAGCATAGAGGATATGTGAAGTATCCTTATGCTCCTGAGGGTTATGCTCCATGGTGGGATGACACAGGACCGGCAACTACAGTATATGACCCTAACGACGGTCCTTACTGGGGTTTCATTCCCATTCCTTACAATCTTGATTACACTATTTCTGTGCTGGCCAGATTCCAGACTGACCACATGATGCCCTTGATTTCCAAGTTGGCATCTTATGACAGGCTTCATCCGAAGTTCGGCTTCTTAGACGTTCCTCAGGATGGGACTAAGAGGACCATGCAGCTTCTTGGCGGCCCTGCTCCTATCGACATGTACGATGATAACGGCAAAAGGGTATTCAGGACAATATATAAGGTAAGAGTGTTCTCTGAGCTTGTAGAAGAAGTTGTTCAGTATGCTCTCGCTAAGCAGATTAACTTGGACGTGAGCGTCTATCAAGATTTATCAGACATTACAGAGGCAGAGTTGACTGAGGCTAGAGGTTTGCTCTCCGTTGGTACTGCTGCTGCGTGGAATGTCGCACAACCACTAATATAACGGAGAAACAATGGCAACAATACCCGAGAGCCCAGGCGTATATATTACTGAGTCTCTTACTCCGCTAACTAACAATAATATTCCTGGTGAGGCTATAGGAGTAATAGCTGCTGCTTACAATCAGGGACCAGATGTTCCTACTATGGTAACTAGCTGGAATCAGTATGTACAGAAGTACGGCACTTTCCAGCAGGCGTCTCCTAATACATCACTTCACTATGCCGTGTATCAGTTCTTCAACAACGGAGGATCACGGTTAATCGTTCTCGCTGTTCCTAATACCGATGCAGTAACAGCCACATTGACATTGCAGGATATAAATACTCCTGCTGATAATGTGATGACTGTATCTGCTATTTCTCCGGGAGCATGGGCTAATTCGATTTACGTGGCCATAACATCAGCGGGAAACACAGGAAGATTTAATGTTCAGATTTACAGCGGAGGAACTTCCTCATCTAATCTAGTAGAGAACTTCATTGATCTCTCGATAAATCCTGCTGATCCCAGGAATGTAAGCAAGATACTTAACTCGCCTACTTATGGTTCCAATTACATAAATGTGACTGTATCAATTCCTGGTACTTATACTGCCGGGATTAATGATCCCGCTCTGATAAGTGCTACTCCTCTGACAGGAGGAAGCAACGGAGTGACGGCACCTAATCTTGGAACTGCGATTCCTCTTCAGCTTGATAAGCTTCAAGGTACTATACTTAACGTTAACGTCCCAGGGCTTGACAACTCCACAACCCTGAACACTCTCATCTCTTGGGCAATAGGAAGAGGGGATGTCATGTTCGTAATTGACGGTCCTCCTCCTTCATTCCCTGAAACATCAGCTCAGGTAGTGCAGAACTATCTTAACCTGATAACTGGTGGTACACCGATTAATAACTCAACGTACGCCGCTTTGTATGCTCCCTGGATTCAGATTATCGACCCGGCTTCGTCAATTCCCGGTGCTTCAGTTTGGGTTCCGCCAGGCGGTGCTGTTCTAGGAGCCTGGAGTGCTACAGATAATCAGGTTGGCGTGTGGCAGACTGCGGCTGGCGTCAGGTATGGCAAGATAAAGCTGGTTAACATAGAAGCATTGTTCACATCATCAGACTTGGATACTCTTAACGTCAACAATATCAATGCTATAAGGTTCGTTCCTAACTATTATCCTGCGATCATGGGCGGAAGAACCCTTGAGCAGGGCTACCCAGATAGGTATGTGGCTGTAAGAAGAATGCTCATGAAACTTGAGCATGACTTTACTTACCTGCTTCAGCCAGCGCTGTTCGAGCCTAACGATGCACAGCTATGGTTGCAGATAACTCAGATCCTGACAAATTACCTGACTCAGTTAATGCAGCAAGGTGCCCTGGGTGGTACTACTCCCGACACAGCATTCCAGGTTATCTGCGACAGCTCTAATAACACGCCTGCTACAGCGCAGGCAGGTATAGTAAATGTAGCTGTAGCTGTAGCTTTGCTGAGCCCGGCAGAATTCATCTTGATTAACATAAGCCAGTTCCAGAACACCGGGCAGACAACAATAACAACTTCACCAACGGCAGGGAGCTAACAATGCCGGTACAGCAGAAGTCATCTATAGCTCACTTAGCTACTGATCCTCTACGTAATTTCAAGTTCCTGGTAACATTGCAGCCGCCTAACGGAAAATCGCTGCCGTTAGGATTCATGTCTGTTTCAGGACTTAACATGACTGTAGATGTCATAGCATATCGTGAGGGTGGCTATAATACGACAACGCAGAAAATGCCGGGACAGGCAGATTTCTCTCCTATAACATTGTCAAGGGGAGTGGCTGTAGGAACTCCTGTAGATTACCATTGGATGCAGCAGCTATTCACGGTAATGCAGGGAACAGGAACAGCAGGAGATGGTAATAATTTCAGGTGGAGTGTCCTGATTCAGATCCTAGATCATCCTGTTACTACAGCGACAGTGGCAGTAAAGGCAGCGTTCCAGATTTACAACGCATGGCCGACATCTATTGCCTATTCAGACCTTGATGCAGGCGCCAACCAGCTATTCATAACACAGCTAGTATTAGCTCATGAAGGATTCGACTATTCGCTTGCCACATCTATAGGAAATTCCGACGCACCGAACTTCCCGGCGACCCCAAGCAGCTAATTTTAACAGGAAGAATAAATGGCTAACACAAGAACCACTAAAAGACCAGTATCAGGTACAGGAAATGACTGGATTAATCCTATGGATAACCCTGACAGGGCTAACGCTGAGATAGCAGCGGTCCTGAATCAGGCATCCTCATCAGACATGCCTGTTATAAGCTTCCCGGCAGATGACATAGTTAATTTGCCGGGGGGCATTGTAAGAAAAGACACCATAATAAGGACAGCACAGGTCAGGGAACTGACAGGAGCAGATGAGGAAGCTCTCGCAAGGGCGAGTCAGTCTATGAATCCTTTTGTTTTCATAGACAGGCTTCTCAAATGCGGGGTTACCAGGATAGGCGATGAACCTTCAACGGAAACAGAGAAGCTTCTGAGTCATATGCTTATCGGAGATCGTGAAGCTCTGATACTAGGAATCAGGCAGGCTACTTACGGGGATAAATTAGAAGTCCCGGAGTGGGCTTGCACTAATTGCGGAGTAAAATCTGATCTTGAGATGGAGATATCAGATATACCAGTGGTGAAGCTGATTGATCCTGCTAACGAGATATCATTCAGGGTTCCTCTCAGGAAGGGAGGGTTCGCTCAGGTTAATCTGGCTACGGGAGTAGACCAGCTTGCCACGTTTGAGAAGCCTGAACTTACGCAAGCTCAGAGGGAGACTATTCTTATATCTAGATGTGTGAGTACTATAACAGACAGTCAGGGCATGGAACATTCCATGGCCGGCTTTCCGTCTCTATCTAGGGATATGAGCATACCAGACAGGCACGCTATTCTCAATGCTCTCAGGGACAGGCAGCCAGGACCGAAGTATGATCAGGTGAAGTATACGTGCGATTCTTGTAATGAGGATGTCACTGTGACAGTGACGATAGGTAACTTGTTTCTCGACTTCGGATGGGTCTAACGGCATAAATTACGCTGAGATGTATTACCAGGTTGAAAGCCTGGTAGATCATTACGGATGGACTGTAGGTTATGCTAAATCCCTGAGCGTGAGAGAAAGAAAACACTGGTACAGGAGAGTTCAGGTAAAGAAAGAGAGATTGAGGTCTAATGACAACTCCAGCGCCACCAGGTAATACAGGTGGTTTCCTAGGCGGTGTTTCCGGAACTCTAGGTGGTACTAACTCTTTACAGAGCAGCATAGATCAGCTTAATAATTCAATTAATAGTCTTGCCTCCAGGATAGGTTCAATGAACCTTGGCGGTGGTACTGCGACAGCTCAGCAGACAGGCCCTAATGGCACGCAACCTTTTCCCAGGATGCAGAATCCGTTCCAGGTTAACCAGAGGCAAACTGGTATAGGAGGAGGAGGTCCCGGAGGCGCCGGTAATGTATCTCAGCCTAGGTCGTTCGGCAGGTACGGAATGCAGAACATGTCTGGTTCCATGATGATGCTGCGAGGACTTGCGTCGTTCGGCCAGAACATGATGCAGAACCAGCTTTCTCTTAACCAGTATGCAACCATGTCAATGACTGGCCTGAATTATAACGGCATGAGCCAGAATCAGGCTATGAGAGCTTTGTATTCTCAGGCTGGTGCCATGCCAGGGAACCTGAATGCTTTAGGTTTCAGTCCTCAGGACATGTACGGAGCTATGCCATACCTTCAGCAGCTTGGCGGAACCCAGTTGATAGGTCAGTCTTCTCTGGGACGAGCTGGATTCGGTGCCATGCAAAGCTTCGGGGTTTCTAATCCCGGTCTTAGTGCTACTACATCTGCTCAGTTAGCAGCGGCTATGTATTCCCCTCAGTTTTCCATGCAGATGATGATGATGGGATACAATCCTATCAGGTCTATGACTGGCGGGGCTCCAATGAATGCTGGCCAGGCGGCTCAGTCTATTCTTAAAGGCATGGGTCTGGGGGGAATGAATTCAGCAAGGGTTTTCGGTAATCTCGCATCTCCTAAAGGTCAGGTTGCGCTTCAAGCCTTGTTCGGCTCATCTGGTATCTCTAATCAGCAAGCATCCCAGTATCTTGACATGTATTCTCAGCTCTTCTCTAAGGGGTTGTCTCCTACTGCTGCCACTAATCTTATCAACAGGGCCACAACAGGCTCTGTGAGTTCTATGAAGGCCGCACAGGCAACTTTGGCTAACAAGTACGGGATCAGGACTTCATCTAATGACCTTCAGCAGTTAAAGAACGCACAGTCTGTCATATCAGGCAGGCAAGGAGAGTACGCGGGCGGATTCAACGATGCAATAAACCAGTCAACGTCTCTGCTGGAACAGTTCAATTCAGCACTTAACAAACTGCTTAACGGTCCTCTGGGAACAGCGGGTGGTTATGCTGGTGGTATGGGTGGAATGGCATCCGGTATCATGGGCGGTGCTGGTATAGGAATGGGCTTAGGCGGGGTGAGAATCCTGTCCAGGCTTCTAGGTTTAGGTGGCGCTGGCGGAAGTTTGCTTGGTGCTGGCGGTGGTGCGGCAGCGGCAGGTGAAGGAGCAGGAGTTGCAGCAGCGATAGCACCTATTGCAGCAGCAGCCGCCCCTGTTATTGCTGGTGTACTATTAGGGGCTGTTGCTAAGGCTGTTAGTGATACTTTATCTCCTGCCGGTACTAAAAGAGGCGTGGCAAGCAAGGTCATGCAGCAAAGACATCTGCTTCCTTTCGGAATGGATATGTTTTCAGGTCTGATAGCTGATGTAGGTTCAAAGCTTCACATTGCAGGCGTGGGAGGTGGTGCTACTCCGGTAGCTCATTCTTCTCAGCAGAAAACTGGCGGAAATAACCAGCTAGGAGGCATATCAGGATCAGCAAAGAAAGCTGTCGGTGCTGCTGAATCACAGGTTGGAGTTCCTTATGCGTGGGGAGATGAGCTACCAGGAGTAGGCTTTGACTGTTCCGGTCTGGTGCAGTGGGCTTACGGTCAAGCTGGAGTGCATCTTCCAAGGACTTCTCAGGCTATGTGGGAAGCGCTGAAAAACAGGAGAATACCTCTCAGCAAAGTACAAGAGGGAGATCTTATTTTCGCTGCTGGGTCAGATGGCACTACTTCATCCCCTGGCCATGTTGCAATGATGGTAAACCATAACCAGTTGATTCAGGCTCCTTATACAGGAGCTAATGTCGGCATAACAGGTTTCGATGCTAACGGATGGATAGGTGCAGCAAGACCAGCAGGAAATGGTTCTTTCGTCGCAGGTAATACAGCATCAGCGGTAAGCAGCACAGGAGCAGCATCAGGATCATCACTGTTCGCCGGGAACAGGGGAATGGGGCCTGGAACCAACTCTTATGGTTCAGCAGAAGAAGTGGACTTGATAGCTTCTATGGGCTCTGGCTCTGGCGGTGGTGCTTTCGGTATGACAGGCGGCGGGAATAATAACGGAAGTTCTGGTTCTCCTAATACTAATACAGGAGCAGCAGGAGGAGGATCTACCAGGTTGCCGACAGGAAAAGGAAATCTGGTAGCGTATGCCAAGAAGATAGCACAGAGGTACGGCTGGGCTTCAGGTTTGCAATGGCAGGACTTCCTGAGAATAGTAAATCGTGAGGACGCTTCCTGGGACCCTACAGCTACTAATCCCGCATCAGGCGCTTATGGCATACCTCAGGCTCTTCCTGGTTCTAAGATGGCATCGGCGGGACCAGACTGGAGAACTAATCCTGAAACACAGTTGAGATGGATGTTCGGCTATATTAAAGGCACATACGGAAGTCCTTCTAAGGCGTGGGCTAATGAGCAGTCCCTAGGATACTATGGTGCTGGGGGGATGATGCAGCCTGGTCTTTCCATCGTTGGCGAGAGAGGGCCAGAGCTAGCCATGACTTCCGGAGGAACTACTCATATATTCTCCAACGCCCAGACCAGATATCTTATCAATGCCATAAAAGGTAATGTCTCCCAGAATCCATGGCAGACTGATGTAACGAACGGAACCAGCTCTTCCAGGATGTCAACGGGCGGCATGAATGTTAATTTCAATGCCGGTTCCATAGTCATACAGATGGCGCATGGTTCGGATAACATAGCATCTAAGGCTGGCAGGGAAGTAGCCAGGCAGATAGTAAGGCACATAAATTCTGAGGCTGTGTCTCAGGCTATCAGGAACGGAGAGAAACTTTAATGGGTACGACTCCCATATCTCAGCCTGCTTTTGATAAAAGGATATCGACTCTTGCTTTTCCTCTTACTGGAGGCCAGTACGGAACCATACAAAGAGGGTTCATGGTGTGGGAGAAAGCGTGGGGTCCTTATTCAGGTAAAGCCATGGTCAATTTCCTGTACAATCCTTCATCTGTGGAAGCTGACTATTCTATGTCTAACGGAGGAGTAGCATCAGCTTATCTTTTCCCCACAGCATTTAATGATGTAGACTTGAGAGTTCCTCTTAACCAGACTGTAGAGTTCTCCCTGCTTTTCGACAGGACTTATGAAGTGCAGGGAACTTATAATTCTAATGGAGCTGCTGGTACGGCTAATAATCCTGGCCAGAATGATCCTAGGGTGGTCGGGGTTCTGGCGGATATCATGGCTATGCAGCAGTTCACTGGAATGTTCACAGCCTACTCTACGGGAAACACGGGAACTACTTCTCCTTCTCCTGGTGCTCTCACAGGATGGCAGGGAATATTGCAGCTGATACCATCTTACGTGTATTTCGGTGGCGGTGGTTCAGCGTCTACATCTTTATGGTACTACGGTTACATAACTGAGTGGGATGTTACTGTTACTCACTGGACTCAGTATATGATTCCTATGAGATGCGTAATGGATATAACCATGACAATGCTTCCTCCTAATGGTTCCACTCCTAAATTCCAGAGTGTTAACGGAACTACTAATTTCCAGCCTACAGCAGGTTCTCCTACGCCGTATACTAATACTTCATCAATACCATCGACGGGAGTGTCCGGAAGGTGATATCAAGCAGAAGCAGGTATGCTAATTCTAAGATAGTGACGCAGACTATTAACGGAAAAGATGTACAGTATATAACTCCCTCCGCACCAGTCAAGTATACGTTCAACTATAACTATTACATAATCAGCGGCTCAGACAGGATAGATAATATAGCTAATGCTTACTTCAGTGACCCAGCTCAATGGCATCTTATAGGAGACGCTAATCCTCAGATAATGGAATGGTTTGATCCTGACCCGGGAACTGTGATCAGGATTCCTAAAGTTTCTGCGAGTTCATGATGCCTCAGCAAGTAGGGCCTATAGTATATGCCATCTATGTAAACGAGGTAAGGGTAAAAGATTTCCCTCTGGACATAGAATTAAGGCAGACCTGGGGTCAGCATGATGTGTTCTATCTCAGGATAGAACATCTGAGGATGAAAACGTATAATAACAAAGCTTTGTGGCCTAATAATGCTCCTGTCAGGATCATATGGGGCCAGTCTTCATCGAATACTAATACATGGTACGGCTACGTAAACCATCATGTGATAGACGCAAACTCTGATTCTGGTTCGAATACGATGCAGGTAACGTACGTTTGCACGGGGACCAGCAAGCCGATGAACACGGACAGGACCAGGACTTGGGGAGAGGTGACAGGAACTTACGTAGCGAAAACCCTGGCTCGTCAGTATGGTTTCAGGGCAGTGCTGTCTTCTACTAGCTGGGTTCTGCCTTACGAGGTGCAGGCTAATGAATCAGATTTTCATTTCCTGAACAGGATTGCTGATAAAGTAGGATACAGGTTCTGGGTTTCGGGAGGAACGCTGTATTTCATAGATCCTGCTGTCATATTGCAGGGAACAGGTAACCAGGCGATACCCAAATTCTACATGGATAAGTCTTTCATGTACATGGATACCATGCGGAATTTCAGCATGTCCCTTGGAGATAACATACCTGGAGGTGCTATAACTACCAGGAATATCTATGGTATAAATGAGGCTACCGGAAGTCCTTTCAATGTTAAAGCCAGCAACGCACCTTCGTCTAGCATATCTCAGATAACAAATGAGTGGCCTGTGACGACTGTTAATGAGGCGCGAAATATAGTAGATGCGTGGCAGGGAAGATCTCAGTTCTGGCTGGCTGCTACTGCTGAATTCTACGGTACTGCTTATGTATATCCTGGTAAGCTAGTATATCTGGAAGGCGACCAACTGAATAACGAGGCAACAGGATACTGGATAGTTTCATCATCGGATCATGTGATGAGCACTTCAGGTACTACCGATCCTACTAAAGACAGGTATGTTACTCATGTTCAGCTTCTCAAGAATGAGACGAACATATTGCCGAAGCTCAAGAGCATGCAGAAGATAGTTCCGGAGTTCGTGGGCTGTTCTCTGTTGTCCGGGCAGTGGAAGGCATCATCTCAGACTGTAACATACGATAATGGAGTTTAGATGTCTCAGCATTCGGTAAGCCTGAACGCATCAAGAATACTGAACACTACGGGCGTTCCTCCTAAGCAGCTATGGAATGGTACGTACCTGGCATCATGCGTGCAGAACAACGATCCTCTTGGCGAGGGACGTATAAAAATGTACATACCTCAGGTGATAGGAACTGCTGTATCTAACTGGGCAAGGCCGCTGGGATACACTCCACCTGACATCCCTGTACCAGGTGAGATGCTCCATGCATTTTTCGCAGGAGGAGATGTTAACCATCCTGTATGGGTTAAGATAAGCTTCGCTTCTGAGTTTGCTGCCATACAAACTCAGATATCATCTATAGGGCCTGGTTCGTGGCAGTCAGTAACACCGTCTGGAGGGTGGTCAAACTCTGCGGGGTTCATACCTATGCAGGCGAGGATAATAACTCCGGGAGTAGCCCAGGTGGTGGGAAACATACAAGGAGGATCGGTGGCAGATAATACTAAGATAGGAACTTTGCCTTCTGGATATTACCTGCCTGGACAATCGCAGGTAATACCGGCGCAGGCTTACACGGGAGCTAGCGGAACAGAGCTGGCAGGAGTGAACGGATCTACTGATACAGGTCATCTTAATAACGGTACTATATCAGGAGTCACTGACACAGAAGGTCTTCCTAACGGCGGAATCAACGGTACTTCAGCTTCAGCTTCAGGATCAGGTTCTCACACTCACGGACCAGGTTCTTATTCTGTTTCCAATGGTCAGCACTTTCATTATGGTAGTTCCGGTGGTGGTACGCTTGCGGTAACAGACGGAAGTCATCAGCACACGCTCAATTCTGTTACTGTGAGCATTCCGCTGAACTACAATTCACCTTTAATAAAGATAGATGGATCTGGAAACATGACATTACTTAATTTCGCCACAGGTGGGGCGACTAAGATTACTTTTAACGCTACAGTGGTGGTCTGATGACAAACTTCTCTATACCATTTGCCTTGACTCCCCAGGGACGTGTCCAGGTTACTTCCGATCCTAATCAGATAGCTAATGACAGAGTAGAATCCGTGGTAGGAACCTATCCTGGTGAGAGGGTAATGCTCCCTGATTACGGTGTGGATGCTCCTTCGTTCGTGTTCGCTCCTGATCTTGTCACTAACCAGGCAGTCTTGGTCGCGGAAATCAAGCAAGCTATATCTAGCTGGGAACCAGATATAGTACTGGACAGCGTAAATCCGGTTACTTATCAATCAGACATCGGGATAATAGAAGTGGACGTTCAATTCACGCTGTCTAATGATCCTACGATTACTCCGGTGCAGGTTTGCACTGTAGAAATAGGTGGAAAGGTAGTAAACAAATAATGACGACTGTTAATCTATGCACAAAATGTAACAGGGCTTCAGGTTTGTTCAGAGACAAACCTGACTTCCTTAGAAACGCCGCTGACTACGTTGAGATAGTAGGTGTTTAGAATCACTACCGTAAATCTGGTTAAAACGCCGATCATAGCCCAGAATCCGAACTATTACACGGCGCTGGTTCCTCCTACTACGATAGATTACACATCTAAGGACTGGCTTGGGTTCGTCACATCGATGCTGAATTACGCTAAGGTGGCTTTTCCTGAATGGGATACTTCATCTCAGGGTGATTTCGGTGTGATGCTTGTAGAGCTGTTCGCTTACATGGGAGATATACTTTCGTTCTACGGGGACAGGCTGACTCAGGAAGCTTATCTTCCTACGGCGACACAAAGACTATCCATACTGAACATCGCACAGCTACTAGGATACATTCCTACGAATGGTTCTCCTGCTACTGGAACGGTAACTCTTCAGACTATAAATCCCGGTCCAGCGATAGTTGTCCCTGCTGGCACGCAGTTAACTACCAGCTTTGTCACATCGATAGATCAGCCTGTCATATATCAGACGAACACATCAGTTACCGTACCTCAGAATGGAGGGACTATAACTGTAGGTGTAACGCAGGGGCAGACATTCTCCATGCAAACTCTGGGAATATCTGATGGTACGGCAGGACAGGTCTTCCAGTTGCCTCAGGCTGATGTGGAAGATGGCACTGTGTCAGTGTACATATCATCCGCATCAGGAAATATCTTGTGGAATCCAGTTCAGTTTCTTGTTGACAGCGGTCCTGGTGACCTGGTATACTCCTTGTCGGTTGACCAGAACCAGATGACGAACATAACATTCGGGGATAATATAAATGGAGCAATACCAGGTATCGGACTTATCATTTATGCTACTTACACCATCGGGGTTGGTTCAGCAGGTAATCAGCCAGCCGGATCAGTTGGCACGTTTGTTACACCCATTACCGGAGTTTACGTACCATTTCAGTCAGCAGGAAGTACCTTATTCCAGTCAACAGCAATGACAGGAGGCTCTGATCCTGAAACTAATGACCAGATCAGGGCTAACGCACCGCAGTCGTATCAGGTGCAGCAGAGAGCTGTGTCAACATCAGACTTCGCAGCTTTAGCGCTTAACGTTCCCGGTGTCCTGATGACTAATGCTGTCGCTAACCACTCAACATCAGTGACGTTGTACGCTTTAGGACCTAACTACCTGGCAGCGGATTCAGGAATACAGGCAGACATACAAACGTACTTCTCAGATAAGATACTTGCTGGTACGTCTCTTACTATAGGCTCCCCTGGATTGATAGCTGTAGACATAGGAGCTAACGGAAACGGGATCACTCTTCAGGTTGCTGATAATTATAATCAGGGAGTCGTCGTAGCAAATGTGACTACGGCCCTTCAGGCTACATTGTCTCCTCCTAATTCCCAGTTCGGAATGCTGCTGCAAGTATCCGCGATTTACTCAGCTATCATGTCTGTTCCTGGCGTTGTCTATACTATAGTTAACATAATGACCAGGGAAGATGTGACCCAGGCTAATACTAATCCTATCCAGTTCCGACAGTCTGAGATTCCAGTGTCCGGTAACGTGTGGATCAATGCCTCCGGGGGCATCCTAACATGACTCAGGTCTTAGAAAGATTTAGGTCGGCGGTTTTTGGATTAGGCAAAGTTTACGGGCCATACTGTAGCGACGGAAGAGTGAATGGTATTTACAACTGGAGCGCTCGCTCTTTTCATGACTGTCAGGCAGTTATCGGCATGATAGGAACATTCTTAGACGACATTAAAAGAAAGCAGATAGAAGATGTGCTCCTGGTCGCTAAATTTAATCCCCCCAAAAATGGACCTAGATGTAAAAACGGACATTACTATAAGGACGTTGGACGACGCTCTGATGGCAAGTGTGCTCAGTGCGCTAGAGACTTTGATAACAAGAGGTATGAAAGGGGTCGCATGATTAACGGCATGTTGGTGCAGAAGGTAGGAGAAGTTCAATGACCTTAAGTAATGTACAAGCTGTTTACCCTGACGGTATATTCCCTTGGGTTGACAGGGTTGACGAGCAGGATATAGTATTCGCTGAGGATGTTAATCCTTTAGCGGCAGAGATAGAATCTATCGAGCAGACCATAGGTACTACTCCTCAGATAGAGCCTAATCCTCCTCAAGGTGGCACGCCCATAACATACTCATCGATATCATCTCGTATATCAGCAGCTATGGATAATTCTAATCTTCCTGTCGTATCCCTGGGCAATTCGTCATTCACCTGCCCTAATAACACGGTGGGAAACCTGCTGCCTTATTTCAGGAGATTCGATCCATTCAATTGCTATAACGGATCTGATGTTACAGTACCGGCATCTGGGTGGTGGATAGTAACATCAACTCAGACCTGGGATTGGTGGTCAGACGGGTATTCTTGCCATCGCCTGTGTCTTAACGGCATAGGAGGAATCATACATGAGCAGTTCATTGACTGGGAATTCTCAGGCAATCTTGTTCCTAACAATCCTCAGTTCGGCGTGGTTGACGGGCAGATCGTACCTGTTCCTACTGGTTCAAGACTTCCTAACGTATTCCCCAGGTACTGGGAATTCGGCAAGAGGCCAAGGCAGACTACAACTACATGGCAGGGTCTTCTCAATGCGGGTGACAGGCTTTCTTCCACTGCGGAGAATGGCACATCTAATGCTTCTCATTCTATTTCCAATATGAGTTTCAAGGCCATCATGATAAAGACTGTGACCGGAAGTTTCACTAGTGGTTAGGGTGAATTAAAATTTCAGTTTATGGTATTACCTTATACGGAACGGAAGTATACGGGTACTGGATTCCTCCCATCTACAGGGTTGATCCTTTTGTTGCCACGCCCTCTTCTTATTCTCAGATAACTGTCACATGGAACAAGCCTGCCGGTACTATCCAGGGATTCAGGCTGATAAAGAACATGTACGGCGCTCCTGTGGATCAGGATGACGGTGACATACTTATAGACAACACCAGCGGTTACCCTGGTTCTAGCTATGTGGATAACAACATAGTCCCTGGCAAGTATCATTACTACGGTTTCTATGTTCTTGTCAACTCATCTATAGATGAGTGGGTCAGGGCTGGCCTCACCGGCTGCCTTATGATCAATGATTACAGTTCGTCAGGAATGATGCAAGACCTGATCCCGGGTTTCTATGTCACCAACATACTGGGAACTAACGAGCTGGTGAAAGATCCTGTAGGTAATACTTTCCTGTCTAAGTTCATGAATGTGTGCGGCTGGGGATTTGATTATCTTAGAACTCAGTACGATACATATAAGAACGTGAACAACCCATGGGAAGTTCCTCTTAACGACCTGTATACTATGGCCGGTCAGTTCGGTATCAATATCAATCCTGAGATACATCCTTACACTCTCAGGAAAGCGATCTATTACAACGCTACAGTGAATCAGCTTCGGGGGACTGTGGCAGGAATATCCGCAGAGCTGTCAGCTCTGACAGGATGGAACGCTAACATAACTACCGGACCTAACATGATGCTGAGCAACGACCAGTCGTATTTCGCTAATCCGTCTTATCCGTCTTGGTCAGCTAACATCACTTACAACACAGGGGAAAGAGTATCCTACGGGAACTATTTCTATCAGTGCATTTCATCTTCCAACAAAGGTAATGCGCCGTCAGGATCAAACTCTAATAACACCTGGTGGGAAGTCTTGCTCAGCGTAAGTGACAATACGGTGCTGCTGAATTCTAGTACAGGCTGGCCGGACACATGGGAAATCCTGTACCCTCTGATATCTAACGGTCAGCCAGCATCTAACAGCCTTTATGAATCCATAGGAACATCCGATCCCCTGTCAGTATCTGATTTCTCTTTCAACTCCCTCACCGGGCAGAACCTTCACGGTTCTTCTACTGACGTGTACTTAAGGTCAGTTGCCAGGACTACTGCTGACATGGCAACTGTGACGACTAGTTTCGCTCCTGATAAATATCAGGCGGCGGCGGACGGGATACCGATACCGTTCATAGGATTCAATCAGGTATGGAATCCATCTGAGGAATACTCCCCGCAGGATATAGTCACGTACAATAATCAGCCTTTCCTGGCTCTCAGGGCATCTAAGAATTCTGTTCCCCCGTATGCATCGCCAGGTTCTGCTACGCAGGACTGGGTTCCGTTGAGTTTCGATCAGCGCTTCAGGGTATGTGTGTCTTCGTACATAACGAGTTCATCATCTGTGGCCGTGTATCCTTTCGCTGAGTGGTATGATGCTGGTGGTAATTTCATAACCAGGATAATATCAAGGAACCCTGTGGGAGGGTCAGTCGGGATACCTAATCAGCTAGCTTACGACTCTTTTACTGTGGGTTCTGGTACTGCGCTATCATCAAGAACTACTAATGACGGAGGAAATACATGGACTCAGAACACGGGAAGCTTTTCGGTGTCCCCGTTCGGGACAGGATGTGCTTACCCGACAACTACCGGGCAGAGAAGCATCTCTACTGTGACCACTGGGAATGCCAATGCTCAGGCAGGTCTTACATTCGTTACTTCCCCTCAGTCGGGCCAGTCAACAGGTCTGATCCTGCGGTATACAGATAATAACAATTACCTGAGAGCTGACATGACTAAGCTCAAGCAGTGCTCTGCTGGGGTGCTGACTACATTAGGTACTTATTCACAGGCAGCAGTCGTGGGGGACAGGCTGCTGGTCAAGCTTAGCGGATCTACCATAACTGTGTACGTAAACAACGTCCAGGTGCTCCAGGTGACATCTTCTTTCAATTCATCTAGCAGCACATTCGGAATCATAAATGAGAATACATAATGCCCTATAAAGATCCTGTGTTCAGGCAGAAGTATGTTAATGAGTATAAAAGAAAGCAGACCATGATCATTCATGTTGTTCAGGAAAGAAGAGTTGTGGTAAGTGCATCAGAGGATTACTTTGCGGGAAGTGTAACATGGCGTTAGGTTTGATGAATGATGATCCTAGCATATTGTTAGACGCAATATGCTACTTAGGGTTACGGGGATAATACATGCCGTATACGAGCAACTACTGTAGAAATCCGTCATGCCAGCTAGGCTTACAGGATTATACGACCCTTCTGAATGCTGAAGTACAACTAGATAATACTTCTATTCTTTACGGAACCTATTCAGCATTCATCAGGTGCCCTGGTGAGCAGGCAGGTGAGGGATGCATTCTCCCGGGCGGTATAATCCCAGGGCATTCTGTGTGTTCTGCTTCTGTGTACGTAAAAGGAACTGGATCGGTAGTCATCTATGTTGCTGTCAATCCTGGGGGTACTATAATCGCCTCGAAACCAGTCTCACTTACGGGTAACTGGCAGAGGATAGTCTTCAGCGGCATAACATGTACTCCAGGGCAGACTTTATACCTGATAGTATCTACTGCTATAGGTGAAGAGTGCGGGATATGGGTATCAGGTATCCAGATAGAGGATTCGTCGCCTTGCCATCCTTATTGTGACGGAGATCAGGACGGCTGCGAATGGCTAGAAGGATTCTGGGGCGGAATGTCTCAGTGCCTCTACGAAAATTCCCTGGTCCTGGTATCTAATGCCCTTGCCACGTCTAACATAGTAAGCATATTGCAAAAGGGACTGAGGGTATACATATATCCTGAGGAAGATAACCCAGTCACCTATTCAGATCTGGTGTACGTGTCCGGTCCCGGTCCTGTGGGAGCAATAAAAGATTTTGCTGTGGCCCAGTTGACCGACCCTGATCCTGCGCAGACTTATACTTCGTGGAATACCGCGGGATCATCAACATCTACAGGAGGATCATACACGCGAGAGTGGGCTTGCTTCTATCCTCCTGTTGACTATCTTGTGTCTGGAGGGAATGTGCTGTATTCGAGAGCTGCTTACATGGCGACTGGTTTTTATTTCGCATCGGTTCCTAACAGCGGAACCGTGAATCTTGCCAGGGTGCAGACTGAAGTCCTGCCTTTGTCAACTGGCTATTCTCAGCCTGCGCCGTCTGCTTATGATACTCCCAGGGCGATTCATTCTATCGTGAGACCAGACAGGCTGAATTACTGCACGAATCCTAGTATTGAAGCGGATACTACCGGATGGTCTGGTCTGGGATCGGGTTCAGTATCACAGGATGGAACTGTTTCTGTCGGTCAGATAATAGAATACGATGATAACATCCTGACTGCCGGGACTAAGAGCCTTAAGGTCACGGTTAACGCTAACGGAGATGGCGCGCAGATATCAATCCCGGACCTGATAACAGGATACACGTACATAGCATCAGCCTATGTGCAGTCTGGTCCTGGCATGGCGAATATAGTTATGTCCATAGCCAACGGGACTACTTCTGTGCTGGCATCGGGAGGTACAGGTTACGGTACGGGGACTTACGATGCTGGTCCATACGGAGGAATAAGTCCTTCTTCAGACCTGGCTACGTCAAAGTGGTTCAGGATCTACTGTTCCTTCACTGCCACATCGGATACTCATGTGCTTCAGGTAACATCCTCATCAGCAGCAGACATATCATACCCTTCTCATATATGGATCGATGCTGTCCTGGTGGAGGATGGCGAGCTTCTGCAATTCTATTTCGATGGATCATTCGGGAATAATTATTCCTGGGAATCCACGTCAGGAAAGTCAAGGTCTTACTATTATGATCAGAGGCAGGTAAAAGAAAATGCTTTCCTTAATGTACTTGAAGGACATGTTCCCCTGGGCATAAACTACAATTCACCTCAGTATTCTGTCCCTCCGATAGAATAATTTATCCTGAACCTATTGACACAGCCGACCCTTCTGTGTTACCATGATAGCCGGGCCGATATCGGCCCGGCTATCATTTTTCGGAGGGTACATGATTATATGCATTACATCCACTGGTAAAGTACAGAAGCAGTTGATATACGATCTGATAGAAGATGCTTTCATGCCTTATGCAGGCAAGGAGCTGACATTGGATGATGAAGAAAGAGATCTGGTCTGCCAGATTCAGGCAGCGGAGGTTCCCGTCTATGACCTGGCCCGCGCCTTGTCTCCTGTGATGCCTCTAGAACGCGCTGAGAGCCACGCAGAGGCACTCCCGGACCCTTCCGAGGGTGATCCTGTGCTTGAGGAGTCCGAAGCCGTAGAATTGATCTCAGAGTGTCTGCTCGGGGAGGACTTCATCAGGGCCGAGTGGATAAGATATTTTGATAAGCTTTCGCTGGCAGAACTTAAAGGAATAGAGGAAGAGTTGCATAACGCCATAAAAGTAAGAGAAACATTCACTGAATACAGGAATGGCACCAGGTTCGCAGAAAAAGGTCCAGACTATACGGATAAGGGAAGTGTCCCTGAGGGAATAGACAGGACGATAAAATATTACAAGTCTCCTGCGGGCAAGATGAGAAAAGCCGGTCCCAGATCTAAGCCGAGGCCGAAAGAAGAAGTTGTTTACCTGACTCCTGAAGAAGAATCAGCACTGGAATAATGGATACTTATATTCATCCTGAGAAATGCAGGTGCAGATGCGATCCCTGTAGGGCTAGAATTCATTGCAGCAACAGGAAAAACGGATGCCTGGTTCCCGGCTGCTGATCACGGCAAAAATCGTATGCTACAGGGATCATTGTCATTGCAATTGCGGTGCATGCTCACCTAAGACGGCATACCAGAACAGGGTACACTGCTGGAATCATAATTCTGATTGTCATAAAGGATGCTACTGAAAAATAAGAAGCACTGTAGCAGGATCAAGTCAACTGGACTACAGTGCTCCAAGAGGCAGGAGGGGGACCTCTTAACACAATGATATCACAAGGAGAATATAGTGAGCTGCATAGAGAACGAGATGGGTACGTGCATAAGATCTATCTTTCACCTGGGTAAATGCGAAGGGCAGGAATGCGTTCTGGAAGACTCATCGAATAGGGAGGAACTAGATGAAGTACGGAGACTTGTCAAATAAGACTGCTCCGAGGGTTTACGTGGTATTCGAAGGACTGGTAGCTTCAGTACCGGACGATAATCTTCAGGAGTATTCTGACATGATCACGGCCAGGAAAGTTGACTGGTTCAAGGCTATCAAATGCTACCAGTTGAATGACATGGTTTGCGCTAAGTTAATCTGGCTTAGCTTTCATAGAGATGTTAATTTCACTGTGGTATCGTGGCTCCCTAAGGAAGCATCTTACGGTATCGATGTCTTCTTGCAGAAGAACGGCATACCTGCGGGGCTTATCATGTCAACACCCTATGAGATATCAATGGAACTTGTGAGAAGACCTGATGTAGTGGCGATATTAGATCCTGATCCATGGCATGTCCTTACTTTCGGGTCGAAGGCTAAGACTGCTTTTAACGCTGAAGACATAGGAGGAATATTTTGATCTACCTGAAGCCCTCATATTCCATATTGCAAATAGACATGTATCCAGGATGCTGTGATGAAGATTGCGATGAACAGCATGATCAGGAGGATGATGTCGCCAGCGGTTTCTGGTTAACGTGTTATCTGCACGGAGAGATTGAATGGTTCGATGTTGAATCAGATATTCCGTGGGAAGAACTAGAAGAATCTGCTGACGAGCACATGCTATCGTTTCTTTATTCTTAGGAGGAACTATGAACTGGCTAGCTATCAATGACATAAATCATTTCGAGTTGACTACTGATGAACTAGGAGCTTTATATACTCATTGCCCAGATCACGGTGTATTCCGTGTAATAACAGGAGGAAGACCTATTAAGCTGAGAGAAATATTCAAGGCTATTGCTGAGCATACTGATGAAAGGCATAAGGATGGGCAGGGAATCTAAGCTTCGTAATCCAAGGCCGGAATCAAGAACTGAGTATTCTAACGGGGACAGGAAACTGTATGACAGGGACAAGATGCCAGATGGGTTAGATTCTGACATCTGGTCCCTTACCCTGCTGTTCGAGCAGCTAGCGGAGAAAGATGGCTATTCGGTTCCTGCCAGGCCGATTGTCTACACTGAGCTTTACAACCGCGTCTCAAAGGACCCTGATCTATCCCAGTTACTACGCTCTGATGACGCTCAATATACGCGCACGCGCGTTACCACCGTATATGATGGTACGCCGTATCTCCTGGTGGAGAAGATGATACATCTGTACTGGGATATGAGTAATGGTTTTGATTACTACCATAGTATAAATAACTTCTGTAGTATAGAAGTTTTCAACTACCTTAAAGACTATGTAACAGAGACTATGAAAAGAGAGAAACTTCATAACACAGGCAGGAGGGAGGAAATAAGGCTGGGCAGTATCAAACCATCTCACAGGACTGAAGAGGAAAGAATCCTGTACCATCTCATGAACGACCCCAGGACAGAAGAAGAGTCGAGGAAGAAAATTGAATACTGGCAGAGAGATCATACATAGCATACTCAGCGGTGGTGACATCAGGGTAGTATTAGACGCGGGACTTAACAGATCCTGGCTGGAGGGAGAGAATACTGGTTCCAGCGTAATATTCTCAGGGATAGATAAGCAGGCTTACAAATGGCTGCTGAATCATTATGCAAGACATAGGAACATACCAGCTCTGGGAACATTCAGGCAGCATTTCCCTGAGGAATCTTATAAATTCTCTGGTACTGTGATACCTGTAGGGGAACTTACAGAGCTGGCAGAGGAAAAGGTAGCATCTTTCCTTGTAGCGGATGTGATCGGCAGGGCAATAGATCTTCATGATAAAGGAAACATGAGAGAAGCTGCTTCCCTGCTGGGAATAGAAAGAAACATAAAGTACAGGAAGACAAGAGCTGACGACCTCGGCTCAGCTTCTTTTGACATAGAGGCTTTTCTCAGTAAAGAACTTGAGATGGGAATACCTCTGGGCATACCTGACATAGATGAGGAGTTCTATGGTTTCCAGCCTGGGATGCTGATAACTTTACTGGGAAGGCAGAAATCAGGAAAATCCTGGACTACTATCAACTCAGCCTTGCATGCCTGGGCTCAGGGGTATACGGTACTTGTATTCTCGGTTGAGATGGATACTACTATGTTTCACCAGAGAGTGATGTGCCTGGGGGCTAAGGTTTCTCCTTCCCGGATGAGAAGAGGAAGACTATCCGCAGAGGAGAAGGAAAGAGTCAGGATATTTCATTCAGATCTTGTTCAGGAAGAGGGAACTTTCCTTATCTCTAAAAGAAAAACTGGTATCACTGTCGATGAGATAAAAGAGGAGGTTGCTCTTTATAATCCTAACATCGTGTATATTGACGGGTTTTCTTTCATGAGGGACACTGTGTCGGGAAGGACTACTTCTGACTGGCAGGCTAATGAGAACGTTGCTTATGCCCTGAAGGAATTCGCCATGGAAGAAGAGATAGTAGTATTCGTTAATACCCAGGTCCAGGAAAAGCAGTACAGTTCCAAGCACGGCATCGAGGCTAAGACTATTGCTTCCGGCACTGGTCTTCTCAAGGCTTCTGATCTTGTCCTGGGCCAGGATAAAGACGGAAACGACATGACTATAAGCACGGTGTATTCTAGATATGAATGGCCGGAGACTGTTGTCGTTGATGTTGACTGGGACACCATGAATATGGTAACTGTCAAAGCTAAACTAGAAGAGGAAGGTATATGATGTTCAGGTTCGTGAAGAAGATAATAGCAATGGAGATAGCTGAGTTAATCTGCATGACCCAGCAGTATACTCAGGCGATGAGCGAAGAGGATAAGAAAGATGTCAAGTTCGGGTTCGCGCTACCAGACAGGAGCATCATCGATTGAGTCACTGCTCGGAGAACTGGGAATAAAATATGACATCTCAGGTGACGAAGCTTATTCCAGTTGCCCTTTTCATTATCCTGACAGGCATGCTAGCTGGTATGTTAACATCAGATCCGGTTTGCATCATTGTTTCAGTTGTGGCGCTAAGGGTAATCTCGCTCATCTTGTTTCCTTCGTCAAGAATATCTCGTATCCTGAAGCGGTAATATACGTTAACGAGATAATAGGATGGGCAAGGGCAGATAGGTGGAGGGAGGATTATGAGAGCAGTAGTTATGCACCGCCTGCATACAGGATATCTGAGACGGATCTGGCAATGTTTGACTCCCCGCCTGTGGATTACATGGAACAAAGAGATCTCAGAGAAGAATACGTAAAGCTGTTTGGCGTTAAATGGAACACGGAAAATAAATCGTGGATACTTCCTATAAGAGACCCGTATACTTTCGATCTATGGGGATGGCAGGAGAAATTGGCTGATGGACGAGGATTCAGTAATAATCCAAGAGGTATTAAAAAATCCAAGACGTTGTTTGGCATTGACGTTGCTACAGATGGCGGCACCATTATCCTGGTCGAGTCGCCACTTGACGCAGTGCGTGTGTCTTCTTTCGGAAGAGGAACTGGATTGGCTTGCTCGGGCCTACAGGTCAGCGATATCCAGCTCTCCTTTGTATTCGAACGCTCAGAACGAGTTGTACTGGCGCTTGATAACGATACTCCAGGAATACGAGATACAGCTAGAATATGCTCAGAGTATAAAGGACGCCCTCTGTGGATATACGACTATGGAATGAGCAAAGCTAAAGATCCTGGAGAGCAGACAGATGAGGAAATAATATGGAGCTTGGATAATATGAGATCAGGATTGAGATGTCTAGCAGAACATGAAAAGAAACTTAAAAATCTACAGAGATAACAATGACTGGTGGGTAGGATGGTACAGAGGGCCGAATCATCACTATGTTATATTGATACCCACGATAGTAATAAGATGGGAGAAGACCTTATCTAATGATAAGGTCTTGGCTCAAAGAAATGCGTTGGTGAAAAAATGAGGAATAATTAATTGCGCTACGTGGGAGGAAAGAGCAAGTTAGCTAAGAGAATTGCATCAGATATCCTAGCTCGCACTGACAAAAGAGATGTACTGATAGAGCCTTTCGTCGGCGGCGGGGCTGTCCTGGCAGAACTAGCACCAGCTTTCGATTGCGTATATGCTTCTGATATTCATGAGGATCTTATGCTCATGTGGAATAAGTTCTGGCACTATAACTGGGAACCTGATAACTACTGCTCAGAACAGGAGTACCAGAGACTGAGATATGAGAAGCCGTCAGCCTTGAGAAGGCTGGTAGGATTCGGGCAGTCTTTCGGAGGTAAATGGTGGGGAGGTTATGCCAGGGGAAAGAAACCCAACGGTGAAGAAAGAAATTACCTTGACGAAACCATAAGAAATATAAAGAATATAATCAGCAAGCTCCCTGAGAATTCTCACTTTACTATCTCCTCATACAAAGACTGGAACCCGGTAGCAGGAGACGTTATCTACTGTGATCCTCCTTACGCCAGTACTCAAGGATATGGAGGCACTGATAGTTTCGATTCTCAAGAGTTCTGGAAAGTCATGGACGAGTGGAAGCAATTAGGTGCTGATGTATTCGTATCAGAATATAATGCTCCTGACAGCTGGAAAGAGATAGCATCTTATCCTCATAGGATGGAACTGTCTCTGATACAGGATAGGAGACAGACAACAGAAAGATTGTGGCATTAGTGTTTAACGGTAAGCTGCATCCATATCAGGAGGAAGTAGTAAAGAGATTCCTGGAACGCAAGAGCTTATTACTAGCCTATGGTTGCGGGACAGGAAAGGCCCAGAGTATCAGTGAGCCTGTCCTAACTCCGAATGGATGGAAAGAAATAGGAAAACTTCAAGTTGGAGACTATGTAATAGGGAAGGGCGGTAAACCGACTGAGGTAACGGGGGTCTTCCCGCAGACGGATAGATCAATCTATAAAATAACTATGAATGACGGGTCATATACTTTTGCTACGAAAGATCACCTGTGGTCCGTACGGCGTAGAGCTAAAGACAACTGGCATGTGAAGACCACCCAGGAATTGCTAGACTCAGGTTTGAGCATTCAAAGAAAAAGTCATGATGTCAGGACTAACGGACGAGCTTCTGACGCTCCGGGTTGTAAATATCAGATACCAGTGGTAGATGCTGTAGCATTCGGGTATAGCAAGCTTCCAGTTGACCCGTATTTGCTGGGAGCTATTTTGGGAGACGGGTGCGTCACAGCATCTAATCCTACTATTACTTTTTCTACGGCTGACTCTGAAATGATAAGTAATATGGAAGTTCTGCTTCCTGATGGAGTTTCTATCAAGAAAGGTGACGGATACAATTACAGGTTAGTCTCTACAAGAGGAAAGCCTAATCTACTGCTTGATGCTGTAAGAAGTTTAGGAATTTACGGTACAGATTCAAGCACAAAGTTCATTCCAGAAAACTACTTAATGGCTTGCACACCTGACAGGATTGCTCTGTTGCAAGGTTTAATGGATACTGACGGTACTGTAGACAAAAGACAACCTTCATCAATATCTTTTTGTACGGTAAGTGAGGCTCTTAAAGACGGGGTAGTCGAGTTAGTTCAGTCTTTGGGTGGTACAGCCAGGGTTACTTCTAAAATTCCTGTCCTTAAATATAAAGGCGAGTATAAAAAAGGAAAGCTGGCATATATGGTGAGCATACGACTTCCTAGCGCAGTTCAGCCGTTTAGGTTAACTAGGAAAGAAGCTCCGTATACGCCAGTAAATAACCTAACTCGTTACATAAAAACCATAGAATATAGCCACGAAGAAGATTCTGTTTGCATATCAGTAGCAGCAGAAGACAACCTATACGTAACCAGGAACTATATTGTCACGCACAACACAGTAATGTCTATTGCCATTGCAGAGGAACTTCTAGCATCTGGTGAAGTAGATCAGGTGCTAGTTCTCTGTCCTGCTTCACTCAAATATCAGTGGCGCGATAAGATAAAACAGTTCACGGACAGTTCAGTTATGGTAGTAGACGGTCCTAAGCGCATAAGGACAGGACAGTACGCATCTCAACGGGGAGAAATACCAGCTTGTGAGTATCTGATAGGCTCATACGACGGTGTTATCTATGATCACGAGGACATGTCAGCAGTGAATCCAGGCATGGTCATAGCTGATGAAGTGTCAGCTATCAAGTCTTTCAAGGCTCAGGGATCCAAGAGAGTAAAGAAACTGTTCGGTAAGACACCTTACCGTCTTGGCCTTACAGCTACTCCTATAGAGAACAAGCCAGAAGAATTATATTCCATCATGCAATGGATAGACCCCACAGTATTAGGAAGGTACGATTTATTTGAGCGAGCATACATCACGAGAAATTCAAAAGGATGGGTCGTGGAGTATAAAAACCTTGACGTTCTACGGGAGCGGATGGGAGATGCACTTAGCAGGAAAACAAGACATGATCCTGAGGTACGACCATACCTTCCAGACGTTGATGAAGCTACCTGGGAAGTTCACATTGATTCTATTCCGTTGGGGAAAGCGTATGAGAAGATATGCCAGGATATGCTGTCACATATTGAAGAGAATGCATATAAATATGACAGTGACATAAACCTGATGAACATGGTTCCTGGTTTCGATGATTCAACACCAGATGGTGAGCTTATGTCCATGCACATGTGCGCTGAGATGCTGCTTAATCATCCTGAACTTGTCATATGGTCAGCTAATATGTACGAGGGCGATTCTCCTGAAGGCTCTGCCTATGCTAAGCACCTGAAAGATTCAGGTCTCCTGTACAGCATTCATAACAGTCCTAAGATGGATCTGCTACTGGAAGAGCTGGATCTGCTACTGGCCGATCCTGATAGTAAGGTGATAATAGTCTCCAGGTATAAGTACATGCTTGACATTATCAGCATGCATCTCAAGGGAGAGTATAAGCACGTGAAATTCACGGGAGACATGACAGCGACACAGAAGAACATAGCAGTTGGCTTGTTCAGCCAGCCTGAGTACAGGATTTTCCTGACATCACATGCAGGCGGCTACGGTCTTGACTTGTACATGGCTGACTACCTGATTAACTATGACATTCCATGGTCGGCGGGAACTAAAGACCAGATTAACTCAAGACATGTAAGAGCATCGTCAGGCTTCGATAAGGTGTATGTACGTAATCTGGTAACTAAAGATACTGTGGAGGAGAGGAAGTACAGGGTGCTGGAAAGAAAAGGACAGATAATATCATCTGTGATGGATGGTGCTGATATAACGACAGTCGATGTCGGATCGGATTATCTCAGGACGCACCTGGAGAAAGTTCTAGGAAAACCCTTGACAGACCGGGCCGCCCGTGCTAAACTGGGTAGCAGTCAATTTACTGAGGAGGCGTCATGAAAACCACGGTCCCGGCGAAGTGCCCCAAGTGCAAGAGCACTCACATTTATGAGGTAGCAAAAGATGAAAATACCTATACTGTAGTGTGGGCTTGCTATGACTGCGGTCATATATGGAGGATAAGCACATGATGCCGGTAATGAGATGTCCTAGGTGCAACGAGTGGTGCAGTACAGCCAATCAGTTCCTTTTCAGGACAAGAGAAGACGAGAAGAATGACAGGCCGGGCGTCATGTACAATGACTGCAAGTATTGCGGGCATCAATGGCCAGCATAGAAGAACATGAGAGATGGGCTTTATCCTATCTTCTCGTGACTCATGACGAGAATCATATCAAGGAGAAGAGATCTGAGCTTAGGAGTAATCTTCATGACCACATCCTGGAGCACGGAGAAGAAGACGAAGACGGCAATCTTATAGTCTATTTCGATGAGCCTAAGACTGTGGATGGGGAGACCTGGTTCAAGGGCCTGATGCTCCAGCGCAGGGTTTCAGAGTATGTGGATGAGGATAAGGTCTGGGAGCTGGTGAGGAAACACGATCTCGGGGATATGTGCCTGAAAACTGTTGAGGTTCTGGACCTGGACATGTTCTATGCTGCCAACCAGCAAGGCTTGATCTCAGATGAAGAACTGGATTCTGTATTGACACAGGAGAAATCGTGGGCGCTCGTGAAGATAAAGGCTCTGTAGCGCATGAGCTGAAGATGTGCTCCTGTGATTGCAAGGAATGTGACGCAGGCAAGGCGATAAATAACAAGTGGTATCACTGCCTTAAGCATGAGAACGGATGTCATCGGATATGCTAGGGTGGGGAAGCAAGAAGCCTGAGCACGAAAATTATGACATAAGCCTTTGCCGGTGCTTGTGCAGGAGGTGCGATTCAGTAGTGGCTTTTGATCATTGCCAGAACACGCGAAAAGGATGTCATATGGGATGAATTTCCTGAAGAATAAGAAATGTGATTGCCTTTGCTTTGAGTGCTGTAGTTTCATTCATTGCGGAAGACATAAGAAAGGTTGTCATAAGGATTGCGACCATGACTGAGTTCTATCCAGGCAGCAGTAAGAGAAGAAGGAACTATGAAGACCAGGCTGGGAAAGCTGAAGACGAGAATTCTCTTGAGGATTTTGATCTGGGCAAATCAAAGACGTATCTCCTGAACAACCAAAGAGTAGAGTTGTATCCTTTAGGTTCCCTGGCTGCCGCTCTTAACAGGGCTCCGGTTACTATAAGGAAACTGGAGAAAGAAGGAATAATCCCTAAGGCCACGATGATACTTCCCTCTCATGACGAAAGAGGAACCAGAAGGCTTTACACCAGGGAGCAGATTGCGGGACTCAGGAAGGCTGCCGAGGAAGAGGGAGTGTTGTGTCCTAGTCCTAATGGTAAATGGAGAGCTATTGAAGAAACTAATTTCAGGGAGAAAGCTCTCTCAGTATTCAAGGAGAACAAGTGACAGATTGCAGCAAAGACGGTCATGTTTTTCCTGGTTACCCTGACCGGGTAACCATGTCAGAAGAGTATTACGATTGCATGAGAGATGATTGTGATTACGTGGACAGAAGAATAAAGTGATCATAAAAAGAACAAGAGCTTATACTGTGAACATGGGTAACTATGAGTCCTTCAGGACTGAGGCTACCGTTGAAGTTGACACAGACCAGTTAGCGATAGAAGAAGGAACATCTCCTGCTGACGCAGGATTCGAATACGCAGATGAGCTGCTGACGAAAGCACTAGCTAAAGATCTTAAAGAAGCCGCAGAAGTTACGAATATCAAAGACTCATTCGTATTAACTATGGAGTTGTAACATGGCGATAGAGAGAAAAAGAGCGCAGACACCAGATACGTCAGGATTAAGCGAGTTCGCACCTAGAGAAAGAGTAACTAAAGAAGTGCAAGAATCACATGATTTCATCAAGCCTGGATGGGCAGTGGGCAAGAATCGCTATTCTAATTCAGGCGAGAAAGCAGACTATTTCAGCATCAAGAAGTTCGAGGAAGAGATAATCATCAAGTTCTTGGATGATGTGTCCTTCGCTCCGGTTTTCCAGCATTGGGTATTGATGGAGGGAGGGAAGAGAAGACCTTTCACTTGCATAGTAAAGGAATGTCCTCTTTGCGAGAGAGGAGACACGCCTAAGAGCTGTGACTATATCAATCTCGTAGAGCTGTCAGCTAAGTCACCGGATGACGAGAAGTATCCAGAGCCTGTTCTCAAGCTGTGGTCTGCCTCACCTTCACCTGCTGCCGCTATCAAGCAGAGGGCAGAAAACAAGAGAAGCTCCCCTATCAACAGGAAGGGATTGTACTTTGCGGCATTCAAGGTTAACGGCAAGAATGACATCCCGGAGTATCATCTTGATCCTGTGAGGGAAGACGAGCTTGATGACTATGCCGTGCAGCCTCTGACCGATGAGCAACTAGCCAAGTTCAACTCTGAGAAGTATGATAAATCCGTAGTTAAGGTGCACACTAAGTCAGAGCTGGAAGAGATTGCAGAAAAGTATCTAGAGGATTAAATGGAGGATTTGAATGCGCAAGTCTAAGATTGAAACGCACCAGTATGACCTGAATTACGCAGATCTTGTTAAGCTGCTGGACCTAAAGCAGAATCAGACTGTGGTTGACATAACAGTGTCAGGAGGACTGAGCAAGACATCGGGACCCTGGGCAGTAAAGTTCAGGGTGCAGACTACTGAGTCTGAGACGCTGGAAATTCCGTCGTATACTGAAAAGTAATGGCTAGTGACTACCATAGCAGGTTAAGAGCAGAAGTTCTGGATCATTACGGCAGGTCGTGTGCTTGCTGTGGCGAGACAGAACTTCTGTTTCTCTGCATCGATCATAAGAATAATAACGGATATGCTCATAGGAAAGAGCTGAAAAGCAGGTCATCTGCTACTTTATACAGATGGCTGATAAAAGAGGGATTCCCTGAGGATTTCCAGACCTTATGCTATAACTGCAATCACGGCAAGAAACTGAACGGAGGTGGGTGTCCTCATGTTACCTCAAGGAATAGTAACCTCAGAGTCGCAGCTTAGGAAAGTAGCTGACCATTTCCTGACCAGGCCAGAGTTCTACTTTGACATCGAGACTACTACAGAGTACAGATTGCAGCCTCAGGTCGCTCCTGTGACATGGATTTCCATCGCTACTGAGGGTTGCGCTGTCTCTATCCCGATGGGACATGAGAGAGGGGAGTTCTCTCATGAAGAGAAAATTCTCGCACAGTATAAGACAGGTAAGAATGCAGGAAAAACATATAATAAGACCGTCAAGAGATATCTGGAAGCCCCGCCGCAATTGGATGCGGGAACTGTATTTCAGATCCTTAAGCCCCTGTTTGCATCAGAAACCATAAGAAAAGGCGCTCACGATGCAGTATTTGATATCGTGGGCGTTTCTAAGTTTCTGGGGTTTGTTCCTCCTCCTCCTTATGATGACTCTAAGATAGGCTACTGGCTGCTGGATGAGAATGACATATATGGTGCTCATCTTAAGCAGATGATTGAGAACCGTTACAGTTTTGTCTACGATACAGAGAATATAGGTAAATGCGTAGAGTCTCATCCATTCAGTCTCGTGGGATATTATTCCTACTGTGACTCCAAAATGGGCCGTCTTTGCCTTAAAGATATTGTCAGGAGAATAGATGAGCAGGGTTTGCGTCCTATCTATGATCTGGAGATGCAAGTTCTCAATGTAGTGATAGGCATGAGACTATCAGGAGTAAGGATAGATGAAGAAAGACTTCACGAGTTCAGGAAAGAGCTTATAAATGAACTGACTAAATCTGAAGCTGAAGTATATGTATCAGCGGGTCATAAATTCAACATAAATTCTAACAAGGACAAGCAGCAAGTTCTTTACGTAGAGCAGAAACTGAAGCCATGGAAACTGACTAGAGGCGGGCTTGAGAAGGAAAGACAAGGCTTGCCTCTTGCTATTGCTGACTACTCAGTGGATGCTGACGTACTGGACTCTTATCCAGACAATCCAGTGGCAGTAGCACTCAAGGGTTACTCTAAGATAAGCAAGATCCTGTCAACGTACGTGGATGCCTGGATCGGTGATGATGAGAATCCTTCTCTTATTATCGACGGGCATATCCATGCTGGTTTCCAGCAGTACGGAACAGTAACGGGAAGGTTCTCGTGTCGTGCTCCTAATCTCCAGAATCCTCCTAGACCGCATACCTGGCTGGGCAAGGGCATAAGATCCTGTATCGTGCCAGAACCAGGAGGGAAGCAAGTAGTAGCTGACTATTCTCAGATTGAGCTTGTGATACTTGCTCACTATATCGGTGAGGGAGCACTGTACGAGGGATTTCTTGAGGGAATTGACCCGCATACCTTGACAGCAGCTATGGTGCTTGATAAACTTGTAGAAGAAGTTACAAAGGTGGAGCGTCAGGATCTAGGCAAGACTCTTGGATTCGCTGTAGTTTACGGTGCTGGCCTTAAGAAGGTCGGCGCGATGAGCAAGCTGGGATATGACGGAGCTAAGAGAATCCTGCGTAAGCATGAGAGAATGTTCCCTGAGATCCATTCTTTCAAGCAGTATGTCATAGACCTGGCGAGGTCACGCAAACCCGTTCCTTACATTACTACCTTGCTAGGGAGGAAGAGGAGAATTCCTGAGCTGAATTCTCGTAATGAGAAAATCAGGATGGGAGCAGAGAGACAGTGTTTTAATTCCCTTATCCAGGGCGGTGCAGGAGATCTCCTTAAGCTGGCGATGGTAAGACTTGACGGACTACTGCCGTCTGGGGCTTCCATCGTAATGACAGTACACGATGAGCTTGTGGTTTCATGCTCAGAAGATCTTGCCGAGGAGGTTGCAGCTTGCATGATAGAGGCGATGACAGGACCAGATATACAGAGGCTGGTGAAAGTCCCGTTGAAGGTTGACCTTCATATAGTAGACAGATGGGATGAGGCAAAATGAGATCATGGAAAACAGAAGTGTGGATCAGTACTTAAGTGGGTAAAGAGGATAATAAAGACAAAAAGGATCTATGCGAAGAGTGCGGTATTAACCCTGTAGAAGAAGAATCTAACTTCTGTACAGCGTGTCTTGCTGCGAAGATAATAAATAAAAGAAGGAACGGGCACAAGAAGTAATGAGCACGAATCCGTATGAGTGCCCAGAATGCGGTTCTAATGAAACGTATAAAAAAGAAAGAGATAAGCGTGTCTGTACTAAGTGCGGTACTGTGTTTACCTTCACAGGCAGCCCGGACAGGAATTACTGATGATCATGACAGATAAGATAAATGAGGTTTACTGGGAAAGAAATCAGCTAGTAGCAGTATTGTCCAAATTATTTCCTTCTCATTTATCACGTCATCCTGACGACGACAAGGACTGGGAAGATGATTGGAGAACTATAGTATGTATCCATACCCCAGTTGGCCAGGCTACGTGGCATGTTCACGATGATGAGAAGAATGATTTCTCTCATCTAGAGGAAAAATCAAACGACTGGGATGGTCATTCTACAGAGGAAAAATACAAGAGACTGAGTATGCTTCCTTATAATAGCGTCAGAAAGGGATTTCATGCCGGACTTCTGGGCACGTAAGAAACAGGAGTTACAAAAAGAGGGAAAACTTCCTGTCCCCAGGCCGTCTGTAATGGCTTCTGACGGTCCCTGGTGGCAAGACCCTAGGGAGACTACCAGACAGGCCCCGAAAGAGCCTCAGGGACCGTCTCAGGGCCGTGCGCAGGCACCTAGGCCGGGAGAGTACGGTCAGGTTTCATGTCCTCACTGCCGCTCTGGGAATTACAGTAAGCCTAGTCCGTCAACAGCATCTAGATGTTTTGAGTGCGGTTATGTTGACGGAAGGCAGCTTAATGAGCCTAATCTTCCTGGTATAGCTGTGACAGATGCTCCTTCGGTGAAGACAAGGCAGCTATCGTCACAAGGTCATTTCGGGAGATCAGCAGCGGAGATCGCAGAAAATAACGCTGTGCTGGAACAGTCAGCACAGGGAAGGGCTAAACTTGGCTAGTAATCCTGCGGTATGGGCTATTGCAGAAGTATTAAAAGAAATAAGAGACGAACTAAAGAAGATCAATGAATCAGTTCATAAACAAGACAAATAGGCAATTCGGCGTAGGGACTGCTATTAAAGCAGCGGAAATAAAACCGCCTCCTAGACTTACATCAGGATCGCTGTCTTTAGATGTCATCTTAGGAGGCGGCTGGCCAGCGAACGGGCAGTGGGTGGAAGTGAGAGGCAAGGAATCTGCCGGTAAGACTGCCATCGCATACAAGACTATAGCAGCGAACCAGAAAAATCCTGATTTCAATGCTTTGTGGATAGCGGCAGAGCCTTATGATGTGGACCAGGCACATGCTCTAGGTGTTGATAATTCAAGAGTGACGGTCATAGCGACTCAGAAGATGGAGTTCGCTTTCGAGATGGCCGTAGATGCTGCATCGTCTCAGGAGTTCGATGTGATAGTAATCGATTCTTATCCTGCTCTCGTACCAGATGAGGAAGCTGATAAGGCCATGGATGAGTTCACTACAGCTACTGGCGCTCGTAATTTCAATAAGTTCATACGTAAGGCTGGACTCGCGTCCAGGAGAGCTGCTGACGGAACTGACAGGCCATTGACAGGAATAATAATCAACCAGTACAGGGATAAGATAGGAGGATTCGCCAGGTATGGTGTTCCTCAGACTACTCCTGGAGGGCACGGCAAGGATTATTTCTACTATACGATTGTAAAGGTAGCAAGAGATGACTGGATCATGGAGAAAAGATCTGGTAATCCAGATCCCGTTGCCGTGGGCCAGACGATTAAGCTTACTACTGAGAAGAACAAGGCAAATGCGCCCAGGCAGACCATTTCTCTTGATTTCTATTTCAGGGAAGCACCTGTCCTCGGTTTTCACAGGGGAGATTATGACACAGCGAAAGACTTCTTCACTATGGGAGTTCTATTTGGTGTCATCAGGAAATCAGGAGTATGGTACTACTATCAGGAAGAGAAGTGGCAGGGCAAGGAAAAGGCCCTCGAAGCTTTAAGACAAGACAAGACATTACAAGAAGACATGGCGGCTGATGTTCTTAGCGCAGCCACCAGACCAGAATTGGCTGATCAGCTAATAGTGACAACTGAAGAGGATTAATGGAATCAACAGCTTTAGGTCTGCCCTTATTGATAGATTCGGGTACGGGTACGGAATTTTCTCCCATATCTACCTTTGTAGTATCTAAGGGAATGGACACTGAGGGAAATATAGTTTACGCTTTGGCGTTTAGTGAGGGAATGGATATAATAGATGCCCTGGCTCTGGTGCAGTATGCATTGCTCGATGTAAATGAGAGAGTGAAGAGACTTGTTACGTCAGGATCACAAGAGACGGAGTAAACTCCAGGAGGCAAGAACAGCAAAGGATTTCAGAGGCAGGGTAACTCCTGCCTCTGGCTCCCAGTGGCATAGCAAGGGTGACGTGAAAACAAAAAACTGGCTTATAGAATGCAAGACGACCACTAAGCAATCTTATTCATTGAAGGTCCAGACTTGGCATAAGATATGGAAAGAGGCAATGTCAGAGGGTAGAGATCCTCTTATGGTTATAGACTTTGCTGAGGATGATACATCTTTAGTGGTAATCGATAAAGAAGATTTTCTTGCAATTCTCTCTCAGCCTATATACAGAGAGCTGAACAAGGAAATTGGTACTTAGACTGAGGAAAGCTGCCCCAGGCCAGTGGGATGATGCCAAGTGCAGGATCATAAGGGTAACTGAGGATTATGATCCTTTCTTCGAGGATGAGCACATGGATGATGCCCTGGATTTCTGTAACGGCCTTCATGATGATACGGTATGCCCGATAAGGCACAAATGCCTTCTGTTCGCCCTCTCTAATAATGAGAAGTTCGGTGTGTGGGGAGGCATGAGTGAGCTTGGAAGGAAAGCTATCAGGAAGAAAATGCCTGCTAGGGGAGGAAAACCTAATTATGACTGGCAGTGGATGAATGAGGAAACTGCGTTGTCAGGTCTTGATGCTGACAGATTGAGAAGAGAGCTAGATGAGGAAAAGAACTACCAAGACTGACGGTAGGAGAAGAGTTACAAAGACTGATGGCCGGTTAGCTGATTATTCGTCTCTGAGAACTGCTACGGGGATAGTAATCCCTGAAGTGCGGAGAGTACTACTGGACAGGGCAAGAAGAGACGATGAGATAACCAGGCACAGGAACAACATCATATATCCTTCTGAGATGGCTAAGAATGACTGGTGCCCGAGAGCTACATATCACAGGATGACATCTGGTCACATGCCAGCTTCTAAATCATCGTTCACTTTAGAGAACGTGTTCAGTGAAGGTAACAGGATTCACGATAAATGGCAGTCGTGGATGGCTGAGACTGGAAAGCTCTGGGGCGACTGGAGATGCTCCAGATGCTCTGAGTATGTATCGAATAGCGTTAAGCCTGGATCGTACTTCTCTGGTTCCTGCGTAGGAACAGGATGGGTGAAACTAGAAACTATAGGTGGCACTTCATACGGGGTTTCTAAAGATCTGACTACTGATTTTTCTCATGACTGGAGATACAGGGAAGTTACGCTGAAGTCAGCATCTCTTCCGGTATCAGGCCACGCTGATGGTGCTCTCACGGAATATAATATTCTGGTTGAGCTTAAATCTCTCGGCGCTGGAGGTTTGAGGTTTGAAGCTCCTAATATGATAAAGCAGCACACCCATGAGTCAAAGACCACATCTAAAAGCATACTCGACATTGACGGGCTCTGGAAAGATTTCCATCGTCCGCTGTCCGGCCATATCCGCCAGGGAAATATTTACTTGTGGATGTGCCAGGAGAACAGACTGCCCTTTGACAGGATCTCATTCGTGTACGAATTCAAGGCTAACCAGCAGGCGAAAGAGTTTGTGGTTCCGTACTCATATAGCATTGTCGAGCCTTTACTGGAAACTGCTGAGAATATCGTAGACTGCATAGCTAAGGGAACACCGCCTGACTGCTATTCGGGTAAGGGTGGCTGCTCTCAGTGCAGAGCATTCGAGAAAAAGGAGGAATGATGCCTTGCATCAGATGCGACGGGCTTGAAAAAGAAGTAGAGACCGGGTTCTTTGATGAAGTTCTCTGTACTTTCTGTGGTCAGCATCATCTGAAGTCCACGAATCATTCTGGTCCTTGGAAAGTCTACGTTGTAACAGATTGTGATTGCAGGAATGCTCTTGCTGACGTAAAAACTGATAAATACAGAAGCAACATAGCAGGTATCACTCATGAATACAGATGCATGAAATGCATGACAAGATATGTATGGTCAGGTTTCACAGGCTGGGAACTTTCTCTTGAGCACATCATGGAAATGCTATGAGTAAATCAAAAGCTAAGGGAACTGCTGCTGAGACTGCTATTGTCAATTACCTGAACGAGAGAAAATGGGAAGTAAAACGCAGACCACCTCAGGGAGCTAATGATAAAGGTGACATAGACTGCGGAAACTATCCTTTCATCTTGGAAGTCAAGAACTGCAAGCAGATGAAGCTGAGTGAATGGGTAGATGAAGCTGAGGTAGAAGCTGGCAGGGCAGCAGTTGACTATCCATGGCTAGACAACCCTCCAGCGGGCATTGTAGTACATAAAAGAGTCAGGAGAGGCCAGCCTAAAGACTGGTATGTGACCATGAGCGTTGATTCTTTCGTAAGGCTTGTAGAGGCTTGCTGGAAAGAATAATCCGGTATACTGATAAGGTAAATATATCAGTAAACAGGAGTATCAAATGGAAGAAACGCTATTAAAGGTCAAGGGCTCAAGCTCAGCACCTTCTCTAGCCAGCGTAATAGCACACGGAGTATACGAGAACAAGAAGCTGTGTCTTCGTGCCATAGGAGCATCAGCAGTTAATCAGGCAATGAAAGCAGTTGCCATAGCTCAATCATATGTTGGAGCTAAGGGAATGAGATTGCTTGTCATACCTGGTTTCACTGATGTTGAAATGGATGACGCTACTGTCACAGCTCTTGTATTCAGGATAAGAACGGAATAGCATGTCACGTTCAGGAGAATTTGCGGCAGGTGCTAACTCAGGGCCTACAGAGCCTGCATCGTTACAGCAACGGGCGGCAAGGTTCAACGAGCAGATACCTGGGAAGTTCAAGCCTAATGGCATCAATCAGCAGATAATGCCGTCAGCTGACGGCATGTCATCTAAGGATGCGCAGAGACAGACTCCGAGTGGCATGCTTCCCGATTTCCTGAATGGTTCATCTCGGAGTACAGTTAATAAGCTTGTGCCTTCATACGGCATGAACCTGGCAATATAGGAGTAAAAAATGAGTTCGGAATTCCCCGCAGTTGGTGATGCAGTCCTGAAGTATGTAGGCGGCGGCAGGACATCTAAGCCTAGAGGCAAGATGGCAGCTAAGAATACAATGGGCAGAGGATCTTCACCAACGGGAACAACAGGTAAGAGACCTGGATATAAGATTCAGGAAGCAAACGGTCCCAGATGCTATGTGTCGGCTACTCTTTATAGGCCGAATGCAGCAGAAGCATCAGCACAGCAGCGTAATGTGAGAATAGTTCCCTCTGCCACTGGTTATGGTGATTTCTGGAAGAAGCGTCAGTTTGGATCAGTGTATTAAATGAAGCATCAGGAAGATCCAGATTACGATGTACAGTTAGGTCGTTCGGGATCATTTAAAATGTCCGCTGACGCATGGGGTCACTATAGCAGACTTCATTCTGCTATCCGCACTCCAGGTTCTAAGTCTCAAGCATCTAGAGCTATAGTTGGACAGGAAACATCAAGAGGCGGACTATCTATGAGAGGGCATAGTCGCAGAGGGTTAAATTAGTGTCTGCCTCAGTTTTAAGTTCACAGTTCACATCTAAAAAAGCTGTAGGAGCAAAGACTGCAAAAGTCTTCAAGAAGAATCCTCCTAAGACTATAGCTGATGCTGTTTATGACCAGTTGACTGAAGATTATCCTAAAGATGCGCTTAACTGGGTTCATGACATAAAATGGAAAGGCCCAATGGAGGTTCCCTCTACTAAGATTGACATGGCTGACAGGGATAGCTGGAAAGCATCTCATGAGCCAGAAGTAGTTGATCAATGGAAAAAGAGAATATCCTCTGCTGAGAAAAAAGGCGAACACGTAAAGCCAGTGGTTTTGATTCAGCGAAAAGGTAAGAAGATATTTCCTACAGACGGACACCATAGAACTTTAGCCTACTATGAAGAGAACAAGCCAGTGTATGCATGGGTAGGTATGCCAACTAGGACTAAAGGGCCATGGCTGTCACTTCATGACAAGCAATTCAAGAAAGAATCAGGGCCGCGAAAAGGCGGAAATCCAGGACTTTATCATTACGGAAGAGAACCTAGATGAATTCACAATTAGGAAGATTAAGTCATTTTCATGAGGCTGCCACAGCTCATATGTCTAAGCACAGGTCTCAGGGTCCTCCAGGATCTATGGTTTATAATCCTACAAAACCTAAAACTGGTGCTCCTGGGAAGCATGCAAGAAACTATGGTGATGCTCAGGTAAGGACTTATGCTGGCCCTGGAAAGCATTCCGCTGGTTATACGGGTAAGAGAAGAAACCTGAGCTGATGTCTCTTTATGATGTGCTGGCCACTCTTATAATAACTGCGGGAGTGGTATTGTCCGTGGCTATCATAGTGTACGGCTGCGTTTACTACAACCTGAAAGCTAGGGGAAATGGCTAATACTAGCAATTGGTGGGTTCCGTCTCAGCCTTATAATGGTTCTCCAGGCCAGGCTACATATGGTGGCGGTGGCTCATATAAGTCTGACGTAATACAGTACAGGTCTAATCTAGATGCTGCTAGAGCTGGTCACGGTCAGGTTCCTTTTGCTCAGTATCCTGATGGTTATCTCGGTTCGCTGTCTCAGGACAGGCGTCAGGATAAGCTCTTAGATGCTGTTCAGAAACAGCTTAACAAGAAGTCATATCAGCGCGGTGTTCATAAAGGCGAGAAGATTGACAGGTCAGACTATTTCTGGCCAGCAGATTTCAAACCTGACAGGGGGCTTGCCAGGGAAGCCAGGACAGCAGTATTCAACGGGAATACCATATCAGTACAGAGGTTTACTCCAAGGGGAAATCCAGTCGAAAGACTGGCTCATCTAGGAAAAACAGCAGGATTGACGCCTCCAGAACAGGAAAACCTGTATAAGCAGTATGGTGTGAGCATTGCTAAGAATCCTGTGGTTATCTCTGATCCTGACGCTAAAGCCAGGATGCAGAAGATGAGACCGTCATGGGTTTGACGGTAGAATAGAAGAGTAAATATGCTATTCAGAGAGGTTTTAACATGTCAAGATCACAAGAGTTCAATCTTGGGACTTTCAATGCTGGTCATGCTATGCGTGATTATCACTATCAGGCCATGTCTGGAATACATGCTGACATCTCTCAAAGCCACAGAGACAGAGCGAGGCCATACAGATCAGGTAATCCCAAAGGAAATGAACATCTAGCGAAAGCAAAGGCTAGTGAAAAGCAATCTCTAAAATCCGGCAGGAAAAGAGATAAGATAAATGCCAAGTCTCGTAAGATAAAGCCAGCAATAATGGAATCACTTCCAAGACCAACTCATCGTAATCTTGCCAATGAAAGTTAAGGTAACACAATGTCAGCAGCACATAAAAGAGTAGCCAGGGCTCTTAAGAAGGGTGCGAATCCTATTGCAGGTTTCGGCGCCGTTTCCAGGAGAGCATTAGCTACAAGAAACGGTCCTAAGGCATCTGAGAAGGATCATCTGAGTCCAGATCTTTTCGGAAAGCACCATGCCTCATCGTACCAGAGTGCACGTAAGAACAATTACGGGTCTATGAGCGATCCATCTACTGGCCGTCATTCGCTGAATAACGGACAGGTAGGGAGAAGAGGATCATATTCCAGGGAAAAAGATGTGGCAGGCGCTTACAAGGATATGGTGGGCAGCGGATACACAGGAAAACACCGTAAGCCAGGTGCGTAATGACTGTTCCCGATTTCAAGGTTGAAACCAGCCAGGTTATCAAGAAGTCACGTAAGCCAGGTGCCAGGTTCAACGTTTCTGGTAAAGGCCCGCTGCTTGTTGATTCTTTTTCTGATAAGTCTTCCGGGAAACCTAGATATAGTGTAAGCAGGCACGGAGATACTTTAGGGACTTCTGGGGCGGCATACACACCTGAGCATCGTGGCACGCCTCAGACGAGATCAGCAAATGAAAGCACCCAGCCTAAGCAATTCGGAAAGCACAGAGCTTCTGCCGCCGCGAAACCATCATATGATTCTTCCAGGGCTAGAGGTCGTCACGCTAAAGGGGCTCACGCTAAGGATTACAACTTTGATGAGGATATGAGTAAGTCCAGAGCGAATACTGAGTATTCGGGAGCCCACGCTGAGAGAACGCCGAAACCTGAGGGTAAGCACGGGAGGGCGTATAATGCCAGTGCTGAGATATCAAGACATCAGGCAGAGAAGAGATCTGGTAAGACTTATATCCCCAAGCATACAGCCGAAGGGCAGGCCCAGAGAGCTGAGATAGCAAAGCAGGCAGCAAGACAGGCTTCTATGGGCAAGCTTCATAAAGGTGTCCACTCATCAGTTCACAAATTTACTCACGTTATCCATGCAGTTCACGGAAAGCACTGGTCTGAGCACATGAGATTGCAGGAGCAGAAATGACAGCATCACCATATCTGGGATCAGCTAGTTCTGGAATCAGTGATGCTAAAGTAAAAAGAGCTGGGTCATTGCCGGAAACAAGATATGGTTTCGATGTTTATCCATGGTGGAATAACCTCAATGATAAAGTGGCTTATGAGAGGATGTTCGCTGAGGGTCTTCCGCAGAAGATGAGGATCGCTCAGGCTATGATCTCCCAGAATCCCTTAACACCCAATGATGAGATAAGACAGAATATGACTGTCCGTGGGACAACACCTAAGCAGGGATACCCTATCTCAGAGTTGACAATATCGCAAGTACTGAACCAGGAGTATCCTGGTCCTCAGGACAGAGTTAATACAACGTTGTGGAATGATTTCTCTGATTCTAACGGGGAGACTAATGCCACAGAACGACCAGGAATATTCTTTTAAGGATTAGCTATGGCATATCCAGGACACAGATCATGCAACAGTGACATGCGCGCTGGCATGACAGATGGATCGTATAAGAAGGCCGCTCCTAACAGAGGCGGCGTGGTAGAATCTACTACGTTTGAGATAAGAAGGCAGATGTGCGGAATCTGGCATGGATTCAACGATACACCGATGAAGGTTCTTCCTGATGGAAGAACTGATCACCCTCCGTATTATGCAGATGTAGCATCAGAAGATGGAAGAGATAATTAATGAGCGTTATAACAGATTTAGAGCTAGAATTTGAAGCTTTATACGATAAAGCTAAGGTTGCAGTAGAAGAGGAGCTGGCCAGCCTTCACGTAGAGGCTCAGGCACTTGAGGCTAAGGTTAAGACAGAACTTGTGCTGTTGCGTCAGAGAGCTGCTAACCTGGCATCTGATGCAGAAGTGGAAGCTGAGAAACTCGTTATCGAGGCCAAGCTGTTCCTTGACAAGGTAGTCAAGTGGATAGATGAAATCGAGGGAAAGCTTTCCACGAGAGTCAAGGATTACAATACGGGAGCGAAGTTCGAAGATGAAAGGTAATCCGGTAAGATTGGGTGTTACGATAGGAACAGTCGTTACCCTTATATCTTCAGTGTTCATGTTCATTTTTCACAAGCAGTTGCCATCAGAAGTAGTGGCATTCCTGCCAGCAATCGTAGCTTTCGTAGGTCACTATCTTGGCGTAAACTTTGCCATGACAAGAGCGGCAAAGCAGCTTATAGAAGAAGATGCTAACTAAAGAAATAGTAGAAAAAGCATTAGAGGAATTGTGGAATCCTACTCCACCTTGGCCCGGCAGACCATGTAAACATGTGGTGCTTGGGCCATGTCCTTTATGTAACGAAGAATATCGGGAAAATAAAAAATAAAGGAGCATTAAATGACTAAAGAAGATTTAGATAACAGGTTCAAGTTTCATCCTGCTGTTACTGAGGAGAGAAAGACAGCTCATGAGACTGTAAGGGAACTAGTAGGAGATTTAGCTTCAGAGCTTAATGATTACCTTCCTGAGGGCAGGGAGAAAGCACTAGTAATTACTAAGCTGGAAGAGGCAATGTTCTGGTCTAATGCAGCGATTGCAAGACAGGCTGATGAGAGAGTATAAAGAGATAGACATCGTTCTACCAGATGACATTAAGCAGCAAATAAGAGAGTGGCATGATTCTGATACAGTAGTAGGACTGTGCTGTAATGCTCACGGCGAAGGGCTTAATTGCTGTGTTGATTTCTTACTTGGTGATGCTAGCTGGAGGAAGGATTTCCTGAAGCAGGATGGATAACAAGGTAAGGTTGCTGATCTGCACTGGCTGTGGTGCCATTGAGGAAATGCCTTCATACGAAGGTCCGTGGCAGCATGACACATGGCTCAATGAGAAACTTAAGAATCATATGCTGCCATCAGGTGAGAAAACTCACGGCGATGTTCACATAGGCCATGCCGAGCAGAATAAGTGGATTAACCACAGGGAATCCATAGTTGCCCAGGCAGCTAATGAGTTCACCATGCCAGGGCAAGGAGCAGGACTTGGACAATCATTCTATGACACAAAATCAAATTTCTCAGTTGACGCACATAGATGCTGGAAAGATCACGGAAGAACATCAAACTGTGACGATTACAGATCAGATAAGAAACGACTATTACCTGACACAAGGCAGGAAAGAAGAGAACTTGGTATTGATCCGAAGCATAGGCCCAATATATTTCTATGCGACTTCTGCCCCTACAACTCAGTAGTAATGCAACGCCAGAGACGGGATAAGTTTGATTACGACTATACTACGTGATCCGAAGCAAATAGAAAAATATTTAGAAGAATCAAGGAAAAAGCGCATTGCTAGCGGTCAGTACGAGCCAGAGCCATATTCAGATTGCAGATTTGAATATTGCAGTTACCCGCCAGGCAAGTGTCCTCATCCAGAATAAGGAGAATTAACAGATGCCAGCAGTACTTTTAGGCGAGAAAGACGTTACAGAGAACCCTAAGCCAGGATCGGTTGAGTATGAATCGACTACGGTAGACCCTAAGTCACATACTCACAGGTCTGCTTTCATGATCTTAGTTGACAAGGATGGTAATTACATCCTGGAGACAAATATAAACGTTCCTGTGATACCGGAGAGGAGTCCGACAGGTTCAGAGATCAAAGGTGCCTTGTCAACTATCCTCATGGATATACAGACACAGGAAACAGCTATCTTGTCTGCTAATGCTGTAGTTGCAGGCATGGAGCAGAGAGCAAGGCAGGCGTTTGAGCAGCAGCAGAATCAGCAGATTCTACAGCAGATGAGAATGTCTAAGTAAGTGTCGGACAAGAAAAAATCTGAAAAAACCGATAAAGATCAGGATACTGCTAAAGAAGAAAATAAGGTAGTTACTGTTGGTCCTTACCCGCCAGAAGATTATCCTGAAAACTGGCCTTCTGAGAGAGATGGAAACTCTAAGTGGCGGTATCGTCGGTAGTCATTACCGTGGAAGGGGTATTGAAGAAGCATGTTGCTGACGCCCCTATCCCAGTCGGCATAGCTTTATATCACGGACTGGCTAATACTTTCAATGTGCTGCTAGCTGCTGATATGGAAAAGAAAGAACTTGACAGATGGTGTGCTCTGGAGGGATTGAACAAGCACGCCGCAGTTGAGCATAATGAGGGAATAATAAAGAGCTTTGATCCTGATTTCAGAAGGTTACAGCAGGTCAAGAATCTCAGGCAGCGAGGGTATAGCATAGATCTTGTTATAGAGCCGAATCCTTCTATAGTGGTTAAGCTGCTGGAGCATGGTTTCAGTTGCATGACGTATACGCATGCAAGCTATTCCATGCCTCAGTGGCGCCCTGACTATCAGCATAAGATCAGGCCGTGGGATGACATTCTGGACTACGAGATAAAAATGGCTGAGCTGAGGGCTATAGAAGAGATTTCCAAGGAGGACAAGGATAATCGATGAAGCTCTATTTCAGCGGGGCAGAGATACCAGCATGGAAGAAACTGCTGGAAAATCAGAAGATTCCGTGTGTGTCTCTGTCCTACCTTGGTCTTAGCAGGAGAACTAAGCAATCTCTCAAGGGAATGTTCTCTGCCCAGGAAGTATTCCTGGATTCTGGAGGATACAGCTATAACAAAGGAGAAGAGAAGTATGCTTTCGAGGATGCCCTTGAGTTTGCGGCACAATACATGGATTTCGTTAAAGAGAATATCGATTCCGTGTCTCTTGTATCTGAGTTTGATGCTGTTCAGCTTGGCGATGACTTTATCCAGAAGTTCAGGGAAGATTTTTATTCTCGGCTACCACCTGAGAAGTTCATGCCAGTGTGGCATGAACGGGATGGAAGAGAAGCTCTGGAAGCGCTTTGCTCATCTTATTCCGTAGTAGGGGTAAGCCAGAATGATATTCACGGTAATCTGGATGATGTTCCTCTTCTTAATTCATTCTCAAGAAGATACGGGACAAGACTTCATGGTGTTGGTATCACATCCATGAGGCTTATGGAGGCAGTAAAATGGGATTCGGTCTCTTCTACATCGTGGCTTACACCGTCTAAGTACGGAGATACTTTCGTATGGGATAAACGTAAGCTGCACAGATATCCTAGAGATTACAAGAATAAGAGGAAGCAGCACAGAAGCTTGTTCATGGACAACGGCTTTGACTATGAGAAGATAGAAAATGACGACTCACAGGAATTGTTAAGGTTATCTTTGTGGTCGTGGCAGAACTACGTCAACCATATTTCAGGAGTTACTACTCAAGTGAGGAACGAACCAGCGGAGTCTGAGGAAATGCTTTCAGGTGAAGTTGATATCCAGCAAGAATCAACAGGAAAAGAAGTTCTGGTATCTAGGGCTCATCAGCCTATTCCTGTCATGTCTACTATGTGGAAAGAGGAGACGAATCTTGAAGATGACGCTGTAACTGCGATACCTCATCTCATAGTACGATCGGAATCTATGAGGGTGTGCGACAACTGTTTCATAAGAGATAAGTGTCCTGGAGCGCAGGAGAATTCAACTTGCCTTTATAACATCCCAGTAGAGGTGAAAACCAAGGATCAGCTAAGATCTTTGCATGATGCACTCATAGAAATACAATCTCAGAGGGTTCTTTTCATGAAAATGGCTGAAGATATGAGCGGAGGGTACGCAGATCCTAACCTATCGTCAGAAATTGACAGGCTTAACCGGATGATAAAGACTAAGATAGAGGGAGATAAGTCTACATTCGCAATGACTGTGACTGCATCGGAATCGTCATCAGGACCAGGGATATTTGATAAGATGTTCGGCCCAGCAGCAGGGGAGAAGCTTCGTCAGCTTGATACACCTCAAGATCCTGACTGTATTATCGCTGAGGTTCTTGACGAGAAAACTGATTATTCACCTGTCCCTCCAAGAAGAGGGGAGTAAGTGGGCAGAGTATGATTACAGGTGAAACTACTCTATCTAATTATTCATCTTTTTACGAAGAATGGGATGAAGATGACGAATGGGAAGAGTGTACTTCTTGTTACGGAACTGGCATGGACAGAGATGAGATCTACGATTGTCCTGCCTGTTACGGTGAAGGGGAAGTAAGAATATACAGCTCAAGAATAACCCCGGAAATTTCTGTCCCTCAGCCCTTGACAACCTAGGTGGCGCGTGATAATCTCCTTGCATGACACAAGGAGGACAGATGGAACTGTCAGACATACCGCAGAAGATCATCGATGGGATTCTCGATTTTACTGATGAAAGGCCACAGTTTACCTCTGTGGCAGTAAGAACAGATGGTATCGGAGGATGGCATCTTCAGTACTGCAAATCTGTACACGGAGCAGAACAGATCACTGGCGGCCAGAATAATACTCTGGTAATCAATGTTACGGAGGAATCATGAGCGAAGAGATGTCAAACTCAAGATTCGGTCAGGTAATAGGTGGCGCAATAGCTATCATGACCACAGGTTTCCTGGGATTGCACTTCGGCCTGGGACTAGGATATAACAACGGTAACCAGCAAGACACGCAGCCTGATGCTTATCCAGCTAACATATGCGGCAATTCAGGTCCAGGATGGATTTACTTTCCTGATGTCGATGGAAGCCTGGTTGGCGGTCACCGTGTCAGGAATGTGGAATCATGCTCGGGAGAATATTACGCTTACGTTTTCCTGACTTCCAGTACTCCTGTTGTTCTCAGCGGAGAATACATGTTCTGCAAGACAAAGAACTGCAAGGGGAATTAGATGTCATTCGTAGTGACTCAGAAAATGAAGGATGAGGCGAAGCAGGCTCTTCATCATCGTAAGTACCCTCTTCCTACTCACGTCCTGTTCTATCAGTATGAGGGACAAGACTGGGAATACGTGTTCTGCAAGAACTATACTCAGGCACAAGATGTCAGAGACAAGTCAGATCTTAACGCTGAGAATTCATCTATCATCAGCGTGTATACGCTCTAAGGAGGGTGTATAGTGAAACATTACCTGCAATTGACGTATGACGAGCATCGCTCATGCAAGACCATACGGCAGACTATTCAGGATGCCAGGAATGAGGCGGTAGAGTTTTTCATGCCTGACTATCCTGATAGTTCTCTTGAGCTGCAAGTCAGCGTCAGCAAGACCTGGACTATTGCTGACGGCAAAAGGATATCCAGGCAGATAGCTAATGTATCAGTTACTTACGACACAGAGAAGGATGTTATAGGACGTGTTAAGACCGGCGGAAAGAGCATCCCAGTACCATCTTACTAGCTGCATGGTGTGCAGTAGCCCGAGGATAAAAGAGTTATCCTCGGGAAGGTTCAGGTGCAAGGATTGCGGAGCCGTATCTACAGTTTAGGGAGCGTAATGAAGAAACTAGCAGAACTTCTCTTGTCGAAGATTGACAAGAGAAAATGGAAGAAGTTCAAGGGGATCTGATGAAACCAGATCCAGATCTCATGTAAGAAACAGGAGTTAACATGAATACCAGTCGCGGCAGATACCTGGCTGAGTTGAGGAGGTCTAACGCGGCTGGTATCCATTCATCAGTACGTTGCAGGTCGTCTATTGAGGAAAATGCTATCAAGGAGGAAATAATGTCTTATCTTGACGAGGATTACTCTAACGTCACTTTTGCTGACTTCGGCATGGGCAGAGAGCCCACCGAGGACGAACTTGACGATATCGAGGCTGAAGAGTATGAGCCTGATGACCCGACAAGTTATAATGATCCTGCTCTCATCTATGACGAAGAGGATCTTTATCCCTATGATAGTGAATACGATCGTTACTGACGTATACTTGTAATAAGCTTCCGCATCGAGGTTGCTCGGAAAGGAAGCAAATGATAAAACTGAAAACGATATTCCAGAGTATGGCAATAGTAGTATGTACAGTTCTTATGTGCGTTCCTGGCCCTGCTCATGCCGCTACTTTAGCGGCATTTGATGGTCCTGGGGTGTCAGTCAATATTGAATCGGTTTATCCTGCATATGTGGTGAGGTCCGGTGATACATTGACTGGGATAGCACGTAAGTATGATCTTCCCTGGCAGGGAGTATGGTGCGCCAACTACAAGGTAATAGGATCTGATCCTGATATCTTGAGAATCGGTGAATTGCTGGTAATGAAATCGGCATCATGCTCAGCCTATCAGGGGTATGCGAATGCATCTAATACTATAGCAGCATCGGAATACAACACGACAGGCACACCACAGCATATAGCGTGGGTACTTCTGGCTAGTTACGGAGGGAACAGGCCGGTACAATATGCCTGTCTTAACTATATAATCATGGCTGAGTCAAGCTGGAGAGTTGAAGCAGAAAACGCCTCTGGTGCTTACGGGATACCTCAGGCACTACCAGGGTATAAGATGGGGCCAGGGTGGGAATATTCTGCGTACGTTCAGCTTCACTGGATGGTAAAAGAGTACATACCTGCGGTTTACGGGACACCATGCCACGCATGGTCATTTCACCTAGCCCATGGGTATTACTGATCCAGTAAGCCATTAATCCAAAGAGCAACCAAAGATGACTCACACCGCAGCATACATATTTGATGCTGGGAAGATCACCCCCCAGGATAATCCTGGGGGGTGTTTGATTTTAAGGAGAGATAATGTTAAAGAAGTTTGAGGTTGTGGTTTGCTTCGATGGCAGTACTATCGACACGCAAGATGATATGTACTTTTTTTATAAGAATGCGAAGAGGGCAGCAGACAGGATAAACGGAAGTTACAGGGATCTTCCCTATCCCGTGGCACAGATCAGGAAAAACGGACATTTCAGTCATCGCGGCGCAAAGAAGGCATAGGCCCCATCCTGCCCCGTGACTGATCTGTTACACCTCCCCTCTTGACAGGCCCCACCGGGCACGATATCTTACCGTAGTCACGTTCGATTTAGCGGTTACATTCCCGCTTGTATCACGCTAACTTAATAATGGGAGGAAAAATGGGTATCAGAGTCAAGCCTTCATTCCATGGTTTTCCTGAGATTCCCGGAACCTATTCCGCTGTCATCGATGACAAAGAGGATCTCACTCAGGATGAAAACGGAATCTACAGGCTTCCTTATATTTACGATCCCTCTGGTAATAGCCCTTTTACCGTAAATGTAGGGATTTTCTCTTAGTCTCATAAGCTTCAATACGGGGATGGGGTTATTTTCTGCCTCATCCCCGTATTTATTTCTCCTGACTTTTACTTGTTTCCGCAGGTCAGGGCATGCGAACAGGCGTTCGTGTGACGGGCGTCACACTTAGGTCCGCTTGACATGGTGTGTCACGACGGGTTAACTGTGCGGGCCAGGAACATCACAACTTAATATGGCTCTCAAGGAAGGAGACAAATATGTCTTCTGTCATGGATCAGATAGGTGAACTACTAGATCAGTTCTATCTGGCCAAAAGCCGGACTAAGAACAGGTTCACTGACCGGGAGAGAAAGAACCTTCTCTCTAAACTGGAGCCCCTCATCATCGAAGCAACATCAGCAGCGGAGATGGAAGAGGAGGAACAAGAGCCACAGTGGATAGCGGTGGACAAGGCAAGAGAAATGGAGATTCAGGGAGACACGCGAGATTCTGTAGTCTCAGCATGGGCAGAGTCCCTGGAGCTAGAGAAAGACAAGATCATCTCAACTCAGGTGGGAAATGCGTACTTCTACGCATACCCATCTACGGACGAGCAAACAGATCTCTGGGTTGCTCGTATCGAGCACAGAGAAGAAATCGCAGCTTAAGCAGAAGGATCGAATGATAAGGGGAGTCATCTCCCCTTATCATCCTATGTCCCAGACCCTGACATAAGGAGATAGACGGCGGTGTTCCATCCACATCACTACACTAACAACGAAAACAGATACGGAATAATAAGTAACGAGGACAAGTCTCGATGGTGTGTCTGGAGCATCAGCAACGACAACAAAGTCCTGACCTGGAATGATCCGTTCGAGCAGGCGTTTCATCTTACCGAACAAGAGCTTAACGTGGCTCTTGTGTGGATCACAGGTCAGCTTCTCAGAAGCCTAGTGTGAGCTTATATAAGATTCCCGCCCGTTTTGTCCGTTTCCCCGCGTTTCCGCAGGTAGATCGGGGGTTGACAGGCGGCCGGGGATCTTATATAGTTCTTCTCGTAGGCGGCGACGTCAATAAGTCCGCAGAAAAGAACTGAAAACTAAACAAGGGAGATTAAAAATGCTCACTTTAAGTTAGTCAGAGAGTTCTTTCAAGAGCTAAACCTCTAGGGATTGACTGAAGACTAGAGTGAAAAAACTCAAAACGGGCCAGGTATCGCAATCCTGCCTGGCCCACATGAAAAAGGATACAGAATAAATCCTGAGTAAGGCGAAAAGGTTCGAATCCTTCTCACGCTGATCGAGACTGGAATGAGCTAGTTAACAGCTCTATCAAAGCGTATGGTGTAACAAGGGCATATGCTCAGGATTTCAAGCTTTCCCGTATCATTCATGTCAGGTAGCTTAATTCTTCAAGTACCGTGATGATCTCTATTACCTGGAGTCTGAGGGAAAGCCGGAATGGGCTCCAGGATGGCAGATGTACCTGTCTCAGGCATTCTGCTTTGGCATCGTCATGAGGTACAAGAATGATGATGATGATGATGATGTCCTGGAAGTAGGAAGCTATTTCATCTCATGAAAGACACTAGTACTCCAAAAAAACGTTAGCTGTATCAAGTCTTACGCAAATGGATGAGCAAAAACTGACAGGATGACTATACTGTCTCTAACCATAGCCGCTGCTCCTGATCATACGTGACAGGAATGCTGCAACGGACAGTCAGTCATCAGTTCAGTAAGCTTCATCAGCCTCTCAGGTTAAGAAAAAGACGAGATACAGGGCTAGCAGGATTTAACATCCGTGGCTAGGTCAGCTAAAAGTGGGAAAGCCGTGAAAAGGTACTAGGATAAGGACCTACGGGATGATCGGCAAGCGGGATATGGGGTGAGGCCCGCATCACTTACATTTAATTAACAGGAGGAAAATATGGCTGGTCGTAATGTCGAGAAGACTGTAACCCTCAGGTTTGTTGCACCGTTCAACTCGGGCACTCCTGATAGAATCGCTCTTAATGATGATAAGAATACTGTTCTGGCTCTGCTGTCTGCTATCGCTCTTGCTGACCTGGATCTGGTCAGCGTGGTCAGCGTGGTCAGCAGGGAGCTTACAGGAGAAGAATCCGACAAGGTAGATGCATACTGGGTTGCTGAAGTGAAAAAGGCGAAGTCCCAAAATCCGCATGATCCTTTTGAGGATATTCTCTATTCTATGCTCTGACTTTAACAGAAGATGAATAGTACCCTGACATTGGCCTATTGCCGGGGCATAGGCAATGTTAGAAGGCTGGGATGAGAAATGATCCGTGAGTCGTCCTTCTAGTCAGGAGAACATCATTCATAATGAATGAAAAAGATAACTGGGATATCCAGCATGAGAGGTACAAAAGACAATCAGGTCCCTGGTATGGTTCAGTAGAACCAGCAACTATCATGGGAATGGAACATTTCATCTCTATGATGAGACGAAAAGAAGAGCCGCTGCATCCTGAATGGGCTTTTGCCGCATGGGTTTACAGTGAGGAAATGGCATTCATCAGGAGTATTACTCAAGGAGAATAATGAATTTCCTTATCAGGCTTATTATAGGACCAGTCCTGCTAGTGGTATTTACAGCATTCGGTGTTCTTATGACTATCTATGCTGGGCTCGGCTGGATGTTCACTGGTTCTGCCTACGTTAAAATAGTGTGGCCACGCTGGAAATAACTTGAACTACAGGTCTTGACATCATCGAGATTACCGTGATAGGGTGTTCACATGACATCGAAAATCACTCACAAGGAGTCAGATAACGTCCATCCTCCGCTAGCTGTGGAAATAATCGCAACAAGTTACGGTTCATTCACCGTGCATGAGAAGTCATGTAACATCATAGACAGAGACTGGAACATGCATGGTGTCTGCCAGTATTCTATGGCTGGTGTAAGGTCAGTCCAGGAAATAGCAGAAGAGATGATAAATCAGGGTGAGGCAAGACAAGATGCCAGTAAGCTAATCAATACTGGTCATAGTCTCCTGGGTATCACCATGAAGCGGGTTATCTGCCATACCTGCGCAAGACATCTAGAAGGAAGCGGTATAAAGTTGTCATGAGTGTTACATCATATCAGGTCTATTCTGTCGATACAGAAGAAAACATCCACGCTGAGAGATGGACGAACGACATAAATATCGCTTTCGGAGCAGCTAGGGAAATCCTGGACAAGGAAGATGTCTTCAAGGTAATCATAGAAAAGGACAAGTACTGATGAGAAGCCTGTACCACAAAGAACTAGAAGAACTAGTACGCTGGTTTCTTCATAACATATCTCAGGAAACAAGAGGGAAGCTCATGGGTGAGCTACCAGTACATTACAAGCTTCTTTACCCTGATGTGGATACTGAAATTATCACACGCAAGGTAGAGGAAAGAATCAATCAGGTAGCGGCACAGCCAGATCCGATTCCAGTGGGCAGGTACTAATGTATGATGTAAAGAATCGTGAAGTGAATTACGAAACCTACATCGTCTCTATGTTCATCAACCATACCAGTAGTAATCTGACTACGGTCAAGTTCATGGCGCGGGCGAAGTTCGGTGCTCTTAGTAATCCATGTGAGGAAGGCTTGGCGGCTTTCTGCACGTGGCTGAGGGAATTCGTGGAAGGTCATCTAGAGCCAGAATACAAGCCAGATTTCATATCCAGCCTGATCAATCACGCAATCTCTAGCGTAGACTGGTATGAGCTGGCAAAGGAACTATACGAAGGGGCTAAGGAAAAGTAATGTCTAAGACATTCACTAATGAAGATGGCAGATGGTACGAGCAAGCGGCTAGGCATATCAGGAAGCGAGTACAATCCAAGTACTATATGGAAACCGGTATCGTAGACCTGAATGAAGGTCTGGAAGATTCTCCAGTTCAGATAACGGGAAACATTAGGATCAGGATCTTATGAAAGCGCACGTAAAACTCGTGAAAGCAGGAGATGCTTTCACTTCAGAAAGCCATGTTACAGACATCTATAACATAGAGGCTAACACCATCTACTATCCCAAGCCAGGCTACCAAGTCTCTATGATCGAATTCAAGGAGAATTAAAATGAGTGTCTTGTGGTGGGCTCTCCCGATAGAATTCATAGTGGTAGGAATTCTCATCTGTATTTCTTTCATGTTCTGGGGAGGCTCACGGTCTGAGGATGAAGATCCAAGATAGGTATTGACACGTCTAGTCTTGGTGTGCTACCGTGTGGGTAGTCAGGGTTCGATTCCCGCTAGGCGTACAAAGAGAGTAAAAAAGGAAGACACAGGAGAAATAAGATGTGGCTTAACGCAGAAGAAGAAGAAGAAGAAGGAATCCCTATGGTTCGCCGCACATGCAAATGCGGTAGAGCATACTGGGTTATCGAAGAAGAAGATGATGGCATGTGCAATGAGTGCTACTACGCCAATGAGCCGTGGTACTACCTGAATCTCCTGAAAGAAGGCTAGACAATCATGGCCAGAGATTACGAAAGCATCGTAAAAGGTCTATTCGCCAAGGCTAACGCTGAAGGTGTAACTCCAGACGAAAAAGAAGCCCTGGAGACTAAGGCTTTTGAGCTTATGGCAAGATACGGTGTAAGTAGGGTAACTGAGGAAGATAAGAACAAGACAGCTACTCATTTCCCTGTATCCTTCTCAGGTCAGTGGACTACCAGGCAAGTGTCTTTGTTCAATCAGATAGCAAGGCATTTCAACTGCACTGTCGTAGACGCCACTAACAGCAAGAAGCACGGTACATACTATGTCTTCGGATTCGAATCTGACATAGACAGCACTGCTTTCCTGTATTCTATCCTGGAAAATCAGATGTTCGCTGAACTAGCCTGGGTAAGCGTTCCTGAAGGTAAGAGCACTAAATCTTACAGGAATGCATGGCTGCTGGGATATACCTCTCGTATCAAGGAAAGACTAGATGAGACTAAGAGAACAGCAGAACAAGAATCTGCTCCTGGATATGCTCTAGCTCTCAGAGACAGGTCACTAGCAGTGAAAGATGAGATTGCCAAGATTATAGGCAAGACTCGCGGGACTAAGAGTACCTATCGTGGTCGTGATGCATTCACATCGGGAAGAGAGGCAGGAGATAGGGCACAATTCAACCTCAGAGATAGTGTAGGAGGAAGAAAAGAGCTAGGAAAGTAAACTGCAAGAAAACACCTTGCTACTGGGAAGCAGAACTAGCCGAGATCGTAGAAGATGAGTAAAAATTTCTGAACGCACCTCATTGACAAGTGGCTCCCTGTCTGGTAGTGTCCTGAGTGTTAGGTCACAGACCCAAGCAGGGAGTCACCTTCATGTCTACTACATATAAGCCAACACTAGAACAAATCGATATATGCAATGCATTTCAGGAGATGATGGAGTCCTTTGACAGGACTAACCGTAAAGTAGTAATAAATGCCGGTGCCGGTACTGGCAAGACCAGTACTCTGGTCTTGCTGGCTGACATAGCTAAGAAGCTGGGCAAGAAGGGCCGTTTCATGGCCTTTAACAAAGCTATAGTAACAGCGGCATCGAAGAAGATGCCTGATAACGTGAAATGCTCTACATTTCACGCATACTTCTACGGCACTGTTGGTCAGTTCTACAAGCATCGCAGTGACAGGGTATCAGCAGACTTTACAGCTCGTCATCTGGGCATCAAAGATGATTTGGAGCTAAGTGACAAGAAGCTCACTCCTGTAATGCAGGCGCGCATCCTGTACAGGGCTATCAATAAGTTCTCCATGTCAGATGACATGGAGATAAGCAGATTTCACATTCCATTCGTCAAAGGGGTGACGAATGAGGATATGGATCTCATCAGGGCTACTCTAAGTCCTTATCTTAAGCCTATGTGGCAGGACATAGCTTCTAAAGAGGGAGTTCTCAGGTTCAAGCCTGAGAACTATATCAAGATAGGCGCCCTGAGTAATCCTAAGATAGCGGCATCGTTCGTGATGATCGATGAAGCACAGGACACTTTCCCTGTGTTCCTGGGATGGCTTAAGAGGCAGCCTCATATAAGGCTAGTGGTCGTAGGCGACCGCGCGCAGGCCATTAATGAGTGGACCGGCGCAATCGATGCGATGGATAAATTCGAATCCATCGACAGGGAAACAGGTCTGTCTAAGAACGACGTAACTTACCTGACTCTCAGTAAGTCATTCAGGTTCGGCCCAGAACTAGCCGACGAAGCCAACCGCTGGCTGTACCTTCATAATGAAGGTACGTTCATGCTAGAGGGTAATGAAAGCAAGTCTACGGTCGTCACAGATATAGATGATGGCGGTATCTATGATGCCATCATCTGCCGGACGAATGCAGGAGTATTCGAATCGGCGATGAGTCTCGTGGAATCTGGTATCAAAGTCTCTATGAGTAAGAGAAACCAAGATGAGCTGGAAGACATAGCTAAGGCTGCTCTTCAGCTTATGGCGGGGACCTCATGTGACTACGAAGCATTCCAGGCATTCGACAACTGGCATGAAGTTAAGGATGCAGTAGAAAACGATCCTGGCTTCTCTGATCTGAAGACCCTGGTAAACATCATAGAGAAGTATGGCGCTAATGCCCTGCTGGATCTTTCCAGCAGGCTAGTTCCTTCAGATATGGCGCAGACTATGATAATAACAGCTCATACTTCAAAGGGCCTGGAGTTTAACAGGGTAAAAATCTGGAATGACTTCTTCGTCCCAGAGGACACGTCAGACGGTGAACCTGGAGAGATTCCTAAGAGTGAGGTAATGCTTCACTACGTAGCTATCACTAGGGCCAAGGAATATCTTTACCGTGGATCTCTCGACATGATCGATCTCTACGTGAACTATGATGACGAAGAGTCAGACGACATGGAGGATGAAGATTCGTGATCTACAAATAGTAACAACTCCCTTGGCACAGTCTGTATGGATGTAGCCGCAAAGGCAGTCAAGGGAGCGGAGGTAAAGATAATGTATTCTTACCGCGGCGGCCAGCCATTCACAGAAGAACAGAGGCTAATCAGTAAGAACTCTAGTGATAGAACAAAGAAAGCGCTATCAGCTAAAGGATACAGAGAGCCATGGAATAAAGGAATGACTGGCCTGAAATACAGTTGTACTATCTGTAGAGAGCCAGGACACTACCAGCAATGCTGCCCGACACTAGTTACAGTGAGGGTTATCTGATATGCAAGATGAAAGAGATATGAATGTTGTAGGCATAGCTTTCGCTGTAGCATCGCTGGCTACGATAGAGGCCACTACATGGTGGGAGATGGTACTAGGATTTCTTATCATGATATGGTGCATAGGATATTCATTGTACAGATCTAAGAAGGACAAATGACTAGATGGAAAGCTGAGGTCTCGTATCAAGACCAGTACGGGAAGATAATAGTTGAAACTAAGGAGTATGAAACAGGTAAGAAGCCTAGCAGTTCCGTAGTGATAAGTGACCTGGTGCCTAGAGGATGTGAAACTGTATCAATTAGCATAGTTAAATCTAAGTGAGGAACTGAACGAGTATTTCACGAAATTTCAAACGAGGAAAATACGAAAAACCAAATGAAGTCCTGGGGAATCACGACGCAGGTAATAGTGACGTTCAATGTAGTGAACATACAACACGCATACATAGTGATGTGTGAACTTCAGGAACTTCTGGAAGACAATGAATACTATGAGGATGCGATGATGTCTGTAACAGACAGACATCATGATCATGATGAAGGCAGATGTCCGGTATGCCTCTGTCCGCAGTCACAACATACATACCGGGCACTAAATAAGACATATTGCCTGTACCATCAGAAAATATGTGAAACTTTGACAAACACTGACAAAACATCATAAACTCTGTCATAGCTACATGAAACAGGCAAGCAGGACATAGGCTGCGTCTTGCTCGCAACCATGGGACGTTGGTCCCTAGGCTCATGAGCTAGACTCACGTGTGAGTCTGCGCAGGTCAAAGCACAAATCAGGGATTTTTCAAGATCTGAGTTGACAACCATGCTGGTGCCTGGTTAACTGTAGCTATCGCAAGGACGACGGGAACAAGATCCCGTGACAGACGATTCCGAAAACGGAGGTAATCAAAATGACTGCTACCATCACGCGGTCCCGTAGGTCTGATGCCCACACCCCGGTGACTCCTGCGGAGACTCCTGCCGATCGTGCGCCTAGGGTTACGCCTAGCCAGCCTCAGGCCACCGACACACCGACTCAGGGTAACCTGGGGAATATGATGTTCTCGGTAGTGACGAGCGAAGTCATCGAACCCAAGCGCGGTCTCGGTCGCGCAAAGGTAGACATCCCTGTTCATATCAAGAACGCTTTTCAGCACATGTTCCTGACGAACCCGTCCGGTGGCTCAGACAAGATGGAGGTTGTTCGCGCCACGATGACCAACAGCGATATCAACCGCTATCTGAAGATGGGTGGCCTCAAGAAGCTTACGGAAACTCTGCCGTACCCTGATCGCAAGTATGTCAAGTCCAGTGTCGTCACGATTCCTGGCTCCCCCAATCCTCAGAGCGTGGCTAAGGAGGACGCAGGCAAGCCGGTTAACATTCAGTGGGTCGTTTACCGGCTGTCTGAGGACCAGCTAGCTGAGCGCGAAGGACGCAGGGCCGAACGGCAGGCCAATCGCACTAGCTAACCTCACACAGCACCAAGTTAGGGGCCGACCTTCCAGTCGGCCCCTAAAGCCGTTTCTAGGGCAATTCCCGGACGAAGTTTGAAACGAACATCTCACAAGCTGAAAACTAGGCGTAAACCTGCTCAAATCAGACATAACACGCAGATAGGTCTGACCTGGCCGACTGTCGGCCAGGTCAGACCTGTTTATGCAGGTCAGAGCACGCATGGTCATATACGGCCCTGAGATCAACGCTAAGGCACTCTACATAGCTCTTAGCTGTGATGACCTTAACCCGTACCTGCGGCATCCCAGGGACACGTACAGAGCCATACAGGACCAATGCAGGCCAGCGCCGCCACCTTGGGAGGCAGGCCAGGAACACCACGACCTGGCTTTATATACAAGAGATAACAATATCTTCTGATTTACTTCTTTTTTCTTGACATGGTGTGCCAGTACAAGAGATATTGAGCATGCTACATAAAAATTACATCGATTCGTTCCCGTACTAGTTCAAAACGGACAGAACGGGCGATATGGGCGAATCTGAGCACGGACCTTGACATGTTAACAGCGGACGGGCCATATGGTGACACGCATAGCCATATGCGCCTAGATGTACGTACATACATCGTTAATGCTACGATTGAGGACATTTTGCCCATTGTCGGGGTGATGCCAGTAGGTAGGTCCCCACTGGCATTGCTCACATTGGACAAAACAGCCAAACCGGACAAGATAGGACAAATCATATGAGATGGAATTTTATTATCAATAACATGATATTCCGCTCAGATGACAAGGAAGAATGCCGAACGGTAATGAGCATAGCAAGAGAGAATAATCTGCACATTAAGATCATCTCTTCTGAAGAGGCACAGAAGTTGCTTAAAATGGGCTATCCGGCTCTTTAGTACGTATTTAGTCGTATTGACACTCATTACTGACAATACGGCCATGCACGTGCTAAACCGGACAAAAGGGGTTAATCATGACGGACTCGACATCTGGCGTTATCCCTGACGAGAACACGCCAGCCGGCACCAAACTACGCAATATCCACACAGAGATAATCGGAAGTCTCACAAGCTACCACAAAGGTTCAAATCCGGCATATGACTCAGTTGGGTGGGATGCCTTCGGAAAGGAATCTTTCGGTCATCCTGCCTCTTTCCGCATTTATGACCCAGCTTACTACGATGACGACAAGTAGGCACTAGTCGTCAGTTTTAGGGTCATACTGGACAATCAGGCCAGTGTGGCTCAATTCTGGCGAATAGGACATAACAACGCAGGAGAGGACAAACCTTGACAAACTGGATTATCACGGCCAAACTGCCTGAGGATGGCAAAAACGCCCAGCCATTCACGATGTACGTAGAAGCGGACAATCTGGTCAAAGCCGCACAAAAGGCACAAAGCTACTGCAAGCGTGCCAACTTCGACATTCTCAGTCTTTCGAGGATAGACGGGGACATCCCGGCCAAAGCCGATAACATAACTCGTAAGTAGGCAAGAGAGGACAAAACAGACAATGACTAGCATACGGCATGAAGACATGATGAACTTGCCGGAAATACGAGATAATGTGAAATTCACCACAAACATGTCCACATCGGGCAGTGGCGTGTATCTCGCGTTTTATCAGTCAAAAACCGACACAGATGGCAACGAGGTAAGTTCGTCGCATATCATGCTATTTCCGGAACAACTGGACAAAATCATGGAATGGCTACCTAAAGCCTACGAAAGGGCCAAGAAGAGCGATAGTTTCATAAAGGCAGTCAAGGCAGGACATCTAACCTGATAGCTCGTATTTGCTGGTATATGGTCATATAGCGGGCTAGATACCAGCATTTATGTACATATCAGTATAGATGTGTGCAAACCGGGCAAACAAGGAGGAAACATCATGTCTCTGACAGACCTTCGCAAAATGTCCACTACTGCTCTTCTGGCCATAATCTACCAGGAAGAGCACACGGGTATCGTCGTCTACTCAGGCGATGCCGAAGATATCGTCCGGTCCCGTTTCAGCTCATTCAAGTCAGCTAGGGGTTAGTCGCCATACAGCACGTGTCAGGTCATATCACTGCTCATTACCAGTGATATGGCCTAATCCGTACTAGATGCGGCAGATCAAGGCAAAAGGGACATAATATGACTTCTGGAGGCACGGCAGTCATCTCGGGCATAGAGTACGATATCTGCCATACGTGCGGTTACCCTAAGAAAGTGACCGATAAGGACGATATACACATCGGTCACGTGGCAGACGGGTATCTCCTCCTGCCCTACTTCAGATAGCCCGTAACAAGATCAAGTATCCCGCCCAACCGACTACACCAACCTGACCCCCAACTTGGCTTTGCGTGGCCCTGAGGGCCACGCAAAGCCAACTGTGTTCCGATGCCCCCTCCGGGGCCAGCCAGGGAAACGGACATAACATGACAAAACAGGAAACAACAGGCATGCTGGTGCTTCTGGGCATAGACGAGTACGTAGCAGCATGCATGGTAATATGCGCGCGCAATGAGGGTAAGTACATAGCAAAAGTCCTGAATAACGGCAATTACCGGACATACACGATACATCACGGCATGATCGGCAATATCACCCATACTTACTCAATCGAGATAAGTTAGGACTAATCACCCCTGGTGCGGCCTAAACTACTCATCTAGGTCGTATGATCACGAAAAGGACATATCATGCTAGTGTGCCCTAAGAAAGGCAAGTGCCCCATCTGCGGCCAAGAACACAACAAGTCAGATAATAACACAAACTAGACATCTCGGGTCATATCAGTACGTACAAGACAAGAAAGGGTAAACAGCATGGAATGCACTCATTGCGGGCATACGCACATAAATCCCGCAGAAGGCACAATCGACATAAACAAGTGCTTCATGCTCATACAAGACGAGGGAGAACAATTCCCTCGTCCCTGCCCATGTCAGGATTTTGACCACTAAACTGAATAAATCGGGTCATACTGAGACAATCAATACCAAAGCGCTCAGTGTGGCTCAATCTATCCAGTTCAAGTAGTCAGTACTCATAAGGAGACAATAGCCTAATTCGCATCAAACAGGCAGTTAGTAGTCAAAAGGTAAAACTGGACTAATTCCTCTCATAACGTGAGCTAGTACTCATAAGCAATGAAACAGCCTAATTCCCTCTCAAACCAGTAGTTAGTACTCATAAGCGATAAACAGGCTAATTCCTGGTCAGAACCTACCAAAAGATATCAAATCATCACAATCAGTATCAAAGTACTTGAAAACAGGAGAAATAATGACAAATCGTAATGAATCAGACACTAAGAACAATATATCTGAGACCCCCATCATTAAGTCAAAACGGATAAAACGGACAGGGCCAGGAAAATATTGTGTATATTCAGGTTTATATCTGTGACAGTATCATTGCTTACTGTATTTTCCTGACCCTTTTCATCTTATCCTGATTACAGTTTACCGGGTATCCGGTTACAGATGTATGAACTTTCTTGTTATAGCTGCCTTTCTGCGTTTACCCTGCTGGATACCGTGGTCATGATTATCCTGTTACCGTCTGATTCCAGGCTTTCTATCCACTGGTTTTCCAGTCCTAGTAGTTGCATCAGGTCTTTATGCGAGATGATATGCGTATACCTCATTGTTGTCTTTATTACTGGCATCTCAGTAGTCGCCACTCCTTGTTTTTGATCACTCTCTGTATATAAAAATAGGTGAAAACAGGTCGAAGTACAGCCTTTTCACCTATATGAATGAACGATTTTCGTGACTTAGAGTGATTTTATCTCCCTTTTCGCCTCTTCCCGGTGCAGTAAGGGGCACCGCAGTCTTCACTGCATATGCAGCTTCCTCTTACGGGGTTCTTCCATCTGCATGACGGGGCAGTTGTTGTTCACGATATATCACTCCCATCCGGAGAACATGGTTACCATGACCAGGTATATTATGTATCCCAGCAGTCCGGCACCTGCGAGGGCGGCTATTATCTCATATAGCATTCATCCTCCTGCTTATGCTCCTGTTCTCTGCATCGCACCACTTGTTATGTGCCTTGATAGTACATGGGGTCACCAGGTACTTGGCTTCGGGGAACAGGTAGTGATTCCAGTATCTTATGTGCTTAAGGTAGTTTTTCCTTGCTTTCCTTCTGCTCACTGTATTCCTCTGAGTCTCTTGCGTCTCTTTTCATGATTTTCCGTCCATGAGAGATGGAGATCACCGACAAGATCACAATTCTCGTGCCACATATCGTTTTCGCCAGGTTTGAGATACATCAGTTTAATTAAACCTGATTCAAGGTGACTGCTTAGGATTTCTATCTCAGGGTTAGTCAGAACAGTCAGCCACGGATATTCGTCGTTTCCCATCATTCTCCCCGCATCATGGTTATGTCAATCCTGTATTCCTCGAATCCGTCAGGATCGTTCTGTATTAGCTGGTACTTAGCTCCTGGTTCGTCTTTTTCCATCATGGCAGCGAAAGAGCTGTTATCTACTTCTATGATGAGTTTCATCTACGCTCCCTATCTGCGCTTTCACTCTCATGTTGCCGTGTCTGTCCATGTGATGTCTCAGGTTTCTCATCTCATGGTCCTTATCAGTATCAGTACGGCGAGTACGACGAAGAACGCCGCATTCCCGCACCACAGGATGAGAAACTGGACCAGGATCTGATGGGATATTGCAGCATTGGTCACCATCTACCAGAACACCTGTCCCCTTACAAGATCACACCATCCCGCGTGCATCCCAGGATGGTTACTGTTCCTGTCGCAGATCACTGTCTCTTCCTTGTCCTGTATCTCGAATGTCTTCTTATTCCCGCATAATGCCATCAGTACACCACCCATGCGTCTATGATGTCTTCTCGCTTGTCAAGCTCTGACACTTTCAGCAGGGCTTCATCCATGCTGCTGAACGTATCAGGCCAGTACTTATATTCACCATCATCGGTCTGGTATCCTACCGTGAAGCTTGACCTGGCCATGTTTTTCCTCCTAGGAAAGGGATTTGGCCAATGATGCAAAAGCGGTCGCTGCCATGGACCAGAACACCCATAGCATGGGCGTGTTAGTCCCGTAACCCGTGAAGCACAGGCTTACGACTGCTGTTATGGTCGCTAGCACGAATATCACTGCGGCAGCGACATGCCTGCGCATCCTGTGAAGTGCCCAGTTAAGTACTGAAGAAGCTACGTAAACCTCTGCCGCTTTCTCCAGTATCGAACTGTCTTCGTCCCTGGTGTAGGGGACGTGGTTATCTCCGATATCCATTGTTCCTCCCTTGGCTGGTTCCCCCCACGATACCACGGGAGAGAACCGATGTCAAGGGGTTTCCGTGACTATTCTGAGAGGATGCGACCATATTTTTCAGTGAGGAGAAGATCCTTCACAGTTAGCCTTTTACCGGCAGGATGCCTTTCCATGGCTTTTGCCCTGTTAAATTCTTCCCACTCTTCCCTTGTCCTGTAATTGACGGCTTCTTTCGCTTTCTTATCATTTACCTCGATGATCCTGCGAGTTTTAGCGCCGAGAGATTCAACAAGGTTTTCCAGTGCCCTCTTTGATGCAAGTAGCCTTCCTAGTTCAGGATCATTGATATCATCAGGCATCCTCGATGAAGAACCGCTGCCATAGAGGGTGAACTCTTCAGATTCATAGCGGACCTTGGCAACTGTCCTGGTTCCGTCAGACAGGGTTTCAACATGAATTTCAATAGGATGGTAGCTCATTTTATTTCTCCTTTATGCTTCTACCAGCATAGCGTTAAACGGGTCTTCTGGCTTCCTTGGCCGGATGTGGTAGAAGACGCTTACGACATTTCCTGTCTTCTCATCCTTGTCTGCTTGCTTCACTACGATCCACTTCTCCCCGAAATCAGCCATATCATCAGGGAACATGGACAGCCATACATCAACGAAAGCCTGTACTTGTACTTGTACTTTCTCAGCACCGAACTGAGCGTGCGGCATCTAGCCTCCTTTCGGGTGAATCCCTTTTCTCAGGTAAAGACGAGCGCCAGGATGAAACTGCCTGAACTGGTCTCTTGTCAGCAACCTGAGAGTCTTGTCAAGATACCGGACCATCCTGACTCCCATATAGGATAAACCTATTTCTTCGTCATCTGTGGTCTGGATTATCTTGGCGAACCAGTGTATCCCGTTCTCGTCAATCCAGCAATCTTCCAGTTCTATGTCAGAGACCTTCATCTGCTTCTATCACATCCGCGATTTCAGGCAAGGATAGCGGACCTTCGCCAGTAAGACCTTCATCATTCAGGTAGGTAAGACGGAAAAGACCGTCCCTGTACCTGACTTCTGGATCATTCTGGCCTATCCCCGCGTAGGCCATGGCTGCCTCCGTGAGCACTGTCACCTGATAACCGTCTTCCAGGATGTCAGACTTAGCGCTAGGGTCTGCATAACCATATATCTCACTGTTATCAACCAGCACAGGCTGAGGCTGGCAACCAGCATCTGAGCATTGCTGGTTGAGCACGTCAAGACAGCACTGTCTTCCTTTGCTGTCTCTCAGTATCCCGTGACCCTGAACCAGGTCAGGGTTCCTCAGGTTCTCTATCCAGAGTTTCTTCACTTCAGGAATCATAGGCATTGTTTACCTCCTTACTTCAGGTTGTTACCTTTGCGGTATACGAGAACAGGGGTTTTTGTCTTGACTTCATCAAGATAATAAATATCATTGTTATCATCACGAGACATAGTTATCTTGGTGAAGTAGTATTCTTTTCCGTTTTTATCCCTCCACACGTCTCCTCGCTGTGGCGGCCAATGCTCAGGATTCTCCTGTACTGGCCTGGTTACAGAATCGATAAGATACGCAAATCGCTCGTTCGGGAAACGAGCGAAATCGGAGTTCCAATCTCCGTTAGTGTCATAAAAACCTACGCTAACTCTTCTTACAACCTGGTCGACTATGACATCTCTGTAGATGCGAACCTTATCTCCAGGCTTCAGGTCATGGAAACCAATAGTCTTTGAAACTTGAGTAGCAGTCTTTTCTTTCGTCTCATCAATCTTGGTAGTAACGAATCCTGGGAGACCATCAGGATTCGTGTCAAGACGGTAAGTCCTGTTATCCTTAGTCGTATATGTTCCGACCCACGGATTAACGGAGTATACTTCCACATCTCTTGTGATCCGCAGCTTATCACCCTTCTTCAGTCGCCTTATATCAGTAACCTTAGTATCCATATCCCTCTCTCCTATCTTCTTGAAGACCCATCTTGAGCCTCCGTATTTGTAGCCATTATCAGTTATGATAACTGGAAAGCCTGTGATTCTAGATATATATATATATATATATATATATATATATAAGTATCATCGACTGTTACCTGTTTCGAGACTTCTATGATATCTCCGGGTTCAGGACATTCCAGTATCGTATCTGCTATTATATGGTTCACATGCATACCTCCTGAGTCGCAAGCATGGAGTATACGTGCATCATATACCCGCCGCCGCCCTGGTGTCAAGACCCTGGAGAGATTTAGATTTTTCCGTCGTCCCTCTTGACAGCCGGGCACCCCCATGGTAACGTCTTACCACAGTGATACCGGCGGTTATATACGTCGTATATTCAGATATTGATATTCAGTTACTACGATATAACTACATGATAAGGAATAATAATGAGTAATAAGAAAGCAGGACCTGTTATCTTCGCAGTAATGCTGGTACTACTGCTAGTACTAACCTGCCTATTCAGTTAGGAAATAAATATGGTATTCGTACTTGAGTTCATACTAGCTCCTATACTATGGTTGTTCAAGAAGTTTCCTAAAGCTGCACTGGGAATACTGATGATAGTAGCTTTCGGTGGCACTGGCGGTATCTTGATGGTGCATGATATCGGGGCGAATATAGTAAGAGACGTGTGCATAGCTATCTCAGGTCATCCTGGCTGCATTCACATGCCTTTGAGGAAGTAGGAGGAAACATGCCTTATTGCCGTGCTCATGCAGATCTCGTCACAGGAGGAGAACTGAATTGCCATCTTGATGAAGGTCATGAAACTCTCCTGGAGTTTCATTACGATAAGATTGAGGATAAAGAGTGGAGAGAGGGAAGAGTTCCTGCTCCCGTTCCTTACACTCCTACTGGTCCAATACCTAAGATTAAGGTTGAGAAAACCTGGAAGCTTGCTGGTCAGGCAGATAAAGTCACTTTGTGAGGCGAATATGCTTAATCCGTTTAAGAAAAAGTGGGAAGTGTACGGATATACCGGAGCTGTAGCTAACAGCAAAGGGGAGGTTTACGGGAGGTTCAGGAGATATCAGAACGCCATTTCCTTTGCAAAGGAAATGAATGCTTTCAGTTCTGATTTCTTCGAGGGCAGGCATTTCATGGTAAGGAGGATACATGGTGCATAAAAGACCTGAAGCTTTCATCTGCGACATCGATGGCACTATCGCAGATCACGGAGATGAGGAAAGCGGTCTCATCAGAGGTCACTATGAGTATGACAAGGTGAAGTTCGACCGTCCGAAGCCTGAGGTTATCAGGGTCGTCAGGATTCTGTCGAAGGAACTTCAGCCTATCTTCGTATCAGGAAGGATGGATGAATCTGCTAATCCGGTGAGGATCGATACAGTTCACTGGATCAAGAGTAATGTGTGGCCGTACGACATCAATCCTCAGTGGCCTTTGTTCATGAGAGCTGACGGTGATTACAGAGCAGATTACGTGATAAAGGAAGAGATCTTCACTAAGCTGATTGAGCCTCGGTGGAATGTGAGGTTCGCTATTGATGACAGGCTTCAGGTATGCCGGATGTGGCATAGGATAGGAGTCCCTGTGTTCAGGGTGGGAGATCCTGATGCAGTCTTTTAAGTCAGTTAAGTTATCTCTGCTTCAGGTCAGGTCTGACCTGAATGACATAATAGAGGAGCTGAGCAGTATAGACAAGTACGACCTGTCTGACGCAGAGATATACGTATCTGATGCTGTTGACATGATAGAAATGGCACTTGACGTGCTTTAACCTGGCATAAGGAGGGAGAATGAGGAAGCTGGGAGGGTGGCTCATGCTCATATTCATAGGATACGGGTTCGCCCAGAATCCTGGAGCGTTCCACCAGCTCATGAGCAGTATGGGAAAAGCCGCTAAATCTCATGGCATATCAGAAGCATATGTGACGATCTCTTCTTTCCAGCAGTGTGTTATCTCCAGGGAATCTGGGGGTGACTCTACTGTGTGGAACAATCAGGGTTATCCCTATTGGGGCTTGTATCAGTTCGGTAAGCCTTTGTGGGTGGGTAATGGGGGTAACCCTGATGACTGGGGTAAATCATCTACGTCAGCAGCAGAGCAGACAAGGATATTCGATAACGTAATGAGTCATTACGGAGGGTGCAAGAACTGGACTCCTTCTGATGGCTGTCCAGATCCTTCGAATGGATGCTAAGACTCCTATGCTATGCTAGTATCAGATTTCAAATGGCATAGCATAGGAGAAACATGACAGCAGAACACATTCAGTACATACCTGAGATCGTAATACCGGAGATGAGGCTAGGCCGTCATATTCACTTAGAAGCGAATAGGATGGCTGTTCCTCATGCTGGTCCGGCTCAGGCAGTAACAAGCAAGACATGGGCAAGAGATATCCCTATCTTAAACCAGGGCAATGTAGGCTCATGCACAGGTAATGCGATGGATGGAGCGCTGGGAACAACACCAGTATTCCAGACTTTGCCATCAAACCATCCTGCATTAGATGAAAACGAAGCACTTAACCTTTATTCAGCAGCGGAAGTTATCGACGGTGACGGTCCTTATCCTCCTAACGATAACGGTTCTACAGGTCCGTCAGTAGCTCAGGCGGCTCAGAATGCCGGACTTATCAAGGGATATAACCATTACAAAGACTTAAATTCTACGTTACAGTCGCTGATGAACGGCCCAGTAATAATAGGAATGAACTGGTATTCATCGTTTGATACACCTGCTGCGGATGGAACGGTTGCCATCACAGCAGATGCTTATGTAAGAGGCGGTCACGAGGTTCTTGCTCGTGTGGTTGATGTAACTAACCAGATGATCGGTTTTGATAATTCGTGGGGAACAAGCTGGGGAGTTAACGGTTCTTTCAAGATGAGTTATGCGACTCTGACTCAGCTTCTCTCGGAAGGAGGAGATTGTACTTCTTTCATTCCTCTAGCAGCACCATCACCGACTCCTAATCCTCCGAAGCCTAAGCCAAAGCCTAATAAGCCATCGTGGTTCGATGAGTTCATCAAATGGATTGAATCGTTTTTCGCTTAAGATTATCAACTCAGTCAAGCCCTGGTATGAAAGCCAAGGCTTCACTTTTAAGGAGGGTATACATGAGTGTTATGGCAGAACCAGAACCGGTAAGTAAGACTTATACTTAAGGAGGAGTAAATGAAGTTTCAGGCGAGTAATACAACAGCCATAAACCCCATTATGGCTAGAGAAATTCTCTCAAATGCTATTAGGAACAGACCAATCAAGAAGAAGAAGGTTGAGGAATTTCGTTCATTTATGGAAGGCAGGAAGTTCGGAACCTCTCTGCTCGTTTTCAATAGTTCGGATCAGCTAGTATCTGGTTTTCATAGGATGACTGCTTTGTCGGAACTTCCAGAGGATGTTTTCGTAAACTTTGCTATCGCTTATGACGATGATGACCTGGCTAGCATCAGGCAGAATTCCGGTTCTCCAGAAACAGCAAGAGAGCAGGCTAAGAGGAATGAGCTTCCATACGCAAACGAAAGGGCTGCGATTGCCAGAAAGCTCATCATCCTAGAACATAAGCTAGAGGGTAGGACTTATACCCCAGGCGCAGAGGAAATTTACACTGTAAGCCGTGATGAACCTTATATGGAAAGAGCTATTGAACATCTTAATGACTTCGATGGTCTTATTCCTTCACCTTCTATAGCATCTTATATAATTCTGGCAAGAGAGAACGAGGAAAAGACCGATCTTTTCTATTCTAGCTTGTCTACTGGTGCTGGTTTGGAGCTAGGTTCCCCAATTCTTGCAGTTAAAAACGGCCTGCCCGGAGTTAGGACAAAGTTGCAAGGGACGTATAGGGACGCTCAATGCGGACAAATGATACTTAGGGGTTTCAGTGATTGGGTTTCTTCTAAGCAAGGACCAACCAGATATAATGTTAAAGATGGTGTTTCCATTGCTGACGAAGTGAAGTTGCTGAGTAAGGTACTGAGTGTTCCGTGGACTAATATCTTAAGACCCTGATGTTATACTTAAGGAGGAAATATATGAGACATGAAAATTGCGGCTCTGGCTGCACGGATAATAAGTAAAAATTTCTGAATACAAGGTATTGACTTTCCTTACCGGCTATGGTACTATGTATCCTAGCCGGTTGGGAGAGAACACCGGCTTTAGCTCTAGAGAAAAACTCCAAGGTGGCGAGCGACAGGAAATATTGCAATATTTCCTGAGGTTGACCCTTAATCCGCTCTTGTGTCAAGGGAATGGGCACCAAAACATTCTAGCGTCCGTTAACGGTAAACGAGCAGACTGTTAATCTGTCCCTCCTGGTTCGAATCCAGGTGCTAGAGCCCTGCCACGCCGGCTTCATATTAAGGAGGTAATATGATAAGTGATTATTTCATATTGGGAATATTTGCAGCATCAGTAGTTGTCTGGGTTGTAATATACATAATGAATAACAGGAATTCTCCCGGCCCTCCTCCCGAAGATAAGAGCGGTGGTTGGCGTGGTTAGATATGTGTATAAATGTACTAACAAGCAATGCGATAATATAGAAGAGCGAGAATTCCCTATGGGAAAAGCGCCAGAAGAAGCGGATATCTGCCTTGACTGTGCCGCTGGTGCTCTGATAAGAGCCTATGTTCCTGTAGCAGTTTCGTTCAAGGGCTCTGGTTTCTACAGGACAGACAATCCGAAGACGAAACATGTAAGTACTCAGATGGAAGTGATATAAGCTGTTCAACAGCTTATACGTGCCGCATTAACTCAGTCAGGCCAGAGTAGCGCTCTTGTAAAGCGAAAGTCGGTGGGTTCAAATCCCTCATGCGGCTCTGTTTCTAGTTTGCCATTAATTGAAATAAGGTGGAAGACCATGGACTTATTGAAAAATAGGGATAACGAGGATAAGCCACGTCGGGGCGACCGTGGGTACAAGAAACTGAAGGAAGCGGCTGCGAGGCAGAATGAGATCAGGGATAACTACCTTGAGGAGCTGAAAAGGAAGGCTGGTAATCCTTCAAGATACGGCAGGCTGACAAGAGCCGAGCTTAAATATCTTAAAGAGCATGAATAGGAGTTCCTATGTCTAGTGCTAAAAGGGGTGATAAGCGTCCGTGCAGATCTGCTTATCACAGTGAGGGAAGGCGAGCTGTGAACAAGGCTCGTCGTATTACAAGATGCAACGGGGAAGGATACCTGAATTGGTGGAGAAGCAAGGGATACGCCGAGAGGGCGTAGCTGAAACGATAGCTGCTTTCATATGCGTCTGCCTGATCGTGGCAGGGTTGCTTTACCTGATAACCCATAATATTTCTTATCCCACTTAGGACTGTCATGAGTATTTTCTCTTCCCCTCAGAGAAGGGGAGCAATGCGTATTCATCGTAATAAGAAACGCAGGGAGGCGGAATTAAGGAATGCAAGGAAGCAGAAAAGAGCAGATAGCGCGCCAGAGAAGAGTTCACCGCAGGAAGCAGCAGAATAAGACAATCGCGCTTCTGATCCTGTCTATCCTGTTTATAGCAATTATCGTCTTTGGTTATCTTATCACCCATAACCTGAATTACGCCCCTCGCATTGTTTACGTCCCTCATTTTATTCACAAATACTAAAAAGAAGCTATTGACATGTGACGACTTCGCCTGGTAGGATCAGGAGGTGCTGATGAGAAAGATCAAGATCATACTCGCCGGGCTTATTGCCGCAGTAGCTATCACTGCCTGTTCAGGTGGTTACAACGGGTATGTAGTCCACCATCACTATTATCATCGGATTGTGCATGTGGTTCACGTAACTCATGTGCATCTGCATATTCACAAGCGTTAGCTTGTGAATGGTGCCGTATAGCTCAACTGGCAGGGCACAAGTCTTTGGTACTTGCGATTCTAGGTTCGAATCCTAGTGCGGCAGCTCCGGTAAATTTAAGGAGGTCATCATGACAGAGAAAATTATCAGCTTCTTGATATGTGCGGGTATACTTATCTTTATATGGCTCCTCTGCGGAGGATGGATTCCTGTTTACGGATGGGGATGGAAAATGAGTGAAGAACAAGAGGAATATGTTACCTGTACTGTATGCAAAGGCACTACGTTCTCTCCCTATGAGAACGGGAAGAAGTGCACTGCCTGCGGGTGGACAGGAAAGGTAAAGCGTAAGTAGCATTCCCGTATAGTGTAATTGGCAACACACCTGGCTCTGAACCAGGAGACGGTCACGCTTGTTTTAGTTCGAATCTAGATGCGGGAGCAAAAGGAAGGATGACATGGATGTTAAAGGAGTCATCGTCCTGGCTAATCTTATGGCCAGGCACAGGGAACATCTCGCTATCACAGCGGAGAATGACCCTAATCCTCGGATTAGGTGGGCTACCGTAAAGGCCAGGGCTCTCCAGGCCAGCAGTTCAGTGCAGAATCCTGTTCCTACTCTCCTTAAAAACAGGCAGGAAATTTCTGAATAAGGGATCTTGACATTCGGGGGTCCCTGTGATATTCTTATATCAGATCGGCAATCAAAAGTAAATAGGGAGCTGGCCAGGGTTTCCGTAGTGAGTCGGGTCACTAAAGGATGGTTGGTGTGACGCAGCTAATATAATCTGCTTAGGGGAAGGGCAGTAGTACTAAGGGTCGGTCGATGTTAAGGCGTCAGGTAGCTAGCTCCCTCTCAATTAAATAACATACGGATAGAGCTTAAATCCAGCCGGGCTGGAGATGGATTCCAAACCCATTAGCAATGCGTTCGACTCGTACTAGCCGTGCGATGATGTTGCGTAGGCACATCAGACTGCTGAACCATAGCTGTGAATATGGTAACTGCGAGAACAGTATAAACTACAGGCATGATAAACGAGCCTTGACAGTTACCTATCTTGCCGTAGGTGGCCAGAAAAACTGTCAACTATGGCGTTCGTGGCAGATAGGTAATGCAACGGTTTGTGGGACCGTGCAATGTGGGTTCGAATCCCATCGTTCGCCCCGGTGTGATCTTGTATGTTCTAACTGCCACGCAGAGAGAACATGGCAAAGACTACAGCAAAAGAAAAATGACATGCTTATATGTGAGATAGCAACGGAACCAACAGAAAGCTGAAGTACAAGGCAATCTGGCCGGTCTATGGCACAGTTTCAGAGTATGGCCAAACTTGAGACACTGGTTCGAGTCCAGTTATAAGTGCTAAGGGTTGAATGGTTATCCCGAACAAGAGAATCAAATACTATAAACAGTCTCTTCGTCAAAAACCATCGTAAATTTAATTTACTTAGATCGGAGGTAGTCTTAATGGCCAAGTTCCACGCACGTCCATCTCTCCAGTATCGTTACGAACACTACGACCCACGTTTCTAAGTTAGTTTCAAGTGCACCCATACTTCTTGGGTGCACCCATATTATCTCAGGGAAGGTGCTTGAGCCAGGGTTGGTGAGGGACTAAAGGGTCTTGAAGCGCATGAGGGCCGGATAGTTGTGTACTCTGAGATAATATTACATGCGGCTATAGCTCAGTGGATAGAGCGATAGACTACGGATCTATAGGTCGGGAGTTCAAGTCTCTCTAGCTGCGCGGGGAATGTTGGTCTTTATGGCGCATACGGTTTGGAAGCAACCCCATAAAAGCACAGTAAACCGTTCCACTGAGCCGGACAGTATATTCCGGTATTTTGCTGGCTCTTAATTCAGTCGGTTAGAATGCTTGCCTGATATGCAAGATGTCACAGGTTCAAATCCTGTAGAGCCAACGGAATCTGATTCCTTCCAGTTCATCGGAGGTAATTATGTGTGAACATTTAGAGGCGAGAGTAATAGCGTGGGAAGTAATACAAGGACATAAATACCTCTACATGTACTGCTACGCCTGTGATAAGGCATGGACAGAAACTGAACCAGTAGTGAGGAGGGAACACGAACCAGAGTAGGATGCAGGATGAAAAAGAATATTAGCTGGAGGAGAGAATGGCTGTGAATCCTGAATGCTGCCCCCATACTAATGCTCATGAAACAGGCAGGACTACGAAGAACGGCATGACAGTAATTTTCATGCATTGCGATACTTGCGGAAAGAACTTCAAAGAACAAGAATAATGTCTAAGTCATGTAACCACGCAGACAGAACGTATCAATGTTCTGTTGTTAACCCGAAAAAAAGTATTCGCACTACGTACTGGTATTGTAATGACTGCCACAAGTTCTTTACTGAAGAAGAAGACATGGATTAGGCTCTGTTAGCTCAGAGGAAAGAGCACAAGTTTCCTAAACTTGGTGCCGCTGGTTCGAGTCCAGCACAGAGCGCGATCCCGCCTATTCATGAAAGCGCTGAAAGTACGAATAGGAAATGGAAGATCGAAACCGTCTTGAGTCCTTGACGGTGCGGATCGAAAAGTCAGGCATGACTTATTGGACTTGACGTAAACTGGTATTAACCTAGGATAAAGCCAGAGTGTGTAAACATGCAAAATGCTCCGACTGGTGCAGGGTACAGTGTCCGAAATGCCATAGGCTAAGTGTGTCGGTCCAGTAAGGAGAAAAACCTCTGCAACAATGGTGCTTATGTATTCGCGGACGATATACCGATGCCGAGATTCACAGAACACCATTTCAGCCTCTATAGTACAAGGGAGAGTGCAAGGGTCTTCTAAGCCCTTAATCCGGGTTCGAATCCTGGTGGAGGCGCAGCCTGGGTGAGTACGTTTAACTATCCCGGCAATTGGCCAACTGCGGAAGATAGTATGTAAAACCCTGTCAGTCATGGAAAGTAATGGTTCCTGTGCTATAGACTGACTGTGAAGCAGGACGCTGACAATAAGTGATAGGCTAACGAGTGACCATTACCTTATAAGGTTAGCTGGAATCCGCCTGCAACGTACACTTAATTTTCGGGAGGTAACATGAAATGGGAAGGTTGTACTAGAAGCACTACTGGTGGCCATTATTTTGTTAAGATAAATGGTAACTGGGTTTGCAAATTGTGCGGAGAACCTAAATAATGCACATTTTTAGCTCCCGTAGCTCAATGGCAGAGCAGGAGACTTTTAATCTCTTGGTTCCGGGTTCAAGTCCTGGTGGGAGTACGGCTACTATTTGCACGTAGCAACTGGGCCGCAGTTTTGCATGTTCTGAGGTGAATGAGACAAAACATGCAGAGGAGCTAATATGGATATAAAGCCTGTTCTTTACGATCTTACATGTACTCAGTGCGGAGTAAGGTTCAGTATGATGAGTCCTACGGGGCCTAGTAATATCTGCGATGAGTGCGCTGGTATACTGATGGAAGTGCTGTGGGGACCAGATTTCAGGTCTGTTAAGAACTAAGTAACATTCTGCGGAGGATGTATGCCTTTAAGAGAGGGACCGCCCTGTAATACCTGCAATGGTCCTACATTCATAAGCACTAACGCGAATAAGATTTCTACTACTTACTGTGCCGGATGCACTCGACTACCGGACAAATGTACTTGTAAATAAACTGTACTGGAGTAATTAACCAGGAAAGTAAGGTGCAGTAAGGTTCGATTCCTTGCAGGATTGCACCTTATGGTGGGCGGTATACCCTCTGTCTTATAAACAGTAGAAAGGTTAGTAGGTACACGTGGGTTCAAGCCCCACTCGCCCAACTAAGGAGTTTTGATACATGAAACAACCTGAAGAAGTCTATCTGGTGACACAGTATGACAGTAAGCCTGATTTCTATCATCCCGCTAAGTCAGTTAAGCTTATGAGCAGGAAAGCGATGCAGATGAAGATTGCATCCTGGCCATCTGACAGGATGAGCTTTACTATATTGCGTGCTCATATAACTGACTGGGAAGATGTAACAGAAGAACTAATAGGAGGTTAACATGACATTTCATTATGGACACAGTTGGCTGATTTTCTCTGATATAATCTTAAATATCCCACCTCAAACATAAGACAGGTAATGATCTGCCTGTAGTGGTTAAACTGTGAGTGGATGCGGGACCACTTAAAAACACTAAATGGGGTTTTAGCTCAGTTGGTAGAGCGCTAGTTTTGCACACTAGAGGTGAAGAGTTCGATTCTCTTAAGCTCCACAAGCAAGCTTGACATAGAGTAGTGCCTGTGTGCCCTTGCGAGTCAGATCACAACTGACACTTAACGGAATATGGCCAAGTTTGGTTTAAGGCGCGTGCTTTGGGAGCACGAGAGCGAAGGTTCGAATCCTTCTATTCCGACGGTTCAAGTCTTGTACGGCAGAAACGAAACTATTGATACATGAGGAAAATAATGAAGGTAAGAGTATTAGCCGCTTCTGCGGCACTGGCTGTGACATCATTTTTTGGTCTTGCTGTTTCCGGGCATACTCCGGTTGCTTCTGCTTCGCAGATTCAGATATGCGGGCAGGACGGTTCTGGTTATTGCATGAACGACTGGAACAACGGAGGTTCCGGTAATGATGTCAAGATGAATAACGGCGGCACAGGTAACGAGTATTTTGAGGTAGAGCCTATCGACAGGTGTAGTGGCTCAGATAACACTACTTCTACTTGTCCAGACAGCTACACAGGCCCGGCAGGTGATTATACCGCGCAGATCGTTTATTTCGGGATCTCAGGTCATGTTTACTGCATAGGCACAGGAGGTCTTGGACAGGGAGTGCTGACTACATGTAATAATGTCGGTACTGGAACTGGCGGCGGCACTGGGACGGTGATAACAGTCGGAGGAGCTAATCTTGACAAGTTCTATGACAGTTATGAATCCCGCACTAACGGGGCTCTGGAATGCGTAGAGTCTGGTGGCAATGTCGGTGTTGACCTGGCGATGAACCAGCTAGCATCTAATGGGTGCACGGGCTGGGGATATACTCTTACTAACACCTGGTAATACTGTAAGTATCATATAATTAAAGGAAATTCTCATGAAATTCAAGGCTATACTGGTCGCGCTTACGATAGCAGCAGTATCGTGTTTTGGTGCGGTGTCATCGGCTTCTGCTTCTTCTCAGGAAATATGCGGTAACGGAGGCAGCGGATACTGCCTTAACGACTGGGGAGGAGCTGACCGGGCAGGCGATGCTGTAAAGATGGAGTATGGTAACGGGACTAATGAGAATTTCCTTGATTATGCTTTGCTGAAGATGTGCGGATCGGGTAAGGTAACATCAACATGTCCTAATCTCGGCTTGGCCCAGAATGAACTTAAAGGTTTCAATCTTGTCGAGATAGTATATGGACCTGGAGGATGCGTAGCTGACAATGGAAGCGGTTACGCTGATCTGGGTACGTGTCCCGATCAGTACGGTAACGGTGGTTCTAACGGAACCATATACATAGCATATCCAGAGAGCCCAGGATATTGCATTTATTACAACAGGTACTGGACAGGATATTATGGTAGTCTCGCTGGCCTGGAGTCAGGGGGAAGCGTAGGAGCACAGGCTACGGATGACGCCACAGGTACTATAACTGAGTGGGGTGGCGGCGGGTCTTACTGCGGCCTGTACTAAGTATGAGGTGCGTACCCATACTGGCTCGGATTTCGAGCAATAGGAGGAAGTGAGGAAGCTGTCTCGTGGTTAAGTATATTTTCGTAGACGTTGATGGGGTAGTAAATCCTGTTGTCTTAAGAGAAGGAGGGGAGAAATTGTTGGCCCTTCCACATGGAACGGACACACAAGGCTACTACCTGCGCTTACATAAAGATTACGGCAGGTGGCTAAAGCAGCTATCAGAAGATACTGAATCTTTCCTGGTATGGGGTTCAACCTGGCAAATACATGCTAACAGATGGGTGGGAGAATATCTTGAGTTACCTCATTTGTCACATCTTGACCTTTCTCAGGGAAGGTTTTCTGAGTCTTTAGGTTCTATTAAGGCTGATGCTGCTAATAAATATGCGGATGGCAACAGGTTCGTCTTCTTTGATGATGAGCCTGATCTAGGTAGCCGCCTGGCTGATAATGGCTTGCATATCCGTATAGATTACAGGTCAGGACTAGAGGAATATCATATAGAAGAGGCAAGAAACTACCTGCTTTCATGATAGAATGATAAGGTAAATTACTTTCATGAAAGGAGCCATTTCTAATGGCAGCAGGACTATCAATTTACTACCTGTACGGTTACCCAGGCAATGTGGCATCAAGTTCTCTGGTAGATTCTTCTTCGTTTACCTACACTTCTGGTGTTTCCACAACACATGCTGGTGCTTACATAGCTGGTTATCTTGACGGTGAGAACAGAGCTAAGATGTTCTACACAGATGGTTCGTCTATCGCTCTTCCGACTCTGGTATCAGTTACTCAGGTGTCTATGACAGATGCTTCTGGCACATCTAAGACTGGCGGATACTATGTAGTTCTTTCATTTGCAGCAGGTTCACCGGATGCTACATCAGCAAACTCAGAGATTTACCTTGATCAGAATGGTCTGCTTATCGTAGCTGGAACGGCTTACGGATAATATGTGGACTAGGAAGCACATGCTCAGGCCAGTAGCTAGGTGCGAGTCTGGAGCTTGAAAAATTTCAGTTCAAAAGGTATTGACATTCAGGTCATAACCTGTTAGAATGTACTTGTTACAGCTACGGTGGGGACGCGCCGGCGCGTCCCCACCGTATCAAACATCAGGAGGGAGGGAAGTAATATGCTGCATGCTTACTATTTTGCGTGTCATCCTCATTTCTTTGAGTTCGTAAGAGGATGTCACCTGCATCACCATTGTTTTGATCTGTTCAGGCATTTCCATCACTGTTTCAGGCGATAAACAATTTCGTGAGGCTCCGAGGGTAACCTTGGATTACCTCACATCATGCCAGTATATCCAAGCGGCTCAAAGGGCGCGGTCTGTAAAACCGTTGGTTATACCTTCCTAGGTTCGAATCCTAGTGCTGGCACGTGTTCCATAGGATCACATTGCGACTATCAATAGTTCAATTTAATCCTTCATTAAGTAGGAGCTGACAATAGGTGACCGAAAACAATGAAGGTATCGTGGCGCTCTAGCCCAACGGCAGGAGGCACATGCCTTAGGAGCATGACAGTGTGAGTTCGAATCTCACGGGCGCTACTTTGAGAATATGGCTGAACGCCTCATAAAAGGGCGGCAGTAGGGAAGAAAGGTTCAAGAATCTGACTTCCTGACACCGTTGAGGCAAAAATCGACTAGTCTTATGTCCGCTATTCTCAATACCACTAGATACTGCTGATGAGAGGGTGATCCTCTTACATATACGGAATCCGAGGAAGCATAGTTCCGGGGGGATTATAAGCCTAAGTATGTCTATGCTCAGCAAGTCTAGTATCAAGGTTCTTTAGTGAAACTGGAATCACGATTGGTTGAAGCCCAGTAGTTGTCAGTTCGAGCCTGGCGGGAACCACTAAAGATTACCAGAACAGAAGGCTACTGGTTCGAATCCAGTACTTCCCACGAAAGCATCTTAAAAGGAGGATAAGATGGATATAATTCGTGACATAGATTCAGCAGAAAACGGTAAAGATGCTGAGAAGAAGAGAAAGTTCTGGGCATCTAAGATAACAAATCTAGGAGCAGAGAAGATAGCCGGTGCCAGCATCAGGCGTGTTAATAAGAATGACTGGCGTGTTGACCTGTTCCTGTACGTAGACAGGAATTCGTCAGAATTCAAGGACTTCATGAGAAGGTTCAGATGACGGCTATAGGTGGCTACGTAAAACGTAAGGATAGGGTAAAACAGGAAGTATATGACAGGTTTTATGACGGGACGCATTGTCCTAATTGCGGGGCTAACTACAAATACGTAGCAATGTGGCCGCATATATGCAAGGAAATCCTTTACCAGTCTATGCCTATACTTAATTTTGTGCCGTTTGAAGTTGATAATAAGGAGTAGACGTGTCTGCAAACAACCATTGCTCTGCGTGTTCAGGATCAGGCAAGGTTGACTGTCCTTTCTGCAAAAAAGAGGATGCTTCATGTGTGACGCTAAAGGTGAGGCAGCTTGCCCTGACTGTAATGGCACTGGTAAAAGATAACAGTATTCAGGGCCGTAATAGAGGCCGCTTAGACCAATAGGCAGAGTCGCCACTCTCAAAAAGTGGATGTTATCGGTTCGAATCCGATAGTGGCTACCGTGGCCCTATAGTTCCAATTGGCAGAGATCGTTGACTTAAAATCAATACAGTGAGGGTTCGACTCCCTCTAGGGCTACATAAGGGGAGAAATCCCCATCTCGCGTCAGTAGTTTAGTGGTAAAACTTCAGACTTCCAATCTGACATCGGGGGTTCAATTCCCCCTTGACGCTCGTAGTATATAGATAAGGAGGGAAAAATGAACATCGAAGTTTTTGAAAGACTGGTCAATAACATCAAAAGTGACAGGATTAGTCATCATCAAAGTCAGTGGATGAAAGACCACACTAATACGTTTGTATTCACGGAAGAGACTAGATGGTCTTGTGCAACTTCAGCTTGCGCTGCTGGTTTTGTATGGCTGGAAGAAGCGGAACCGGGAACTGTATTTGACTTGGATTCTGAACTGGTGATGACTCCAGCAGGGTATGAGAAATACCAGATGCTGCATGATCGCATTGAAGAGGCTTACGACAATGGTGATTATGATGAAGCGTCTGTTGCTGAAAAGGAAAGAAGCAGTGCAGGTGTCAAGATCGCTGACTGGGCGGCTGAGAAACTGGGAATCGATGACTACGACGCAAACTTCCTGTTCTACAACTTTGATAGCACCGAGGAAACATTGAGGCGCATCTATCATCTCATGGACGGCGGCCATTTTGATGATTATGAATAACTAGCTGATGCGCTATACTGATAGAGTAAATATTTAATCTCAGATAGGACAGCTAAAATGGCTCTATCAGTTGCTACATTAGCGGGTTATCCTGCTATCAACACGACGTTCCAGCGTTCTGCTGGTACTCCCACTGACGCAGCAACATACTCTTTTACTAACGGAGTATATACTGCGAGTACTGTATATGTCGCAGGAATCTTAGATCAGCAGGGAATGAATCCTTCAAGAATCTTCGAGTGTGACAATAATACAGGTGGTGCTACTAAGGGAACCAAGACCTTGCCGAAGCTGGTAACTATTACTCAGGTTTCAGCCACAGGTTCTTCTCTTCAGGAGCTGCCATCTAACTATTCTAACGGCGTAAGTTACGTAGAATCAGCGAATGCTACTGGTTATTCTGGATTCCTGATTGTCCTGAATGCAGTTCAGGGTCAGCAGGATTCAGGTTTGTATCCTCTAGGGTATAACAACGCGACTCTGGCTAGCTCAGATGTCCCTGGCTGGACTTCTCAGGGCGGAAACTATCCTAACACAGTCACAGTAGGATATCCTTATCCTCAAATGCGCTTTTTCGTAAGCATGAGCGCTCTTCTTATCATCGCTTCCACATCTACAGGGTGATGTTCTAATGAATATCTCAGTTCATGAGCATAATAATGCTTTTTATTGCGGATCAGGAACGCCCTGGGCTCACGCCTGGTCCGCTCAGAAGCTCGTTTCAGCGGCAGTAGTAGCTGCTACAGGCGGTACATACGAGGTTTCAGCTCCTGTAGAGGAAGAAAAAACTAAGAAAACAGCAAAATCTAAGAAATAACCTTAAACAAGGAGGGAAAATGGCTTTATATAGTCTTGAGCAAGAGCCTCAGAACCATGTTACGTTCGTTTTTGATGAATCGTACAGCATGTATCCCCATTCTGTGGCTCTTGTCAAGCTTTTTGACAACGAAGTTCGCTATCTGGCTAAGAGAAGCCTGGAAATGAACCAGGAAACTCGTGTTTCCGTGTATCTTTTCAGCAATCCTGGCACTGCTAGATGCGTTTTGTACGACTCTGACGTGCTCAGAGCGCAAGAATCCTTCACTTTGAAGGGAAAATACAGCCCTGAGGGCAATACAGCCCTGTGTGATGCTGCTGTTCTTGCTGTCGAAGACCTGAAAATGGTTCCTACTAAGTACGGACAGCACTCCCACTGGCTTATGATCTTTACTGATGGCATAGAGAACAGCAGTTCTTTCAATAACAGGCGGAAAATCAAGACTTTGATTCCGTCTCTGACCGATGAGTGGACTGTTTCTATCTTCGTCCCAGATCAGATTGCTAAGAAGCAGGTTACCGACTGGGGTTTCCCCAAAGATAATGTAGCTATCTGGGATACGACCTCTGAAAGAGGCATGGATGAGGTTGTAAACACAGTACGTAAGGCTTCTGAATCGTATTTCACGCTGAGGTCTACCGGCGCTAAGGGCTCTAAGAGCCTATTCTCACTGAATTCTCTCACCCGAGCTCAGATCAGGAGTGAGCTTAAGCCTCTCCCGTATGGTTATTACCAGATTTTGCAGCATCCTAAGGATGTGAAGACGACTATCTGGATCAGGGACCTGGTTAATAACAAGCTTCCCCTGACATATAAGAGAGGGTATGGCTACTATGAACTGGTAAAGAATGAGCATATCAAGGGTCATAAGGGTGTTATCATCGAGCAGGGCGGACAGTTCTATGCTGGTAACGCAAGGGATCTTCTAGGGCTGCCGGATGATGAGGTAAAGGTCGGCCCAGATCACTCCACGGAGTATAAGATCTTCGTGCAGAGTGATAGCCACAACAGGAATATCATTCCTGGCCAGCGTGTCTTGTACCTGACAGGTAATGGGTTGACTCACTGGCCGCAATTTCCGCTGAAAATTTCTGAATAAAATCCTTGACATCATGTCCCGAACGTGGTATCATGGTACATGTGAGGTTGAGAGCTAGGGATGCATACCTAGTCTCTTATCAAAAACCCCACTCCAATGGCCCTATCGTCTAGTGGATAGGACAAGAGACTTTCAATCTCTAAAGCGGAGTTCAATTCTCCGTAGGGCTACTATGTCCAGGTGTGAAGAATACGGTTGCTTCAAACAAACAGTTAGAAAAACTGTTAAGTTACCAGGACACCGTATTCGATTGATTCTCTGGGTCTAGCTAGTGGTCTACCCACCCATATCATATCTAACTATCAAGTTATGATATACTTAGATATGGCAAAAAGCAAGGAAGCTCAATCTAAAGCGTCTCGTAAACATTACGAGAACAACCGTCAGGCAATGATAGCTCGTGCAATGAAGTTTAAAGACGAGTTAAAGAAAAGCATAAGACAGTACATACAAGATCTGAAATCCTCAACACCTTGCAAGGACTGTGAGGTTCAGTATCCATATTATGTTATGCATTTCGACCATTTACCTGAGTTTGAAAAAAAGTTTGATATTGGGAACTCTTCTAAGTGGACAAGCATGAAGAAGGTTCTTGATGAGATGGAAAAATGTGAGATAGTTTGCGCTAACTGTCACGCAGAAAGAACACATCGACGCGCGGTGGTGTAAAGGGAACACGCTGGTCTCATAAGCCAGATAATGCCAGTTCGAGTCTGGTCTGCGCTACGAACTAGGATTGATTTATCTAGGATAAAGTTTAATGCCAGGTGCATTGAGTACAGATACTTCATTAGCAGAGCCAATATTTGCTATAGCTCAAGATAAGAGCGCCGACTTCATACGTCGGAGGTTATGACATTTCTCTGTTCTCGCCCGATTCTCTGGCGCTAATTTTAACTTAGGAGGAAGAAAGTGTACGTAACAGGTAAAGAACTTATATCTGAACTTCAGAGATTACCTGAAGAAGCCCAGAATCTGGCAGTTTACTTCAAGTGCAGAGAGAATAATCTTGAGGGAATGCTGGAAGTGTTTGATTTGAAAGTCGTTCCTGCTGGATACGGGCAGGTTATTCTTCTTCTTCCTGCTTAATTAAGTTTGTCCATACTGTACCTCCTTCCGTATGGATATCCCTGGTGTGCTTGTCCAGAGTTACTTCAATAATGGTAAAACATACATTTGAAACATGTAAATTGTTAGTTCGAATCTAACCACGGGCACCAGATCATGCCCGTGAAGTTTATAACTTTGAAAAACACCTCTGACCGTTTATTCTCAGGGATTGTCATTTTATTTGTTTTACCTCTGCGCCGAACATCTTTGAATGCTCAGGGCAGAGTTCATGGGCCTGTGGCTGAATGGCTTAGGCAGATGATTGCAACCCATCTTTATCCGGTTCAAATCCGGCATGGCCCTCTGTAAATCCAGGTGCAATTGCGAGAGTTACTTCATACAAATGATCAAATCGGAAAAGATAATTCTCTGTAAAAGAATAAATTGCAGGTTCAAGTCCTGCTTTGTATAGCAAAGCTAATAAACTCTTGCTTCCTATTCTCTGGATTTTCTGAAATTTAACATAGCCTGGTGCGAGGACTTCAGCTACTTCACTTTTTAATCTGCGTGCGATGGTTCGAATCCATTCCCCATGGCGGGTAGCTCAGCGGAAGAGCAGCAGAATACGGTAAAAGCTGGTGTCAGTTAACCCTCAGGCTGCGACAAAACTTAATAGCCAGGTGCAAAGAGACTCGGTTACTTCTAAATATGACATGCGGAGTCCGAGGGCAGGTTCGATTCCTGAAGCCCGACCAATCAACGGGTGGTAGCTCACAGTGGGAGAGCGCGAAAAAAATACGAAATTACACCGCGTTTCGAATATTCTCTGGCTATTTCATCATGGGAGGTCAAATGGCAGCTAAACTATGCGGGTGTACTTGTCCCTCATGCCAGGAGATTAACTTCTTCGGCAGAGGCAGTCACTGCGGCAGCAAGAAATGCACGAGTACTATGGAAAAATAATTTAATATTACCTGGTGCGAAAGAAACAGTTACTTCATGGTTCGATCCCACGTATTTCTGTTAGAAATAGCTAAAGGCAGCTAACACTGTTTCACATTATTCTCAGGTTCAGTACGTATTACCCAATGCCCAGGTGCGTTGACAACGGTTACTTCAGCAATTGTCTATCAAACAATAGTAGCTAAAAATTATGCCGTTGTCTCTGATTCTCTGGGCATTTTTTATTCTCTATCCAGATATAGGTGCAGTAGGAGGCACAAATGGCACGACAGAACACAGTACGTCTGACTTCAAGGACAACTCCCCTGAAGTCAGAGTACTCATCAACAGCTAGAACAGCTACAGGTGGCCAGGGTTTCGTTTCTGATTCTAACTCTGAGCTGTTCAGGCTCGGAGTAAACGGCTTGTTAGGTAAGGAAGAAACTTACCATGAAAGCGGTAAGTCCAGGGACAGCAGGTTCACTGATCTTGTTTCTGAGCTTGCTGTAAATGATCCTGGCTGGACAGCAGGATTTCTTACATGGCTTCGTGGTCCGGAGGCTAATATCAGGACAGCATCTCTTATTGGTGCTGCTGATTATGTGCATGCAAGACTAGCTGCTGGTGTTAAGGAATCCGGTAAGTCTAAGGGTTTCAACAGGACAGTAGTCGATGGTGTATGCCAGAGAGCTGATGAGCCTGGTGAACTTGCAAGCATTTATCTTTCTGAATACGGTAAGCTTCCTAAGCCAGTGAAGAGAGGTCTGGGGGATGCTGCTTCTAGGCTGTGGAATCCTTATGCCACGATGAAGTACGATACTGCTTCTCATGGCCTGAGGTTTGCTGATGTTATGAACCTTTCCCATTTCACGCTTGCTGACAATGAACTAGCAGCTCATATTATCAACCGCAGGTACGGTAATGATGAGGATTGGGCTTCTCTTCCTGAGATGGTGAAGAACAATATTTCCCTGAGGAAGGAAGTTGCCAAGGGCAACTACGACATTCTGACCAATTCCAGGGTTCTCAAGTCTGCTGGCATGACATGGGAAGACGCTTTGTCTCTTGCCGGAAATCATGTTCCTAAGGACAAGCTGTGGAACGCTCTTATCCTTGGCGGTCAGGTTCCTATCTTCGCTGCACTGAGAAACCTCAGGAATTTCACTGAGGCTGGGATCTCTCAGCAGGCCAAGGAATATATTCATGATCAGCTAACTAATGAAATAATAATCGCTAAGTCGAGAATCTTGCCATTCAGATTCCTGTCAGCGCTTGAGGCTCAGGATTCATATGAGTGGTACAGTGACCTTGAGACCGCTGTTCAGATTGCCACTAGGAACGTTCCAAGGCTTGAAGGCAAGACTATCGTCCTTGTTGATACTTCAGGTTCAATGGATTCTCCGGTGAGCAATAAGTCCAAGATGACACGTTCTGGTCTTGCTGCTTTCTTCGGCGGCGCTTTTGCGGCGCATAACTCAGATGATGTAGCTTTGTACATTTATGCTGACGGTGTTAAGAGAATTCCTGTGAAGAAGGGACATTCTGTGCTGAAGCTGGCTGAGGAAATGCATCGCAGGACTGGTGAGGTCGGGCATGGTACTCAGACAGGAAGGGCCATGAGGCAGGCTTGTTCTGAGAATCCGGATGCTAAGAGGCTTATCGACAATACTGACATGCAGTCTTTTGCTCATGGTTCAAGAGCACATGTTTTAAGTTACAGCGGCTTTGGTTTCAGTTCATACAACAGTAATGGTTATTCAAGGCAAGGTACTGCTGCTGACGTTCCTGATAGTGTGTTCTTGTATTCTAACGACCTGTCAGGATATAAGACAGCTAACGTCCAGACTGGTGATGGTTCCCGTACTCATCAGCTATCAGGTATGATGGGTGATTCTACTTACAAGTGGATGAAGGCTATCGAAGCTGGCACGAATGCTGACTGGCCATGGCTGAAGAAGTAAAATACAGAGAGGGTGACGAAATCCAGGTCACCCTCTCTGGCATTGTCAAGACAGTAGACCCTAACGGTTTCCCTCTGAGGGTAGTTGTCGGCAGTCCAGTTGGCCATAGTTATAATAATGTGAGTTTCTCTCTTGAAAGAACCATGAATCCTGAGATTAAGCTCATTAAGAGAGCCATAAAGACTGGCGTGATGTACTATGATCCTTGGGATAATACAACATGGTGGAAAATAGATGATATCAGTTGCACCTGGTATAGTATACGCCCAGGTATGTGTCCTTTTCCTGTATCAGAAAAAGATATCCTTCCTGAAAGATTCGCAAGATTTAAGGAAATGATACCTGAGGAATAGCGAGGTAATATATGCTGGAAATTCTTTCGGTAATTGTATTGACAGTATCCTCCGCCTGTGGTATCATCTTCATGTTCGTCAAGTCAAGACAGCCTAAGATCACATATCTTTCAGCAGAAGCTCTGGATATAAAACATAAAGAAATTGAAAGCATAAGACTTGATTCTATATCAAGAGCTTATACTCAGGAAGATGTAGACAGGGCTAATGCTCAATGTGATGAGCTGTATAAGCTATATAAAATAAGGAGGAAATAAGTGGGGAATGGTTTCTGGACTCCAGCGAAGATCATTGTTGTTAGTGTTTTTTCTCTGGTATTCCTGACAGGAGGTTTGCTGGTTCTCCCTCTTGCTACTAATTCCTGGTGGGCTGCTACTGCACCAGCTATCAGCAAGATGCAAGAGACACAGCAAGTTTATACGGCGCAGAACAGGATTACTCAGTACAACAAGTTCTACGACGAGTACAGTACTTACCAGACGGATCTACAGACAGTAAAGGATAATGAGAAGCAGCTAGCAACTTTTAATAAGGAACATACAGCATCTCAGGTTGCAAATGATCCGACTGGTAATCTGACCCAGCTTCAGGGACAGTATGAGTCATCTGTGACTGGCGCTCAGGAGATCTGCACTGAAGCTGCTAATGCTTTCAATAATGATTCAAGGAAGGTTCAGACCGGCGCTCAGTTCAAGGGCGTTGATCTTTCACAGCAAGTTGATGTCAAAGCTTGTAATAAGTAAGTAAAAGCAGGAGGTACAAATTGAAGATCAATTTTAAGCACGCTATTATTTCGGCTGCTTCTGCCGTTGTGCTGGTTCTCGGGATCTCGGCTTGCGCAGGTAATAACGTGGATGCAAGTGCATCGGCTCCTGATCCTACCAGTTCAGATAATGTAGCTGGCGGCTCAGTCCTTGGAGGAAGCGAGAGTAACACAGCTCAGCTTTTCTATAACCTGGGAGTTAAGACTTTCGACTCTGGTATTTTCTCTCAGATGAACGGCCCATCTATGGAGATGGTCAATGATGGCAGGCGAGATCTCACCCTGAATAACCCTAACCATATCGGTTATGTTTATGTTTACAGTCAGACTGGTACTCTTATAACTTTCTATACCATCAAGGGCAAGGTGAGTTCTACCCAGTCTCAGCTTACTGAGACTCAGGATATCGTTGATGACAAGAATTGCGTATCAGGTGATGATTCAGGACAAGGTGGAGGAACTATCGGGGCCTGCTCTAACGTCGTAGACAGTATTGGCGATGATGGTACTTATGGTGGTGAGGAAGGCGGTCCTTCTGGTGTTTTCTTCTTCACTACTGCTGGTGCCCTGGTAGAGCTTGGAGGAAACACTAACTGGTTTTACAGTGACGCTCCTCTGGCATTGACCAGCAAGCCTGTCATGATCTACAACAACAATGCGCCTACTTCTGGTGCTGTGACTCTACCGAAGGGTAACAAGTAATGGCTAATGTAGAAAGAAAGATAGTTGAGACTGTGTCGTATTTCCTGACTCTTGATGACAGAGAGGCTAGGACTCTCAGGGATATCCTTTCTCATTGTTCATCCGATAATGGAGAAGAGAGTTCGAGAATCTGGAATATGATTGACGCTTTCGATTCTGCTGGATTTGGATACGAGAGATCAAATCTGATTGCGGGAAGTACGGGAATCAGATTTCATAGGTAGTAGTACAATATTAAAGTGGAGAGAAATCTCCACGCACGGGAGCATAGCTCAGTTGGTTAGAGCACTACCCTGTCAAGGTAGGGGTCACGGGTTCAAGTCCCGTTGTTCTCGCTTTTGATTCGAACCGTGGTAAACTTAAGTATGGCAACATTACATGACGATATACTTAAACTGCGGGACGATGGTTTTACATACAACCAGATAGTAAACAACCTAGGTTGCTCAAAAGGAACAGTCTCTTACTACCTAGGTAAGGACCAGAAGCTAAAGACTTTAATACGTACTAGAAATCGACGGAATTTTATTTCTAGATATATCAAAGAGTTAAAAGATAACAAATGCTGTATGGATTGCGGTCAGCAATTTCCTCATTTCATCCTGGACTTTGACCACAGGCCGGGGGAAGAGAAACTATTTTGTATAAGTGCAGCAAGAAGTAATAGAACAAAAGAAGAGATAGACGCAGAAGTTGCTAAGTGCGATTTAGTTTGTGCTAATTGTCACAGATTTAGAACGTGGAACAGGTCAATAAAATCGCATTATTAAGGGAGATTCATTCAACGGTAATGACACCTTTATAGTCCGACCCGCATGTTAACTGACTATAAACTTCAGCGTGCGGCTCTTGCCTAGGGAGATGCTCAGGTCCGGTCTGGTACTAACCGGCAAAATAAAGTATCAAAAGATATGGGGTCGGTACTGAAGCGGTCGTCATATACAGAGAGAAGGGAAACCGTCTCTGTCCATATCACTTGTGATTATAGTGAAAGGGTTATCACAATAGCTTGCCATGCTATTAGTCCGGGTTCGAATCCCGGTAGTCACTCGCAATTGCCCATTGGGAGTGTGCCCTGTGCTCGCAAACGGAAACTAAATTGGAACAGGGAGTATGGAATCGTGGCAGAGTGGTAATGCAGCAGTTTGCTACACTGTAATACTTCGGTATCATAGGTTCGAATCCTATCGATTCCGCGTAGCCCGTGATCACTGGAATCTAGTGCAGTACCTAGACCGGGCAAGGTGATCTTGAAAACTGCACACTAGGAGTCGCTAACATCGGTGGCGTGGAACTGTCTTGAAAACAGTACGGGGTAACTCCCGTGTGAGTTCGAATCTCACCGGCTCCTCTGGAATTAATGATGCTCCATTAACTCAGCGGCTAGAGTAGTTGACTCTTAATCAACCGGTCATTGGTTCGAATCCAATATGGAGTACTTATCTTGAGAAAATAAAACCAATTGAAAGGAAAGTTATGTTCAGAAAGTTTATAGCGACTGCTGTTGTAGCGTTAAGTCTGGGGGTCAGCGCCACATCAGCGAGTGCCGCTGTAACTCCGGTACTTCCTACTTATAGTGAAGTCAACGCGGTAGCGTATGGTCCTCACTGGATTCTCAATAATTTCAAAGATTATTCGTACCAGAACAATCTAGCGTCAGTATTCAATGACCTTGGTGCTGATCGCACATGGTTCAGGATTTCAGCGGTGAATGTGTCGCTGCCTTCTTCTTACGGTGAAGATCTAGTTGTCACTATCAAGAATGACAAGGGGCAGTATCTGTCACAGTGGAGTAACCAGAATCCGGCAGTTAACGGCTGGCGTGCAAGATGGGACTGGGTAAACGGCAACGTAATCGATGTTCCTGCTGTTCAGTGGATTTTAGTTCCTAATGGTAGCTATTACAATCTGGTTGATGTGTCGTCAATCAACAACTCTGACGGTCCTTATGCCCTGACAATCGCTCAGGGCGGAAGCACTAAGGAGACAAACGGCGTTCCTGACTGGAGTGACCTGGTTCTGCTGCCTCTGTCTCAGACAGATAAGTTCCAGCTATTCAATTTCGTGAATCCTTCAGCTCAGTTCCCGGCTCCTACAGGAACATCTTCTGACTAGTGAAACAGCATATATGCCTGTTCTGTAACGGATACGGCATGATTAAAGGGAAACCCTGTCCTTTATGTCATGGGACAGGGAAACCTCCCAGGTCCCCATAGTTTAATGGGAGAACGTCACCCTCTCAAGGTGATGATGCGAGTTCGATCCTCGCTGGGGATACCCTGAGCATCAAGGAGGTAATATGGGAAATGTTCTTATACTGGTTTTCAGTGCCATAGGAGTGTACGCAGGAATGCACCTGGGATTGACCTTGATTCAGTCAATCATATTGTTCATAATATCTGTGGCAATCGTGGTGCCTGTCATATCAGCGGTAAGGCATATGAATCATTAGGAGGATAAAATGGGTTTCTGTCCTGAGACATGGGGGAAGAAGTGCCCTCACTCAGCAGATGGCAGGGGAGAGCACGCTTGCGACAGGTCACGTCACCACCTGGGCATCCGCCATAGGTGCAGTTGCGGAGTGACAAAGGGCGATTAGCTCAGTGGAAGAGCGCTTCTCTTACAAAGAAGAGGCCGAAAGTTCAATCCTTTCATTGCCCACGAAACAAGGCATATGGGTGTCTTAAGCAGAAGGAAATTCCTGAATACCGGCAGGGAAAGGGTAAGTACTGAAGCGACAGCCTTAGACAAGCTGGCCCATATATTTCTCAGTAAGCCAGTATCCTGCCTTGGGATACTGGCTATCTTCATTTCTGGAGGAAAATATGGCTTGTAAGCATTCTCCTTTATGTTTCTGTAATTGCAGGGGATGCAAGAGAGAGTTTCACTGCAATAATCATAAGGCTGGCCTGAGGGGATGTCACTATGACTGTGAGTAGGGCGGCTCTGAGATCGATTCTGCCGGGTCTACATAGGGAGGCCAGCCCCATCCACCGACCCTGCCCTGAAAAGCCGCCTCCGTGGCTCTCAGGCTGTTCTAGGGCCACCTGATGAGCTGGCTGCCTGATCCGTTCCAGCTAGCGGAGGCACCTAGCATAGCAGAGCCTGAAATAGATGTGGAAGAACCTCCGTCTAATGAGGAGATCTTCTATGGTTCTATAAGGCACTATCCTGACACGGCAGGCAGTGAGCTGGGCATTCATGTGGATGCGTGCAGGTTCGATGAGGATGGCAACCATGTACAGATGGCAAAGCGTTGCCCTCACTATGATGCAGAGGATGAGCAGGGAAGAAGGATAGCGCCGGGGTGGACAGTGCAAAGCAGGAATAGATGAGAAGAAAATGCGAGAAATGGGGTAGATGCTACTGCAACTGCCACGCTTGCGCGAACGCCAGGAAAGCAGGAAACATGTGGCGGTATCATTGCGGGAAGCATGATCAGGGATGTCATAGCCTATGTACTAAAAACTGATACCCTTATTACATGACAAATAAGCATATAACACCAGCGCATACGCAAGTATCAGCACATAGGTATATAGTTCATTTCCCTCCTCATCCGGCCAGGAAGGATGATCCTCACTATGTTGACTTCAATCACTACCACAAGAAGACACGTCCGGCTGCGAGATGTTATGTCGGGTCCATAATCGGATTTGACGAATGCCGCGACGAGCATGGAGAGACTGTCACTATCGACTCCCGTGGTGAGCAGTCAGGACTTGAGCTTCATCATGCCCACGTTGAATTCTCGCTCCAGCAGGGAATATCTCTTGAAGCTCTAGAGAAAGTATACCCAGGTATATCCGATAAGGAAGATCTTGGTGCATGGGTAGAATCCGGGGATAACTTCATGTGGCTCTGCACGTTCCATCATAGAGGACCAGGAGGTGCCCATACAGCTACAGCCAGCGATTGGGAGGCAGAGAAATTCGTAAAAGGATTAATTACTAAGGAATAGTTTTGATTAAAGTATTATCAGGGGCAGATGCAACGCACTCTAACATATCGTCTTTGCCTCATACTGTTAGCGTGGTGGCAGGGTATACTACGGGTACTGCGGATATTAAATGGACATCTGCTGACTGGGCAAGGTATCCAGCAGCTATAAGAATATGCCAGGATCATGGATCAGACACGTCTGCTGATGTTCTTGACGTGGAGAACGGGGCTGCGACATTTGAGGATGCAGTGACATGGTATCCGAAAGCGGTAGAAAATTTTTATTCAGGTCAGAGGCCAGGTCAGAGATTCCCGGCAATTTACCTGAGCTTGAGCAATATCCAGGATCTTCAGGCAGCGTTGAAAGCTGGAGGGATCACAAGAGCTAATTTGTGGATAGCTGACTGGACTAATTCCCAGAGCACGGCTGTAAGCCAGTTGATAAATGCGTCCGGGAATTACCCGGCGGTGGCGATCCAGTATGCTAATGCCGGAAGTTATGATAAAGACGTATTTAACAAGAGTTGGGTGAATACAGTGTCAGAGAAGACGCCTAAATTTGATGTTGCCACAGCACCTCCGGGACTATGGCAAGATTTCATGGTAGCAGTGGGAAGAGGACTAGACGGAAATCTGTGGTACGCAACCTATTCCCCGGACACAGGACAATGGTCTGAGCCAGTGAAGATGTAAATGGCCAAGAGAAGAAAGCCTGCTACCTGGAATGTAAGAAGAGAGGTAGCTAAGTACACTGACAGGATGGCCCGTCCTGGTAAGATGGGCACGCCATCTCGGTTTCCTGATGATGGCTCTTATTCTGCTGAATCAGATGTAGCAAGACTGCAAGAATCAGAAAGGTTCATGCAGGAGACAGGTCAGGGCGATTTCATTCCCCTGACCTACTATCCTACTAAGTCATCGTGGCCTGCTAACGGATGGGATCACAGGAGAACTGTAGCAGCAGGTTATGACAGGAACAGAGGACTCCTCAGAGTCCAGTTCTTCACGGATGGTGCTATCTATGATTACGGCACTGCAACTCCTGTTCCTCCTTACATCGCGTATCAGTTCAGGCAGACGCAATCACCTGGAAGATTCATCAATTCTACTCTTGAGGCTTTCGGCTATGAAAGAATCGGATAATCTTTACACTCCAAGGCACGGGAAGAAAAAGAAGCCCCTGTTTTACATCCCAGTTAATGCCTGGGGCTGGGTAGAGCAGGGAATACAGGCGCTGTTCATAATAGTTTTCGTTGCCATGGTAATACTCGTGTTAATAGGAGGACTCAGGTAGTGGCACAGATGCACGGTAAGTATCTCTTCATAGGTCTTGAGAATGTCAGGGGATTATTTCTTGTAGATGTTGCTAGCGTTTATGAGACAGAGCATCCTTACCGCTCATGCAATCACGCATGGTTCATACACGTGTGGCCAGGAAAGGCGGTAGTCGTAGGCTTGTGGAGGAAAAAATACGGTGAGATGGAAAACCTGTTCAGGGCAGTTAAAGGAGGAAGGGATCTGGATGTTCAGGAAAAAGATACCCTCAGGGTTCTGGGAAGCCCATTACCAGAAAGCGCATCGAAGACTGAAGCGGACGAGTTTTCGTGAGCTTCTGAATTACGGAGACACAAGCCTTAATGAGTTCATAGCAGCATATCAGTCCCATTGTAAATGTCCTAGTGAAGTAAGCATTCATGAGATGAAACGAAATCTTGCTCATCTTCAGGCTGTAGTGGACGAGCTTCAGGAAGATTTTCAGTCTGATCTGGTATAGTGAAATAAGTAAGGTTTTGCAGAATTTAGGAAGAACAATGACTAACGCGACTATAGTCCTGGCTGCTGTGACAGCATTAGGTGTCGTGGGAACAGGGATATGGGGGTTGCTGAGAGTCGTATTCAAGCTAGGACAGGTTTCTGAAACTATAAACGAAACTTCGAAGACACTTCAGCAGGTAACTAATACTGTGGCCAACATTAACGATACCATGTCAGATCATGAGCTTAGGATTGCTAAACTTGAGGTGAAATGATGGCAGAGAAGAAAAGACCTGCTAGGAAGAGGAGCCCCGGAAGCTCTAGCGGGATTCACATAAAGCCTTCAAAGAAAGGCTCATTCAAGAGGATGGCTAAGAAGGCTGGAAAGTCTGTTCAGGCTGAGGCGACTGCTGTACTGAAGAATCCTGATGCCTCCCCGGCAGCTAAGAAAAAGGCAAACTTCGCACGTAATGCTTCCAGGTGGAGGAAGGGCTGATGAATCTTGTGAACCCTGAAATAGGAGATTTCTGCTGTGTTCCCGTCTCCGGGCCAGTTGGAAAACTGATCTCATTTGGTGAGTGGCTTAATGGTGACGGATTCAGCAGGTATGATCATGCTGAGATCTATGTAGGGAATCCTATAGGAGGCTATGCCAGGTACGGGTACACTTTCAGTGCCTACCCAGATGGCGCTACATACAAGCCTCTGGATGATGAGACCAGGAAAAATGCCTTGTGGTCCACGGGACATTTCGATCTCACGGTAAATCAGCGTAATAATATAGTTGAGATCTGCAAGAGCCTGGAAGGTACTCCTTACAGCGTCCTTGACTATTTCGCGCTGGCCGAGCACAGATTCCATTTTCCTGTCCCGTTCCTGAAAGATTATGTTTCGTCTACCAAGCACATGATATGCTCTCAGCTAGTTGACCTGGTGTATAAGGAGAGTGGTGTCTATCTTTTCAACGACGGCAGGTGGCCAGGATATGTGACGCCTGCTGATCTTGCTAGCCTGCTTGGGGGGTAACATGCCAGGTAAATCACCTGGACCTTCTATAAAGAAGCCTGAAGTTTACGAGGCCCTGAAAAAAGAAGGTTACAGTAAGACTTCGGCGGCTAAGATATCTAACGCCAAGGCCAGGAGAAAACCTAAAAAGAAGTCCAGGAAAAAGTGATACCCTAGATACATAATGTATCTAGGGTATTTTTATTTGGGGACAAATGGAACAAGAAACAGAAGTACAGGATAAGTTCGATGAGGTAGTCCTGAAAGAGGATGACAAGAGATTCGTTGATGATCTCATCGGCAGGCTGATACTATTATGCAATGAGCTGTTACCTGAAGGTGATTCTCTCAGACCTTACCAGGTTGAGTTCGCCAGGAGGATTTTCGAGTCCTTGATCATAGATGATGGTGCTACTGTAACGGGTTGTTTCGCACGTCAGAGCGGAAAATCTGAGACTTTATCTCTTGTGACTGTGGTCTGCTGTATTTTCTTTCCCAGGCTGGCTAAGATATTCCCTCAGTGGCTGGGTAAGTTCAAGAACGGATTCTGGGTTGGCGCTTTCGCTCCTGTGGATGAGCAGGCCGACAACCTTTTCGGCAGGATAACTGAGAGGGCTACGTCAGAAAGAGCTATGGCCATAATGGCCGACTCTGATATAGGAGAGTCACCCGTGTCAAGGGGAAGGCTGCTTAAGTTCCCTGTCTGCAATTCTCTGGTACGTAAGACCACCTGTCATCCCAAAGCTACTATCGAGGGGCGTACCTATCACTTTATATTAATCGATGAGGCGCAGGGAGCAGACAAGCTAGTAGTAGACAAGAAGATAGCGCCTATGGGCGCGTCTACTAATGCTTCCATGGTGATGACTGGTACCCCAGCCTATAATAAGGGAGTGTTCTACGATACTATCAGGGAGAACAAGAGACAGGAAGCAAGAGGGGCTAAGAGGAATAATTTCGAGTACGACTGGAAATCTGTTGCCAAGCATAACCCTCAGTACAAGAAGAAGATAGAAGGCCCTTACGGGGAGAAGAACAGGCTGGGGGAAGACTCAGATGAGTTCAGGCTATCGTACAGGATTCAGTGGATTCTGGAAAAGGGAATGTTCACGACCTCAGAACGTCTCGATGCTCTGGGTGACACTTCCATGCAGAGTGTTGTACATGCTTATCACAGGACTCCTATCGTTGCAGGCATTGACGTGGGACGTAAGCAGGACAAGACTGTCGTCACAGCAGTTTACGTTGACTGGGATAACCCTGATCCTTTCGGTTTGTACTATCATCAGGTACTTAACTGGCTTGATCTCGAAGGAATGGACTGGGAAGAGCAGTATTTCAGGATAGCTGAGTTCCTGTCTAACTATAACGTGTGGAAGATAGGAATTGACGTCGGCGGCCTGGGTGATGTCGTAGCTCAGAGAATGCAGATTATCATGCCTCAGACTGAGGTTGTTCCTCTCGGGTCGTCTAATACAGATCAGTCACAGAGATGGAAATACCTGAAACAGCTTCTGGATCACGGCCAGATATCCTGGCCCGCAGGGGCTAAAGTAAGAAGGCTGAAGAATTACAAGAGATTCAGGACTGAGATGGAAGACCTTGAGATTCATTTCAAGGGACCTTATGTTCTTGCTGAAGCACCTAAAGTCTCTGACGCACACGACGACTACCCTGATAGTCTTTCTATGGCATGCATACTTTCTCATCTTGAAGGTTCAGAGGAGACAGGAGTAGTCGAGGTCAGCTCTAACATTCTTTATTCCAAGCCGCAGAAAACCGGAGGTGGCTATCTTCATTCTATGAGGTAGAATATATGTTAGTAAATTAACACATAAGCAGATGTGAGAATATAAGCACGAGGATTATACGTGGCCGGAAATTTATGGAGCTGGGGCATTGACTATCAAGGTCAGCCTCTATTAGACGCATGGTGGACACCAGGATGGTCAGCTCAGAATAAAGACTATCCTCAGGTGCCTTTGAATCAGAACGCACCTCAGGGTTTTCCTCAGAATCTTAATTACGTAACTGTCATAGGAAACTATTTTGATACTCAGGCTAATCCGCTTTCCGGTTACCTGACGTTCTGGCCGTCTTCATCTCTCACTTTCATTCAGAACGGCATAGTAACCTACATGCCTCAAAGATTTTCCGGTATCAACCAGACTGTCATCGGCATGAATCAGCTAGGCAGCGAGAGAATATACTTGTGGTATGGCGCTTTGTCGGTATCTCTTCTGGCGACAGACAACCTTAACATGACTCCTTCCTCTTTTACTTATCACGTAAAAGAAAATTTCAAGGGCGGGAATCAGTATGACATTATCGTTCCCGGA
>Ga0335069_10000156_pt1 | contig 115615 bp, 93 predicted proteins | sample Lox_Sample_11_FD_206714 | JGI IMG/M metagenome (GOLD analysis project Ga0335069, IMG submission 206714) | Soil microbial communities from Loxahatchee National Wildlife Refuge, Florida, United States - Lox_Sample_1.1 | ecosystem: Environmental > Terrestrial > Soil > Wetlands | place: USA...
AATGCGCATCTCGTCTTCATTGATTTCTCGGGAGCGGCGGAACCCTCTTCTCCTGATACGCCATTTCCTGCGGCCGACGCAGGGCTCGATGTTGAAAAGATCCTCCGGGACGCTCCACCCAAGGTGCGCGAAGCGATGATGATGCGATACGGCGGCTCGGATTCCTGGAATGACGTGGCCGCGATGACTGCGACGACTCCCGCCGCCATCCGCATGAGTTGCAAGAGGTTCATCGACCGGATCCGGCGGAAATTGGGGATTTTGGGTTCTACGCAGTAAACTCCGGCAGAGGCATTTCACGCGACCGGAAAGGATTCCGTGGACGGACGTCAATCGTTTTTACAGCATGATGACGATGATTCGTTGCTTTTCGAGAAGCTCCAGGAGCATGTTCTCGAAAGGTATCCGAACCCGGAGCGGAAGGGATGTATCGATCACGCGACCTTGGAAACCTGGGTCTACTCTCCCCGAAAACTGGATCTCTCCGATCCCAAGTATCTCCACGTCCTGAAATGCGCGGAATGCACCCGTGAGCTGATCGAACTGCGGAAACAGCGAGATGCGCGAAAAGAGGCGCAAATCAGGAACCAGGCGGTAAGGCCTCGGAGCTGGCGGTTGGCGGGACTGGCCGCAGTTCTGGTGTGCTCTATCGCTCTCGGAGGGTTGGCCTATTGGCGCATGCATTCTCCAACGTCATCCGTTGCCATGATCCCTGCATCTCCAGTCGCGCTCACGATTGATTTGAGCCAAGCCGGCACCACGCGCGGGGCAAATACTGCGACCGTGGCTCCGGTCATCGTTCCGCGACGCGTCATCACCGCGCATGTTCTGCTACCTTATTTCAGTCCTGCAGGGAATTATGTGATCTCAGTCGCCGCGCAACGCGGGGAGCAGGTAAAAGCCCTAGGGCGAGCCGTAGCTAACGCCACTGGATTTCATACTGATTTAACGGTGACGCTCGATCTCCGCAGTCTTCCGCGAGGCACCTATTTCTTGGCTACGACACATGAAGGGGACTCAGCGTCCTACTTTTATCCCCTGAATGTTCAATGAATTTGGTTACGAGGGTTGCGGTCTGGATTCTTCAACGCTGACGATCGATTGGCACCCCAATAATTCTCCAACCAAATACAGGCGAGACTTGGCACGTGTGAGGGTCACATACAGTAATTCCTTATCCCGCTCTCTATCCATCTGGTCTGCGCCCCAGAAATAGATTATCGAGGCTTCAAGGCCTTTGAAGCGCTGTACCGTGTCTACCCGTATTGCGTCGGGGGCCCCAATCTCTTCGATTGCCCACCGAGTTGACTTTGGTAAAGGCTGCTCCTTTAGCAACGAATAGAACGACTCATGACTCTGGCTCGGCACAACAACTGCAATACACTCGGGCTTGATCTTCTCCACATTAAGTAATGAGAGTAGGTGTCCATGAAGTCTCTTTGCCTGCCGGACGCGAGATCGAGCGTCGATGATTTCAATCGGTGCACCCTCAATGGGAGGAGGATCTATCTGTTCACCCTTATAGAAAGCATAGCCCGCTTGATGGATGTATCGAGTATTGCGGCAATTACGCGTCAGGAGGAATGGCTCCTCTTGAATCGGGAACGCCCCTACACGTCGGTAGATTGCCTGATTGTCGTCGCAGAAAATGAACAAGATGCTTTTGTCTTGGTCCCGCAGCAAGAGCTCAAGTGGGAACCAATATTCTTCACCGAAGTCCTGCGCCTCATCAACCACGATTGCGTCGAAACGGACTGGCAAAACTTCGGTTGCCATTGCGAGGGCGTGAGGAAAATGAACATCGAAATGCGACAAGCCAGGATTCGCATTTTCGGCATCCTTGAGAAGATTGACTCCAGCTTGTTCGTCTGCGCCGCGAATGAATCGATCACATAGCTGATGGAAGCTCATCACATTCAGCGATCGAACGTCTTGTGACGAAACTCGCAGGTATTCCGCAAGCGGCCTGTTGTAGCAAACAAGCAGTGTATTGAGTCCTCTCCTGGCTAGCTCTCGGGCCTTCTCTAGGGCTAGCAAAGTCTTTCCAGTTCCGGCGCCGCCCGAAACAACAACTCGATTGCGATGCCCGAGCGCTCGCAGCACTCGCGATTGCTCTTCGGTAAGGCGAATCTGTTCCCTGTCTTCAGCATCAATAGCTTGCGATAGCAGAGGTTGGACCTCGCGAGTCGAAGCGAATATTTCTCTGACAGTCTTCATCCCAGCTGTGCCAATTCCAACTGGAGAGTTTGCTGACCAGAATCGCGATAGTCCCGATACCCACTCGTCAAGCGCGGTCAAGGTGTTTCGTGAACCAACTATGGTGGCGGGCCGGTCAGGTCCAATCAGTAAGGAGACATTATCCAGATCAGGAAATAGCACCGCATGCCCGAAGGTCGGCTGTATACCGAGATCAATCCATTTGGGCGTTTTGCTCAAATAATCCCGGAGGGCGTACTTCTCTCTAGTGGCTTGGCGAAATGGGTCCTTAATCTTATTTTTGTTGCGTTTGCTGTCAATAGAGAACCACTCTCCTGACGGACCATCAACATGTACTCCGCCTCCTTTTACTTCAACAACAAAGATCCCTCTGAATTCATCGAACAAGATGAAATCAGTTTCTCCGTCCCTCGGCGTGCCATGCGGAGAGACGCGGATCCAAGGCAGCGAGAAGATTACCAGAGTCCTTGATCCCAGTGTTTCGCGGCACCGTGCATATACAAATGCTTCGGCACTCGACGGTAAGCACCTCAGTTGGTCGTCTGACAGATCGGGAAAGATATCACTCACGAATCGCTCGCTTCTTCCGGGTCACGCAGGATTTGAATTCTCCTGGGGCTGTATACAACTTGGGTGCGGCTGCTGTCTTCGAATTCAATGTTCAAAAGCATCAAAACCCCACGTCTGTGTATGTCGATAATGGTTCCCTGGCGAGTGCCATCCAAAAGAATTCTGGAACCCATCTTTGGGGCACCATCTGCGGTAAGCACACTGCGTTCGGTTGCCAGATCGCGCCACCCCCCATCAAACCAGTACTCGTCAACGGCCTGCGCGGGGTTCTGAATCGCATAAACACGGGCTCTGTCTGGCTCAAGGGCGAATTCGACGACGTACAGCCAGAACCCGCCACCCTCCTTCGAAGCTTTACGATACTCACTGCGTGTGACCGACACGCCCAAATCTCCCCACGCTCCGCTGCAACCCTTTACCTCGATGAAGCGATCAAGGCGACCGTCCGAAAGATACGACTCTATGTCATAGCCTTCGTTCATCGGTGGCATCTCCTTCGGATGCCGCTTTCTCTCAATTTCGAACTGCATCACACGCGATACGGCCGCCCGGTCGACCCGCTGGCGATGCTGATATTGTTCTGGCGCTTCGTCTTTCTTCGATTCCGAGTGCGGGGTCACATAAGTCCTTGCCCGCCCTCGTTGCGCCGGCGTCTGCTCGGATCTCAGCTTCGGATGATTCGGTGCAGTCGGCCCAGGGGACAGCACAGGAGGCCCGCTCCGGGTCGGGGGAGACCCTGGATCGGGTGGTGATGGCTTATGCTCAGGCGGTCGAATCTCTGAGCGCTCGGGCAAGTCAGCTATGGTTGCAGATGGTGCGGGTGATTGTGAGACAGATTCGGATTGCCCAACCCGCATAGGAACTGGCTGACCCTCGTGGTCGGAAGGCGCTTCGTGAACGTCAGGGAATTCCCTTTCAGGATGTTGGGCGTCGCGTTCTGAGACCTCGTGTCGTGATCCAGGGCCTGCATCCCCTTGACTCTGTGACGGAGCGTGATCCGTTGGTGCACCGGACTTCGGACTGACAAAACTAGAAGGTTCAGAAGAGTCGCCCATCTCAGATTCTGGATGCTCTTCAGTGGTGTCTATATATCCATCAACTTCTTCCGGGCTACCTTTCTTCGCAGCGATCGGCGGTGCTGGAAGTGATCGTACGTGGAGTTTTGTCAGGAGCCGTTCGATGGAATCTGGATCGACTCGCAGTATTGCCACAAGATGGCCGGATTCCGCACGCAAATCGTGCCCGTCGAGGCGCAGCTCGTTAGACAGCACCGAACCAACGCGCTCGTAAAGAACCTCATCAGCTTCGTCGCTGACGATTATCGCGTTCCTGTGATGGTCGAAGACCACGTCACAGGGGCCGATGCTCCCATCGATCGGTTCGTTGATGTCGGACCAAACGAGAATTGTGGAAAGTTGCGAAGCGGGTACTACTCGAATGTTCGCTAAGAATCGCTCTAAGAGGTCGAGGCGGACAGAAGCCCCTGCACTTTCAAGCAATCGATGTACGCCGGTACAAAGCTGGGAAGATTGAAGCCGCTCCTCAAGTTCTGCGCATTCAGCGATGAATTGCGGATTGGAACACCGCTGCTGTTCCTGCGGGCGTTCATACACCGCGGACGACAGCAGACGCACGCCAAATGCAATTGCAACAGGCACACCCAAGGCGGAGTCCATGAACGCCATGGCCGTGTTTCGAGCCCGCTCCGACAACCATGGTGCATCGTCAAGAATCGCGGTCGCTGCTTCGGCAAGCACACCAGAATTGACCAGGACGGGACACCCTTGGAAGCTGAAGCCATCGTCTAATTCAGCAGCAGCGTGATATGCCGAACGAAGCGTCTGAAGCTTGTCGTCAGACACCGGTTCTCCCGCTTGGCGCACCATCAACTCTTTGAAGAATGCCGAGTAGTCCGAGCTATCGGGCCGGTCTCTCCGCCCGAGGACCCGCAATCCTCGATCGGTTTCAGGTGATTCCGCACGAATGCGGGCGCGAAGACCTAGGAAGCCCGGGACCGGTTCGGCAAAGCTTTGCGCAGGCTGCCAAAACTGCCTATCCTGATCGACTAAACAAGTTTTATCGGCAAACCGGGCTCGAATCGCAAGAACTCTAGGGTCGGACTCAAGGGCATCTTCCGGAAGGTCAGTGAACTGCCGGCCGAGGAAAGCGTATATGCGCCTGAAGACAGTGAGGAGAGAATCGTCTGTTGGCTTATGAATCAAGGCAACAGCATTCTCCAATTGCCGAAGCACGTCGTCGAGCGTCGGCTCTGCCTGAAGCCCAATGTCATGCTGCAATTTTGAAAGGGCAAAGATTCTGCAGACCGGCCGAACGCTCCCAACCAAATGGAGCGAAGTACGCGGAAGCAATTCTGTGGGCTTGAAGAAGATATTCGTCTTGTGTGTCAAAAGCTGGGCCGGATAATCACGAGGAACAGTGGAAACCACGGGAAGCCATTCCCGCGTGGAGAGAGCATCGAGGAGACGTGTTGTTATAGGCCCACTCGGTGATGGATTTGAAACGCCAATCGGCTTAGACCTGAGCTCATCCCAGTGGTCATTGAGGTATGCCGCGATATCAGAGATCCGGCTTGCCTTTGCTTCTGTCCGATGGGTAGAAGACAAGATCTTGTCGATTGACTCTACAATATCGCTCGCCCTCGGCGTCTGCACCATTCCGAGCGTCTCAAAGAATTCGAGCCACAGATCCGGACGATCGCTGTAAACCGAGAGGTCGGGGAATCCAATTCCACCGCCGAGTAATGCGGCAACAGCTGTGGAGTTGGGGTGGTACAAATGCCTTGGCGGCCGGATCTGGCCGTCTGTACAGTGGATCGGTAGAAGGCTTCCAAGCTGCTCTACAAGGGCCGCTCCAGATTTCGCGTCTTCCTCTTCTCTAATAATGTGCAGGTTTGAACGCAGCCAGTGGAGCATCTTTTGGCAGTCGCCGTCACTGAACTCCTCAATGCGAGGCAACAAAACCCTCGTAACGAGACGGGCTCGAGTCAGCGTGGGAACGCGCAGAACTCGGTACAAAGGCAACCAATGCTGATTGCGACCAGTTTCCAGAAGTCCGACTTCTAATGCAAAAGCCGGCATCTCATACGCTTCTGGGATGTAATGACCATCGGCTTCCAGCGAGACAATCTGGCCGGAGCTCGTAGGGAACAACGGTATCTTTCGGAGGGCATCAACTCGATCTGCGATGGCACTTTCCAAGTCCTTTACGACCCTAGGAGCAGACAAATAGTCCAAGATTGCGCCAGTACTCCTCCGTGTCTTCTCTCCACCTGAGGAATGTGTCGGAATAAACACGGACATCGTATCTATAAGGTCGCGAGCGCTTAGCCGCCAGACTGCAATATCCGGAAAGGCCGTAGCGAAGCCGCGAATAGCCTTGAGAAGTTTGTCGCTTCCGGTGACAAGGGGCACGCCAACGTCACTTACAGCCGCAAGCAAAGCTTTGGAGTCCTCCGCTGCAGCCAGTAACGGAGTGCTTGCCTTTCCCATTACGTGCAGTGCTCCGAATTGATCCGGAACCAACGGCAGCTGCTGAACCATACTTCCATCCAACTTCAGCTCTGCTGCGTGAGACGTCATGTATTCGAATGCGCTGCAAATCCACTCTTCGGCCGGGAAGTTTGCGCCCGCTGTTTCACGAACTATTCGCCCCTCGGATCCCACTACGGGGAGAACTTTAGGGAGGTGAGAGACGACGCGCTGGGGCGTGAATCTCATAATGCTGGCTCGCTTTGATTCCCTCAGGACGCCGAAAGCCTCGAGCTGTGTGTCGATAAACCAATGGATATTTCTTGCTAGAAGTGCGCGTTCTGCCGCTCCAGCCAAACAGATCTGTACTGCTTGATTGAGCCCGAATGCCCTCAGTTTCCCGTTAGACATGAGTGCGAGGGGAACCCCGTAAAGATCGTCAATAGCACCATCGGAAGTACAGAACTTGAGCAACGCGCCTATATTCGGAACTTCTCTCAGGCAAGGCCGAGAGGCTTTCGGCAGCTCGCAATTTGGATCGGCGAGTACCCGAAGTTGAGTACGCAGGCTATTTGCAGAAAGCGTCGCTAGAGATGCCCCGGCCTTAGCAAAGCCATCTCCGATGAAGTCTGGAAGCGGTGGGTCGGGCAGTGGAAATGTGTCTGAGAGAAGTGCGGTTCGGAGGTCCTCAGGTGCATTGGGAGGAAGTACCGTGACATCCTTTGGGAAGCGCCATGTCGCCTCAGTCCCCGTCGCGATGCATTCGTGATTTCTCAGCTTTCCATAAACGTGCTTAGGAAGTGCGTCGAGAATCGATTGTTCTTGCCGTGGAATGCGCGGCCAATGTTCGTACCTAGAAGTAGAGTCAGAACGGGAAACTCGGGACAGATTGACACATAATCGAGCTGCCGCTTCTGAACAGCAGTGTTCGAGGAGTAATTGGTTCCAGGTGACTCTAAATGCGCTTGTCCCTCCAGCACCAAGGTCTTGAAACAGTCCCTGTCGATCAGCCTGAAGATCGAAAAAACCATTTATATTGCAAATTCCCAAAGGCGAACCTACAGGCAAAGGAAGAGAGCAAAACACGCGGCCCTGAGACCCCAGTTCAGGGAGCGCGTCGGTTCTGACTGCAGCACCCGCTAACGGTACAGCTTTCTCATTTATCAAGAGCATTTGCCGGGCACAATCTGTCACCTTACCCGCAGGGTCACGGAAAAGTCCATTCACCACCTGGTACACGAATCGGTTATCCGCACCATCAAGGTCTTTGAAATCGATATCGTGGCTGTACTCACTAACGAAGGGGCCGGAGCTTGGATTCGAGAGGGCAGCAAGAAGAGACTCATGTTCAGTTTCAAGAGCCTGTCGGATTATCTTCCTCGATCCATCAACCGCTGACCTGTTATTTGTGTGCGCGGAAAGGAGCAGACGCCGATTTCCACGTTCATCGATAGACCAGATGTCGATGTCTTGCACGGACCGAAGAAACAGTAGTAAATCGCAGATCTGCGGACGCAATTTTTTGACGATCAAGTCGAAATCGTCAATTGTGAATGCTTCTTGGCAAATAAGGCTCTTGCTCGCTTGGTCCGACGTGCGGAGCGGCAGCCGGAATGCAGTTTGTGGATATTCGAGTGCACCGCGGGATAGCCCGAAGTCCTCAAATGGGGCAAGTAGGTCTGGGCAATGCGACCAAAGAGCCGAATCTAAACGCCAAGCACGCCCTGGACGTTCGGGGGAAGCTCCGGAAACCGTGTGACCATGCGGATCAAAAATGCCAATTCGATGTCCAGTCAACAACGTGGGAAAGTCAGTTACGTTGTATACGCAGTTGAAGCCGAGACCGAATTTGCCAGTCTTGGTGGCATCCCGAGCTTTGCCGCTTGCGCCGATCTGTTGAATATTGGCCCAATCCTCCTCTGAGAAATGCCCATCATTCGTTGAAACCAGCGCCGGTCCCTGCAATTCCGACATCGATGGACTGGGAAGATTTTGGAATGGATGAACGCGATGATCCAGAAAAACGTTGATTACACTTGCGCCGGCATCATCAGCATTTTGAAGAAACTCCTGGATGAGGCCGACCCCCTTCGGATAACTCCGCACCAGCCCGTGCAAACGTGTCGTTAGCGGTTCCCTTTGACCGAACTCTTCTTGAGCTAACAAAGTAGGTTCAAACGGCATCATTAGGCCTGCTCGTCGAGCTGTTTCAGTGTGACGCCGTCTTTGGTTCGCCATGCGACCAAGCCGTTCGCACTTCCACCGTGGATTATTACTGCCGCAGCTGATGGACTAGAAAATTCAGCATCTCTTGTGAACATCAAGTAGCCACTCTTTTCGACAAGCGTTCCATCCGCGATCAGCTGCTTGCGCTGCGCGACAGAATATGGATAGCTGTCGGTTGACGGTCGTTCCTTCAAAACGGCCGTTGAGCCCTGGAAAACAACAAACCCGTTTGAAGAACGTTGGCCACGTGCCTCGGCTCCTTTGTTCCGGCAGAATAAGACGTTGTTTTGTTGGTGCTGCTCTGACTGCGCAATCGGGATCAGAATGTCCGAACCAAGCACAGGGAGGAGTTGGCGAATGCGATCAAGGAAAACCTCCATATCTTCACGATCAGACTCTGGGAGTTTTGACCCGCCAGCGTGGTTTTGGTCGAGAGTGAACCTCTTGACGTCCGCGGCTTCTGCGATAAGGCGCGATTCCAAATATCTGACATGAGCCTTCGTCAGATTCTCGTCTTTACTTGTGAAAATGATCGCCGAGTTCCACTCTTTGGCCTTGTGCTGCTTTAGCCGGTCGCAGATGACTTCTGCTTCTCCGATATAGGCATGAGGAGCGTTCGTCTGTGGATCCGTGCCGAGGAGGATGTAGACCCCAGCCTTTTCCAACTCCTCACGAGCCAGCAATTCATCCAACTGGGTGCGTGGCGCAGCGATGGCTTTCCCCGACCAGTTCGAAATCTCAGCTGTTCGCAGGCCCTTTGCATCTCCATGCGGCAAAAAGAGCTTAATCGTGGCGGATGACATGGTCCTCCGTGGAGTTGCGCCCAGAGTGTGACCTCTTCGCTCTAAGATTTATCTCGTCTGAATCGCGAGTCTATGGTAACAAGTTCTGCCAGAACTTTCCCGACACCCCCATGCGGATGTCCCTAATAATCATATGGATAGGTGCTGAGTTGCTCTCATGTCAGGCCAACTGGCAGGTTCAGCGGTGCTCAGTTCCCGCAACCTGGTAAAATATTCGTGCGACACGAAAACATTCGTATACAATAGACTCGGAGGTGAGAATGCAGACTGCAACTCATTCCGAAGGACTCGTTGTTTGGACCGAACCGAAAGCGCTCGATGAGGCGAAGTCTCTATTTGCGCCCTACGCGCCCCGGTTTCAGACCGTTCCCTGCGACGTAAGGACGGCGCTGGGGAAGACTCGTGTCAGCGTCCTCTACCTGTCGAGCCCCGAGGAGGATGCTGCGGTGGAGAGCACGCTTGCCACTCTTCGGAATTGCAAGGTGTCGACGCTCTTGGTCTATACACCGCACCACTCCGCCGATTTCGCTTTCCGTGTGGGAACCATGGTCGGACGGCAGAAATTCGCCGAAGCCGAATGGGCCTTCAACTGGCCGCACCTTAGACAGCTTTTGAAAGCACGGAATATCCGTGCCCATGCTCGACCCAAAGCGGACGAGAAATCGAATTTCGAACTCAAGGATGTCCGGCAAAGGCTCGGACTGAGCCAGGAACAATTGGCCAATGCCTTGAATGTGACCACTCGAACCCTGCAGAACTGGGAAGTCGGAAGGGGGATCAGCCAGATGCACAAGAAGACCCGCGATCTCCGAGAGCTGCTATCCCGCATGGATGACTACGTCGTGGCTCCTAAGGAAAAGGAGTGGCTCTCCTCGCCACTTGAAGCGTTCGCTGGCCGAACGCCCCAGGAATTGATCGCCGATGGGCGCATCCGCGATCTGGTCGTCGAATTTGACAGGTTGCGCGAGGGACAACCGGTTTGACGTTTAATGCCAAACAGCAGGCGGCAATCAAGCGCTGGATAAGGCGGGCTGCCCCTTTGAAGGGGCTTTTCTTTCGCAGCGTTGAATATCGGTACATGGACCCGATCGACGTCCTGAGCGGGGCTGGAGCGCGGGCTTACGGAGGAAGGTTTGCTCCTATCGGTACCCGCGCCGTGTTCCTGTCGGTGACGGACTCGGGGGCGAGCAAAGAAGTCACAGCACGCAAGTCGCGACTTGGCGGAGTGGGACAGATCAGCATCGACAAGTACCCCCGCATTGTGTACGCGGTTGCTGTGGATCTCAAGGAAGCACTGAGCCTGTCCACACTTCGATCGTCGCAAGCAGCGGAAACGATCAAGGCGGCTTGTCTTGATAAGAATGATTTGGCCGTGTCGATGGAATTGGCGCGAGAACTCATTTCTGCGGGAATAGAGGGCCTCCTGTTTCCGAGCGCTGTGGGCGGCGACGACAACCTAGTTGTCTACCGCGCCAACTGCGAAAGAAATGCGCTCTCCCTCAAGAACGAACGGGAGGTTCTGAAAAACATGAGGCGAATTGCCCGCAGGCGCGAATAGAGACCTGTCTGCGCCCGACGCGAATGAAATTTGCTCATCCGCGAACCACTGGCTACGGATCTTTGTCGGATCGTAATGCAATGAGCTTGATGTGCCGAACATGATTCGAATCGATCGATTCGAGAAATTCAGAATTGGCAACGAGTTTCGCCTTCACCCAATTGCACGCTTTCATCTTCGCGGCGGTGAGACCTGTTCCGACCCTGATCGCTGTCCACTGCGCAGAAGATCAGGCGAGTCGCTTTCAATATAGAATCGTGTGGCATGAACCGCTTGATAGCTGGGGTCGATGAGCGACTTAGTCAAGGCTCAAGGGACCCTGCGCAGGTCACAAATCATGCGGTGCCTCGAAACCTCGAATTGGCCCGGGAGGAGACAATTCAACAACACCACCTGAGGTCAAGGGAACTCCGATGAATCGTTAGTTCCTTCCCTGATCAGTTTTCTCATTGAAGAATATGGTCGGTGCAGGTGGATAAAGCGCAACATTTTACTGCGAATAGTTGCTGCGGAGGAATTCAGCATCGAACGTCCATGGATGTTCTGCCGTTTTGATTTTCACAGTAGTTCGCAAGATTCTGACCGACACTGGCCTTAGGGGGCGGACCTGGAATCGAGTAGAACCTCGATTTTAGAATTGCGCAACGCGATTGCCAAGTCCGCCTCATCGGTCGTCACACCCCAGCGTTTCCGGCTAATCTCGCGCAAATGTTGGGCCCAAGCGTTATCCGGCGGCGTCCGGTCCGGCTGAGCTAGAAAGCTGAACGGTCTTATTGGCGATTGATGCGCATGAATGCGCATGTATCCGTGCCAATTTGGACATTCCACCAAATCGCTCATCGCGACTGTCGGTTGGAACACGGGGCCTAACAGTTTGGCGTCGTTGACACCGACGCGGAACGAGATTATTGATCCGACGTTCGCTAAAGCAGCCTCCAATACACCACGCTGTTCGAGTTGCGTCGCAAACTGATTCGCGAGGACCAAGCCAAGAGCCCATTTTCGCGAGGTCGAGAGCATATCGGCAAAGTTCTCATCCGCGATGACCTGAAACTCATCGCAGTAAAGGAAAAATGGTCTCCTGGAGGTTTCAGGAATATCCGCCCTACTCATTGCAGCCAATCGAAACCTGGCTACCAGTTGGGCAAAGAGGATATCGCATATATGACGACCGAGTCGTCCCTGTGCAAGCTTGAATACAACTATGTGACCCTCATCCATCATCGTGCGGAAATCGAGGGCCATCCTTCCGTGTCCAACGATCCGACGCACTTGGCTGTCTTGAAGAAATCGGTTGAACTTAGACGTGATGTACGGCGCAAGGTTTTCGAGCTTGTGATCACCATATGTCACTCGATCGGCCTCCCTGATCGCTGCGTTTACGTCATATGCTGTTGATTGATCTAGCAGGTATTTGCGAAAGGAGGGGCTGCGAAAAACTCTTGGAAGTTCTAGCAGCGTCGGAACAAATTCCGCACGTGGCTCGTCCCCTAGCAGTAAGCGCAGGGCCGACCGAAAATGCGTTTCAAAAATTGGGCCAAAGAAGTCTGCGCTTCTGTAGGTTGACAACAGCGTTGAATAGAGCGTGTCGATCAGAAGGTCGCGTTCCTGTGGCGTTTTCCAAACGAGCAGGTTCAGTGGCACAAAGGATTCCCGATCGTCTAAGTCAACGATCACAAGATCGTCTTCCCTTTCATGTGGAAATCTCGCTAAGAAGTGATCTGCGAGATCACCGGCCGGGTCAATGAGAGCAAAACCCCTGCCAGCACGCGCATCCTGAAGAGCCATCGACAGGAGGCTGGTTGACTTTCCGGTACCAGTTGCCCCTATCAGGAGGATGTGCCGGAGTCTATCGGAGGTATTGAGGTAGATCGGCTTGGATTGTCCGTTATGGAGGTTCACGCCAAGCTGGATGTGGTCAAGCGATTGCTCGCCACCCACGCGCATCTGGCATTCAGATGTTCGATGTCGGTGAACCTGCAAGCCATGATTATGGTGGTCTGCAATCAAAGGAAGGCGAAAGGCACAGGCGGCTTCCTCAGCGGTCAACGGTTCGTCTTCAAAGTGGTCTGGATTGCCTAGAGCCACTTTCGGATCTATCTCACAAACGGAAAAGCCACCCTCGAACAGACGCTCGGCCTGGCGCCTCCCATGGTCTCCCGTGATCGACTGGCCAACTAAGCATGCCGTCACGAAGTCAGCCGAACCTGGAGCGAAGACAAGCACAGCACCCCGAAGCGCGGAATCAGACAGTTGGGCGAAGCGATCCAGGCTCATGTCCCTAATCGCATGCGTTTGCCCTGTAAGCGTTAGCTGTGTACTATCGAATCCCGATAAGAACCGCTCGCATGTTTCAATTGTGGACTTGAGGCGCAGGAGCGAGCCCTCGGTAGAAGAAGATCCGGCGTCTGATCCAATTCGCACGATTACCCATCGAGGCGTCGGCAAGCGGAGAAGTGCGTCGGACAGAAGTGAAAGGTCTTCGCCAACCGATGGGATCCAGGGATGGATGTGAAGGATTTCGAGATTTGAAGAGGTCGGGCTAGGCTCACGGCGCCTGATACTATCCGCGCCGAACCCGCTGATCAAGGTTCTATGGATATCGAGTGGGTTAGCTGGACAAATGCGTTGAGAGCGTCGACCTACCATCAGACCCGCTTGCGGCGTGAATGGCTCGTATCGACCCGAAAGGCGGGCGTGATCCATGAACTGAAACCTTGCCGTTGGCCAGAGTGTGTCGAGAAGCATTTTGAGCCGAAAGCTGTCCGCCAATGCCAGTTCCATGGCCTCTTCACGCGAATCTGTTCCGACAAAGAATCTCAAACTGAAGTCGTTGTGTCCCTGAATGCTTGCGTCAAGGGAGGGGAGACTCAGAACATGGAGTTCGAGGCAACACGGATGATCCCAGCGAGAGAGCGTCTGCAGCAGCTGAACATTGCATTGATGAGAGGTCTTCCATGCTTGACCAAAGGTGTAGTCGGCATTTGGCATGAACATTACCGAACTGTGGCCAATGCTTGTCAGCTCAAGCCCGAACGTCGCACGAAATCCACCGTTTCGACGCATGCAGATGATCTCGGGCGTGTTCATTTTCTTTTCTCTTTTTGGTAGGTATCGATCGAGATTTCAGATTGTGGTCTTGCTTCCCCAGGTAATCCCAAGGCCGCCCTGATGGCGTCGCTACGCATCTCCGGAAAAACCGATGCGAGCTCTCTCAGCGCAGCTCGGAGTCCCGGTATCGAATCTTCCAAAGGTTCAAGGCTAGAGTTCGACTCGTGATCGCTGTCGGAATTCCGGTCAAGCTGGGTCTGCTCTTGAGATGGCTTTGGCATGATGTGAATTGCGGCAATTCAGTGATGCAGGGTTAGGATTCGCCTTACGAACGTCCTCGGGAGACGAGCCGGCGAGGTTATTTCGCCGTACCCCGGTTTCCCACCGACAACCTTGTTGAAATGAAGGCTCGTCCCTTTGGGGATCTCAATGCGTTCGACAACTTCCGGCTTCTTCGAAAGACCCAAGCGAATCGCCGCGTTGTTTGCAGTCAGTGGTTTGCGCGATGAGAAGCTTGTCATGTGCCGGTTCGGCGCAATGCCATGCTTCAATTCAGAATTCGCTTTCTTCAAGCTTGTATAGCGGTCAACAGAGCGGCCACTCTTCAAAATGCTCAAACTCGACTTCCGGTCCCGTACTGCGTCGAATTCGCGAAGGCGAACTGGGTTGCGACGCAACCCTCTTGCCAGGCTCCTCTCTGCTCCGCGGACTGCGGCTCTTCCAAAATCAGAGGCCGAAGCATTGGCCGGCAAGAGCAGGCCTCCGCAGATAAAGAGAGCGACGAGACGTCGAACGCTCAGCATAGTCCTAAATTTCATGGGCTAATATCCTCTCCGAAGCAACCACCCTATAAGGCGGAAAGGAAAGAACAAGAGGCGGAATATGCTCCTGAAGGAGACCCGGACAACATCAGCTGCAAGGATTCCGACCATATGATCTGTTGCTCGCGTGCCTAGCCCCAGATTGAACAGCCCTCTTACCATCGAAAGGAGGGTGAAACCAAGAACCAGGATTACCAGCCACCATGGAAGCCACGAGAACAGCGCCTCTACAAACGGTTCGGCAAGAACCATGAGAATGATGCCACCTACGACCGTCATCGCATATTTTGGCGAGACGACGCGAATGATGAGACCGAGTGCGACAGCTGCGATGACGAGTATGAAAGCCTGGTCAGGTATCAGCGCCCAAAGAAAGTTCATATGGTTCAGGTGATTTCGGCTGGCGAAAATGGAAAATCGAGTTGATTTGGCCTTGCTCAAATGCGAATCTTCGGCGATTGGCTTAACCTTGGAGTGCGTCTTGCGTCTGACTGAGGAGTTGTCCCACGAGCGCGAAGCTTCTTGAGGACTTCTCTTGCCGTTGCCAACTGACACACACCGCCCGTGGGTTTCCGCTCAGCAGTTTCGGTTCGAACTCCCTGCTGCTCTAACGCGCGGTCAAATCGATCCATGATACTCACGCAGGATCCATCGTTTACTCCGACGACCTCGGTGACGAGACAGGGATCATTGTGCTGGTCCACCCTGATTTCCGTTACCAATGCCCGCCCAGCGGCATCGGTTGCAATCACACGAATACTGCCATCGATTCCAGGTGCTGCATCAACTTTAGAGAAGCCGGCCTGAAGTGAAGCATTTCTACTTGCCGTGACCAACGCATGCGCCAGTACCTGCCGGTGACTGTTTTCCGCGATCGCAATCAAATGTCCAGACGCGGTCTGTGCCTGGGCCGTAGTTTTCGCCTCAGCCAGTGCACGAAGTGGCGCATGCAGAATCGCCGGGGCGCAAGCGTATGGTGCCACCTGCAACGTCATCAGCGCCTCTAACTTAGCCGCTTCCACCAGTCCAAGATTTTGCTGCACCAGTTCCTGACGAATCCCCTCTCTTACAATTGGCATTTGGGCCCGGATTGCAGATACTGGCAAAATCGTTGGGAGATCTCTTGAAGAGAGCCTTTCGCTCGTTTCCTCCCAGGTTTTGCGGCTCGCTGGATCAAGGCCGCAGATTGCATTCTGAATCAGCGCACCAATGGCCTCTACGCAACTGACAGCGGCAGACTCCAACACCGCACTGCTGATGGACTTCACGCGTGGTCTTCTGCTCACAGTACTCATGGGCATCTCCTTTCCTACGGCCTGACTTCGGCTTCCTGTTCCCTCATTTGACGTTCGAACGCATTCCGCCAATCAGAAGGGCTGTCCTCTAACGGCTCTTGAGGTGCTTCCTGAGGTGACTGTTGGAATGGGGGCGTTTGAGAGGGAGGCTGAGTGCTCGGCTGTTGCCCCTCACGCTGCGGGCCTGCCGGAGAAGCGGCGGGGGTTCGAATCACTTCGTAACCGTACGCCTCGTTCAGGGTCTCACGCGTGCTCTTATCGAACGGTCCCGGTTCGATTCTCGCATTGGGGTAGGTGGTGTTATGGGCATTAAGATCCTGCAGATAAACACTGAACCTGTCCGCAGCCTGCCGTGAGTTTGCCTGATATGCACTTTGCGCCGAGCGGATGCGATTCTGTAAGCTTGACATCCGCAGCCGAAAGACGGCCCACGACTTGCTTTCGAGCGCCAACCTGCCCCCGCAGAGCATCAACACGTGGCAGACCAGCGACAAGCCCGCCAGCGTAATGATCAAGGGGATCGACACCCATGGCGCGAAGTCGTCCCCCTGTCCGGCCAGAAATGTTGCGACTACTGCTGCGGGCATCACCAATGTGCACAGCACGGTGAGGGTGGTCCAGGCCCCTAAACGAAGGCGGCTTCCGAATCCTTCGAGATAGTCGCGATAGGCACTATCCCGCTGCATTGACAATGCCATTTCGATCACGACGATGAAAGCCGGCACAAGGACCTGCGCAATCGTCGCGAAGCGACCAGAGAAATTCTGTTTGACGAAATATCCTGCCACCGCCGCAAACAAGATCAGATCCACACCATAGACTGCAAACATGCAAAGGAGCATGAACCGGTACATGGTCTCCCGGTGCACGTCCACGTTGGCCAGCGGGCCGCTGAGCGACACAAGGCGGTCTTTATCCTTGGTTAATTGATCATTTGTCTGACGCGCGTCGGCCGCCCGCCGCGCCTGGCTGCGCAGTTCAGTCAGGGAGAGATTCAGGCGGTGGGCAAGTTGGGCCCTGTGATGCTCGCCGAACAGCATATTTGCTGGCATAACTCCTCCTCATCCCCTTTGCGCGCTTGTGGTTTCACTGCACCTATTGGGAAAACGTGCGTCTACTGCTGACCTTCGAGGGCCGCGATCTGACTAATCGCTGCTTCGATCGATTCGTACCGTTGTGGCCTGAGTACCGCCAGGCTACCGAGTTGCCCTGAACCGTTCACCATCAGGATCCGGGTCCCGGTGTGGACGGGTACCGGTTGCGCACCAACGTCGTCCATCCCGTCAGTAATCAAAACTACATAGCGGTGCGGCTCGCTCGCGGCACCTTGAGGTTCGGAGAGGAATAGATCTGCGCGTCGCACCGCGTCCCAGACCGGCGAGTGCTGCGCATTTGCCGGAGCGGACAGAATTGGCTCCACTGCCGTTTGGAATACCGCAATGCGCTCCTGCATCGCACCTTGCCACGCTTGCTGTTGTTGTTCGAATGCAGCCTTCCGCTTGCGTAACTCGTTTTGCTGTTGCCAGCGTTCCAGTGAATTATCCGCAGCTGGCGGAGCAAGTGGCTCATCTGGGCCGGCATCAATATGAAGCCGGACCATACACCGGTTGGAGCGATTATCGATCGTCCCCACAGCTAGCTCACCGCCGGTCTGGCCCAGCAACTCTACGAGAGGTTCCATATTGTCCAAGGTCAACTCGGGCGTTCGTGTCTCACCGGTGCTCAGGGACTTATCCTGGATCAAGGCAATTCGCACTTGGCTCCGGAGGGAAGGCTTTGCCCCTTCAGTCTTCGACGTAGTGGCAGTTACGGTTCCTGATGATGATGGTCCACACCCTGCAATCAGCAGCGGGAGCGTCAAACAGCAAGTGGATAGTACCCCGCGCGGAATCCCGAATTGCTTCTCGACCTGAATTGCCATCATGCCCTCCTCGCAGCGTCGACACGAGCGCCGCGTAACTCCGGTTTCAATCGGTCAAATTCTATGGCTACACGACTTTGAGACTGCGCATCTGCAACCGGACAAGAACCCGCACCCGCAATGCGGCGTGCAAATTGGAGCCTGAACGCGGGATCGTTGTAGATCGGGTGAACAGCCGCAGGGCATATGCGAACCATGAAGCCGCGCCGACGAAGCACTTCTTCCAGCTCTGGCGCTTCGTGCCCATGGCGCAACGAAGTTGTGAGGCGGAAGAAGGCCGGAACGATACGTATGTGGTCATATTCAAGCGGCTCTGTTATCCCCTCTTCATTCAAGCAGGCAATTAGTTCTAAGCATCTCTCTTGCCATTTCGCTAGCGTCTCAAGCGCTGTCTCAAATACGCGATCGGCCCAGATCGCTGCAAGCGGGTTGATTCGACCGTTCAGATTTACTTCGTTGTAAACATCGAGGCTAATCTCCCTCCTTTGGCGGTGCGGATGCTGTGAATGCCATAGCAACTTGCGGTAGAGCTGTGAATCATCAGTCATGACCGCACCGCCCTCACCGGCGAATAGCGTCTTGCCGCTAGTGAACGATACAACCGTTGCATCGGAGCGATAACCTGAAGATCGACCATCCCTCGATGCGCCAAGACTCTGTGCCGAGTCTGAAATTAGGTGGAGCCCGTATTCATCGGCGATCTGACGAAGTTCTGCTGAATCGCTAGGAACCCCAAAGAGGTCGACAGCGAGAATCGCCTTCGAGTTCTTCGTGATAGAGCTTCGGACGCATTTGGGGTCTAATGTCAGCGTCACAGGATCAACATCGCAGAAACGCAAGTGATTTCCCAATAGCAAAAGCCCCGAGATGGCCCCACCGTATAGAAGCGGAGGCGCCAGGATCTCTCGATCACGGAGACCGAGTGCCAATGCTGCAGTTAACAACCCCATGGAGCAACTCGAAACGCAGAGAGCATGCCGAACTTCAAAGTGTTCGGCGAGTTGTCGCTCCAAGCTTTGAACCGCGCCCGTACCGTGTAACTGAATGTGGCTTGCATCTTCTGCGTCGCGAATTCCGTTCATGTATGCGCAGATTGCTCGAGAGACGAGGCTCTCAATAGTATTCGACCTAGAGGTTCGCATGAGGGCGCAATTCTTCGATACGACGATTCAGTTCCGCAGAGAGGACTTCACCTGTCTCTTGGTTGATCACCTCTTTGAGATGATTCGGGAACGGATATGAGGATGAAGCATCGGCCCACGGGAAGTAGGAGCGCGATGAACAGCATTTGATTGCCCAATAATCGGCATAGATGGCGGACGCCAAATCGGTCTCGGAGACAAAGTCATTAGCCGCGAAGAGAACTGACTGCGGTGTGAGTTCCCCAAGGAGGACCACGGCCGTGCTGAGTGCTGACCAAATGTGGCGCGGATTTGCTCCCCTGTCATAGAAGAGCCCCGCCGCTTCCTGAATGTGGGTATCTTTAGAATCTAGACTGACCCCGGGCATCAGTTGTTTCGCAACGGATACCACAATGCCGGGGAAGTCCGCTGCCAGCGGATGCAGCACTGGTATTATCGTGAACCGTGATCGCATTGCCGCTCCAATTCGCCAGGGACAATTAGTCGTAGCAATTAGCAGGGCCTTGCCCCGGCGGCTTTCATCTGAGAGGCTCGTAAGTAGTTGGCCCATGACGGCTCGACTTGCTCCGGAGTCTCCATCGAAGTCAGATCGTTCAAGCGGGAATTTCTCTGTTATTTCGTCGCAGAGTGCAACGTTTGGCGTCCACTGAGAAAGCAGCATCTGCTGTTGTCTCGCTAACCTTTCGGTAGCGCCCACATACGGGCTCTTCGGCGGGTGCATTAGATACGCTGCGGCCTTGCCATCGCGGGCTGTCTTCTTCGTCAATTCAGTCTTTCCTGTGCCCGGGGGTCCGACAAGCAGGACATTCGCCGGCATATGAGGGTTGGCTTGGAGCAGTCCGGCGGAAAGGCGCTCCATTATGCGACATGCGGTTGCAATATTGCGTCCATAGAGAGCTGAGTTGTTCACAGTCTCCGTGTCAAGCAACTGCAAGGTCTCTTCACTGAGATGTTCAACATCTCTTGCTTTTTGCGCCAGCAATTCATGAGCTGTTACGGTTCGGTTTCCTCGATGTGATGCGCGAAGAATCGACTCCAGACCACGATTGGGCGTATTCGCTGTTAGGTTTGCGACGGAATCTGCAGTCAACCCATCTTCGAAACGAGCCGCCGTGTAGAGCTGCAAAGCTGTAGATAAGAAACTCTTCTTTTCTTCAATGTCAGGTTGCTTCAGCCTGATAGAGCGCAAGGCAGAGCACACGAGAGGGTCGATGAGGCTCTCTTCTCCGTGGAAGATTATGTAGTTGCCGCTTGTCCTGAGAGCTAGGCTTTGAGCTGTGATATGAGAGAGCTCACTTGCTACCAATTGATTGTCGGTTTGGGTCCCATTTTGAAGAGTTCCAGGAGTCAGGTGTTGACTGAACATAAGGATGAATGCAAATCGAAGATCGTCTCCGTTGGACCACTTCAAACCACAGGTGTCCATTCGAGACAACGATGCAACGCCGCGGATGACGCGTGCGACTTCATTCTGGTCTTGCGGAATGTTCAGCAGATGGTGCTCCTGGAGGAGCCTTTCAACTGTCTTTCGGTCTCGATCATCCTCAACATAGTTGGAGAGCCACTCCGTGCCGGTTGCGAGTGAGTAGGACACGCAGACCATACCGTAACGTGTTCGGCATTCCCGGCGAATCGCTTCGATCAGTGGCCGGATCTTGCCGTCACCATCCACCACCAAATCGAACAGACTGCGATTACTCAAGAGGATCGCAGGCTGGCCTTCGCGATATGGTGTGAATATTTCGTCGAGAAGTCGCATTTGGGTGTGAGGCAAGATTGGCGGTGAGCCACTTGAATTTGACGCAGAAGTAGCCATGGAATGTCCCAAGCAGCGCGGAACTTGATTCCCAATGAGCCGGGGAGAGTTTTAGCCCGCAGCCGTTTGCCGATTAGCATCTGCGGGGTTTGGCTCAGAAGCCCTTGCCCATAGGGAGCCTCCTTTCTGAACCAGAGTGTGGGCCGTCTTTCTGCGGCCCTTCAGGAACAGCTTTGGAAAAAGCGTGGCGCCAGCGATTCACCTCCGCGCCACTGAAGGGTTATGGACCCGCTGGAGGCACTTGCCCATCAAGCGTCTCGGCGGAGTCCCGTCTACAAAGCTCTCAAAGAGAGTCATGTTCTCTAAAACCTTCTTACGGATAGTGGGCGCATGGCGGAAAGGCGCGAGCAACCAGGGAGGAACATGTCGGCTGTTTGCAGCAAAACGCTTGATACAGCGATGACTTGATGTGGGATCACAAAGAGAAGTGGACTATGAGTACGGAAGCGCAATTGCGTGGGCACTTCGGATCTTAGTAGCAATCTGGAAACCAACAGTAGCAACTTAGCATCTTGTAATCGCGTGAACGTGACAGTCGAGCATTATCGTCTGCTGCTGCTGCCTGGAAGAAAAGGACGGCATACGCCGACACAGTTCCACTGCTCCTGACCTTGTCTCAGATCGCGCGGAGATCAGGCCTCAGCAGACATGAATAGTAGGAGCCATCCGGTCCCAGACGAACACCGCAGCCAAGCAAGCCCTCTTCGCAGCGGTCCTTCCAGTGGCATGCAGCGCAAACCGGTGGAATTGATCCAGCATCCCGGATCGCCACGAGAGGAACACTCAGATCCAGAGCAGCACCGGATCGAAGTGTAGCCAGGTATTTGCGCCTGCAGGATATCGTGTACTCCGTCACTCGGACTGAGACAATGTCATGCGCAAACAGGTCTGAAACATCCGTCCAGTGCAAGGGGTAATCTCGTCCGCCGGAACCCACATGTGCAGGAGAGATTGGACAAAACAATCGCGCAGTGAGGTGGTTTTCACTGATGTACTGGATCAACTGGCTCAGCCCGCAAATGTTCTCAGGGCGTAGTATCCAGTTGAGCTTGACTGGCAAGGCATGGCGGTTTGCTTGAGTCAGCAATGCATTGAGTGCCTGCTCGACCTCGCCGTTGAACTGATGCACGCTGCACGTCATCCGATCAATTCCGGCGACGACCAATGATGGCAGCGACCGACTCGCAATGCCCAGAGCACAGGTCACCGTGGCGCTGCTAAAGCCAATGCGCTTCACCTGGCGCACAAAATCACAAAACCGTGCGATTGGAGTAGTCTCAAGACCAATGAGCTTCGCAGTTGTGAGGCCTAGGGCCTGGCGTACATTCGCGAGCGTCGCCATGTCGAAGAGGGATAGATCTCGATTCGCAACGTCATCAGGCAGCCCTTCTCGGTGACAGAGGTTCTGAACGCCGCAGTTATAACGACACCTCATGTTCAGGATGATCCGCGCAATAGGAGGAAACGCCACGCGTGCTGCTGAAATCAGCGGAACATTGCGAAACACCGCCTCGGCACTTTCATATCTCCGCCGTAAGGCCGGGGCATCGATATTGAAGCCGTGTGGTTCGGCTCCTGTCGGGTACATCTGTGCCATCACAAAATCGACAACAGAACCGCTTGCTGATGTCAGCGGCAATCGTCGGATGGTGTCGTTCGTTAGGATGGGAAATGTGGTCATGGCTTTCGAATCTCCTGTTCCGCTCGAGCGACGATGTTGGTTATGAACGGCGCTTTTGCATGTTGGTACGCGTCGCGGTCGCCAGCAAACCTGCTGGCAAGTTTCTGCTTTAACCGTGCATATTCGCTGGCGACTTCGAGGTTTGTTCGCAGATAATCGCGGAAGAGGATGAGCGAGAGCCACTCGGCACTCTCAATCTCCACCATGTGCACGTGGTAGCTGCTTGGTTGTCCTTTGACGAAATAGTGGCGTCTTGGGATCCCGTTTTCCCCACGGTAGTGGAAGCCAAGCTTCTGCATGGGTGCGATGCAGGCTGCAGCCGCCTCAAAGTTGCTAACCGCGATCCCGATGTCAATGATCGGCTTCGCTGGAATGTCTGACATAGCAGTGCTGCCAACGTGCTGGATATCGAGAACGAGATGTCCGATAGCGCGACGAAGGTATCTTCGCTCTCTCGCGTAGAATTCGGCCCACTCTCGGTGGTGTGTCGCCAGCGCTACTTGGTCACTGGCGAGACCAAGCGCAAGACCGCCCCGAACGTTTCTTTGAATCATTGGCGTGAGTTTCATGAGACCGGCAGGCTTGCGCAACGACGTGAACTGGGGCTAGCGAAGTCCGTTCGTGCCGACGGACTTCGAGTGAGAATTACGGCCTTGTAACCCAAGGGGCACGACCGTTCCGCCGCAGGTTGCTAAATTCCGCCGCCCATTAAGCGCGTCTCCTTTGTTCGTCATGTCCTCCAAAACTGTTACGGGAACTGGGACAAGGCGGATGCCTGCGCCGCGTGAGCACAATGAAGGGAGTGCAACTTCAAGAAAAGGCAAGACTAGCTTGACCCTCGCGGATGGATATCGAGAACAAGGTTCAAAATGAAGAGGAGTCGGGTCGTTCGATTTTGTAGATGTCGTAGCACATCTGCGACTGTCGATAGCAACTCTGTATGCCGGCAGACGCACGTTTTAGGAAGTACGTCCGTTTGCTCACTCACGACGCCCAGGGCCCGGCGGCGAGCGGTCATCGGCCTTGTGAGCCCCCAAGGTAGGAACAACTGACGCAATCTGCTTTCCTTTTATTTTGTTTAGCTTACGGACAGCTTTTTTTGATCATGGCGGGGACACGGTTCAGGCCCGATAGTGAGGCTTACAATGCAGACAAGTTGGCCAAAGACTTGCTTAACAGTTTTCTGTCCTAAAGGGTCTGGACTGTCCGAGGGAGGCAATGATGGCACTGGGCCAAAACCAGAACGTGGATCCTAGCCAATGGATCGGGCAGACCTTGCGCACAAACCAAGATATTTATCTTCGACAAGATCTCGTCGAAAGCAGGCTGGAGGAAGAAGAAGAGGAGGAGGAACAGGAACAACAGCCGAAGCCAGAGTCACCGGAACCGCCGGAGCTGGAAGATATGGCTGATAGCGAGGCATGGCTCGACGAGTTCACTCCCGGCGCGCAATTCGACCTCGCTTGGAGCGGATCGCTCCCCTTAATCTCATCCTTGCCGTACCGGCTGCGCCCACGTGTCCGTTTTCGAATCGAGAATGATTTTACAGTACGTCCCCTATCGCGTAAGTTCCTGAAACCCGCTGAACAGGCAATTGCTGAGGCTATTGCCCAACACCTCCGTATGTCGGACGTCACGCTTGATCAACCAGGAGACTGGTGCAAAATCCCGAGCATTGGTAAGACCCAGCCGAGCAAAATGGGACGCGGACGACAGAGTGATATCCATCGCAGTCTTGCAGCGCTTGTGCCGGAATCCTTTCGCCACTTAGTTAATGAAGAGCGTCTTAGCGGGGTCGGGGACGCGGTGAAGCAGTTTGGAATTCAGCTGTCAAACGGCGACGTAATTACGCCTGACGCACTTCTTTTCGCTGCCGGCAATGGGAAACGGACCACCCGTGCGGCAGCTCTACGATCCGCGTCGGCACGACCCGAGTACATTACGAACGGCGAGAAATGGTCGGCCGAGGACTGGGATCGATTCGAAGAAACGCAACGGAAGAAGAAATATCCACGTCGTAAGGGCGCGCGCGCCAAAGCTGATTCATGAGGAATGCCGCACATTTCGTCGAGTGGGTCAGCGCGCATAAGCTCACTGGCCTGCCAATGCCGGAGTCCGACGGGCTGTTCTTGATTGACGGAATTCGGTACGTACTCCCGTTTCTTCGCGTTTATTGGAACGAGAGTACCGAGAGTACCACTCCCGGAGTTCACGAACGACTTTCGCCCCCCTGGCAACCAGAGACTTGGAAAGAGATTGGCAATGGCTGGTATCGCTTCATGCGAAGCGATCAAGCACTGGAATGCGTAAAGGCGACATTAAATACTGATGATAGGGAGACACTAGTTAATGCTATCTGGCTCGCAATGCTTGGAAATAGAAATCACCCTGGTTGGTTTGTGGTAGTCGAGAACGGGGACCATAACCTAAGAGTATTGGATCATCTGGTCGAAACCGCCAAGCTTTCCATTCCGAAATCACACCAGCCAGAACAGCCGATCACGGCGCCGGAGAAAGGCCTTCGCTGGTCAAGGCTTAGTCGCTTGTTTTCCGATGACCTTCGCTCGACAGTCGTTACCGGTTTGGACATTGTCCACACTCCGGAAAATGCCCATGCAGGATTAACCAGATATCTCTGTGAAGCCTGGAGCGTAGGAGATAACGGTCAACTGGTCCCCGGAGTCACTGCATCACAGTGGGGCCCTTCTGCAGGGCACGTCCCCCACCGACTTAACGATGCGCCGCGGCGTCTCATGCTTGGCGCGTCGCTTCAAGCAAAAGCAGTCCGACTCCTGGAAGAAGACCTGCCATTTGAACCTGTGAACAATGAGGCGGGTGCGGCCCCGGGGCGCAACCTCTGTGCTATCTTCTCAGCTCTTGGCGGGTGGACGCACGAGGACGCCATCGTGCTCTCTGAGTCGGCCGCCAACAAATTGAGACGGGAACTCATTCGGCAAATAGAGGTCCTTGTTCCCGCTATCGCCAATTATGTCGATGCTCCCAACGTTGCCGAAGGAGAATTCAAGGACGTTCGTCGCGGAGACTTGCTTGCGCACGCATACATTGATGCGTTTGCATTGGGCCTTCGACGCCATGAAGCCGAGCAGTACGGCGCACAGGACGGCTGCATTGAGGTTGCCTTGCCTGGCGCGGTGGCGCCGTTTGATGGGCAGCTATTCCACGTCGAGCGGCACAAGTATTTTGCGGATGCAAGAGTTCGGTCATCACGATGGCGAGAGCGCATTACGTTTTGGATTAGACGAACGACCTCAGCAGGCCTTGGCGACAAGTTGTCTACGAGGCACGGCATCAAAGGCGTGGTGAGCCGAATACTGCCAGATGAGGAGATGCCAAAGTTCGGCGACACGGTCGCAGAGATCCTGCTGTCACCTTTCGGGATCGTTCGTCGCGGTGCGATGGGACAGTTACGGGAAGCTGTGCCTGAGCACTGTGACCAGCCACAGCCGACTGGAACAATATTCGTGATGCGGCAACGGCAAGACGCAGATCTTCCCGAGCGGTGTCGAGTACGAGGGGCGGAAGCCGATGTGATCGATTCTGTACGCGGCCAGCGCTATGGAGAAATGGAGTTTTCGGCGCTAATGGCACATGGCGCGACTGCCATCGCCAAGGAACTATTATCAGTTGAGCGATCAACGGCAGCTTGGATGCAGTGGGAAGCGCAGTTCGGTGCGGGAAACCACCACAAACTTGCGATCCGTGCTCTCAATCGCTATCTGACGATTGCGGGAGCACGTTACGAAAATGGGGAACTCAAGCCTCTAAAGATTCCGCGCGATACTCCCGAGCTACAAGTCGGCAAGCAATCAGAAGCACATGATGCCCTTGATTGGCTGGAAAACCCGCTGAAATTTGCAGAACGAGGAGGACTACTCGCGATCCCTCTGCGTCGGAGCCTTAGCATCTCGATCGATACGAGAAAAGACAAAACCAATGAGGAGGGAGCGCCGGAGGAACTGCCATCAAATCTCGCAATTACTCTGGACCGCGTCTACGTGGTACCGCCATGGTTGCGCCCATCACAACCGGGCCAGCGACATCAGCTCACAATCGCCTACCGCAAGCTCATAAAGGCATTGATGTTGCAGAAATCCAAGGACAAATCCGAAGTAGCTGTCGATAGCGCAGTTCGGAAATGCCTAGAGGCAGCCTTTGACGAGAAGTCTGGTGCAGGCGGTTTCCTGCGCCGAGAGGTGCTGGGCCGAAGGTTGACACGCTCGGCACGCGCAGTGATTGTTCCCCGGCCCGACTTGCGAATCGATGAGATTTCGTTACCTTCACGCCTAGCAGAACCATTGTTTGAGGGTCTCGATTCTCGCCAGCGCGATCTCGTTCTCGTTAACCGAAATCCAACATTGCACCGCAACGGCCTAATAGCCCTTCGCCCGATAGTCGATACTGATGACTGCTGCTCGGTCATAGGCCTTCCGTTAGGTGTGCTCCGGGCAATGGGTGCAGACTTCGACGGTGATCAAGTCAGCGTTGTTGCGCTTGAGACCGAGGCCGCACTACTCGAGGCCGAGAGACTCTTGCCTGGCGCGCCCGGTTTCCGCGCCGATCTTTTCCGGATGGGTAGTCCTGCATTTCCCATGGCAAATGAGTTAGCCAACATGCATCGCGAGAAGGAACTTGCCAGTTGCAACTCCGAAGTAAGCCAAGAAGATTGGGCAGAAATGCACCGGGTGCTCGTTGAAGAGGGACTGCGCGAACTCGGAGATGGCTGGAACGAATCGCTGATGAGCTTGAAACAGCGTGCTAGTAAAGTAGTCGGTAACGGCGGGCCCACTAACGAGGAGCTTTGGCGCGGATTGGACGAGGCAGCGTGGCGCGATTTCGCGACACGAGAGATGGAAGTCGTCTACCGGTCAGTGCGCCAAAAGGGACGACTCGGAGGTGTCCACAGACGAGAGCTATACAAGCGCAGATACAGGAATGATGACTCGTTTTGGTTGGCAATTCAGGCACTGGAGGCCGTAACGGAGCGGCTTGCACAGTCAGCCCTCTCTGTGAAGACAGGCGAAGGCACGAAGCGCTTCGCGCCTGGATCATTCTTCAAAGATCCATTTTCCAAGCACTCACGAGAAATGCTGGCAGAACTGGACAACACACTTGATTGGGCTACTGTTGCCGATGCACTGGGGCCGTCCGAAGACCCGACGGGAATGCTTGCGTGGATGGCAAGGCCGAGCCTTGCAACGCTGATGGCGACAATTCGACCTGACTCCTCTACGCCACGTCCGTCTGATCCCCGATGGAACTGGTTCCTCTGATGATTGAAAAGGTCGTACTATTTGCTTCTGCGTTCCTTCGTTCTTCGTTCATTCCAGAGGAACAGTCGACAATCCATAAAGCACATCCTAGACTTTTAGGGGTTGCGCGTCTCACTCGTGCGCGTTTAGATTCCTTCTGGATTCTCAATCCTACTCTTAGTCTGGCCAACAATGTACAGAACCACAGAATGCTAGACCGTAGAAGAACTTTCATTGAACACTTGACTTCTGTTGATGCTGGGCGTCCCCGGGCTCATTGACAAAGTTGATATTTCGAATATTGTGCTCCTTAATGATTTCTCGAGCGTGGCAACAGTCTTGACCCAGGCAGATAGCAATCGGATTGAACCCAGCCTGAGTGGAGATCGTGACTCTTGCAATGTCGTTGTCAAGGGTTACGCTGCGAATTAGTATGATTCCACTATTGACTTCAGGAATATGACGCCTCAATGCTCTTTGAATTGCCCTTTCTGCAGACTCGGTGACTCCTGCAACCCTAAGGGCATTTGGAGGACTAGGCTGCGAGGCGATATTGGAAGCTCCTACAGGCGCGTTCTTGACACTCAGCATTCGTAGATTAACCAGTTCGAGGAAGGCGTGGCCGTCCATCACTTCAAATTGGCCAGCTGCGCGGGCTGCAACCAAACGGGACAGGGCCTTGAGTTCTGTCACGTCCCATATTGTCCAGAGGAGGTTGATTGCTTCGGGGAGTCTGCTTACGGAGTCAGTAGCCCGGGACGCCTTCAAGAGGGTCTCCATCTGCTCAACTTCTGTGGCATAGAATCCGGATTTTAAAAATGGGTCACGGCTCCAGCCTGCGGAGATCGTCGGTCTACGAAGCACAGCCAATAAATCGTCACTTGCGTAGTGTACTTGCCTGGGTAGGAATGGGCCCTCGTCTCTCTCCTGCCAATCTCCATCTCTTAGGGTGACTCCATTGGCGCTTATGACCTGCGCGTCTTGACTCCTTTGTCGAACAAGGCCGGAAACGATCTCATATGCGCCGAAAGGAGGCATCGTCCTTGCCTTAACCCATCGCTGCTGTTCTGACGTTCGTTTGCCACGAGAACCAACTGGTATCAAGCAATAGCGTTCCTTGTTGGGCGGAGGCAGGAAACCAACGTGACGTTGTTCAACAAGGGGGATATCATGGAGGCAAACTAAGTCTGCATTCGGCGGACCAGGGTCCTTCCCTCGAGGTTTCCTGAATGCTTGGAGCTCACACCCGTAGGTCCACTGGGCCTCAATTAGTGTTCTCAAATCTGTATTCCACATTCTGGTTGCCACAAAGATTCCTACGGTGAAACTGCGATGAGCGGCTTCAGCAATGATCGGCAACCAGTCATAGAGAAAGAATTCGATCAGCGTTGATGCAACCTGGCGGTATCGAAGATCTGGACCGCCTGGCAGGCGCACTGGCTCAAACTCTTGCGGAATTCTCAGAACACAGCCGACAATAGGACACAGCGCACCCACTGTCGCGACCGTGTTTTTCATTCGAAGGTCAAGCTCTGCATTGTTCTTAACGAGCGCAGCCTTGGTCAGTGTTCCTCTTGGATCAGTTTCCTCACGGCTTGCGCCCCAAATCAGTTTTGAATCTCTCAATGCCTGGAAGACCTGATTTGGCGAAGATTCTGCGTCGCTATAAATCACAGCACATCCGCCCACGTGATCGACAGGCTTATCTGGATCTCCGCTTTCGTCGATGTAAAGGTCCGCATGGGACCAACTGTGGTCACCTGTCTGAGGCGTCGTAAGAAGATGTTTGGCAGTGGCCCGGACCTCGTCAGCTGTCGCTGCGACAACTCTCAAGAACTGCCGCGCATTGCTTATCCTTTCACAGGACTCCAATGCCCCCAGAAATCGGCAAACAATGTCATCTGCTTGAAAGGTTTGTGAGGCACTGAATGTTCTCGGCTTTGAGAAGGATGAGATGATGTTCCCGTACGGCTCCAAGAGCTTGACCATATCCCGATCGCCGGTCGATGAAAAGAGCAAGATAGGGAGAGAAAAATCCGTCAAGGCAATGAGCCTTCCCAGAAGACTCCGCGCAATTGAATCCGAGCCTTCCGAAACTGGCTTTCCGTCCAAGTTGTTAGGATCGGCGCACCACGATTGGACGTTGGTCAATTCCGGTGGCTCAAATGGTTGCCATGCGTGCAGTCGTCGGGTAAATCTGCTGCACAGTGGGATCAGTTTCCCGACGAACGACGCTTCACGATCGCGCTGGCCCGAAAAGAGTCTCAGGTCCAGCAGGAGGATTTCGTCCTTGCCGTCCTGCGGATCCAGTAGCGATAGTGTGAGTCTCTTGTCCGTTTCAGAGTCAGGTAACGTTAGTCGTTCAATAAGCCATTCGGGGTCGCTTGCGACAAACACCTCGACGCTACCATCAGTTGTAACTTTCTGAGGTCTGGGAGAAGGAGTGGGACCAGGAAGATACTCAAGTCCGAGCGTCTGGCACACCCATTCACCCCAACCTTGATGCCACTGGTCATCAAGGAGAATGATTTTTGCGTTGCTTAATGAACAAAGTGGTCGTGAATTGCCTGGTTCCTTTGCAGAGATTAATGGTGCCGCATCGCTCTTAGGGATGAGCCCACAAACTTCAAGAATCGTTTTGAACGCTGAAAGATGGTCGGCAGGCCTCGCCCCATTCGTCTTCTCCTGGTATGAACCTAATGTAGGCGCTCGTCCTAACAGAATCATCGGCCCAATGAGGTTAGAAACAGCGTGTCGTTCATCCCTCGAGCTTGGGTCGGTTAACTGGAATCGCAATGTTTGCCGGAGTTGGTCGAATGCACGATCATCTGATGGTTGGACGTGAGAGCCTCCTCTTGTCGTACTCAGCACGACATCTCGCAGGGAATCGACGTCCTCGACTACCAATTCGTGCCATTGAAGAAACGTTAGCCATGGAATGGAAGCTTGCCGAAATGCTCGAATCTGATCTATCAACGGGTCATTTGTGTGAACTTCTGGTGAGAGATCAATGATGGTTACTCCATGAGTTTTCAGCGCTGGATTGCGCGAAGCGGAACAAACGGCCCATACTAGCGGTGAAACGAACACATCAGTATTTACGGGATAGCAATTACCTGGGGGCGTCCGTGCCCAGAGGATGATCTGTCGGCGATTGAACGAATCCACCGTATTCTGCTGTGGCAACCAGAGCACGTCGAAGTCATGTTCATAGCTCCAGACTTGGGTGTCGGGCCCAAGCAAGCTCGCAATCGTTTCTTTGAGGGCGCTATTCATTGATACTTCCTTGCATCATCAGTGATCCGACAGATAGGACGACTAACTCGGGCTTCGCGATGTGTTTTGGTCGTTTAGCGTCGAATTGATTGAAGTCTTCGCGTCCCTCCAGTCAATTCTCCCAATGGAGTACTCGTAAAGCGCACAGAGCACAACATCTGAGCGAACTCGCTCAACCAGATTCTGGTACCGCGGATTTTGCTTCCAACGAGCCACCTTACGTTCACTTGGTGAGAACCATGGCGCAAGGATTTCTTTGACTTCGCGCTTGACATCGGTGGCCGAATACGCCACGCCGGTCGCATGGCTGAAGATGTCCGCAAGTGTTCCCAAACCGCTGGGACGGCGGGTTTCGAAGACGGCAGCACGCAGACGTTCAGTAACTCCCCACATGCAGTGGACCTCGAAGTCTACTAATCTCCTAGGTAATGCGATTTCTCTTTGTTTCCCAGAGTCATCAATCCGAAGTGTTGTAGTCTCAGTGCCCTCCGTCGACGACTGAGGTTCATTCTGCGGTTGTGAAGATCGTCCCAAAATCCCATCAAAGTGGTGTGCATGAATCTTGTCAAACTCGGGGCCTATAAGGGCCGAAAGAGAGGAAGCGATCTGTCGAACTTCCTCGACGTTGCCCTCTCGCCATTCATGAGCTTCAAGCAGCGCCTGAGCGTCCGGAGCAAGTTCAATCTCCCGTCCGATGGCCCGCCTCCAAAGTGCCAGGAAAAGAGGTGCAATGTCTTCAACCCGCTCCCTTAGTGGTGGCACTGTGATGCGGTGCCCCAGCCGATTAAACAGATCAAGTCGAAACCCTTCTCGCTCTCGCCAAGCAGAATCCTCGATTGGCCTGTTGGTGGCAGTGATAAGAAAAGTGTCCACCAGAACCCGATCCTCCTTTTCAGAGTATTCGCCAACCAGGTTTAAGCTGCCGTGAGCTCTCTTCGGATAATGTCCTTGACGCTTGACTCGGCGAAGGTTGTCTTCTTTACCCCGCAATCGATATTCGAGCAGATCGACTTGAACTGAGGGGCTTAACTCGGCAATTTCGTCGATGAACAGAGTTCCTCGGTGTGCCTTCTCTGCAACGCCGGGAACACTCTCTCCCGCACCGGTGAATGCGCCCCACCAATGGCCGAAAAGTTGATCATTGTGGAGGTCGGATTCTACTCGGCGCCCAAACCAGGTTACAAAGGGTCCCTTCGAACGTCCTGAGATGGAGTGCACGAATTTCGCAAGATCTGATTTGCCTGTGCCTGTCTCCCCAAGGAGCAAGAGTTCCATTACGCCGCTTCGTACAACACGGCGCAGCCCGCGCAGGGTAAGCAGGAACGCCGGGGCAGATCCGATTAAGCTCTCGGAAGCATCAGGAAAGAGGCCATTACGAAACACTTGTTCGTCTAACGTGTTTTTGCAGAGTTCTTCCTTTGGAAGGAACCCGGTGACCTCGGTTGCAATTGCAGTTCCTTTTACCCCCGCTTCGCCCGTTAGCATCACTATGGGTAAATCGCTCCCGAATTTCTTCCGGAGCGCACGGAGCAGTGTGAAGCCAAATCGGTCCGCGTTCACGTCCAGTGGATCTGGAAAACGCACATCCAACAAGATGAGTGAGAGACGTTTCTCTCCGGGACGCTCCCAGAGTTGTTCAACAATGTCGAGGGTGACCTGAGGCGCGTTGCACCCGTCCTCGGTTTGTCCGGTTGTGAATAAAAACTCGGATTCATCGCGCTGCACTCGGTCAAGAAAACTCTCACGGTCGAGTCCTGCCCGGCCGAACTGATCATCCACGACGAGGATCTTAAACTGAGTCATCCGTCCGTCCAATTCGATAATTCGCTATCTTGCCGGCAACCAGAACCCTCGTGGAAGCGCTTCAAATTCGGCTCGCACCGCTTTTGCTGTTTCTCGAAGCTGGGAGAGCAATGCTTTCCGATCGGAGTTTTCCCGAGACTCTTTGTACTGGCTTAGGACCAGCAGTAGCGGGGGAACGACCGCACGTAGTCTTTCTCGCATCCCTGTCACGGAAAAATCTCGTTCGAATTCTTTGGTCAGTCTCGCAATCAGATCACGACGCACTAGCTCTTGCATGAGTTCGAATGGCGAAAGTCCGGGAATTGCGCGCGCAGGCGAGAAACCTTCCAAATCCTCGAGTACAAAATTCAGCGCTTCTTCAAATCTCTTCATATTGACAGCTTCATCAAGCCATCTCTCCAAGAAAGAATCAGAAAACGACTGAATCCTATTCTTGATGATGTCGTGCCAGCAATAGACAGCTTGTTCTGCGACTTCACATTTAGGAAACAGCAACGCGTGCCTCCCTTGCATTTAGTCCCTGCTTTCTCGAACTAGCTGCAGTGCGCCGACTCGAGCCAGATATGCTTTGAGAGTTTGCGCGTCTGCTCGATCAGCCCAGTCGAGAGCTACGTCGATTCCGCGTTCCTCCGTCCAAAATGAGACTTCCTGTCGAAATCCGTTCTCCCAAAGAGGTTCAGGATCAACGCCAGCTATTGCACAGAGATAGCAGGACATCGCGAACTCCGGTGCCGCATGAGGAGTTAGAAGATTCCAAGATGGAACAATCGCAGTATCTTCGAGGGCCGATTTGAAGAACTTGGCGAGAGCCAGCCTTTTCCAAAGAGGATGGCATTCCCATGAGCTCTGACTCTCCAAACGGAAGCTCCGTAGCCGATTTGGATACCTTCTGCCTGGATCTTCATTGTCATCAATTGGCGCCACGCTCTCACCAACCACGAGCGCATGGTGCTGGCTGTCCGCGCGTAAAAAGCGCTCAATACCATCTCCGTAGTCACCATGCCAAACGAGCAGAATTGGACCAGGCTTCTCTCCAAGAGCGGATAGACTCCCGATGTAGTCCGGATCTAAGCCGCAAATGGCCCTCCCCTCTCGAAGTTTCTGCTCACAGCCGACCGTGATCACTTTCATATCGACGGCTCCGTTTCCAAGACATTTTTCCAAACCCATAGCAAGGCTGCACCGCCATCGATCACGCGCACCTCCACATCTTCTACAGACTCGATCGGGAGAGTTACCGCGCCGAATGCTCCGGCAATTTGATGAAGTCGATCGCCAGATGCCTGACTGACTCGAATAGGGATGGCTGTCCTGGCCCTATTTACTGAGCGATCAAACCAGCTAAAATCCATTCCACGAAGTTCAAACAGAAGGTCCTGCGCTTCCGGCTTCACACTTATCGAAACGCCAATTTCCTTGCCCCTAGGTGTGGCGAGACGTGCCATATTAAGCAGCATAGAACGCCAGCGTGAACCCCACTTCTTGGATGAGAGCCTTAATGGGACAGTGTAGTCGCACTCGCGAGACACATCTATGTTGACAGTCTCCATCCATTTGAACAGCAAGGTCACAATACATGCGAGGTTCACTTGATTGTCGCTCGCCCCTTGGGCCGCGCGCTTAACCCAGACCCAAGTCCCTGTCGTGTTTTGATCTACCGGGACCTTACTGCAATGGCTTATGTATTTTTGAGCTGCTCGGACAATGAGCGGAGCCTCCGGATTGACGTCGACGGTCCCGTTCGGATTTCGAAACAGTTGTGCCTCGGGAATATCAAATAGACAGGCCACACGCTTAAGATCTTCCGAGTCGCACTCCGAGCACTTCCGTTGGCATTGGTTGTGCGCGACTCGCAATACTCGATTGTCAAGTCGGACGGTCTGAGCGCCGGAATGAGGGAGACCCCGGCCAAAAAGACCTACCTGCTGCATGGCAATGAGGCGTTTGTGCATCTCCGCCGCGTTCGGGTCCTCATTCAGGAGATCATCAATAGATGCCGTGGCATCCTGAATCCCTTTGACAAGGTTGTCAATCCGATCCGTCTGGTCAGCGATTTTCTGGAAGAGCGTTGTGTCGCGAATCTGAGCATCGAGTTCTCGTGCAACCCAGACTTGCATCGCGATCTCATCGGCCAGAGAATTTGTATTCCAATTAATCGAGAGATGTTGTGCGGTCTCCGAAATGGCACGGAGCCACTGCCTAGACCGCTCGGCGGCGCGCGAATCTATCGCTGAAATCGCTACCTTTTGAAGTTTTGATTCGAGTGATTTACCTCTAGACCTTTCGACGGCCGCTACGACCAATGGCATGGAATAGGCCTCTGCTAGTTCCCTGAGGTCCGCATTGAGGTCCTCTATCGTATTCCCGGAAGCTAGCAGGAATGCTGCAAGATGATGCCCTACTGCCTGGCAGTATCCTCGCCGGAGGTTCTCGGAAAAAAGAAGTGAAGCTCGATAGCGCCAAAGGAGTAGTTGTTCGATGTCCGGTTGAACACTTTCATCAAAGCCCTTGAACGCATGCGCCATAGTCCGGGGAAATTGCGGTGACAGGTCATGGCTTGAGAATGGCACCATGAATATCTGTGCGTAGTCGCCATGCGGCCAGACCTTCAGTTCGAGGTCATTAATGAAGCTGTATTCACCAAGTTCCGAGAATCGCTGGGATCGCTCACCTGGCTGGCAGATCAAAGCGGCAAGCCGTGTCGTGACATTGGTGTGGCTCTGTTGGCGTACTCGAGGCGTACTTCTTGTGGTTCGCAGAAGGGTTTCGAAGCGATCCCGAGGGACATGCGGCGGGAGTGAGTACAGCCCAGTTGCAGGTAACCAGTAACCAAGAACATAGTGTACTGCTTCACCTTTGCAGACTTCGTGAGGCTCTTTGGTCCACTCGGCACGCAGGGTAAACGTGTTTTTGTTGTCGAACTGGGCAATTGAGTCGAAGGCGTGACGCATGCTTGCGAAGAATTCTTCAGCAATCTCGTCCGCTACTATCCGCGGATCAGATCTCGAATCGGGGATGAGTGGCTGGTAGAGATTGAATTCCCTTACCGCAACTTTCCAAAAACCCTCCAGCGAATGGCCAAGGCCGCCTATGCCAGATGGGAGGAAAAGACGGATATTTTCGTATATTTCAATCGGTTCTGTGAGACTGAAGAGTTCGGCGATATCGGAATCGAAAGGCGCGAGGCTCGACAAGGAAGAACCGTGAATATCTAGTCGAACGTGCGAGAGATAAAAGTTGCTGGGGCACGGAGACCCTTTGTGCACGAACATATGGTGCAGGTCGCACGCCATTACTGTTGCTTCCACTAGCCCATCGACTATCGCCTGAGGATGGCAACCTGCAGTTCTTCGCCGGACTGCTTCAGTGTAGCCAAGCGCGAGAATCCGCTCTACACGCCGACCAATCTTCGGATCGAGTGGTATTGTGGAGGCCATTATGGCCTGTAATTGTAACGTATTATTGAGCTTCCAGCGCTTTCCGAACCGATCGTTTTGTCCATACCGAAATAGACGCCTCGGCCAGAATCTCTCGCAAGGTCCGCTCATCTAGCCCGATTTTCGCTCTTTCTTCGAAAAATGAGAGGACCTCTCCGTTGGCCTTCAGAATGAGCAATCGATTTCCTGTCTGCCTAGCCTCAAAAAGATCATGCGTAACCATGATTGTGGCCGTTTGCGGCCCGGAGAACTCGGAAATCACCTGCATTGCGAGTTCGGCATGCCGCGAATCCAGAGCCGATGTCGGTTCGTCAAGCAGCAGGATTTTAGGAGCTGAAAGAACCGCAAGCAGCAGGGTAAAGACCTGCCTCTGCCCCCCGGAAAGCTCGCCAGCGAGCTGTCGCGGTTGCAAAGTTGTCCCCAGCGAATCAAGCCTAATGGCGACCTGCTCCCAGGCTACCGGTAACCGCCCGCGTGTTCCCGTGGTCAAGTTGCAATGCTCTCGGAGTGTGAGGTGGGCAGCAGTTCCCCGTGTGGGGTCCTGGTGCACCATTGCGATCGTGCGTGCTCTTTGGTGCCACGGCTCGCGAAGCACGCTCCGGCCCAGCACCTGAATATCGCCTTCGACCGTACCGTCCAACTCTCCCACGATCGCATGCAACAAAGTACTTTTCCCGGATCCATTCGGGCCGAGAACCATAAGCATTTCGCCTTCTAGGACAGAGAATGACACATTGTGCAGTACATCTGCCCCAGCCGACCCGTTGTAGCCATATCGGGCACATAGGTCACGAACTTCTACGATCGGAGCCTTCACATCTTCTCGCCTTCTAAAACGTACGTCCCTTGTAGAACACGCTGTCACCACCGGTGAATACAATTGCCATCAACACTATTGCGGCCGTCAAGAGCTTTACATCTGAAGCTCGGACTCCAATCTGGAACGACAGCGAGAGCGCACACTGGTACAAAACGCTGCCAAACACAGCTCCGATGACGAGCGCTAAGACAAGTCTGCGGCTGCCCAAGATTCGTCCAAGAGACTGTTCGCCGAGAATCAATCCCGCAAGTCCAAGGACAAGCCCACCCTGCCCCATCCCTACATCCGCAAAGCCTTGATTGAACGCAACAAGACAGCCGGCAAGAGCGCCAAGACAATTTGCAAGAGCAAGTCCAACAAATTTGAAGCGACGAGCATCTCGACCCATCATGGGTAGAACGTTTTCATTGTCACCTACGGCCCGCACGGCTATGCCTGGACGTGAATTGAAGAACCAGATGACTGCCAGCGAGAGCGAGCAGATCAATACGAAGAGGAATCCAATCTTCCAGGGGTCGACGGAAACGCCTAGGGAATCAGACAATTGTCGATCGAACAAATCAAACCGCGCCCACGCACCGTCAGTGCGCAACAGGGAGAGATTCGAACCGCCCAGGACTCGAAGGCTAATCGAATAGAGTGCGGCTAGCATGAGAATCCCGGATAGGAGTTTGCCAATCCCGAAGAACACATGGAGCGTGGCAGTAAAGCAGCCCGCCAACGCACCACTAGCCACCGCTGCTAGAATCGCCAACGAAAAAGAGCCCGTATGCACAAGTACGACACCGCCAACAGATCCTCCGAGGGGTACGCTGCCCTCAATCGTAAGATCTGGGAAATTGAGAAATCGGAGCGATACAACAAGGCCGAGCGCGATGCCGCTAAAGCAAAGTCCAAGTAATACGGTTGTATCAATTGCTGATAGCAGCCCCATCACTGTTCCCCGAAGATCCGAGTGGCATGCTGACGCACGGACTCTGGGATTACCAGTCCAATGCGTTTTGCGGTGTCCAAGTTCAAGAAGATCTCATCCCCATTGGCCACCACGACGGGGATTGAACGTTCGCCCCGAAGCATTCGCGCGACGAGTCGACCAGTCGACCGACCGACGCCCGCGTATCCCACGGATACCGCTGCGAGTCCGCCCTTCTCGACTGTGCCGGAATCTCCGACAAATAGTGGCTTTTTATTATCGAGACAGACGCTTAAAGCGGCCGGCATGCCCTCAATCACAGTATTGTCACTCGATAGATACACTGCATCGACGCTCCGAATCTTTAACCGCAATGCGCCGAGAATCTCTTGGGAGTTGGAAACGGGGACTTCCACTAAATCAAACCCAAGGGTTGGAGCTATCTCCCGTATCCGCACAATCCCATACTGAGAGGCAGATTCTCCGGGGTTGAAGACGACCGCTAATCGCTTCGCAGTGGGGACGATCTGCCGCGCTAAATTGAGTTGTGCTTGGTAAGGCCATGCATCGCTCACGCCAGTGATGCCTGCGGGCGGACTATTCAGCGAGGGGACTACCCCGGCGCCAACTGGATCTGTCACAGCCGAGAAAACAATCGGCGACTTGGCCTGCTTCACCGCAACCTGCGCGACTGGAGTCGTGATTGGGACGAGTACGGCGGGATTCTGTCGATCTAACTCGCGGACGACAGTAACCGCGAGATTCGGATCTCCGTTCGCGTTCCCAACGATGTACTGAATTGTCTCTCCCTCCTTGAAGCCCTCTGACTGGAGCTCTAGTTTCATGTTTTGGATATCTGCGTCGAGAGCGGGATGAGTCATCAGAGTTGCGATGGCGACCTTCTTGATTCCTGTCTCTTTCTGTCGATGACAGCCTCCGCATGACAGCGCAAACAGTAACAAGGCTAGGAAAGAGGTAACGTACTTGTTCTTCATGCGACGACCTCAAGTCGTACATTGTCCTCTGTCGCAGACTTCCCAGCTGCCCAAGATAAGCGATTCGGGAAGGCCGAGAACCACGGATAGGTCACCTGAACTTCGTTAAGTGCCCGTTGGGTTTCGAGGATTTCGCGCCAGAGACGGCGCTTACCGAGAACCTTCGGGTAGATCTGAGGCACGAATATCGAATACCCGATCCAGTTATTTCGCTCGAAGTCGAAATCAGGATTGTTGTCAACGGCTCGGAACCATGGAGTACCTGGGAGGGCTGATAGTGGAAAGACCAGAGACGCGTCAACGTAGGATTCGGTGACGAGACGAAGATGGAAATCTCGGAGGCGAAGAAGGTCATCATAGGTTTCCGAGGGTCGCTCAAGGTTCGGGACACCGTAAATTCCGCTCGTAAAGGTGTATACTCCCGCGCCTTTCAATTTCCTCAGGAACTTCACATTTGCGATGGCAGCTGCGGTGGGCAATCGATCCGCCAGCTGCCTGGGATTCACGGGGATATAGATTGACTTACATCCTGAGTCGATGATGGCATCGACCAGCTCGTCGTCAAGCAGCTCCAGTTCCATCCCACCGTTGTCCTGCCACACGAATCCATATTCTCTGAACATACGCAGCAAGCTCAGGAAGAACTCCTTGTTCTTCAAGAGATCGTCATCCTGAAGGACCAGTTCCTGATACCCGGCATCTCGCAACATGCGAAGCTGTCTTCCAATTCGATCTTCGGAGAGTTGTCTCAGCTTTCCACGCATAATGGGTGAAAAGCAATACGGGCATCCGCGGTGGCAACCTACCGAAAACATGATGTCGGTATAACGCGTTCGCGTGTCCCCGAAGGTGTGGACCGGGACTGGCGGGAGTGGCACATGTCTCATGAGGCGGGGGTCAAGTAAGGCAAGTTGAGACAGGTCAACCCACTTCGGTCGCTTATTCCCAGTAAACCTGCCTTCATTGTCCAAGAACGCAACGCCTTCCAGTTTCCTGGCTGCTGTAATGTCGGGAAGGCAATCAATGATTGCCGCCAGGACCAGTTCGCCCTCACCCAGGACTACCAGATCGATCGAACCGGCCGAGTCGCGCAGAAGGTCGAATGGCATTGCCGTTGCGTGCTGCCCACCGGCGATGATCGGAATCCCCGGATACCGTCCTTTGATCAGGCGCGACAGTGCGACAAAGCTCTGATGCATACAGGAAGCAAGGGACGAGATGCCAACGATGTCCGGTTTGAACTCATTGATCTGATCCAGGATCTCTTCATCGGAGAGACCAACACGCAGAAGCGTGTCGTTTTCAAACCAGCCGTCCACAAGAGCGTCCGTCGATTTTGCACCCAAGACATCCAATCGCTTCTCAAGCAGCTTGGATAGTGTCTCAACATGATTGGTTCCGAGAACCTCTACTCGATTGAGACCTTGAAGGGGCGCACACACGATGCGGACATCGTGCCCCTGGGCCTGAAGATAGGAGCCAAGTGACCAAATCCCAAGCGGCTGGGAGGTGCGGATCGGATCCCAAAGGGGGTGTTTGTACATAGGTGGGTCGATGAGCAGCACCCGGCGACGAGATGAGGCGGGCTTGAGCGATACAAGCATGCAAAGAGGACAGCATTCTCAATGCCAAACCGAATTCAACCCCTACTTGGCCCCCAAATGGGGATTTCTCTTCATTTTTCTCCTTGATTGCGCCAGCAGAAGTATCAGACTTGCTACTTTTAGGCGCATTTCTGCTCTCAAACCCGCAGCATTGCTCTCGAATTGGCGTGAAGACGGCCGAAAACCTTCGCGGTGGTCATCCATACTCCCTCTCCAGACCCAATCAGCAACCTCGGTTTTCCCCGGTTTTTACCTGCAACGGGAATAAACGCTCGTGCCTAGGGAATTCATCGATAGAAGGACAGCTCTGATTCAGGAAATGGCGACCTCCTGCGAGGGGTAAGTCTGCAATTCTGGGTCCATCCGCCCTATGATTGAAAGAAAAGCCAAGGACCGGGCCTGCACGAGTGCGCAGCGTGAATCGCCAACCCACTCCTGCGTCGGGTTGGCTGCGAGGTGGTTACTTCTGACGAACCGCGGGAGCTGGATTATACCGAACCTTTTGAATCCCGAGCTTGCGATTCCGTGGGGGGGCAAATTGACGAGAACAGAGCTCTATGATCGGATTTACTTTGACCGAGACAGATCCGATGATGAAATCGAAAGGATCGTCTCCGATCTTCCGGAGAAAGCCAATGTCTTAGAACCCGGATGCGGCACGGGGCGCGTTACTCTCCGTCTGGCTCTCAGTTATCACCATGTAAACGTCTACGGGTTTGAAAAGGATGAGGAATTCCTAGCAGCCTGCAGACAAAAGGCAATTCAGGATCCCTGCCTTTCATCGGCACTTGAGAAGGGTCGCCTGAGGCTTCTTCGAGGGGCGACATGTTGCGCATTGATGAACTCGTTTCCAGCGGACTGTTGGCTCCCGGAGCGTTTTCTTTGGTACTGCTTCCCGTCTCGACGATCGTCCATGTTCCACGCAAGGATCTTCAGTCATTCTTCGAAAGCCTACGCTGGTTGATGCTGCGAGGGGGAGGAGTCCTTTTGGCTCTGTCACAGAAAGCAAGCCGCGATGGCGCCATTTCAGGCCCCGAGATCTCGAGGGGGCGAAACGAGGATTGTGGCTACGAGGTGTTTTCGAAGGATGAGGTGAATGCGGAGCGAACCCAGATTCGACGCACCTTTCGGTTTCAGTTTGACAATGGTGAGGAATCAGTGCTGACCTTCGATGGAGCTTTGCATTCTTATCAGGAGGTTGAGGAGTCTGCGGCGCTTGCCGGGCTTGTGATCGAAGCCAGCTCGAATCTCGGACCTCAGGGTATGCAATGGTTGCTGCATCGCACTGATTAAACCTTCAGGAGAAGCTCGCGGACGATACGCTTCCAGATGTCCTCGGATCAGAGTATGCGCTATCGGTGCACCGGAGGATTCAAATGAGAGTGGACGCTGTCGTTCTTCTCTTCAATAACTTGGATTTCCGTCGGTTTTTCCAGCGCCCGAGTGCGTCACCCGAGGCGAGATTTACCGTGCTTAGGTTCCAAAGGTGCCTCGGTGCACCCATCCAGCGGCGGCACATCACGAAAGGAATACTCAGCCTGAGATTCACTCGCGATTCACTCACATGGGTGCTCCTCTCCATGGCAATTGCGACGAATTCTCCTGCAGTGTCCTAGAGACGTTCCTTCTTCTTTCGAAATTGATGTATAAGAAATCAAGGATACTTTTCAGACCGTCCGCTGGAACGGACCGGGAGATGCAGCTGCTGGAGTTCTGAGATTTCCTGAAATTCTTTGTACGCGATTTGTACGCAAACTTGGCAATCGTGGAAATCGACAAATTTCAGGCATTCTCAGTTTCAATAACTTGAGTGATTTCAGTGCAGGTGACGGGTTCGACTCCCGCCGCCTCCACATATAACTTATTTATTTTCAATTACTTGCAGTAAAAAGTGCACGAAAAGCGAAGAACATCGACATTCGGAATCGTTTTATTATCAGCGACATAGCTCTTGTGATTCGTGATTTCGATGAGCCCGCGTCCGAAAAGGACAGCCCAAACGCGCTAAATCTGGCGAAATACCCATTTCACGAGATCCGGTGCCCACCCGGTAATGCGTTTTGGAGAGATCGTGAACCGCCGACGCTGTCGTGGATCGCGTCAACCCAATATCCACACAGCTTGGTGGCTTGATTTCCTAGTACCTTTCGGTGACGGACACAGGAGCGAGCAAGGAAGTTACTGCACGCAAATCGCGACCCGGTGGAGTGGGGCAAATCAGCATCGACAAGTATCCCGCGTTGTGTATGCGGTCGCCGTGGATCTGAAGAATGGACTGGATCTATCCGATCTTTGATCGTCGCAGGCAGCGGAAGCCGTAAGGACGACTTGTATCGACAAGAACGACTTGGGCCCTTCGATGGAATTGGCCCGAGAACATCATCTCAAAGGCAATACAGGGTCTCTTATTTCCGAGCGCCGTTGGTGGCGACGACAACCTGGTTGTCTACCGCGCCAACTGCGGCCGAAGGGCGCTTTCTCTCAGGAAACGAACGGTAGGTCCTTGATCAGGTAAGGGGAATCGCTGGGAAGACTCAATTGAGAGATTGGAGCACCAAAACCTAGCCGACGGGAGCTGATGTATGAAAGTCCGAAGATGTTTCGGATGGTCCGAGGAAAGCTTTCTCCTTCAGGATTGACGGCGAATTGGATATTGAAGCCGGCAGATGCTCATCTCATTTACCGCCTCCGAGCGACGAACCAAGGACCCAGCAAGAAGGTAAATCGAACCTCGACGGGGCGCAGACGAGACACCCCGCCTAGGTTTCGAGTCTCCCGTGATTCTAGTCTTTCTTAGCCCTTCCCTTGCTCTGCCAGAACCATCCGAGAGTCATGATTACTGGCGTTTGATGGACACCACTCGAAAAGACCGGCAGCGCATCCACTGAGCACTTCAATCCTGAGTTCTTCCAGGCCTGAATGCGAACCCCGCCTCCCATTTTCACAGCGGCCCCGCTCTCATTGCCACTCGAGACGAAACCGCTGGTGTCGCCAGAAAGGAAGCTACCGTAGTAGCCAGGCGCAAGCTCGAGAAATGGCCTCACGGTTCCGTGAGAATTCTGAAACTGGATTCCAACATGCGCGGTATATGCGTTTTCGGTTACTCCTGAAATCTTGCCGCCGTCCATCATCACGAAATCGAAGTTGAGACCTAGCGACGGAGTCATCCAGTAAGTGGCGCCAGCTTTTCCGGCGATATGAGTCTTGCCACTGCTCGTGCACACAATTGACGAGGACACATCGCAGGCGACGAGGGTAGGGCCATTGAAGACCCCGCCCGGTTCGAAATTCAAGTCAACAGCTCCTGCATTCACATGCGGAGCCTGTGGAGTTGACGCTGTTGAGGTTGTGCCCGCGTCAGACGCGGTTTGTGCCTGGATTCCTTTTGCCACGAAGAGACCAAATACTACTAGTGCAATGGTCACCGACGCGAGCGATCGAGTGAAGCGCATCGTCACATTTCCTCCCTCTCTGGATTTCAGTGGCAAATGCATATCGATTCCGCGAACCTGAGATCAACTAACGGATCAAATTCGGTCCAATGGAATAAACCGCCACTGCTGCCCAGAAAGTAGGGAGACGCCCTGCACCAGTCGCAATGTGCGCGTCATCCAGCTTTGCCAGCGCGCCGAATCGCCGGTCAGAGAGCGGACGCCAAGCGAACAACACTGACGTGATAGAAATCGGCGCAGTTCCGAGGCGTACGAGGGAGCGAAGCGCTCCCGCCTCCTGTAATCGGGCGTTACTGATCTTCACCCCCAAGGCCTGAGTCACAACCCAACTTACGGAACTTCCACAAGCACTGTGGAGGGATTAAGGTTTCGCTCTTGCGCCGGGTGAACCATCGTTTCTGCACGAATCTCCTGCGGAGTGCAGACGCTTGCCGATCGAAATGCAGTCTGAGCCAATCACCTTTTTCAATTGGAAACGACATTGAACGGCCGACATCCCTACCTAAACTGCAAGGAGGATCTTCCTATGATCCAGCGCATTTTCAGCAGGTGGCTGACTCTTCCGGAAAGCCATAGCAAAACGACAACCCTCCGCATTCCTCGGCTGGGGACCATCGCGTATCCGGCCGTTGTCGCGCTCACCCTGCTCCCCCTGCTTGGCAGCGCGCGAGCTTACGGGCTCCCAATTCCGTACGCCTCGAGCTTTGAAGAAAACCTCTTTCCGTTCTGGACCAAGACGACGGTGTTCGGCAGCATTTCTCGCACTGCGGATGTAGCGTACGATGGAACTCACGCTTTGAAATTCCAGTCGGCTTCCGGAGGTGACCGAAAGATCGCCATACAACACCGTTTCGTCAACCCGACGAAGGGAACAGTGTCGATCGCTTTCTACGACGCCGCGCCCGGACAGGAAACACTCTACGAACAGCTCAGCATCGCCAATTCCATGGTTCCGGGATCTTTGGTTGCAGTCGGGACCATGGATTTCGATTCGAACTGCTACACCGCCTACATGGTTTCCGCGTCTGGACAGACCATCGGTCCGAATGCCAACTGCGGAATCTATCCTCAGGAATCGACTACTCCAGTCAAACGCATCGCAGGCTGGCATGTACTTACCATTTCGGTTGGTCAATCAGCCACTGAGATAGCCATCGACGGCCAGATTGTATTTGCCGGTCCGGTCTATTCGTTTGACACCATTCGGTTCCAGGTCTCAGGGCCATCCTGGCGGCCAGACACCACCGCCTACATCGATAGCTTCTCATTCAACCCACTCAGCTATTGATTCGTAATGGAGGCTGTCCGAGAGCTCAACCAGCTCTCATCTGCCACGCGGTGGCTGGCAAATCTGCCGCCACCGCGCGTTTCTCTCCTCGATTTCTCGTGCCCAATTCCGGCCCTGGGGAGCGCTCCCAACCGCTGGCGCAGTTTTAATCACTGACACTCCGAGGATGGTTCTGTTTCGTGGGCCGCCGGGGCGGCGGAAGGTGGTTGAAGGAAGGCAGTCCGATCGAGTTGCATTCGCTGCAAGCTCTCCAGGCGCCCCTTCACTCGCGCTTGTTGCCACGACACTTTACACAGTTCTGGACCGTGGGGTGGTACCTCTTCGATTTGAGTAGTCATCAAGCTTGTCAATCCATTGTCTGTAGGCCGTGTGTGTGGCATCTACGTGTTTAGGCAAAGTGCCGTTGGTCCCGTGAATGCGCTCAGCGAGCAACGAGTTTAGACAAGAGGTGGAACTACACTCCGCGCCGGTCTGTTCTAGTCGACAGCGTCCGATCCAGATGTCGAACGAAGGACGCTAGGTAAATCAAGTCTGTTCCAACCATATAGCCGAAATGCGAACGGCCGTGCCGGTCCTCGCTTGGCGGATAGCAACGATGGATAGCGTAGTATTCTTCCAATTCCTCGAACTGCAACCCAAGGGCGATGTCCTCTTGATCGAGTTCTTCAATACTCATGTAATCGATTGTTCCTGCTCCCGTTCAGACAACGTGAGAATTCCCCGGCAACATCAACTCTGCCTCGATCGCACCAAGGTGCCATCCATCCATGGATTGCTTCGGCGCGCGGAACGTCAAGGTTTGACCACGAAAGCATCCCAACTGGCGGAGTTCCTCAACTGTCATTCCGCACGGCGGAAAGAGGCTTGCGCGAGTCTCCGCTGAACGCCAAGTCTCGCAAGCATGTCGAGTATTCCAACGGTAACTTTCTTTCTGAAGAGTAGGTCGTGAAGGACGAAGTCGATCAACTGCTGCGAGGACGGCGATTTGTCACCACGGTGAAGAAAAAATTCTAGGTCATGAAGGCAGCCGTCAAGTCTAAGGGCGATCTCTCCGAGCGCTACGATCTCAGGGACCCAGCAATGGGCATCGCAGTGCACCCGGAGTGCGCCGCTGGGTGAGGCGCCGATTTGTCGTTCGTGCCACCAGAGCTGTTCTGACGTACCATTTCTCCACCGACGCGCTCGGATTCTTGCCGCCGCGAGCAGTGGATGCTCAGGTTAACCAGACGGGCTCAGAGCCTGCATGGGAGCCCGGCGCTTGAATCCTCTCGCGTCGGCACTTTGTAATCATCAACATCGCAACATGACGCCAAGGGATTGTAATACACCAATTGAATAACTTAGTTCCAAAAGTAAAACACCAGATGGCTTTGCGCATCCTCATTGCTCTATTCTGGGAGTTCACACGCGGGAGATCGCGAGCAGCCCTGGCCGAGCAGCGACGGGGATTGGCCCAGACCGACGATGCCCCCACCGAACGCGGCACTCTGCAGGGACGACTGAGAAAGATCCTGCCGGTCACAAATGGGACAGCCTGCGCGGCGCACGTAGCGATCGCTCAGGTCCATCAGCTTCCAATTCAACGCATCGGCATAGAGATGAAGCGGGGCCTTGCCGCTGTATCCCGTGCAATAGCGCAGGAAGACGTCGACCGCGTCCGCGGCGGCCCGTGTGGTGAGTGGAGCCAATTCTCCGCCCGCGTCCTCTGCGCCATCAATGTAGCCAAGTCGGCGTTTCATTGCCGTCGTGCTCGGATCTTCCAACCTCGTTACGTCGAGACCGTTACAACTCAAGCACGGGCCTCCGGGAACTTGCAATCGCACATGATGTCCCAGGGCCGATAACCTGCCATCGATCATTTTGCCGCCGCATCCAACTTCTATCAGGGGCAGCATCTTGGCCGCTGCGAACCGGGAAGCCGAGACACGGACAGCGTTGTGATCGGGGCATGCTAAAAGAATGTCCACCGCTGCCAGTTCGCTCTCAGTCTCTCCCGAAGGAAAGAACTCGGCAATCGCATCCACGGCACACTGCGGGAACGCGCGCCTCAGAACTCGTCTTGCCAGGATGACTTTCTTTCCCCGGCTTCGCGCTTGCGCATACCACACCCTTGGTATGTTGGACGGCGCAATGTCATCGCCGTCGACAAGCACCAACCTGCCGACAAGGCCAGCGAGCAGGCGGGCCACCATCGATCCCACGCCGCCGACGCCGATGAGACCCACAGTCAACCCGCGCAGGCGGGACAAAACCTGATCACCGAGCGCATCTGCGGTTCGCTCGTCCGTGGCCAGAGGTAAGTGGGCTTCCCATGCGGAGTTCACGGGGAAGATCATCCGCAAACCATCCGGCCCGAGAACGTCGATGCGAGTGATGGGTTGAACCCCGCTCACATCTTCGTGATAGCCGGCCCAGACCATGCCGTCAGCAGAGACGATAACCCGCACGAGTAGCGCGTCCGGCGCGGGTCCCTGCAGAGCGCGATACTGTCCCACCGCGGCGATGTCGTCGATGGGAGACGGCCAGGGCAACACGCTCTGAGGATGAGAATGAGCGTCGAGGAAGGCCGCGCTTCCGGTCGCTTTAAGTAGATAGGGAATCGCCTTCGCCGCGCCGAGCACCACGCCCGTTGTGCGCTGGACAGCGTACTCGCAATCCAGAGGAAAATCGACATGGTTTACCAGGATCCGGGATTTCCCGGATGCGGAAGCAGCGGAGCAGTAGCCAAAAGCCATCCGTTCCGCCTCCCCCTCCTCGGCCAGGTGCAACTCCATCCGGTCCCAACTTTTGGCGGAAAACACCAGAGAGACTTCAGACATGACTCGCCTCGCCCGAGTCAACCGCGTTCCCAGTCCGTCGTCGATCCATAGGCCGCCTCGCGCGTGTCCACCACTTCGTCATTGGCGAGAACCCGGCCCGATTTCAGGTCATACAACTGCTCCAATTCGGAGATTTCCGCTAGCCGTTTCAGATCGGCAACGGACATCTCATCTGAAGGAGTAATAATCGGTTTGTTGTTGATCTTTGGCATACCCATGGATTCGGTCCTTTCTGGTTAGAGGGCTTCGCCCGTTTGCGCATGGAATCCAGGATTCAACAGGTGCAGATCCAGGACCCGGAGAAAGTCGAGAATCGTCTCCTTGGCGGAACATTGCCGCGGATGAATGCAAAGGTAGGCAAATCCGTCGTCGTCTGCCTGATCGAACAGGCGGGGAAATTTGGCCCAGCGCGAGCGCTTCGGATCCCACACTTCGAGCCCGGGCGCAACCCAGATGTTTCGATAGAAGTGGTAGCGATTGTCCCTGGCTGGCTCGTATAGGTTGGGCGGCGCCTCGATCTTCACATCCGTTCTGCGCTGCGAGCAGTTCGGCGGCAACACCAGATTGCGTAAGTAAACGAAACTCCCGCCGTGTGCTGTCGGCTTCCAGTCCACCGCGGTCCACACGGGTGACAGGCCGAACCGGCTGCGTGCCATTTCTTCCGCAGAGGTCAACATGCGCAGGTCCTGATTGTGCCGTTCGTAGTTCATCTCAGTCTTTCCTTCCCCGGGTCATTCGCCGTATTTGCCTCGAATCTCCCGTGGCGGCGGCAAGATCTGCGAACCTGTTAAATCGATGTCCGCAGGCCGATGAACGGGGCCCGATAGCCGCCCGCGATCCGGCCACGCCGCCACGTCGAAAGGGTTCCGCGCCCTCGTTTTTGGCCGGTACGCCCTTCGCTTGCGCCTCCTCTTCATTTGCCGCAGCGCACGCAGGCAAACAGACAGCAAGAGAAGCACTCCGCTAATCCACAAGATCTTCATTTCAATGGATGCGCTCCATTTCCGCTCCCTCGCCCGTTTGCCGTTCTCGCAAATAGTGCGTTTCTCTCCCACCAGTCAGCCTCAGATATTAGGTTCTCCATTGCCCGGCTAAGCAGCTCTTGCTCGGGCAGCGTCTTGAGCCCGCAAACCTCCCCGCCATTTTTCAGGTCATGTTCGAGCTCGCGCAGGCGCCGCCGCATGGTGTCCGGGTTGTGTACGCGCACGTAGCAATTCGTCGCGGAAACAAGGTCAACGGCCATGCGGTATGCCACCGGGGCCGGAACCGCGAGGGTATTCCCTACGTTAACCGGTGTTTCCTCCACGATTGCCGGCAAGATGGTCCATCCCCGCCCAGGAGTCCACGTCAACCGGTCCAGCATCCAAGCGCGCACCAGCAGAACTGCCAGGTCTTGCTCGCGCAGAGTGCAACCGGGAGTCGGCAAAAAGCGGTTGCCGGGAACCACATGATGCTTCTCCGTGTCGCTGGTGAGCCACAGTGACTCGTAGTGAGCGCGCGCTGTGCCGAATCCCCGCCACTCGCTGAATCCAAAAACCGCCCGTACCTGCAGGAACACAAGCCGCTGACGGTCGCCCGTGTCCACCGTCAAGTACCGGACGCCGCGGTCTGTCTGGTGCTTCTCGATCGCGTTCCGCACTATCTCCAGGCGGCTGCCGTCGATTCCCATCAGGCGCACTACTGTCGACCCGCTTGTCTTGTCTAGCGGCACCCGTTCGTAGGACTGTAGGTCCCGCTCGCGAAGCACCGACCCTAGCTGGGCCTCGTCCGGAAAGCGATGCTTCAGCTCATCTACCACATTGAGCTCGCACATGCGCGTGCCGATCAGCGTCTTCGGAGCCATCTCCTCGAAAAACCTGCTGAATTGCTCCGCATCTTTCAGCACCCCCAGCGGGTCCGCCTGTTGCTTTAGTCGACTGTCGATTTCTCCCAGGATGGTCGCTTCATCGGCACCGGAAAAACAGCGGCGGTGCAGATCCTTCAAATCCGATTCGCATCCCAGCAGCGGCAGCCCGTTCGGGCAGCCGAACTCCACGGAATACGCCACCGCCCGGCGCTGGTCTTCGCGAACCGACTCCTCAAATTTCGCAATGGCTGCCAGAATTGGCTGGGCGCTGCAGCGGAGCTCCTCGAGGATAACCTCGCGCAGAGCGCGCAACACAGGAATTGCGGACTCCATCGCCTCCTGCCGAATCCGGGCCATCGCCCACGCCTCCAGGTTGGTCCGCAGTCCTGCGGCTGCGCGCGCGAGAGCCGCAGCGTTCAACACACGATAGATCGACCCTCTTACCCGAAGTTCCTCCGCATACTCCTCCTCCACGTGACGGATTCGGTCGTCCAGATCCTTTACGTCGGCCTGCATCTCCGCCAGCCGGGTGCTCGCATTCGCGATCATGGACTCAACAACCGCGCCTGCGATGTTCAGCCACAGCCCGGCGGCCACCGCGCCGTAGCGGTGGTCAGTGAAATACTTCGTGATTTCGGTCCTCACCAGGTCGCCCAGACCGTCGATACGCGCCTTAGCATGGCGGCGCAGCGCGGGACCAAAATCGCCGGAGTTCTGTATTGCGAGTGTTAGCCGGTTGCGGCCATCCATGACAAGCCGGACGTCCGACAGTCCCTGGGTCGCCAAGATCAGCTGGCTCCGCTGCCTGGCAGGATTCATGTGGTCAATATCGTTGCAACGACTCAGCAGGGATGCGCAGAGGCCATCGGTTCCTTCCGCTAGAGTCAGTTGGTTCGCCACTATAAACGTCTTTACTTCCTTCCGCAGCGTCACCTCCGATCCGGGGCGCGTTGTCGCGGCGATATACTTCAGCGCCATCTCCGACCGCGACCAGGACTCTTGACGGTCGGTGTCTAGAAACACCGTCGCCATGCCCATGGACCGCGCCTGGCGTGGCTCGCCCAAAATCGTGGGATTTGTTCCCGCAACCCCGAAATCGCCGATCTGGGCATCTAAGTGGGACCCCAGCGCGGTGGTGGTCAGCTCGTATAACATGTCGCCCACCAGCGCGCAAAAGCCCGATTCCGAGATCACCCGTGGCGTCCCCGGCGCATTGTTAATATCGCTCAGCAGGAACGGGCCTCTGAATCCCGAGCGCTGGGCGTTCCCATCGCCACGCAACGTTCTCCAGGAATAGCCCGTGGCGTCTGCCGCGACCTCTTTCAGGACTGCGAACGTATTGGCGAAAGAGGTAGCCGCATCCTTGGGCGCGTGTGCTCCCGGCAACAGCAACAACGGATAGACATCCAGGTGCACCCCGAGCTCATCGCCGATAGTCAGTACCCAATGTTTCACGCGCTCGTAGGTACCGCTGCCGGTTCCGCCGAAAGTTCCCGCGACCAGAAATACTCGAATGCCGTGGTTGGACGAGGGCGTCAGCGACCGGTTCTCTAGCAGGCCGATAACTATTCGGCGAATGGCCGACCGAATCGAAGCCGCGTCTACCTGAAATGCAAGGTCGGCATTCGGTCGCGCGCCCCCGCTCGCATTCTCGGCGTCTAGGCCGCGAAGCGCTTCAGGATTCACTACATCCACTTCCGGAAGCTGCCCCGACTTGAACCGGGCCAGGACGTCGCGCGGGTTGAGGCAGACCTTATAGCTCTCCTCTGGGCCCCATTTTCCGCCCTCGGGATCTTTCGAGGGTGGAGTTCGGAAGGCATCGGTCCCGTCGAGGTCTATGGCCAGAACCCGCAACCGCTCCTGCAGATCGGTCAACCGCAAAATCAGGACCGGCCGTTCCTCTGGCGACGCATGCGAGATCCTCCGCGCCAGCCACACTCGCTCCTCATCCTCGCGTTGACGGAAATGCCGTGCCGCTCCACATGCCGCCGTGCCGACTGCAATCACCAAAGTTTGGCGCATGACTCGATTTCCCTCCTTAGCGTTGAACGGCCCCCGCCTCGAACACATCATTCTCGGTAATGGCACGTGCGCGCCGGACTACGCCGCAGATGGCGAATTCCCATGGCCCCAGACGTAGCCGAATCGGCTCCGCGAGAGATATCCCCTTACGCTCATTGCTGTAGGGAGCCTCGTTCACGGTGAGCCCGGGCTGAGAACACTCGACGCGGACGCGCCCGCCCGGCAGGGGCACAATCCGGAAAAGCTCACCGGCCGTTTCCCCTGGAATAGCCGTGGCGATGTACGTGGCGGATTTCGGATCGGTCGAAAACACTGCGGGGACGCCTGTGGCCACTTCGATTCGGCGCACCGGGTGCACCGTTGGGGGAGTGTCCGGGTTCTCTGCGGGACCGGTTTCGGTCACCAGCAGGGCCTCGAACTCGCTCTCCTCCGCTCCGCGATGCCGCCGTCGCGCGGCGACAACTGCAAGCAGTACCATGATCGCGAGGAGGCAGCCCGAAGCGGCGCACATGGCCACAACCGGGGGCCGGGAACTCGGCGCCACCGCCCGCGCCGGAGAGACGGTGGCCGGCCGCTCCGCGGAATGGGTTGCAGAATCAACTTCGTCTGCCGCACTCTTCGGCGTTTCCTCGAGAGTGAGCTGAGAAAAATCCGCGCCCATTCGCTCCGACAGCAAGCGTCCTACTGAGAATCGTTGTTTATCCGCAGACGGGCTGCTCTCGAAGTCCGAGTAGATGTGTACGACCAGCTGATTCGCCTGCGCGCCATAGGCATTCCGAAGCTGGAGGCTGATTAGTTCGATCAGCTTCGCGGCTTCATCCTCGTTTGTATATTTGTGCGTGGCATGTAGACTGTTCACCTCGGCCAGGAGCCGCCATCTGCCTTGGCTCGTCGTCAAGAACTGTCCATCCCGCACGTCAGCCGTTAACCCGTAAGTGCCTACCACAACTAAACTGCAAGCAGGGGCGCGGGAGAGAAACAGAGCAATTCGCTGTTTTGCTTCGTCAAATCGGCCGTGCCGACTCATGGATAGGGATATGTCGAGCAGTTCGATGTCGAACGAGAGCGCCTGGCATTCGGCCGGGATCGGCCGCGGAGGTTGCCAGATTCCTGTTACCTCGCGCGAGAATAGCGCGGGGACAACCAGACACGCTGCAAGAAACAAAGAGAAAACACGAACAACCACCCGCATACGACCTCGATTCGGGCGGCAGCAGGAATCTGCCGCTAGAACAGAGGTAGGGAGTCATTGCTTTGTATTCCACGGAAGGGCGCCAACGATTCGCTTCGGCGTTCGGTCCGATCTCCACAGCCCCCACGACTGTTCGATCACATCCGGCTTGAAGCGTGGCGAGGCGTCGAACGCCTCAAAGTAGCAAAACACCACATCCGTCTTCACCAGCAGCGTGTAATAGTCCTTCTGCGTGTCTTCGCTCATCGCCGCGTCACCCGAGGTGGGCAGGCCAACCTCCTTGAGCAAAGCCGGCTTGCCCGGAAATGCCCGGCGAACCGCGTCCCAACTCTCCCGGGTCCACTGAACAGCCTCTCCCGGAGCCTTACGGTTACTGAAGAAGGGATGTGCGTTGGCGCTAATGAAGTCAGAGCACTCGCCGATCCTTGGCTCGGCTAACAAGAAATCAACGGGCTCGGTGGTAGTTACCGGCTTGTGGGACGCGTCGCGGATGGAGCGCATACTCGTGCACAGTCGCTTGAGAGAGTAGCGGCCATTGGTGAGGCCCTCGTTACCCGCGACGATTCCAACTATCAGATTTCGATGGGCGGCAACGGCGCGCAACGCTTTGCCCACCTCTTCTCCATCGAACGGATCCCAGATGCCGAGCAGCATCGCTTTGAAACCCATTGCTGCGGCGACGTCGGGAATGGCTTCCATTTCCGCGCCGTAGGTGACAAGGCCCGTAAATCCCGCCTCCCGAAGTACGGCCAGATCGGCTGAAATACTCTCCTTGTCCGGAAGTACCGGAGGCGACTCGCTAGGATAGTAGCCGGTGGGCGCGTAAGCAACCCATCGTATCTCCCTCAGCTTGGTGTCTACATCCGCGCGGGTTGCCGGAGCGCCAATTGGCACTCCGGCGGCCAAAACCAAGAGAACGGTCAGGCGCAAAAAGTGAGCCTTCCTACCGGCATGGCTGTGTCGAGAAGCGAATATCGTCGAGGAGAATCACGATGGTGCGGGCATTGCCAGCTTTGGCGACCACCACCGTGAATGGACTCACCACGTTGGAAAGATTCTCGCCGTCGAGCGAGAGACAATATTCCCTGTAGTCGGCCGTGAGTTGGATCATCGGCCCTGCCACCGCGTAAGACGCCCTGTTGGCGCTGAATTTGGGCGCGACATTGCCGCCGGATTTAAACTGTGCCTTGGGCAACACTCCGGCGGCGTCGGGAATACCCTTGGCGAGCAATTTCAAAGAGCGGAAACCGCCTTGGCTGTAATCGGTTCCCGGACTCTCGCCCCAGTTGGAGTCGCCCTCGATGACATGCTGCCAGGCGAACGCAGCCCACCCGACTTTTCCATTGGCGGGCGTGTAATCGAGCTTGATGCAGGATTGCGCTCCCGGATGGCAGCCCTGGGTATTGCCCGTATCGAGATTTGCCGCTGAGCCTCTTTCGGCCGTTGCGTCGCCCATCCAGCCCGACGGGACCATGTTCTCCATTGCAAGAAGCGACAAATCGCCGGCCTTCTTTGGTCCCGCGGAAAAATTCCCAGCCTTGGGTGGCGCGGCTTCGGGTTGGGCCTGCGCCGCCGCGCTGCTGGCCACCTGCAGCGTGGTCGAAGGTCGTTCCGCCTTCCCACGAACGACTACATTGCACACGATGATGACCTGTCCCGGCTTGGCGGGTTTGAAGCTCACCTTGGTCTGGTTCTGTGTGGTTGTGGTGAATTCTCCTTCACCCTCCTTAGTCCAGGTAATCTGGGTGTTCGGGTCCGGGTGACCATTCACCTCAATCACGACCGTATCTCCCGGACTGGGGTGATCCTTATCCGCCGTGAGAGTTGCTGCCTGGCTGAGCGCAGAGACGGGCCACGCCATCGCGATACAGGCAATACACAGAGCACCGAGACGCATACACACTCCTCTCATGGTTCGATTAGCACCGAGGCCAGCGGCGCGTTATCCTGGCGGGCGACCATAACTGCCATGCCTAGTCCCGACCTCGGATCGGGCTCGGGATGCGTCCATTCAAACGACGCTTTGCCGCCGACGCACGCAACCGAAAGCTGATACACCGGTTTGGCGCCCGGTCCAGCCGCGACCGTGCAGCGATTTAGGCATTGCACCACCACATGACGGTACACTCTGGGAAAGTCGCTGGCCGTTGTTTGGAATGCCCCGACGGCCACATAGAGGCATACTCCGTTTCGGTAGAATCCCCTAGATTCGCGCTGCAGCGGTTCGTCAACCGCGTCTCCCGGATTCCCCACACGCCCGGTGCAGCGGACGGCGGAGATCTCGGGATCCTTGATGCTGGCCCACGCGGCAACATGTTCCATCGCATTCGTATGTAGGGGGGTCAGGAGAAGGACGATCCAGAGCACGGGAAACAGCGCGGCAATCGACCAAGCCCCGATCCCGGCCCAGCGCGGCCACCAGAGCGTGGCCAGAGACCCGGCATCCACGAAAGCACCGCTATCGCTCAGGCCCGCGAGCCTGCTTTGTCGCCAGGTCCAGTATCGCGCCCAGAGACCGTGCCGAAACGTGGCGATGGAGCCCAGGTGCTCGTACCAGGCTCGGAGCGGGAGTTCGGCGCTCGCGGGCGACCCACGGTAATCCTCGTACTGCGGAGCCAGGCCGCGGGCGATGCGGTGCAGGCGCCAACGCGTCCCCGCGGCGAACGCCAGCAAGACAACAAGCGTAGAGGCCATAAAAGCAAATCGGTCCATCCACCAGGTCCACCAGGACCAGCGGGCGAAATAGTAGTCCGACACAAACCACCACGACACCAAGGACGTCGCCAAAACAGCCGAGGGCCCGTACACGGTGGCAGAGAGCAAAAACAGAGCCGTGTTGACAAACTCCACAACCAGGTGGACGGCAGCTTTCATAGCACGTTCGCCAGTGTCTTGCTCTGGGCCTCCCATAGTTTTAGTAGGGCGTCCACTGCGTCGTATGCCCTCAGCACCGGGAGAAAACCCCGTTGGTTGGTTGGAGTGAAGCGAAAGGGATCCATCTGCGGCGGCGGATTGACCGCCTGTCCACAACGGGCATTCAGATCCTGCTGCATCGCGACGACGCAGACTGCCGGCCTCTCCGGCAAGCTAGGCAGAAAGAACGAGTCCAGCTTATCCGCGATGCAGCCCACGGGTGCGAAACTTTCCACATTGGGAGCGTAGTCCGCTGAAACCGCCACATGGTCCAGGCGGACGGATTCCAGAACCGACCGCAAAGGCCTGACTGCATACCGGAGACAACTGGGCTCGGCCCGGGTCACCGCCTGGGCCAAACCGATCGCCACCGCTCCAAAAACCGAACCGCCGCGGAATGCGGGGGGTAAGGGTGCAGCCCCCGGAGCGATGGGCACGAAATTGAGCCGGAAAAAGCCCCGAATTGGCCATCCGATGGTGCATGCCGTCGATAGGTAAGCGGCGTCCAGTGTTGCGATGAAACCAGGTGCCGCGATCGCCGCGATCGCCGGATCTAGGCTGACGGGATTGTTACCCGCCAGGTCGATATCTAGATACAGCGGAGTTCCGGCACCAAGGAAATAGCCACACCAGAGCCTCACCGGAAAATCGGGCATAAGAGTAGAAATTGCCTCATTTTCGTTTGCACGGAAAAACCAAGAGCATCGCCTCGGATGTGCGGCCTGCAAGTTCTTCTTCTCCGACCCGGCCGCTCCAACTCCCGCGTTCTCCGTCGTTCAGGTCCAGTTTAATTCTTTTCGACAGCCAGACATCAGATGGATCGACTTTCGACCGCAAAATCACTTGGACCTCCCTATTGCGCATTTCTTCAGTTAGAGCGCGAACCGCAATGCGAAAGAATCCTTGTCCGACGACTTCTGCGACAGCCGTTAGACTGCCATCGGGTGAATTGCCGCTGACGTTCCACCCTGCCGGGTGATTGAGGGGTGCCCAATCGCCACTAACGATCCCCGAGGGGACTTCGACCCGGGCTAGGCTCCGCACCGACACCGCCATGAATCCGAGCTCGTTTTCAGATGGAATCTCTACGTTGAATTTTGCCCGGCCTCGCGCATCCAGGAAACTGATGCGCTCGTCGCCCGTCTTGCGGTCGATCAGAACCAGAGGAATTCCATCCCAGTCAATACCCATATGGCCGGGGTCGTGACAGATCACATGGATCCACGTGGGTCCATTTCCGCTGGCCGGTGACACCATCACACTAACCGCCGACAGATCGCCCTGCCGATAATCGCCGAAGTGCGTGTTAAACTCCGCGCCCCCGAGCAGACTCATCGCCTCAGTCAACGCGCGTTCTAAAACGTTCGGACCCGATTCATTCAGCATGGTCTTACACTTCCTCTTCCAAAAGAGCGCCTGCTTCAAGTTGATCGATGAGGACATTAGGGTCCTGCCCGACGGGAATGATAATCCCCTGCTCTCTCAAATTGGCAACCCGCAACTCCAGCAACGAATCAAGTTGATCTTCTGCATCAATGCCTCGTATCCACACGCGGGTGCAACCCTTAGGGGAAGGCGGATCCCCGCAAAAGGCGCAACACTTCTCGCGGTCGAGAATCCAGGAACCGCACCAACACTCCCGTGCGAGCTCGGCTTTGGGTATGCATGAGCTTGTAAATGGAAGGAGCGCTAGGGTTAATTCTTGCCGCGATAGCCGGTCCCTATCTCTGATACGGTCCCGCGCTTCGGCAAGAACGCTCCGAAGGCGATTCGGCGAAAGTATAAGAAGCACACTATCGATCAAGTCCCGATCCGGAGGAGCTTCGAATTGGCGGCGAATGACAGCGGCTTCCAATGGGACGGGTTCTTCTGCGTTCGACATGGCAGTGTTAAGCGTGCTATAGGCTAAGCTTAAGATCCTCGTCAATATGATCTTGTCCTCTAGCAGAGCAGAAAGACTGCGCTTGCATTCCCGGTCTAGGACCTTCTCCGCCATTCGGGCGGGCGCCACCTCGCGGAAAGTCATCAAAGGAACGCATCGAATCCGATTCATCGTCGCCAGTCTCCTTTGCTTTACAAGTAGGGACTCCTCGCCGACAAGACTATTCACCGTTGCAAAGCAATGCGTAGTACATCCCCTGAATAAAGACGTTCATCCGCATTGTGCGGTCAGGCCCTTTGACCGCAGTTGCCAAAAACGAAGCCAGCGTGGTTCCGTCATTCATCGTCCGAGGATTCCACGCGGACAACCGATGCTTCTGGTCGCAGTCGAGGGCGCCGCAGGTGCAGTTCCATGCCTCAAATATTGAAGGATCATCGCCGGTGAATCGCAGCCGCACGTCGTCGGTGGACTGGAACATGAGCTTCCGGCCGGCGACATTGCTCCCTCTGCGATAAGCGAGTTGCAACTCAGCCTGGCAGTCGTCAAGCACGCGCAGGATGAGTCGCTGGCCGGACGGGACAAAGGCAAAATGGATCCCGTTTTTGAGCAGTTCTCCTGTGCCGCTTGCCAGGCGATAGTTCCGACGCGATCCCACCGGGACCGGCTTTTTGGGGAAGAATGGCATTACAACGACTTCATCCGGCCGAACGTCGTCCCATGCGAACTTTACGTCGCTCCCAGGATCCGGATGAAACACCACAAACGGCTGCAGAAGTCTGTTCGTTAGAATACCTGCATGTGAATTGCCGTCCTCCCTGAAATCGCACCCCCAACGAGCATCCAGATCGGGTATCAGCCCGTCGAATTGACCCTCTTGATCCTCCACCGGATAACCCCGCAGGTAGCGGATGGCCGCGCCTACCGGGCCGCGATAATTGAAGATATCGCCGAGTAATGAAGACTCAAGCACCCGAATCGCCGGGGCCCATCTCCTGCGCATTCCGGAGACGGCCACGTGATCAACGGTCTGCCGCAGTGGTTCAGCGCCGGTCAGATCGACGTCGATGGCCTTAAATTCTTCCTGGGCTTCGGAGGCATTCCACATTCCGGGTGGCCAGAGAAGAGCCAACGCTATTGCAATCGCGATGGCCCCCTCGTCATTGGGGCAATCGTCGTCGATTGGAACCGGCCAGTTCGCATCGACATCGGCTAGGTTGTCTAACAGGCCGAGAAGTTCGTGGCCGGAACGATTCAGAAGGTTGGCTTTAAGTAAGCCGTCGTAGAGCGTATTGAAGCATCGCACACCCGGAACACAGTGAGGCATTGACGGTGACCTCTCCCATTTCAGTTCCGCGACTTAGGCGCGACATTGGACCGTTGAATGCTGCTGCGGGCATTCTACCCGAAATAGAAGGACAATAGTCGAAAATATCAGCATTTGCGGGAAGTGTGCTTCCACAAGGTATGTGGAAAGGAGTTCAAGGGACGGTACAGGGACGACAGCAAGCACGATAGCGCGGGCGCACCCTACTTACTCCATGAGTGCGCGCGATTGAAAAGTCGCCGTGCTGCATCGTTGACACCGGAACGGGGGCGAAGGGATAATATACCACCCTCGTATATCGCTTCATCGGCCCTGTGGTGCTCTCGCCGCCGCGATACGACATTCGTCGGCACCACGCTTGTGATGGAGGTCTCATGCGAAAAATGTACGTTCCTCGCCGTGTTCTTCGTCTCAGGGAAATATGCAAAATGGACAACCTGATCGGACGCGTCCAGGGATTTCTGCCAGGGCTATGTCCCCTCGTGACGCTTTTAATTTGCTCGCAAGCAGTTCTTATCGCGCAGGCCCAAACTCCAACGGATGTTCACCAGCAGAAGATCATTACATTTCCCGCCAACCTCGATGGAGGATGGAGAAAAACGCAGTTCTTCGCACCTGACTACAACACAGCTGTTGGCCAGTGGGACAGCCGTATCGAGGGGTGGCTTCCACCGCGTAAAGCATTTTCCTACGGCCCATACCTGCGTGTCGCGGGCATAGCGGGATCCCAAGACGACGCGTGGCAGAACGGTTGGCTCGCCGCGCCTGGTCTTGGCATACAAGCCTTTCCATTCAGCACCTCGAACTTCCGTACCGGAACGAGCCCCGTCGGCGCGTGGTTTGGCCCGTTGCGGGCGTTTGGCGAGTACAACTTCGTTAACTATTGGGGATCTACCAATACCTGGCGGCCACGCCAGCAGGTCCGTTCAGGATTTGATTACTGGAAGGCGATTGGCGTAAATGAGCTCTCGCGGCCGTGGTGGACGGAGATATGGAACGGTCTGTATTGGCAGTCATCCAACGAATTTACTGACCGATATGATTCTGTCGTTTTTGCAAACTCAATGCGTGTCGGAGCGAGATATCCCAATCACGGGCCGTTGTCTGCGGTAACGCCTTATGCAGTTCTGCAGAGTTCTCTCACTAAGTATCACCATGGGGGCCCGGCCACGGACTTCTATTGGGAGAATGGACTTGTTGGCGGGGGCGGATTGCGCGTAACCCCCTCCTTGCACTCGCAGCCCAATTCCAGCGGCATCACTCGCTTCGTTATCTATGCGGAATACCTGAACACGGCCACGTACTATGGGCCCACCGCACCGGCTAGTGTACCCAGGTACGACGTTCATGCTGGCGTGAGCTTCAGCGTCGGGAACTGGTATCAGTAACGGCAATTGCCTGCGAAGAAGCCGGGCTATGGAGCAAAGAGCCTTGGGTGCGCTTGCCGTTTCCCTGGATGGCGCGCACCTGCCGCGAGTGGGCAGTACCCATGGCGAGCCAGACCAGACGGTGTTCCGCCAAAATCTTGGGTTGGGTGACTGCGGTCATCCGCGCCCGGCGGGGCCGAATGGGTCACGAGGAGGTCAGCCTCAGGCCAGAAACAGCTCACCACAAAGACGGCAAACAATTCCGCCCCGCCACAACTCGTCAGGGGAACAGCGCAGGGTCCTTTTCGGGATGCAGGCGCAGCTCGCGGCAACCCACGGCACCTGCTTCTTAGCCGGCGCAGGCTCGGCAATTCGCGGAAGGCTCTTTTCGGTGGCCACTGCGAATTTGCCCAGGGTCTGCAAGACTCTCTCGTACTGTGATGGAACGCCGGTGCACGGCCACGTGGTGAAACAGTGGCCGTAGCGGCGATTCAGAAAATGTACTTTGAGGCCGAGTTGCTCGGCCACCATCCGGAATTCGATGCGATGATAGTAGCCCTTCAGCGATACACCGCAGCAGTGCCGGTCTCCATCCTTTCGCGTCTCCCAGAGAATTGCATGAGCAGCCTCGTGCAGGATGGTATTCAGCAGATCGTCCGGAGAACCGAACATCCCGGGATGAACGGCGACCTCGTGGAGCAAAGCCTGCCGGCGCCTTTCCCGCCAGGCATCCTCGACGAAATGTCCACGGCGCCGGTACTCCCGGGCCGACAAAACCAGCAATACTACCGGAGGCAGCCCGGAGATGATCTCGCGCAACTGGCTCCAGGCCGTTTCCAGAACGGCTGTAAAGCAACTTGGGCTGCGGTGGGCCACCTCTGAGTCGCCGAACAGAACCGCCGTCTCCACACTCATTGTGGAAGAAAGGCTGTGTGTCCTTCGCATAAGTGCAGCACCTCTGTCATTCCAGTAGGGAGGGAGGTGCCTCCTTTGCGCCGTCTCTGCGGGTTCGGCGGTGCTCCCTACCTACGGGTAAGAGGTGGAACCCGTGGGACTTTGGTTCAATCTGATCTGCAAAATCACCGCAAGGGGCGAAGTTGGATCTCGTCCGGTCAAACCCATCGCCGTTACATACCCTGATGCTCGGAGGAGTTTTGCCGCCAGCCGTTGCGCTGACACGCTCATTCCTTCCTTTTGGAACGTCGAGAGTCTGTCTCGCGACGGAACCCTTTCCGCGGTAGCCGAGGTGATCGGCCAAGGGAGAATCCGTGTCTCGGTTCGAGCCTTCGCCCCGGAATTGCAAAACTCGTCGGTCTCGATAGTGTTGCGTTCCAAGTCGAATCCGTCGGACGTGTGGCTCAGCAAAAAGATCACCTTGGATCTGAACCACGGTTTGATCGGCCTTTGGACTGGCCCCATCGGAATTGCTGACTCAAATATCCGCGGCACAGATGCAGCCATTGTAGTCAAGCCTGTTGAACGAGCGTACCCGCGAAATCCCCCGCATACCTGGCCCCCTACACCAAAGCCGAACCCCCACGCGAGGATGTCGCCGCGGAAGGGTGGTTAGGTGACAAATGAGCAACGAAGCGCAATCCCTTACGGGGAACGAATCTCCTCGCCTTGCGCGGGGCTTCAAACAGTCAATCCCCCGGGTCCAGTCGGCATTAGTAATACAACCTCGTCTCCGGAAGATGCCTTGGGGAACGGAGTCGATCCTACTTGGCGGTCGGCCGGAAGATGGAGATGCTGCCTTCGCCGGCGTTCTCGCCTCTCATTCGTGTGAGTCTCTCGGTCACAGTATGGTCAAGGACTTACGCACCGATCTGCCCATATCGCTGCATCTTCACCCTGGACTCCACGAAGCCATGACCTTTTGGGACCTAAAGTCCCAATCGTCTGCGGTGATTGCAGATCTGCTGCAAGAACTGCGGGCCATCAGTGATCCCAGAGGAAAGACAGAATGCTTCCTCGTCCTGGACGTCAAAAAAAATGCCGCATTCTACTGCGGTTGGAACTATGAAGAAATCGGGGGCTTGCACGATCGATTCGCGGTTTCTTCCACAATGTCGAATGGGCTGCACGGCCGCAGCATTTCCGACGCAGTTTTGCGCGCCAAACAAAGCATTGGAATCTCCGACTTGCTTTTCGAAAGGGCCGATTCGGATCTTACTAAACTGCGCGCGGAGTCATCTCGTATCCGGGTGAAACTTCGCAGCTGGAACGAAATCGAACGCCAGTTCTCCGATCGATATAACTCTCTCATCAGCAGATGGCTCGATTTTGTGGTGTCGATGCGGCCAACAACATCATCGATGACTTTGACCGGCATCCTCCTCGTTTTCGCGTTCACCGCGCTGGAGGGATGTCTCGCAAGCGCAGAGGACGGACCGGATATTCAGAAGCTGAGACGGGTTGCTTTTGGGGGCGATCGCAAGAGTAGTGATCCGGCCCTACACCGAGGACAGACGAACAGTGAAGCATCGCCGATATGCGACTACTTTGGGAATGTTGGGCACCCGCAGCCGGGGAGTGTTATCACGATCCCTCCCTGTCTTCCCCACGGAGCTGGTCCAGGCCTGCATTTAATCGAGGTGAGCCAGAACTCGCTCACTACACTTCGCTGCTTCGATCATGGCCGGAGCCGGCCGATGCATCCCGTTCTTGCCGGTATTGCCATGTCCGAAGTTGATGGGACGGTGAGAGCGAGCGTACAGGCCCCATCCCCTGAGGGTCTCCCACCTCCCATCACGCTTGGCGCGACACAGTTTGTGGCATATCGTTCGCGGGGTGCGGATACGGTAACCCTCGATCCTGGTTCGGTCCACGTAGTGATTCCCATATCTCGCAATCTGCTCATGTGCAACAGATCCGGAGGAGCATTCCTGCAAATTCCTCCGGGCCACGCCGCAGTTATTGCGCGGTCCACGTTGTCTCAGACCCTTAGGATTGCATCCGCCCCAACCGACTTCTTGCTTGTGCGGGTCCACGACCATGGCGAACAAAGAGTGGCTTGACAAGACAATGATTTTGGCGACCGATGTGGATGGGACTTTGATCGAGCGCGGCCACGTGCTTACATCGGAGAATGCTCATGCCATCGCCGCGCTGGTAAGAAAAGGCTGGGTGTTTGCCGCGATTACCGGCCAAAACGTGTTCGATATCGAAAAGCGCCTCACAACATCACTTTCGGAGGTGGGAGTCAATTCCTTCACCGTCTACACCTGTGAGGGTGCTCGTCGTTGGATGTTCCGAGCCGGTCACCCTGCCCTGGATCAGAGGTATGAGCGCGGTCAGCTATTTCAAAAGCAAGATCGCCGGGAACTCGATCGGGCGTTATTCGAATTCGTGCGGGGGACTGGAAAGGCGGAATATGGTCGCTTTGAATTCGCGGGCTGGTGGGAAGAGGCGATCTTTGTTCTTAAACTTCGGGATCCAGCAGCTGCAGATAGGCGCGAAATCACGGCTGAGCTCTACATGCTTTTGAGCCAAAGACTGCGCCCAGATCTAATGGACATGGTGGAAATTCGAATCGCTGGGCGGACGACAGTGATTCTAACTCGTCGCAGTGTGAACAAGGCGATGGCCCTTCAAGACCTGCGGAACCGCTGGCATTGGGCAGAAATTCTCTACATCGGCGACGAATTCGGTCCTTTCGGAAACGACGCTCCCACCATTGGTATTCCAGGAGTGCAACTGGTGAGCGTCGGAGAGGTTCCGACGACGCGCGGGGACAGAGTCACGTGGATGGGTGGTGGGCCACCTGCTACTTTCCGCTTGATTCGCAAATTCGCCTACTCAGGCCTGCTCCCTACTCATCATTTGAAAGGCGGTGGTTCGGAACATGAGGGCGGTGAAGCGGAGTCGTATAGGAGTGGCAGTTAGCTTTGGCGGTACGAAGATCGGCGTTGCTCTTCTCGACGCCCACACGGGTCTCATAATCGCTCGGAGCGCGCGTATATTGTGGTGTTTGCACCCGGACTGGGACGCGCAGCAGCCTCTGGGCAGCCTAATAGCGATCGTAGTAAATGTGATCGCGATCCTGATCGAGAGCATCGGAGCTTCGATTTCGAATGTCGCTTACATCGGGATTGCTTGGCCCGGCCCCGGAAAGTACAGAGAAGGACTGCTGCAGGCCACGTTCATTCCGGGTCTCGAGCATGAAACGAATGTTCACCGGATAATGATGGACGCTCTCGCAGATCGGTTTGGCCGCAGTATCGATCACGTCATAATTGCATTTGGCCTGGACGCGCATGCTCGTGCCCTAGGCGAGTTGTCTCTTCCTTGTGGGGCGTTTGCGAGAGAACACTCCGCATCGAATGGCGTGGTCGTGAACATCGCCACCGGGGTGGCGGGCGCGATCGTCGTTGCCGGTCGGCTCATGCGGAGTTGGACGCCATTGGGATCGACCTATGGCCAATGGGGTCGCTTTGTGTTTCGCAATCTGTCTTCTGGCGAGTGGATCTGGCGACCCACTGCGGACGGATCGATTCCTAGTATCCGCCCGGGAGAAGTGCGCCTGACTGAACTCTGCGGCGGACCCGCGCTGCGGGCACGTTTTTCAGATCTCAACGGGTATCCCCGTCGTCCTCGCGAACGCAATCTCGTTCATGAGCGCTTGTGCCTTCGTCGGATTACCCAGGAGGCCTATCGGCAAAATACCCAGTCACTGGCTTTCATTCGCTCAGTTGGAAGCGAATTGGGAGGTGCAATCGAATGCGTTCTGAACGCCTTTCGATTGCCTCTACAAAGTACAAATGTTGTGCTAACAGGTGGCATCGGCGAGTTTTTCGGGGCGCCTCCGAAAGAGACATCCGGCGAGGACATTTTACTCGCGGCCATAAAAGACATAGGCCTGCCATGCCGTGTAGTCAGATCTCGCGCAGGTCTGGACGCCGAATTCGCTGGAGCGGCGCTCTTTTGTGATCCTGCGGCTTCGGAAGATCAGATCTCATTCCCATGCTTGGAACGAAATACGCTGCGATCGCTTTGATCCCGGCGTCCGGAATCCGCGCAATGCAGAAAGGAGCTCAACTACATGACTGAACAGAAATTCAAGGTTCCGACGGGCATTGTCGTTACGCAGAACCATTTTGAAATACCGTGTTACGGGCCCGGCTCTCTCAGGACGCCCTTGCGCCGTGTGGGCGGGCACCCCGAACTAGTTACACTCGCGCAGCCCACTCGAGGTGGGAGCGAGACCGTCCTCACCATCCCGGACGCACTAGGCATAAACGGTGATACACAAATCGGGTTCTCTCGGGCCTCCCGAATTATGCAGGCCGGTCGCAATTCTTTCTCGGCGAATTCCCAGCTCGACGGATGTGGTTTTTGCGGCCATATACCAGCCCGTGGCGGCTCCAAGGTTCTCCAGACAGATAACAGTCGCCCATTCGGCCCTCTGGTGCACAAAGTCATTTTCAGCAAGGAGCACATTGAGCACCTGAAAGACGTTGGATTTGATGAAATCCGCCAGGCCACAGAGCTTTTCTTCGAGATTTCAGCCAAGACATATGCCGACTTGGGAGATTCATTCGATGGGTTAGGGATTGGCATGAACTTCGGCGAGTACTCCAGGTGCGGCGCGTCCCAAGCGCATTTCCATTACCAAGTCGTCGGTCTTGGTAAGGCAAACTACAACCCTGGCGACCGCCTGGGAGGGCTTTGCCAAGCATACAAACGATCGCACAATGACGCAGATTATCTGTCGGACTACGAGACGGCATTGCGGTGTGCTGACCTCATTGTGACCGAAACGGACGACGGCTTGGCCTTGGCCTATACGCCCATTTCTCCCCGAGTCAAAGGAGAAGTCCAAATCTTGCTTCGGCACCGAGGATGCGGCCGTCAAGCCGGAAACATACTGGAAACGACAATAGAAGAACGCGACGCCTTGTCGCGCCTTCAACATGACATCATCCACCGGTTCGCCCAGTTGGGCTGTGAAGCATTGAACCAGGTCTGGTATATGACGCGATTCTCCGCCATAAACCACTGGGACCAGCGTCTGATCGTAAGCCTCTGTCCCCGAACAGCCGTGTTCGCGTTCTACGAACTTTTCGGGAACAGCGTCATTGACACGGCTCCCTGGCGATCTGCACTCGCTTTACGGCTCCGAAACCCCTCTCACTGCAGCTTGCGACAGTGAAAGATGCCTCACCTATCCCGCAGGTCGCTGGGTCCTTAGACATCCTACTGTTGCGTAACGGTTGGAGACGTCCTTGGGATCCATGCAGCTCGATCCGAGGCCGAACGTTGACATGTGCGGCTTAGAGCAGCGCATGCCATGCAGTCGCGCGCACTTATGGCTACTTTGTGGCTGTAAGCAGAGGCTGCCTCGGTAAGCTCGGAAGTCGTCGAGTATTCTCGACCTAGGTCACCTTGAACGCGCCCAGAAATTCCGACTTGACCAGCAGCGCCCGCTCACGAGCCCTCCGTGGTGCCGCGCTCTTCGGCATCGTCGGCGTAGTCATCAAAGGTGTCTTCGACGCTTGATCCTTTTTCTTCTTCAGCTTTTCATTTTCATCTTCCAGGTCGAGAACGATTAAGCCGAGCGATTCAGTCGTCTTCTTGGCCTCGAGGCGCGCACAGATACTGCGCAGCTTGGCCAAGGCGTCCGAGCCGTCGCGGGGCGGGCTGGTAGGTGGTCGCGCCGTCCTCGACGCGAATCTCGAAGGCGTAGTTGTCGCCGATGGACTCGACGCGGGCGTTCCCGCTGACGCGATCCTTGAAAGCGCGTACCGGGATCGAACGCGACCGGTAGTGCCAAGGACGGCGGGACGGCGCAGCCAAGTTGGGTCGGAGGGCAGCTTGAAGCGGACCGTGACGGTGGCTTTGGGCATGGTTTATTCTCCGCCAGGTCCCGATTCTAGATCGCAATCATCAATAAAAATGGTCGGCGACAACGGGGTTGCTTTCTCGCACCTGTGGGCCTGACAGCGTGAGGTCCAAACGACGACGGCCATTTCCGCCAACATCTCGGGCCACTGGTTTTGGGGGCGCCCGAGCACAGTTCCAGGATTCTGAAGGTTCGTGCAGAGAGGTGTATGGCAGAGCTAAGGTTCAGCGTCGAGCTAGGTAATCCTGGTTCTGGTTTTGCATCTGGGCCTGTGAAGAACTTTGCCATCGCTAAGTCCCTCCAAATCATCTAGATAGCTTCATTGACTTAAAACCCGAAGAACCCGCGTCCGAAAGATTCAACGTGGATTCGCGGAAGCGAACTGGGAGCGAAACAAGGGCGAAGAAAATCCACACTCCTGGTGTGCCGGTCACTCGGAACTCAGATTTCCCAGATCTTGGGGGTTCTGAGTTGGCGACTCGACGCCCGCCCCTGGCAATCACTAGTTCTGGTTTCGAGAATGTGCTGGTTTGACGGTGTTTGTTATCATCTGAAGCCATCGTGAGCTTCAGAGGACACTCAGCGGTGGCGGGCCTGGCGCTTTTGCTGTGGAGTGCCATGAGTTCTCTTGCTCTGAGCCCGTCGCTGGACGTGAGGCAATACGCTCACAATTCGTGGACCACCCGAGATGGCTTTGCTCTGGGTAACATCTACGCGATGGCGCAAACACCCGACGGGTATTTGTGGTTCGGCACGGAATTCGGGCTATTTCGATTCGATGGCATTCGCAGCGTTAACTGGGAGCCCCCCGCGGGCCAGCATCTCCCCGATGACAATATCAACAGTCTGCTCGCCGGAAGCGACGGCACGCTCTGGATCGGAACATTTGTGGGGCTTGCATCCTTTCGCAACGGCAAGCTGACGGTCTACCCGGAGTACAACGCGTCCATACCTTCTGGACAGAGACCCTGAAACCCAAGTCGCGCACCGATCCAGCCATCTTCCGTCCCCTGCTCGAGCGCCTCCCAGTGTTACCCTCCGAGAATTCTCTTGATTCTTTTGGCACTAGCAGTCATGCTAATTTCACTCCCCGAATCTGACTTCTTGTTGTAGCTTTCTCTGCTTTCCGGCAGCACAAAATGTTGAAACACTTTGCGCCGAATCCACATGACCAAATAGAGGCCTGAAGGTACCTAAAATGGCCTTTCTGAGACAGTCGATTCGCTCACGCGAAGCTTGAGCGATCTCAGGTGCGCCCGGTTTACGGGACGTGGTCCAAGTTCCTAGCCTCGGAGGGCTGCGGCTGGAGCCACGCGGGCCGGCTGTTTGAGTGCTCGAGGAGGACGAGAGAATGGCAACCAAGAAGGCAAGTGCGAAAAAGACGACATCTAAGAAGGTCGCGGTGAAACCCGCGGCAGGCACCGGTAGGGCTCAGAAGTCTGCGGCAGATACACCCAAAGAGCGCTGGACCATTCTGCTGGATATTGCGGCGGACGGGCAACTGGCGAACTTTGGAATCGAATCGCTGAAGCAGTTGAGAAACTCCGTGTGTCAACAAGTCGGCCGTACCGACACGGCTGAAGTTAAGGTGGTCGCGCAGTTTTCGATCGATGCGCCTGCGGGGCAGACCATTCCACGCTATATCTTCAAGGATTGCAAAAAAGGGGATAGTCTCTCGAATTACGTCGCGGACTATCTCGACGCGCCTGTCGACATGACCGAGCGGGAAGCGCTAATCGACTTCCTGCGATGGGCCTTGCAACTGGAGGAGCAGGCTCTTCAACATGGGGAGTGGGCCGCCGATCATTATGCCTTGATTCTGTGGGGGCATGGGCCGGAACTGCTGATGCAGCCGCCACCGGCGCAAGGCAACGGCAGCGTCAATCTCTACCTGACTCCGGCTGACTTGCGTTCTGCGGTGCAGGAAGTTATCCCGCTTCCGAACAAAGCACGCAAACTTGATCTGATCGCATTCGATGCCTGTTCGATGAGCATGTTCGAGGTCGCGTATGAGCTCCGGGACTGCGCGAGGTATATGTTCGCCTCGCAGGAAGAGGTGCCCGATTTGAGCTTCCCTTACGATACGATTGTCCCGATGTTCCGGCAGTATGGGGCTGAAGCCACCCTGGAAAAACTGCTGCAGGGCGGAGTATACAAGTACGTCCAAGCCTACCAGGACTACATCAATAGCGATGACACAGACATGAAACCGGCGACGCTGTCTGCACTGCGGCTCAGCAAATGCGACGCCCTGAAGGAAGCGCTGTGCCGACTCTCTGCGGCACTCATTGCCGCGAAGGGGGAACCGGCGCTCCCTTCCGTGCTGCTAAAAGCGCGGGAATATGCAGGAGACTTTGTCAGTGGACTTTATGTAGACTTGGCTGATTTCGCCGCCGAACTGATCGCCGCCCTGGATGCCACGACGGGCCTCGATCTGAGAATGTTAATGAATCAAAGCCCCAGCGCTGGCAATCCTGATTCTTGGAAATGCCCGATTCGGCAGGCATGCTGCGACATCCTCAATGCATTAACAGAGGACACCACCCTTGAGAACAAGGAACTTCTAGTGCTGGCGAATAGTTCGGTGGATGCAGACGCCAATGGTGTGTCGCTGTACCTGCCGTACCTATCGAATGACGAGTGGGCGGGGCTTAACCGGCCGATGGTGAAGGGCGGAGATGCGACTCGCGGCGGCAAAGACTTTTCCTCGGTCCTGAACGATGTCAGTCCGCAACAACTTCTCTGCGAACGACGGGCGCTGATTGCGACTACGGAAAGCTACTACGACGCGTTGCAACTGTCACGAGACACGGGCTGGTACCGGTTCATTGTGGAGCAGTGGACGCCGATTCTGGTGACCATTGCAGCGAAAGACCTGGATGTTTTGTATTCGGCAAAACAGGCGGCCTTGAATGCCTTCGGAAGAAAGGCGACCGCCAGCCCTTGTACACCCACATAATAGGGCGGCCCGGCCCGCACGTGAACCGCTGGAGCAGTGAAAGAAGGTCGTGAGGAAACCTAACAACACGGCGGGAAGGCGCGGGCGCGCAGGCGCGCTGTTCGCGACTCTCGTGCTTGTCTCGCAAGTGCTCGTCGGACATGCGCAGATCCACGCACCCGGCGTGGCGCAAGCAGGCTCGAAAGTCCGCGAGGCTGAAGCGGCAGAGAAGCACTATAGCGAAGCAGCTGCGGTGAGCAAGAAACTGACCGAGAGAGACCTGCGCGAATCGGTGCGGCTTTACCGCGCAAGCGCGGAAGGCTTCCTGAAAGCCGGAGCGCGGCTTCGGGCTGCCGCCGCCGAGGTCGAAATCGGAAACACCTTGAACATGATGAGTGACTATCAACACGCTATAGAAGCGTATCGACGGGCGCTCGTGTTCGGTGGCGAGGCAGTGCAGGCGCGTTGCGCGGCGCTGACCGGACTGTCCTGGATAGAAGCCAACCTGGGACGGAGCACGGATGCGCTACGCGACGCGGGCGAGGCGATGACGGCGTGCACCCCGCTTAAGGATGTGGATCCGCGCGCGTATGAACGCGCGTTGGAGGCTCAGGGCGAGGCGGAATTCTGGGCGGCGCACGTTGGAAAGGCGACAGCAGAACTGACACAGGCGCGGCAGCTCGCCGCGGCAGCGAAAGATTCGGACGGGGAAGCATTAAGCGCGATGCTGCTTGCAGAGAATGTCCATCCGGACGACCAGGAAACAGCACACCGGCTTATCGCTAACGCGATGGATCTATGGGAACACAGCGGAAATCTTTATGGCGAAGCACGGGGAGATCTCGCACTGGCCTATTTTGCGAGTCGCGAAGGTCAATACGCAGCTGCGGAGTGCGAGTCCAAAAGGGCGCTTGCCGTGTTCGAGCAGGTTGCGGATAAAGACAATGCCGCAGTGGCATTCAACATACTCGGTGGGGTGGCACGCCGTTCCGGAAACCTCGAAGCAGCGGCTGACGCCTACCGACGCGCGCAAATGTTGTTTGTAGCGGCCAAAGACGAATTGGGGGAAGGAGATGCAGTCTCCGGCCTGATGGACGTCTCGGTAGACAGGAACGACGCGACCAATCCAGCGCTGTATGCGCGCGGACTGGCCTTAGCGAAGGCCACGAAGAACCAGGCACAACTGGCGACGGCGCTTGTGGGAACCGGCGACGTGATGTTTCGTGACCGGCGGCTCACGCTTGCAGAAGCCGAGTATCGCAAAGCTCTCGATGCAGCGCGCGCAGGAGTAAACCCGTATGAGGAGGCACTGGCGCTCGGAAGGCTTGCCAAGGTGGCACTGACAAAGGGCAACCTCGATGAGGCGCTCGCTTTGTATACGCAGGCACAGACGCTCGAGGATCAGTCCGGTGCGATTGAAGATGTGGCAAGGACGCAGTATCTGCGCGCGCGTATCCATCTGGAGAAAGGCAATCTGCGAGACGCTCTTGCTGAGATCGAGAAGACAGTGGCGATTATCGAGCAACAGCGGCTGCGAATCGCGAAGTTTGAGTCAAGAGCGCAATACTTTGCGTGGGTGCACGAGTACTACTCTCTTTATATCCGTGTACTGATGGCGCTCGATCGTGTCGAGCCCAACAGGAATTATGCTGAGCGCGCCTTTGAAGCCGCAGAGAAGAGTAAGGTGCGAGCCTGGCTTGATGAGTTGGCCAAAGTTCCGGAGGCCGTGAACTGCAATGACCTGCTGAAGCAAGTAACGCGGCCGAAAGCAATGTCCGCGTCGGCAAAAGTAGAGGATGTCCCGCCAAACAAGCCGGTAATTAGCGATACCGATGTATTGAGCGTGGAGCAGATTCAGTCGGAGATGGAGGCAAGCGACGCGACGCTTGTGGAGTTCGCGCTTGGAGAAGACCAAAGCTTCGTCTGGTTGCTGGACGGCAAACGTGTCTCAGCCTTTGAACTCGGCGGCAGCGCAGAAATCCGGAGACGGGTTGTAAGACTTCGCCGAGCCATGGAACCTGCTTTCCCTGGCGACAGTGAATCACCAGAGGAGTTTTTGAGGCGTCGCGAGATTCAGCGCCACGTCGTGCAGAAGCAATGCCACGAGCTTGGCGATCTGTTGTTTGGCGGCATGATACAGCCGGTCGGCAAGAGGTTGATCATCGTTCCCGATGGAGCGCTACAGTACCTCCCGTTTGCTTCCCTTGCTACAACGAGCGGAGCACCTTTGATAGAGCACTACGAAATCGCCATGCTGCCGTCTGCCGCCGCGCTGGCCGCGCTGCGCAAGAACGCCTCCGAACGACCAGCGCCGCGAGACGAAGTGTTGGTAGTTGCAGATCCTGTTTACGAACCGCAGAGGGAGCCGGCACGCCGGCCAGGCCATCTGGGTGAATATGTTCCAGCGTCGACCCCACTTTTCCGGTCAGCAGAGCTGACCCGGGCGCTGCACGACTTGGACAAAAGCGAAACCATCCCAAACCTGCCGGGCTCGCGGCTTGAGGCGCTGAGCATCCAAAGGATTCTTGGTCCATCGCGCACGCGTTTGGCGCTCGGGTTTGAAGCAAGCCGCGACGCTGTGCTAAAGGGCCTGCTTTCACAGGCACGGGTGGTTCACTTTGCGACTCATGGCATCCTGGATGGCCAACAACCCGAGAACTCGGGGCTGGTGCTGGCGCTCTTCAAGCCGACTGGGCAGGCACAAGACGGCTATCTACGAGTAAGCGACATTCATAACCTGAACCTCTCGGCGGACCTGGTAGTACTAAGCTCGTGCGAGTCTGCGATGGGGAAAGATATGGGTTCGGAGGGAATCATCGGGCTTCCGCGCGCCTTTCTGGATGCAGGTGCGAAGCGCGTAATTGCAAGCCTGTGGAAGGTAGACGACGAAGCAGCGGCAGAGTTCATGAGCATCTTCTATAAGTCACTTAAGGCGGGAATGGGCCCTGCTGGTGCGCTGAGCCAGGCGCAATGCAAGCTGAAGCGGGACCCGAGATTTCAGGATCCTTATTTCTGGGCGGGATTCTTTCTCGAAGGCGAGTACCGGTGACGTGCGCTGAGATGACGAGAGTGGTTGTAGAATGAGGCATTCCATGGACACGCACCCGGTGGCAAAAAAAACGCTTCTGACTCCCGAGGCGTTTGCCTCGTTTCTCTTATGGCTCTCGCCGGATCAAACGCATGCGGCGAGGAAATATCTCGACCTGCGCCAAGAAGTGGTCAAGTTGTTTATTCGGAAGGGTTGCGCGCATTCAGAGGAACTGGCCGACCGAACTCTTGACCGCGTGATTAGCATCGCGCACCTTGAACCGGGCAAGTACAGTTCCGCAATTGCCCTCTGCTGCGGCGTGGCCAGAAATGTCTGGCTGGAGTACCTGCGCGAAAAGAAACATGAATCGCTGGAAAACGACCGCGTCGCCACTCCGCAATTCGTTGAGGAGGAGTTTACTGAGCAGGAGGTCCGTTGCCTGAGCTACTGCTTGAATCAGTTGTCGGTCCAAGACCGGGATCTGATCGTCAAGTACCACCAATTCCAGGGGCGCGAAAAAATCGAGATTCGCAAACAACTCGCTGATACCTTCGGCGGACTGAACAAACTGCGCATCGCAGCCTACCGGATCCGGCTGCGGCTGCACGATTGCGTGTCGAGCTGCGTACAGCGCCCGGCCTATAACTGAGGTCCTGGGAACGTATATGGATAATCCCCTTATCAACGAAGCAACGATTCGCGCCTGCCTGTTGGGTCGAATCGGCCCTGAACGCGAGACGTCTGCTCAGATCGATGAGCGGATGCTGGCAGACCCTGAGTTTTCCCTGCTTATAGATGTAATAGAGGACGAGATCCTCGAGGAATATGTGGATGGCGTACTTACGGCTGCCGACATCGAGGCGGTTGAGAATCACTTTCTCACGCCGCCGGAACGGCAGCGCAAGCTGCGAAGGATGCGCCTCATCAGCCGGCATGTCACGGACTTAGCTGAGGAAAATAAGGAAGAGGCTGAAGCGCGGCCGCAGGCCGGATCACCGAAGCGTGCGCGAGTGCTGACGTTCCCCAGAACAAGAATCTGGGCGGAGGTCGCAGCCGCGCTGGCACTGGTGTCCGGCACAATCTACTTCTGGGATCAGCAGCGTGAACTGCGCGCGGCCGTGAATGAGAGTAGGCAGGAAGCGGCTTTATTGAAGCAGGCGCAGGCACGAACGCCCCAGGTGACAAATGCGGGCGTCGTAAGCCTCAACCTGCTCGTTCCCGGGCTCAGCCGCGGTAACCAAGACCTGAAGCAGGTGCATCTGACGCCGAACGATGAGACACTGCAGCTAGCCATTCCGTTGTCCGTTCGGCCGAAGGGCCGGCTGAGCGCCCAGCTCAAACAGCGCAACGCGGTAGTTTGGTCGAGCGAAGGCTGGGTGGCCCGCCCGGTCGAGGGTGGCGCGGTACTTAAAATCGTTCTTCCAGCGGCGGTGGTGCCCGAGGGCACCTGTCAGTTGACCGTGCATGTGCCCGACGTGGGTGATGTGGATTATTCGTTCAACGTGACAAAGACTCAATAGATCTATTGCTGAGACTCACTTCTTTCAATTAAGCACGAACGCCTAGATAGAGACTGCGAATCCCTCCGGCCTCTCCCATCAATGAGCGCAATCCCGGGCCTATAAGCGCGTTGGTGACTCCCGCCCATGAGGCCGATATGCAGCTGCCGCAAGTATCTGCAAAATATTTGAAATACTTTCTCGCTTTGCTGCATAGCACAGTGAAGGCTCCCACCAGGAGCCAAGTGAGCGAAGGACAATATGAACGATGCCGTATGGAAGGTATTGGGAAATGTGTTGCTGGGCGCTTTTCTTGGAGCTGTCGGGCAACTAATTAGGGTAGTTGCCGGCCTCAAGAAAGAGAGTGATCAGGCGGCCGCAGCAAACCAAACGCTGGCTCAGAGATTTAGCTGGCCAGAGCTACTCGTTAGCTTGGGCCTTTCAATTGCAGTCGGCGCGATCGCCGGAGTCCTGGCCGGTCTGCAGAATACAAGTGCTTACGACACCAAGACACTTCTCACCTTCGTGGGCGCTGGATACTCCGGCACCGATTTCCTCGAAGCACTCATGAAGAAAGCCCTGCCAGGCCAATAAGAACGGGCGCTCGCGGGTCAAAAAGGCGCCCGTTCACAAACCACTCTAACGAAAAGGAAAGGAGCCTCCGATGGCGTGTGTACTATCTGATAGCCCCACCTTGGATGCCGATTACCAAGGTGCAATTGGATCCAAATTTACTGTGACAGCAGTGTGTGCAACTGGCCCCGTTGCCATCTCCGGTGCCGCGTATGCGGGCACGACACTTGTCAAAGCGCCTTTCACATTCACAGTTGCCGCCGGTGTCTCAAGCCTGGCGACCATTGTCGAAGGTGCCGCTCTCAACACCCTCATCCAGATCGTCGAAATGTGCCCAAGCGGAGGGGTAAAGGTGCTTCGCCAGTTCGACATGACCGACCCGAATCACTCGGTCTCAGCCGTTCGAATAAAGGGGGTCTAATTGCGATGAAGACGAACACCCGCTTCGCCCTTATCCTGACTTCGCTCCTCGTCGCTCTACCGGCGATGCTGATAGCACAAGACTATCCTCCCCGCGTAGACTCTCCGCAATTCACACCAACGCCCGCCGCAAGAAGTGACCACGATCTTGGACTAATCATGGACGTTGGAGCTCCCGGGGCTTTACAAGAGATCGCGAAGAAACTCGTCGAGAGAGCGTTCACCCCGTCGTTGTCAACGCGGCAGTTTGTCCAGGCTGCCGAGTCCGCAAATCAGGGTATTCAGAACGGAGGCACAGCGTTGTCGTCCTCCGCGACCTCCCTTGTTGCTAAGGGCATGAGCAGCATACTAGGAATCGCGGAAGAAGCAGGGGCCATCAGCAGCAGCAGTTCAGGTAGCGCAACGACCCTGACCGCTAATATTCCGCAGTTCGTCGACTTTGTCAGAACCTCAGGGAAACCGTGTTACCTCATCTCTGACGGTTGCTCCTTCGGCGGTCTGCTCATACGTGGTGCTTCAGCTTCCGTTTCCCTGAACACTTCGAAGAGCAGCACACCCTCAGGAACGAGCTTGGGTCCTGCAGCTTTGGCTGGAATTACGGGCGTACAAAACCCGATCTTCAGCAGCTTTACATTCCAGGAGAGCTTCCACGGGCGCAGAAAGCATAAGGTGACACAGAGCGACTTTCAGCAAGCGATTAGTACGATTGAAGAAGGAAAGATTAAGGCACTCCTCGACGCAGATATTACGTTGTTAAACGACTTTCATAACTCTGCCGACTACAACTCTCGACTTGCCAGCTGTATTCGCTCATTGAAGCAGCCGGACGCCATAGGAGAGGGGCTCAATCTGAGATTAAATGCGTGCGTCGACTCCTTCGTAGATGTGGCGCAGGGGATGAGCAAGATCAACGAACAACTGACAAACTTCATACAGGCAAACACGGCTTACGATGTCGCTAGAGATGCGGCTTTGGCGACCCTTTTTTATAAGTCCAACTTCACGTTCGAATATGATTTGACCAACAATCTCAATCAACCTATGCAATCCACCTTCAAGGGTGTCTACGGATATAGATCCAATTCCGGGGCGCTTCAGACCACAGCCAACGGGAGCGCGACGATATATAACTCGCTCGAAGGAAGTTCCGTGTCCCGCGCCCGCAGTGCTCAAGGCGCTCTCCAGGTCGATTTCAAGCCGGGCACCAAACCTAGCATTCAGGCCGCGTATTCGCTCGGATATTACTTTCAATACATGACGGCAGACGGGCTGATCAAGTTGCCATCAACGGATTTCGCTCCGGGCACGACGATTCCTCTTCCCTCAGGTGCGTCCCAGCTGTTGAACACAACCGGGCCAATTCACATTGGCCAGGGGAAGATCACTCTTTCAATCAAGGGTACGAATATCAAAATACCGCTCGCTGTTACAGGAGCCAGCCGCACGGACCTTATCAAGGCAAGCCGGGTGAACGGCAATTTTGGCATCAGCTACGATTTCAGTTCGCTGTTCTCCAAGTGATTGTGGCAAAAGCTCGTTTGTGAGGGACCCGAGTGACAAGAGCAAGGTGACACTGGCCTTGAGCGGGAGCTACCAGCGCTTGCCCGAGAACAAGGATCAGAAAGGTAAGCGGCCCTGCATCACCCCAGGTAGTTTGAAACTCACAATTCCTTTTCCGGCGGGGATCTCATTCCCACTGGCCGTGACCTACGGGAGCTCACAGCAGCAGCAGGCCAAAGGATCGTACGTAATCGGCAACTTCGGATTCTCGTTCGATGCTGACAAACTGGCGGCTCTGCTCGCCCTGAAGCACTAGGAGGCCCGGCCCAAGTCCTCCCACCGGCCCGCCCGAAAGAGGATGTTACGCAGGTAAGCCCCTGTTCGGGCAGGGGGTCTTCGGCAGTGACGCGTCTGCCCGAGATCTGCCCTGTGAGCAAAACCGGCGTCTACCGCTTGAGTAACTCGACTTGGCAGCTTCTGCCGGGCCGGGTGGGCCGCGGATACTTTCGAGCCTTACTTCGGGACTGAGATGTAGTGGCCTGATTCCCCAGTTCGTCGGTGCTTCCGACTCCCGATTCAGGAGCATTCCGTGAACCGCATGTCGTTGTTCTTCGCCGCCCTTCTGGCAGCCAGTCTCGTAGTCGAGCCCGGCCATCCGCCGGAAACCCCAGACGGTACTCAGCGCCCAGCCGGTAGCGCCGCAACCCGCTCCTCCACCGCAACCCGCACAGACAAATCCTCTTGCCCTGATCAGTCGCTGCTCGATCAAGCAAAGGGAATGCTCACTTCATTCCTTCAGGCCAGCAAGCCCTCCGGCGCAGATGTGGCCGGGTACAGCTTGCTATTCGCGACCGTCGCCGATCCGGTGCAGACGCACCTAGCCGGCGCCTTCGATCACGATGTGGCCGCGCTGCAGGACGGCGTTCAGGACTCCGGCTACCTATTCGACAGCTCATGGATTCCGTGGGAACTTCCCCGTACCTATGACGCGTATCAGGACGAACTCGATGCCGACCGCGCGCGCAGGGAAAAGGGCAAGTATCCTGGAATTCTCCTATTCCGCAAGACCGACCATCCACCCTCCGGCAAGGATCCATATGCACGTGGATTGATCGTCTTTCTGCTCGCTGAGAAGCCGACCGCAGGCGTCAATGTTACCCAGTTGCAAAGTGCCCTTGCGATTTTGAAAGCGATCGCGGACAAGAGAGCGGTCGGGGACAAGTCTGTTATCAAGTCTGCCGCGAAATCTGCGAACAAGCCTACCGCCCCCCTTACCCTGCCCGAACCGATCAGGATTGCTGGCCCGACATTCAGCGGCTCGTTCGATTCGCTCGTGCCGCTGGTCAGAGCGTTCACGCGAACAGACGGAATTCAGGCGCCGAAGAATATCCTCATTCGCAGCTCAGGATTCACCAGTTGCGTGGCGGCGGCCGCCATCGCGCAATCCATCTCCACTCAATTCTCCGTCCACGTCGACATCGGCAGTGCCAATCATCCCTTCGAGTCGTGGAAGGAGCTTGCGCTGCGCACGCTTGAAAACTCAGGTACGAAACGAACGAACGTTGCGGTACTCTCCGAAGGCGAATCCCTCTTTGGTGAGCAAACTCCCAGTGACCAATCTAAAACCGGCGACGGGAACAGATCAGGAAGCGTCGACCCGTGTGAGGGAACCCAGCCCGCCGTCTCAGACCAGCCCCTTTATCTGCAATTTCCGCGCGATATATCGGCCCTGCGCTCATATTACGAAAAACAGGGCTTGCTCGATGCTCCTGCGAATCCCGAGGCGGCGCGGCGAAGCCTGCGCCTCAATGCTGAAGATGCCCGCAATGGCGACAGCATTCGTATGTACGGAGCCGACGAAACCGTGGCCGAACAGGAGGCGGTGCTCTTTGGCATCTCCGAATTCATCCGCTCGCACGGAATACATGCGGCCGTCATCGTAGCCACCAGCGAGGAGGACAGCCTCTTCCTTACCCGTTTTCTCCATTCCAACAATGCGGGCGTGCGTGTTGTCGTGATGGGTGCAACGCGCTTGTTCATGCGCGGGTCGACAACCCAGTTCCGCGGCGACATGATGGTCAGCTCGTTTCCACTGCTTCCCCGTCTGCACGATTGGACCGGCATCGCCGATCCTCGTGGGGACCCGGAGTATCACGTCTTTCCGAACGATTCCAGCGGTGGCATGTTCCTGGCCGTTCGCGATCTCTTGTGGGGAAACCCTTCGAGCCGCCTGCCTCGCGAGTATTCCCGTCCTGACTGGCATCAGGGTGACCAGGTCGACCTCAGGCCTCCCGTGTACATTGTCGCCCTGGGCGGCGGGGCTGCCTGGCCGGTTTCGGTTCTAGAGGAAGCACCCGGTGCCGAGGTGCTGGCTCCGCAGCCAGATGCAACGAACCTTTGCCTCGGCTCCGTTAACTCGCTCGCCTGGAGGCTGCAGATGCCCTTCCGGTTCGGCGATCATCTGCACCCCCGCTCCATGCAAGACCCCACCAGAACCAAGGCAGATTACGGCGAGATAAAGGCAGGCAATTTCTGGACCCTGTCGTTCTGGATCTGTATCGCCGTTCCCTTGAGCTATTGCGTCGGCGTCTGGTACGCCGATCCCATACGGCGGCGGTGGTTCGCCTATCTACAACCGGCTGCGTCTTGGCAACAGTGGATTCTTCTGGTCTCTGTCCCCTGCCTTCTCAGCCAGGCAACGTTTCTAATACTGGCTCACCAGGTCACGTTCCCAGCCATCATTCCCGGCAATAATCATGGCTGGTTACGGGCTGCCTTAGGTGCGAGCGTACTGATGCCTGCCCTTATCCTCGCGATCTCGGCGTACAAGGCTGACAAGACGGGCTGCTTCACGCCTGCAGTCTCCCCGCCAGATTGGCAGCCAGCGATCGAACCGGCGGTGCAGACCACGCCCTCGCGCCGCGTGTTCGTGGTAACCGCCTTTGCCGTTGCAGTGGTTTTCCTTGTTTTTCTAATCCTGAGTGATGCGAATCCTTCCTTGAGCGAGGTTCTAGCTATCTATCGCGAGATGCACTGGGACTCCGGCCTTTCCCTGGTTCCAACCATTCTGCTGCTCATCCTTGCCATCTCGCTTTGGAACTATGGAGCCCTCGTGGGCATCAGCGTTCTCCACACAAGGCCACGACTGCCTGACATTCCTGATGACGGACGCATAAGCGAGAAGGCTGGGGATCGCATCGCGAATATTGGCCGACCGTTTCCGGCCGGGTTCGGATCCAGCATGTACTGGGTCGCCGTTTCTACCATGGCCGTGGGCACCGCGGCGGCCCTTTGTCTGTGGCCCTCCTACCGCGCGATCTCGAGTCTGTCGGCCCGCTGGGTTACTGTTGCAGTGCTGATGCTGGCGGCCGTTCCTGCGCTGCTGATGCTGATTGATATCGTGCAATTCGGCATCCTGTGGGTAGAGCTCCGCGGCCTGCTGTCCGTGCTCAATTTCCAGCCGTTCAGGCGCGGGTTCATTCCGTTGCGCAATTTCAGCTGGAGCAGCATCTGGTCTTTCAGCGCCGGCTCGCTAGACGAGAAGCGCAAGCTCCTGGCCGCTCAGTTCGAATGCGCTTTTCAACTCTTCGGGAAGGGCGCGGGTGTCGTGACAAGCGAGGACGAAAAGTACTTCCGCCAACTGCGGGCCATCTATGCTTCGGACGATGTCAGGCGCGAGCTCGGTCCATACCGCCTTGATCTCGATGCTCTGCACAAGCGCCTTGCCGCTATCGGATCCCAGATCGCGTTGCGGTATCGCGATAAGGCGCAGACCTTGCTGCCGAACTTCACCCGCGCCGTCTCCGGCGCGGCGCAGGACGATCCGTTCCTTGATGAGAAGCGCGAATTGGAGCAGCTCCCCGACTGGCTGTTGCTCTACGAGCGTTTCCTCTGCCTGCTCTATCTCGCTTTCATCTGCGTCATTATCGCCCGTCTGCGTACGCTGGCCATCTCTATCGTTTTGTTGTTCTCACTTCTCGCTCTGGCCATGGCCATCTATCCCTTCCAGCCGAGTCAGCCGCTGTTCATAGCGGGCGCGGCTGCGCTCCTGGCAATCGCCATTGTCATGTACGCGGTATTCAGCCAGATGGATAAAGATCCCGTTCTGGCGCGCATCCTGGAGAGCAACCCGAACAAGCTCGAATGGAGCTTCTACGGCAAGCTCATCGACACGTTGGCCCTTCCGCTGCTCACGCTGCTCAGCTCGCTTCTGCCCGGGGGAGCTGGCCGTCTCATCGACCTGCTGCGCACAGCTTTCAGCCACGTGCAATGATGCCCGTGACTGGGCTTGTCACAGCGATTCTCTTTCGTTGATTGCATATGGTTTGTCCCTTCCTAGACACGTAAACCTCTAGGCTTTCAATGAGGTGCTGGGGAGTGTTCGATCAGTAGAGGCCACGAAGGGGCCGCGAGTGCTCGGTGATTTGAAATGGCGCGCCCAATTTTCCGCATATGACCGAATCCCGTGTACGCGTCAGTCCGTAGAACTCCGAGAAAGTCCCAGAGGTGCTGGCGGATGTTCTCTCTTGCGATCGGGCGAGTATACGCAAGCCTTTGGCCCGAGCCGTCTCGACAGTCAGATTTGTGACTATCGTGTCCACAAGTCGGGACACGGGAACAGCTCCGCAGTGGATCCGAGAAGGCTGGCCCCAGGTTGAGGTTGAGGTCCTTACGAGAACATCTCGTTTAGGTTTGTTACTGTTTGTTACTGTTATTGGCGTAAGGGGGGTGGCAGCGATTGGAAGCCGCTGGCAACGCTTGGAATGAAAAGCAGAGGTAACTGCAAGCCAATCGACGGCTTATGCTTCTAAGTTATTTGATTTCAAAAGGTTCCAAAGTGCCGCGGTTCGAGTCCCTTCTTCGGCAGCCTCGCGATGGCCTTTTGCAAGTTAACCAGAGAGTCAAGGTCTGGCCCAGAGCCGTGGCGTCACTTTATGAGGTCCCCAAATGGAAGCAGATTAGATTCGCCGCTCGGGACCATCGATCCACTCCTCACCGAGTGGTTGGGTTCTCTCCACACGGTCCTTGATCTCGAATTCTCGCTCGTGAAGGACCCCGCTACCGTCCCGCGAGCGGGCGCCAGGCTCGAAACCACTGCACCCAGAACGGCAAGTTCCCGATTTCTGAGGTCGCCACCTCAGGAGCGTGAAATACTGTCAATGCACTTCAGATTGCTCTTTCGTCAAAAGGGGTCCGTCCGAAGGTGGAGCTTTGGGAGTTCTGGAAATTCTGGGAAAAGGCCGTACAGTGACCGTACAGTAGATTTGGCACTTATGGAAAACATGCCAATTCGGGCATTCCCAGAATCAATAACTTGAGCGTTTTCAACGCGAGTGTCCGGTTCGACTCCCGCCGCCTCCACCAGTAACATATGATTCATTTCATCGGACAACTTTTGAATGCGCCAAGAGTGGACTGAGGATCTGATAGGTTGTCACCAGTCCGCTTTCTTCATCAGCCCGCTCCGGCAACGGAACCACCTCCAGCGTGATCCCAGGCGCAAGCCGTCCACAGATCTACGCGAGCGGAGCCAGCACGCCACTGCTGGCATAGTCCGTCATCGCCAGGCGGATGTGCGCTTCGCTTTGCGCCGGCGAGAAGGGCTCGCCTGCCCAAAGTCGCGCCAGGCGAGGCATCACTTGCCACGACTCTTCGGGTAGTGTGCCCCCGCGTGGCCGCGAGGTTGGAATCCGGTTTATGCTGCACGCTCCTGTCGCGACGCGCTGTTCCGGGCTTCGATTGCCCTGACGCTATTGACAAACGCCTTCTCCAGAACGCTCCTGCCGATTGTCCTGAGCACGAACCCGAGCAGGCGGCCTTTGAAGTTCTTGCCTTCACGGACGACCTCCACGTCAATGTCGGTTGTGCCGTTGGGCTGACGGGTAAAGGTGTAGGTATGTCCCGATGCGCCACCCCAAAGATTGGAGTCGATCGTGGTGAGGACGACGCGGTTGGGATCGGACCAGTCGTAGTGCAGGCGTTCCCAGATACCGCCGGATCCTTCCGTGACATCAGCCTCGGTGCGGCTCTGTTGATGCACTGTGAGGTATTCGTCAGCGCTATTGGGGAAGAGCTTCGCACGGCCAGGACCGAAATCGGTGAGTCCAGCGATGTATTGCTCAGGCGTCAGATTGGTTGTTTGGTGAAGATGGATGGTGGGCATTGCATTTCTCCTTTTCTGTTGAACCTTGTTGTGCAGGACGGGTCTGACAAGTGCTTTCGCTCGTGGTCAGTGCCGCTTGCAGTGAGTTTTCGGTTTCGGCTTCTGTGCCAATGCATCCAGCGCATAGCGAAGAAAGGTTTCGAGCGGAGCGTCGCTCTTTTCAGCCTGCGAACGCAGCAGCGCTCCCTCCCAGCTGTTCAGCAGAAATCCGGCCAGTTGCTCTGGCTCCGTATCGCCGGCAAGCTCTTTCTGTTCGACCGCCTCTTGAACGACGGCTGCGATTTTATGTTGCCAACCCGCGAAAGAGGCGCTGATCAGTTTTCTCAACTGCGGACTTTTTGCAGCCATCTCCAGACTGAAGCGCCCCATCATGCATCCGGGTATCTCACCCATCTGGCCGTAGGTCATGGCCAGATCGGTGAAGTAACGCTTCAGGCGTTTCAATGGCGGCATCTTCGAGTCGTTCAGGACGCTTGCCGCATGCTCTCCCTCGTGAGCGACATATCGGGCGAGCGCAGCCGCGGCAAAGTCCTCCTTGCTGCTGAAGTGGTGATAGAACGAGCCCTTGGGCAGGTCTGCCGCCTTCAAAATGTCCAATAGCCCAGTGGCGTTGTAGCCGTTCTGGTGCATCAGCTCGACACCTACATCCAGCAAATGGTCACGCGTCGATTTTGCGTTCATGAGAAGCTCCCCGTATCTGTTCCTGCTTTCGCGGGAAAGCAGGGAACAGACCATCTTGAATACATTCAGTTCTGAATGCTGTACCGGGCCGCAGGGAACTGGCGGGAGAGGTTCGGCCCCAGAGCCTTGCGCGCCGCGTCATACTTCTCCCAGTCAGCGACATCGGGCAGCGTAGGAATGGTAACCAGCTCATGCTGGTCGAGGCCCGCAAGGGACGCATCCACCATATCCTCTGCCGTCATCACCATCTCGGCCGGCAGGTCTTCCACCGGACGACCAGACTTCTCCCAGAATGGCGTCGCAGTTGCTCCGGGCAGCACAGCCTGAACGGTCACGCCCGTGCCTTGTAACTCGTTCTTCAGCGCCTGGGTAAAGTTCACCACGTACGCCTTGGTGCCACTGTATGTGCCGTTCAAGAGATTCGGCGCAAGAGCTACAACCGACGCAATGTTGATGAGCAAACCGTTCTTGCGCGCGATAAAGGCGGGCAGCGCAGCAAGGGCCAGTCTCGTCAACGCGGTGACATTCAAGTAAATCATCGACTCCAGGTCGTCGATCTTCTCGTCAAGAAGCTTTCGCGCGCTCCCCAGACCGGCATTATTCACGAGCGCCGTGATCGTCGGATCGGTGCTCAGACGTTCCGCCACGCGCTGCACGTCCTCTTTGTTGGTCAGGTCGGCCACAATGGTCTCAATTCTGCGGCCGGTGGACTTCAAGCGTGCGGCAGACTCTGAGAGCCTCTCCTCGTTGCGAGCAACGAGAATGAGATTGTAACCGCGCTTGGCCAGGCGATCGGCATAGACGGCGCCGATGCCGGTGGATGCTCCGGTGATAAGAGCTGTGCCTTTCAGTGCTGACATGGTGGGATTCCTCCTGAATCGTCGAGGCCATCTGGCCTGCACCTGAGTAGAGTAGACCAGTCTGTCCAACGATTCAGAAAGAATGTGCAGAGGCCTGGTGCCTTCCGTGGAGGCGACCAGGCCAGCCGAACTATCATTTCTCTTTGTCCCTGACATTGGCGCGGAACGCTGCATCCTTGCAGGCGTTCCTCTGAGCTACCACGGATCGGGTCCGTCCTTTGAGAACGACCCTCCTGTTGGGCCACTGTCATCCAGGAGGGCCAGGCGTGTTGCTTCGATGGCGCCGACTTCGACAGGCTGCGTTCCGGTGTTGGCGTTCAGGTCTGTCTTCGTATATCCGGGATTGGCCGAGTTCACCTTGATCGTCGTGCCTCGCAGTTCGTATGCGAGATGAGCGGTCAGCATGTTGAGCGCAGCCTTCGACGCGCAATAGCCGATGAGTTTGGTGTTGTAGCCCGACCATGAAGGGTCGCTGTTGAAGGTCAGCGAACCCAACCCACTGGAGACATTCACAATGCGCCCTGCTGACGACTTGCGAAGCAGTGGCAACATTGCCTGCACGACACGAAGCGCTCCGAAGAAGTTGGTGTCGAAAACTCGCTGGACCGCATCCTGTTCGGCAATACCAGGCAATCCATCTCCACGCACGTTGATGCCGGCGTTGTTCACCAAGATATCCAGGCGGCCGAATTGACTTTGAATGTGTTGTGCTGCAGCTGTGACAGAATCTTGCTTCGTCACGTCGATCTCCACAAAGTGGAGGTCTCCGAGTCCCGACTCCTCTAACATTCGAACCGCCTGCTTCCCCCGTTCAGCGTTGCGCGCCCCCAGCAGGACCGAGCATCCGGCTCCGCTGAGATTCCGCGAAATCTGCAGGCCGATGCCTTTATTCCCGCCGGTCACGAGCGCAATTCTCTTTTCGTTTGCCATGGAACTTGAACTCCTCCTGTTCCGAATTTCAAGCGTTAGAGCGCCATGCCGCCGGATACTTCTATTCTCTGGCCGTTGATCCAGCGATTGTCGTCCGAGAGAAGCGAGGCGATCATCGGTCCGATATCATCCGGCAGTCCGGGACGGCCCAAGGCAGTCATTGCCGACACCATTTTGTTGACTTCGGGATTGTCCCGCACCATGCCGCCGCTGAAGTCCGTCTGGATCGCGCCCGGCGCGACCACATTCGCCGTGATCCTCCGCGGCCCGAGTTCTTTGGCGAGATAGCGGGTGAGAACCTCGACCGCACCTTTCGCTGCCGCATAAGCTGAACTGCCGGGGATAGAAACACGGGTGAGCCCAGAAGAGATATTCACTATGCGGCCACCATCGTTCATGAGCGGAAGCAATTTCTGCGTCAGAAAGTAGACGCCTTTCACATGGACATTGAAGATCTCGTCGAACTGGTCCTGGGTGGTTTCGTTGAAGCCGACATGCAGTGAATTGCCGGCATTGTTCACAAGATAGTCGAACCGGTCTCGTCCCCAGCTCGCGAGCGTCTTGCGGACTTCGGCGATGAACTCGTCGAACGCGCCAACGTCGCCTGTGTCGAGACGAAGTCCAACCCCTTTTCGCCCCATTGCTTCAACCTCGCGGCCAAGGCTTTCGGCTTCTTGCTGATTCGCGCGATAGGTGAAGAGAATATCGATGCCGCGCTGCGCAAGGTGGATGGCGCTGTTCCGGCCGAGACCACGGCTTCCGCCCGTGATGATGGCAATTTTGTTCGTCATTCCGTTGACTCCTTTTCTCTCCTGGCAGAGATATTTTCCTGGTCCTATTCGGCTAGACGTTCGCTTGCGCGGCTCGCGATGAACTTCGACTTCTGTTGTTCAGGCTTGCGGATAGCGCATGTTTTCGAGATCGGCAATCATCCCGGGACCGGAGGGCCGCCATCCCAACCATTGCTGCGTGAGTTCGCTCGAGCCGGTGAGATCCCAGCCGGCAAAGCCTGCCAGCCAGCCAAAATGGGCTGCCGCCTTCTCCGGGGTGAGGGAGACAACCGGTGCCTTCAGGCCTCGTCCGATGACTTCGGCAATGTCCCGGAAACGCACGCCTTCTTCGGCGACTGCGTGATACCTTGCGCCTGGCTCTCCCTTCTCCAACACAAGCCGGTAGAGGCGGGCGGCGTCGAGAACGTGCACCGCGGCCCAGCGATTCTGCCCATCGCCAATATATGCCGATACGCCCTTTTCGCGAGCCACCGAGATTGCGTAACTCACGAGGCCCTGTTTGACGGCGTTGTGAACCTGAGGAAGACGAACGACGGAGGTGTGCACACCTCGTTCAGCCAAGGCGGCCGCCGCGTGCTCCGACGCGCGAGGATACGAGTTGGAGACGGGAGATACGGAGTCCTGCTCGGTGGCGGGGCGGCCCGATGCAAGACGCGCCAAACCGCCGGTAACGATGAGGGGCCGATCTGAGCCGGCAAGCGCGGAACCCAAAGCTTCGATGGCCCGGCGGTCGATCTCGCAGACCTCCTGGAATCGCGAAAAATCGTGAAGGAACGCGGTGTGAATCACCGCCTCCGCCGCCGCTGCTCCGCTGCGGAGGCTTTCCAGATCTTCCAGATCGCCGCGGTGCACCTCGGCGCCGGCATCGATGAGAGATTTGGCCCCTCGCTCGCTGCGAGCGAAGCCAAGCACCTGATGGCCCGCGTCCAGCAACTCACGGACCAATGCCGAACCAATAAACCCAGTCGCACCCGTTAAGAAGACTCGCATAACCTTTTCCCTCCTGTTGAGTTCCGCTTTGCTTGATAATGTGTTGGGATTTGACGCACCGCCCTACAATGAATAAAACGGAGAGTGTCTCCGAATCAGTAGATAATCGGGGGCCGTCTCCGGGTGCAGAACTTTTTCCGCATGCCGAGGAAGCAGGCAAAACCCGCCCAACGCAAACCGCGCATCGACGCGCAGCGCAACCGTGAGCGCATTCTGGAGGTCGCAAAGGAAGCATTTACCAAATCCGGCGCGGAAGCCAGCCTGGACGAAATTGCCCGTCAAGCCGGCGTCGGGCCGGGAACCCTGTATCGTCACTTTCCCACCCGAGACACGCTGATCGAAGCCGTCTATCGCAGCGAGGTGGGAAAGATGGCCGCGGCGGCGCGCAAGCTTGCAGACGAGTTGCCCCCGCTCGATGCACTACGCGCTTGGATGCTGCTGTTCGTCGATTACATAGCGGCCAAGCAGATCATTGCCCCGGCACTCAACTCGATCGTTGGAGGGGCATCGAAGCTCTATGAGGGCTCCCGCGGACAGATTCAGGAAGCGATCGAAACCCTGGTGCAGCGCGCAATCAAGAGCGGCGAGATTCGCGGCGATCTCGACCCTTTCGATCTATTGCGGGCGCTCATCGGCGTCTCTCATGTGCCGGGTGGTCCTGATTGGCGACAAAGTGCCAGGAGGCTCGTGGATATCCTCATTGCTGGCTCCCGCACGGTTAATTAAACCCGTCTCACGTGCCGGGTCCGACTGAACATGGCGGCCAGGCCAAGAGTGACGCCCGAGTGTCGATACAGATTTCACAAGTTGGCGGCAGGCTGCGCACGAAGACGACCGCGCAATTCATCCAGAGCAAATGCCTTCGCCAGGCAGCCCGCGTTGCCAACGTGCTGAAGGCAAAGAACCCGGCTCCGGTGTTTAGCCGCAGGATGGATGCGAGGCGATCGGCGCCGGCCAGCGAATCAGGTCTGCCCTGAAGGTTTGACGCCTCGTCCCGCAATCTGCGCAGACTGGCAGATCATGGCACCAGACTCTCCGTAATCACCTCTTTGCCCGCCAGCTGGCCGCCGAAGAGGATCTCTTCCAACTGCCCGTTCGCGCGCATCGCCCGCAGAACCTTCTTGTCGAACTTGCCTACGCTCGTCTTGGGGACCTCGCGCAGGAACGCCCAGCGTTCCGGAATCCACCACTTTGCAACGCGCGCAGCAAGGTGTGCGCGGAGCGCGGCAATATCCACTGTCGCGCCGCTCACCGGCACAACACACGCCAGGGGCCGCTCGTCCCATCGCTCGTCCGGCACGCCGATCACGGCAGCCTCAAGAACATCCGGATGATCGATGATCGCGTTCTCCAGCTCGACCGAAGAGATCCACTCCCCTCCTGACTTGATCACATCCTTCGACCGATCGGTGATCCGCAGAAACCCGCGCTCATCGGCCACTCCCACATCGCCGGTCCGCAGCCACCCGTCGTGGAACTTCTCGGGAGCATCCATGTCGTAGTACGACGCAGTGATCCACGGCCCTCGTACTTCGAACTCTCCGACCGACTCGCCATCCCAGGGCAGGACTCTGTCGCCGTCGCAGACGCGCAACTCCACGCCCGGAATGATGCGGCCCGTCTTCGTCGCCCACTCGATTTCCTCGTCAGGCGCGCAGCCTGCCGGCGGTTGCGCCACGGCGAGCACCGGACTGGTTTCCGTCAAACCCCAGCCTTGAATGACCTTCACTCCGAACTTGTCCCTGAAACCGTCTGCAAGGCTGCGCGGAAGCGCCGCGCCGCCGCTGAACACGAGACGCAGCAGTGACAGATCCACGGCGTTGGCGACAGCGAAGCGAAACATGGCGGAGAGAATGGTTGGCACACCGCAGACGATGGTTGCGCCGTACTCGCGAATCATCCGGCAGAGCGACTCCGGCTGCATGAACCGGCCCGGCATCAGCAGGTTGCTGCCGCTGAACCAGGCGGCGTAGGGAAGCCCCCAGCCATTGGCATGAAACATGGGCACAATCATCACGACCCGGTCCCGCTCGCACACTCCCATGCCCCAGGGCGCACAGGCGGAAAGCGCGTGCAGATAGATGGAACGATGGCTGTATACGACGCCTTTGGGATCTCCCGTTGTGCCGGTGGTGTAGCACATCACGGCTCCGCAGCGCTCGTCCAGGTCGGGCCATTCGAACTCCGACGCTTCCCCTGCCAGCAGATCTTCATAGCGCAGGAATTCCTCCGGAAGCCCCTCCGCCTCGCCGACGACAATCACCGTCTCCACGGAGCGAAGGTCACCGCGAATCGTGTCGAGCAGCGGAACGAGGCATGCATCGACCAGGAGGATGCGGTCTCCGCCATGATGGACGATGTACGCCAGCTGGTCCGGGAACAGGCGAAGATTCAGCGTGTGCACCACCCCGCCCATCGCCGAGATTGCGTAATACGCCTCGATATGCTCCTGCGTGTTCCAGCACAGGGTACCCACGCGGTCGCCGCGCTGGAGGCCGAGCCGCTGCAAAGCGCGCGCAAGCTGCCGCACGCGTCCGCCCAGGCTGCGGAGATCGATCCGCTTGAGCCCGTTTTCTGTCCACGTGGCGACCTCGCTGTCACCATGGACCCGCACGCCATGCTCGAAGATCGATCCGATTGTCAGCGGGTAGCAAGACATTGTGGAGAGCACGCAGGGACCTCCTCCTGTGGGGAGAATCCCGACATTCTATCCCACGCTGTTCACGAGTCTCAATCGAAAGTTGGCGGGCGAGCACTCATTGCCCGGCCGCATCGCAAAGCAAATTCGCCGCAGACCGGCTTCAGATCAGGCTCGTCCAGTCGAGGATCACCTTGCCCGTCTGTCCCGAAATCATCGCTTCGAATCCCTTCTGATAATCGCTGTACGCGAAACGATGAGTGATCACCGGGGTAATGTCGACGCCCGATTCGAGCATGACCGACATCTTGTACCACGTCTCGTACATCTCGCGGCCGTAGATGCCCTTCAAGGTGATCATGTCGAAGATGATCTGCCGCAAGTCGAGCGTGACATCCTTGCCTGGAATGCCGAGCACAGCGATCTTGCCGCCGTGACTCATGTTGGCGATCATGTCGCGCAGCGCCTGCGCGTTGCCCGACATCTCCAGGCCCACATCGAACCCTTCCTGCATGCCGAGCTGCTTCTGCACCTCGGCGACAGGCGTCTTCGCCGGATCCACCGCCAGCGTAGCGCCCATCTTGCGCGCCAGCTCCAAACGGAACGGGTTCATGTCCGTGACCACCACGTGACGCGCGCCCGCGTGCCGCACCACAGGAATGGCCATGATGCCGATCGGTCCGGCGCCGGTGATCAGCACATCTTCGCCCAGCACCGGAAACGAAAGCGCCGTGTGCACCGCGTTGCCGAACGGATCGAAGATCGCGGCGACTTCCTGGTCGATCTTCGGGTCGTGTCGCCAGATATTCGTCATCGGCAGGACAATCAACTCGGCGAACGCACCCGGCCGGTTCACGCCCACTCCCTGCGTGTGCGCGCACAGGTGCCTGCGCCCAGCCAGGCAGTTGCGGCAGCGCCCGCACACCACGTGGCCTTCGCCGCTCACGATGTCGCCGGGAAAGAAGTCGTTCACATTGGAGCCGACCTCGACGATCTCGCCGACAAATTCGTGGCCGATGGCCATCGGCACGGGAATCGTCTTTTTCGCCCAGTCGTCCCACTGGAAGATGTGCACGTCGGTGCCGCAAATGCCCGTATAGCGCACCCGGATCAGCACATCGTTGATACCGGTCGCCGGCTTCGCGATCTCTTCGAGCCACAAGCCGGGCTCAGCTTTGCTTTTGACCAACGCTTTCATTCGCGCCTTCTCCTCTACGATTCTATGCGACCGGGACGCACGCGGCATGGGCGCTGTGAACGGCCTGGCCAAGCCGCAATGCAAAGGCCCGCGGCCGGCATGGCCCTTTGGCGAAGACCGCTAGAACACGTATCGAAGTCCAACACTCACGGCTCTCGATGTGAGGAAGTGCGTTCCCGAAAAGGTGGAGAGAAAGTTGTAGAGCGCTTTCGTATTGTTGAGGTTGATCACGTCCGCGCGCACGCCGAGGCTCCTGTTCTCATGGCGCATCAAGTCGTCCTCGCCCGCTGAAAGATCCACGCTGTTGCGCACGGCGATGCGCGGAGGATTGGTATCGTCGTTCTCGGTTCCAGGCCGCGGAATGCGAATGCGAGCGGCGCCTATCGATCCGGAACAGGATCGCAGCGGGACAGCCACGGTGGCAAAGTCGGAACCGCAATGAAGGCCCATCTGCTGCTGCTCGTCGCCGGTGAGCCTGAGTGCCGCTGCGGCATCGGGTACGGCGACGGCGACCAGCCCTCCGTCGTATCGGTACGAACCATCGATCCACGGGCCATGGCGTCTGAACTGGTAGCGAAGATTGAGGTTCATCGCCAGACCCTCATCGTGGTCGGGGCGCGCCACGTTGGCGTAGGGAGCACTGAAACTGATGCCGCCGACCTCCGGACCGAAGAGCCGCGAGCGCACGTGGCTAACCGTCAGGAAGCCATTGACGCCATGCGCCGGGCTCAGGGTCACGCGCAACAATCCGGCGTCGATCTTGGACTTGCGGAACTGTGTCGGAAATGTAAGCGGGCTGTTCAGCAGGACGTCGAAATCGTAGGCGCCGTAAGTAAACTTCCACAGATACTCGCCGCCGATCGAAACGCGTCGCAGCGCGGTCTCGAAGCCGGCGTTGAACTGGTTGCGACGACCGGTATTGAGAATCGCGGACCTGTCGGCGCCAAGCGACGCGGAAACCGATCCCGGGCCGCTGGAACTGGCGACGATCAGGTTCTCGTTATACGGCGTGAGAAACACCCGCGAGTAATTCAGATGGAACGTGGTGTGTACCCGGGACGAGCCGTAAACCAGACCGACGCGCGGCTGCGCACCGTGATTCCTGACCAGACCGTCATATTGGTCCACGCGGAGGCCCAGATCGGCCGTGAAGTCACCGAACTTGACAAAGTCCTGACCAAACACCGCCACTTGTTTCACGTCGGTTGCCCCGTGAAATCCATAGATGGCTCCACCACGGGTCAGGTCAATCGCCAGCAGACCGGGAAGGAAGGCACTGTTCACGGCGAGACCGGCTGCCGCGCACTGCGACGGGCTTGTCACCTCAGTGTCTGGAGACGGCGCGCCATCCGCGGCCAGGCAAGGGCTGTTATAGGCCGGATCGGTTAGCCCGGTGGCGAACTGCTCTGCCAAGAGCGTGTGCTTGAACTCGAAACCTCCGATGGCATTGTGGCGCCCGCGGTTGTAGGTCAGTTCCTCGCGCAGTCCCGCATTGGTCAGCCTCCGCGCCTGCTCGAGATACGCCGGCGTGTCCGAGAAGATATCCTGCGACGGCCGGTAGCGGATTTTGTCCTGCCGCACCCAGAGATTCGACTGGCTGAACGCATGGCTGTTGAAGGTGTGCAGGACCTGCGGAGCGGCATTGAAGCTCACCACTGTCTGCCGCTGATTTTGTCCCAGAGCCTCCTGGCCGAACGTATTGGGTGTCTGGAACCACGAGCGGCTCAAACTGGTGTTCATCTGCAGACTTGTCCTATCCGTGGCCTTGCAGTCGAGCCGCTCGATGAAATTCCCGGCATTCCCTCTTGCGTGCAAGACGATCGTTTCCGGCGCATCCAGAAAGCGCGCGCTGTTCAGCGCGTCGATCGCGGTGAAGGAGCCGAATCGTGGTGTGCCGAAGCCGAGGTTCGCGCTCGCCGTCGAGGCGTCGAATGTTCCGCGGCCGAGTGAGATGGCTCCGTGCGGGGCGCGCTGGTCGAGGCCCGACCGGGTCTGTGCCACGATGACCATGCTGGTCTTTTCGCCTACGTCTGCACCCGGCGCTCCCTCGCGAATTTCGACCGACTGCAGCGCATTCAGCGAAACCTGCGTTGAGAATGTCCGGCTCTGCTGGTCGGTGATCGGCTGCCCGTCGACGACAAATGTCGCCTCGGCGTGGTCGCCGAGAGGGTGAAACGAACCATTCGAGTCGGCAGACACACCGGGAGCCGTCATCGTCACCAGCGAGCTGAACGGAGAGCTTGCGCTTTCGCTCGGCATCCGTTCCATCTGCTGCCGTGTCACGTCCACGTGCGCCGGCTCCGTCGGGTCGTTGTCCGAGGCGGTCACGATCACCTCTGTCATTACGGCTGCAGCGCCCAGGACGACTTTCAAGCGAATCGGCACGCCCTCGTACCTGACTGGCTGGGAATTGCCAGCAAACCCCGGGGCCTTGACGGTCACCCGGTAGTCGCCGGTGGTGAGCTGCAGAAAAAGAAATCCCCCTTCAGCCCCCGTCTTTATGATCCGCTGGGCGCCGCTCCCGGTAAAAGTCAAAGTGACGGCCGCTCCCGGAATCACCGCGCCGCTTGCATCGGCCACAGTTCCGGAGAGAGCGCCCGACACGCCGCTCTGCGCGGTTAAGTGTCCTGTGTTCATTGCAGTGAATAGCAACAAAAGCGGAGGGATTCGCTGTAGTGTTCCCGTGTGCTTCATTGGGAGACCTCAGGGGAATGGGGAGAATCAGTGGCCCAAAGCCACCTGAATCAGCAGCCACGCGTTCAGACCGGCAATCAGCACCGCCACCGACCACGCCAGCGTCTTCAGCCACGGCCCGTTCGCAAACTCGCCCATGCGTTTGCGGCTCGAAGTGAATACCACCAGCGGCACCACGGCGAAGCTCAGCTGCAGTGAGAGAATCACCTGGCTGAGCAGCAGCAACTCCTCCGTCCCGTGTTCGCCCATGAACCAGACCACCAGGATTGTCGGCAGAATGGCGATCGACCGCGTAATCAACCGCCGCTGCCACGGCGCGACCTTGATGTGGATGAATCCTTCCATCACCACCTGGCCGGCCAGCGTGCCGGTAATCGACGAGTTTTGGCCCGAAGCCAGCAGCGCCACGGCAAACAGCGTGCTCGCACCCGCCGCGCCGACAAGGGGGGACAACAATTTGTAGGCGTCTTCGATGGCCGCCACCTCAAAATGCCCGCTGCGATAAAAAACGGCCGCCGCCACCACCAGGATCGCCGCGTTCACAAACAGCGCAATCGTCAGCGCCAGCGCCGAGTCGATATTCGCCATGCGGATCGCTTCGCGCCGTCCCCCAGGCGTCCGTTCGTAGCGCCGGCTTTGCACAATCGACGAGTGAAGGTAGAGATTGTGCGGCATGACCGTTGCACCCAGCATGCCGATAGCGATGTAGAGCATCGCGGGGTTCTTGAGAATCTGCGGCGACGGTACGACCAGGCTGGCTAGCGCAGGCCAGTAGTCCGGCCGCGAAAGCAGCGTCTGGATGAGGAAGAGCGCCAGGATGGTGCCGATCAGCGCAATGACCAGCGCCTCGACGTAGCGGAAACCCCACCGCTGCAACAGGAGGATGAGCAGCACGTCCAGGCCCGTGATCATCACGCCGTAGAACAGCGGAATATGGAAGAGCAGGTTCAGCGCGATCGCCGAGCCGATTACCTCGGCCAAATCGCAGGCCGCGATTGCAATCTCGGCAAAGGCCCACAGTGCCCAACGCACCGGCCGGCTCGAGCTTTCGCTGCATAGTTGCGCCAGGTCGCGGTCGGTGGCCACGCCCAGCTTCAGCGAGAGGCTCTGCAGCAGGATCGCCATCAGGTTCGAGGCCATGATGACGAACAGAAGCGTGTAGCCGAACCGCGAGCCGCCGGCGATATCCGTGGCCCAGTTGCCCGGGTCCATGTAGCCGACCGAGATGAGGAAGCCAGGCCCGAGATACCCGATCAGCCGACGCCAGAAGATCGGCGACTGAGAAATGCCCACAGTCGAGTGGACTTCCGGCAGCGATGGTTCTCTGAGCGAAATGGAGATATCAGCGGCCATGGCAATGGGGAAGTGACCGAAAGCACTACAGCCACAGTATGCCACAGGTTGTTAATCATGGTTAAGCTAATTCTGTTATTTTTACTTACCTTTAATCGGCGACCCTCAACCAGACTGCATCGGCGGCCGGTCTCCCAAGAATTGATGTCCCTGTAGGTAGTTCAATCGAAACAGTTTGATCGTAGTTCTGGTGCAGAACCCGCAGAGTTTTTCCTGGCCCGATTCCATTGCAATTCAGAAACACGAGCAGCCGGGGATCCCGCTCGTGCAGGCTGACGACTATATAACGGCCGCCTTCGGCTGCCTCCGATAGAGGCAACTCGCCACGTTCTTTCTTTTGAGCGGGGCTCTCCGGAAGCACGGCGTTTCCGTGGGGACAAGTGCCCGCGCTTCCCAGCCTTTCCAGGAGCTTGGCCTCAAACGCCGGTGAGACTGCGTGCTCCAGCCGCTCCGCCTCCTCATGCACCTCGTACCATTCCATCCCGAAGACTTCGCTGAGCATGCGTTCGATAAGGTGGTGGCGCATTGCCGTTCGATAAGCGATCTCCCGGCCCGATTCGGTGAGACGGACGATTCCGTCCTCGTTGACTTCAACATGGCCGTCGCGGCGCAGCCGCTTCAGCGCCATGGTTACAGCGGGAGCCGATACTTCGAGCCAATGAGCCAGCGTCGCAGGGATGACCTGGCGCCCTTCGGCCTCCGCTTCAAGAATGGCCTTGAGGTAGTTCTCCTTTGAAACATGGATGGAATCGCGCATAGCTTGCCATGAACCACTTTAAATCGTGAAGCTACAGCGGCGATGTGCTTCGCGGAAAGTGCCGCGCCGATCGTTCGCGGCCATCCGGCGTCAGCTTTCGGCTCTCAGCGATTTGCCTTCGGCCACACATGCGCCGGGCGGAATTGCCATCAAAGGAAATCGCCTCACATTGGCCCCTTGAATTCAGGCTTCTGTCAGGCGACAGGCTCTTTCACGGCTTGAATCACTGAGTGCCGAGTGCTGAAAGCCAGAAGCCGGCGGCGGCCTCTCTCACTTCACCCTCACCTTCGGTTCCACTGACAACCCCGGCCGCAACTCCTGGTGCGGATCTTCGTGCGCCAGATCGGTGAAATCGATGCGCACCGGCACGCGTTGCACAACCTTCACGTAGTTGCCTGTCGCGTTCTCCGGCGGGAACAGGGACAGCACCGAGCCGGTCGCTCCGCCGATCTGCGTCACCTTGCCGGTGTAGTCCTTGCCCGTCGAGTCCACGTGGATGTCAACCGTCTGACCCGCCTCCATGTGCCGGAGCTGGGTTTCCTTGAAGTTCGCCGTCACCCAAAGACCCTGAAGCGAGACCAGCGTCAGAAGGTTCTGTCCGGCTGAGACGTTCTGGTTGATCTCCACGCTCTTCCGCGTGATGATTCCCGCCTCCGGCGCCTTGATCACACAGTAACTGAGGTTCAACTTCGCCTGGTCGAGCTGCGCCTGGGCCTGCTTCACCTGCGCTTCCGCGGCCTTGGCGCGAGCGTCCTGCACGGCGATCTGTTGCGGTCCGGTCTGCGCGTACTTGAGTGCCGCTTGCGAAGATGCCAGCCGCTGGTGCGCGATCCTCACGCCGTCTTGCGCTGCCTGCTCGGTAGCCAACGCATCGGATACGGCGGCCTTGTCCGCGTCGGCCGCAGCCACAGCCGCGTCAAACTGCTGCTTGCTGATCACGTCTTTCTCGACCAGCGGCCTGTAGCGCTCGAGATCCGACTGCGCCTTTGTCGCGTTCGCCTGCGCTTGCTGTACGCGCGCGTGCGCCGCCTGCAGCTGCTTTTCCGCCTGCTCCACCCCGGCTTGTCCGCCGGTTACATCGGCCCCCGCCGACGATAGATTGCTGCCCGTGTTGACGGTGATCAAAGGAACGTTCACTCGCGCAACATTGGCATTGGCTTGTGCCGTCGCCAGGAAGGCCTCGGCGTTCTCCACAGCCACCTGGAAGTCGCGCGGATCGAGCTTCGCGATGGTATCTCCGGCATTCACCTTCTGGTTCTCGTCGACGTCGACCTCGATGATCTGGCCAGCGATGCGCGAGCTCACCTGGATCAGGTGCCCGTTCACCTGCGCGTCGTCCGTGTCCTCCGTATAGGTGGAGCGCCACCAGAGAATCGCGGCGGCCACTACGAGCACCGCGACGACCACAATGACGATCCCTCTGCGCCGCGATGGCGGCTGAACGACCTCGGTCTCCGTCTCGGTTTGAGTTGCCACTGGTGTTGATTCCGCCACGTTCACTTCCCTCCCACATAGTTCTTGTAGTTCTGTCCCGCGCCCAGAGCTCGCGCCAGGCTGAGCTTGGCGACGTTATGCCGGTAGAGACTCGCTACATATTGATTGTCGGCCTGCGCCACCGATGCCTGCGCCTGGCTGACGGCAAGATTGTCGCTCACGCCGGCCTTGTAACGTTGCTGCGCCTCGCTGAGAGCCTCGTGAGCCAGTGCCACACTCGACCGCGCCACCTCAACCTGCTGCTGTGCGGAACGAATGTCAAGCAATGCGTCGCGAACATCGGCATCCACCTGCGCATTCAAGTCGCTCAATTCAGCCTTTTGGGTGTCGAGCTGCGATTGTGCCTCCTCGGCTTCGCCGCGAAACTCAAATTCCTTGAACACAGGGATGCTCGCGGTGCCCGTCGCGTCGCCGGTACCGTGCGAGTGGCCGAGCGTGACGCCGATGTCGCCGTAATCGCCCTGAAACTTCAACGTGGGGAACCGGTCCGCCGTTGCCGCCTTGCGCTGTTCTTCGGCGGCCTTGGTCTGCTCGACCATCGCCGCCAGATCCTTTCGGTTGGCATGCGCCTGCCGGATCGCCGCGTCCACATCGAACTGGTCGAACGCCGAGTACGGCGCCTTGTCGGATGGGTTGAACTGCTGTGCCAGGGGCAGCCCAATCACCCGCGCCAGGGCCAGCTTGTCCTTGTCCAGCGCGTTGCGCGCCACGATCAGCTGCTGATCGATCGTCTGCTCGTCCACGCGCGCGCGCAGCTCGTCGAGCAGAGGCGCCGTGCCGGCCTGGTGGTTGGCCACGGCCTGGTCGAGCGAGACCTTCGCTGTCGCCAATTGCGCTTCCGCGGAATCGACCTCCGCCTGGTCGGCCAGGACCAGCAGATACGCGTTGCCCACAGTCAGCACCACCATGTCTTGCGCGTCTTGTGCCGTCAGCGTTGCTGCGGTGAAGTTGTGCCGCGCAGCCAGATAGCTGCGCAGCGAATTCACGTTGATCAGCGTCCAGTTCAACTTGGCCCGGATATCGACGTAGCCGAATGGCCCGATGATCGTCGGCAATCCCGGAAACCGCAATCCCTGCGCGGGCAGGTCGACCTCGAGAACATTGGCCTGCGCGCTCAAATCGACCGTCGGCAGCAGCGCCTGCAGCTGGCTCAGCCGCTGCCCGCGCGCGCCGCTTGACTGCGTCCCGCTGAGAATGATTCCGAGGTTGTTCTTCAGCCCGCGCTGAATCGCGTCGTCCAGCGAAAGATCGATGGGCTGGGCCGAGACCTCTCCCGTGGCCACGCTGCCCAGAAACGGATTGCTTTTCTGGTCCGGCGCCGCCACCTGCGGCGGTGGCGCTGTTTGCGCCGCCAGCCCGCACGCTGCGAAGGCCGCAATCCCGGCAAGCACTGCGCTGCGCGGTGATAAAGAATTGCCTGGATTTCTTAATGACATCGGATGGTATTGACTCGCAACGGAGAGCTTCCGGATGAAGACATGTTTGTCCTTATATGGATGCAAACGGAGTGCGCGGCGGTTCTTAAAACTAGTGTAGCGAACGCGCAAGGCCGTTCGCCGATCCATCGCCCCGCGATGCCGGCGAATGGACCGGGAACGGTCCGTGCACGCCGGCGGTTCGATCCTCACATCCGGCCGTTGCTTTATCGATTTATTCGCGCGAAATGGCGGCCGGCAGCCTCTGCGTCCTTGATCTCCCGCCTTGCCGTTCTCTGGTGCCGTGCGATGGAGGTTGCCGGCTTCGGCATGCCGCAAGGCTCCGGTCGCGATTCTTCCCGGAATATTCCCCGCTGGCAAAGGCGCTTACTGGCGCGAGCGATAAAAACATGCGGCCATTGTGGCGCAACCACCGCGGAGCCAGCCGAGTACGAGCGCCGGGTCATCGGCTGGTTCGAGAGCCATCCGCACCGTTAGGCCTTTCTTGCTGCCGGAGATAGTGCCGCGCCGCGAAGAAGACGGGAGTTCCCAGGATCGCCAGCCAGATCACGATCGATGGCCCAAATTCCTCCAAGAAGAGCGCAATGCCGAGGACCGTTCCGCCCGCCTTGCGCAGACCGGCAATCATCGCGTTGCGCATTCGCTTCCCTGCCGGCATGCCAGCTGGGGTCAACTGCTCTCGGTACTCCCCGAGAAGCTGAAGATCGACAGTGACGTAGTCGACGCGATGCTCGAGCGCCTTTTGCTGCGCCTCCATCGATTCGATCTCGCCGCGCACCCGCGCAATCTCCTCTTCCACCTGCAGCACATCCTCGATCTTCCCCGTGCGCTGCTCCAGGATTGCTCGCAGCCGGGCCTCTTCTTCGCGTGCGTTTTCGAGCCGTGCCATCAGGTCGGCATGCTGCTCGGTGACCTCTTCGCCTGCCTGCGCCTCACTGACCACACGGCCGAGCGCCTTCAGCTCGCTGAGAGCAGTCGTAATCTCTTCTGCGGGAACGCGCAGCGAAGCCTGAAAGCTCCCCGGGCCGCTGGACGGAGTGTTGACGGTCAGGCTCGCGGAGTACCCACGATGCCGCGCAAGAATTGCATCCAGCGCCGGCCGCGCCGCCGGGAAGTCCTTCGCCAAAACCGTCAGGGATACCGTTCGCGCGATCATCGGACCCTGCCGCGCGGCCGCAATGCCTTTGCCCTTGAGCGGAGCCGCGGGTCCGTTCGCGGCCATCGCCTTGCTTGGCATGGCCTGCGGCGCCGGAGCCATCGGCGCGTCGAAGGCGCGGGTTTCAACAGCCTCGGGTTTATTCGCCTCCGTCATCAGGGCGCCATTGGCATTCATGCGTTGCGCCGGGTCCGGCTCAGACGGGACGAACATCTGCTCATGGTTCGTGACGGGCTTCGAAACAAACACCGACACGTACACAATGGCTACCGCGATTACCGCCCCGCCGGCAATCGCCCACCCCTTCCGGCGAGCAGTTCGTTTCAATGCAGCGTCCTGGTGGGCCGTGCTTCTCTCGCCGCGTTCCGGCGGACTTGCCGTTTGTTCCATGGCCTGACCGGATGCTCCGGCTTCCGACTCCGTGGCGTTCAGTGCAAAGATCCTGGTTCGCATAGTGCGTTGCTCTTCGCCTCCGATCCTGGAACGTGGCCCGCCTCATCTCTTGCAGGCAATTTCTCTCGCCGCCTGCGAACCACGCGAACCATCCAACACCGTCGACAAGAGAAGAAACTCCCGCACCGTCTTACTGCCCGGTTTTCCACCTCACGACCGGTTCATCCCGCTCGTGTATCGTGACCGCAGAGCTCGATATTTATTCTCCGGAGTCATCCATCCATGACTACACTTGCCGCCATCGATGTTGGTTCCAACTCATGCCGGCTCAAGATCGCCCGGGTAGTGGCGCACAAGCTCAAAACCCTTCACGAAGACCGCGAAGTTACGCGTCTGGGAACCAGCGTCTTCGACACCGGCCTCATTTCGCCCGAGGCCATGGCGGCCACGCTGCGCGCCCTCAAGCGATTCCAGCGCGCGGTGCAGGCGCACGGCGTCGACCAGATTCGCGTGGTCGCCACCTCGGCCATGCGCGATGCCCGCAACTCCACCGCCTTTCAGGCCTGGGTGAAGGCCGAGACAGGCTGGAATATGGAGATCATTTCCGGCCTCGAAGAGGGCCGCCTCATTCATCAGGGCCTGATGGCCGGTGAACCGGGCGTCGGCGGCTGCGTCGTTCTCGTCGATGTGGGCGGCGGAAGCTGTGAGATCACCCTCAGCGAGCACAAGCGCATCAAGGAGACGATAAGCCTGCCGCTCGGCGCGGTTCGTCTGACCGAGGAGTTCCTGCAAGCCGATCCGCCGCCGACCGATGGACTCGCCCGCATGCGCCAGTTCATCCAGGCTGAGCTGCGCCGCGCGCATCGCCGGCTCAAACTGCGCCCGGGCACTCAGGTCGTGGCGACCTCAGGCACGGCCGCCGCGCTTTATGAAGCTCTGGCGCCCGCCACCCGATCCAACGGCAAAACGCCCAAGAAATCGGCGTCGAAACCCGGTTCCAGCCGCGAGCTCGCAGCGATGCTTGTGGCGGCCCGCGATGTGCGCAAGCTGGCCACCAGGCTCTCGCACATGGCGCTGCCCGATCGCGAGGCGGTGCCGGGTGTTGGCCCCCGCCGCGCAGAGATCATCGTCGCCGGAGCCGAGGTGTTTGCCGAGATTCTCGATAGCTTCACGCTGCCCGGAATCCGCTATTCGCCGCTCGGCTTGCGCGACGGCGTGCTGGCCCAGATGTTTGCCGAGCGCGATGCACGCGCGACGGCGCACACCGAGTTCGAACACGAGCGCTGGGAGAGCGTCCTCGCCACGGCTCGCCGCTATGGTGTCGACCCCCGTGAAGCCGAGCCCGTGCGCAGCCATGCCCTGCAGCTCTATCGCGAGTTGAAGGCGCTCCATGAGCTCCCCGCCGAGTATGAGAACTGGCTCGCCGCTGCCGCCGTGCTGCGCGACACCGGTAAGTTCATCAACCATCAGAACCACCACCGGCACACGCAGTACGTCATCTCAAGCTCGGAGCTCTATGGCTGTAACCGCCTGCAATGTACCGTGATCTCCGCCATCGCGCGCTATCTGGGCAAGAGCCGCCCGCAGCCCGGTGACCGCGCCATGCGCAACATCCCCGGCGAAGAGCACAAGAACGTCCATCGCGCGGTGGTGCTGCTGCGGCTGGCGGTTGCTTTGAATCAGGATCGCGCCAGCGATGTGCTGCGCGTCTCGGCCAAGCTCTACCCCAAGCGTGTGTATCTTGAACTTGAGCCCGGACGCACCGGCGCCGAGCTGGAGCTCTGGTCGCTGCGCAAGGAGGCCGATTACTTCCGCGAAGTCTTCGGACGCGAGTTCTTTCCCACGCTGGCATAGACCGAGCGCGCAATGCGCGGGTCAATCAGCCACTGCAATTGCGGCGGATGCCGGTCGAGATCGACGCGCGCCACCGAGCCTTTGCGCATGCGCAGGTTAGCGCCGCCGTTGCCCGTCACCAGCCGGCCGAGAAAAGTGAACAGGTTCGGATTGTGCCCTACCGCCAGCACGCCCTCGCGGTCACTGTATTTGGCCAGCATGCGCAGGAAGTCCGAGTAGCTCGCGTCCATGGCCATCGCCTGGCTCACTTCCACCTTGCCTTCAAATCCCAGCTCAGTGCCCACCAACTGCGCCGTCTGCATGGCGCGCTTCAGCGGGCTGGAGAGGATTACATCCACCTGCACTTTGAACGCGCCCAGCATGGCCGCCATCAGCATGCACTGTTCCTTGCCGTCTTTCACCAGCGCCCGCTTGGCGTCGAGGACCGGGTTCTCGCGCGGCAGCCCGGCATCGGCGTGGCGCATAAGGTAGAGATTCATCGGTTTGCTTCCAAGACGGAAAATCGATCCGTGCAAGGCCCCTGAGATTCGGATATTAACACGTTTGTAACAATTCGGTCTCCCTCACAATCCGCGTGTAGACTTGCGAGTTTACATCACTTTCCGAATTGACGCGGTGCTCCCACAGACCCGTCTAAACTTCGACGGCCTGTCCGGCAGGAGATGACATGACTCGCGAGCCAAATACGTCCTCCGGCAAAGGTCTCCTCGATTTGGTTGACGTGTGGCGGTTCGGGCGGTCGGGTCTTCTGGGAGCTGTTTGCGTTCTCCAGGTTATAACCGCCCTTCAATCGCCCTGCCAGCCCACCCCGACGCCTGCCGTCACTCTGACGGTGATGGATGAAAACGCGGCCGCTGTCGCCGGAGCCCAGGTCGACGTCGACGAGCCCGGCCAGCCCGCCATCCGCTGTACGACGGACTATGCCGGCCGCTGCAACTTCTCTCCCGGGTCGACGCAGCACTACCGCGTCCAGGTCCAAAAGCCCGGCTTCTACGCAACGGTGATGGATTCTGCCGACTTGTCGATCCGCGAAATCCGCGTCATCCTGAACCACGAGCGGATGGTCGTCGAGCAGGTCGACGTGGCGGCTTCGGTGCCTGGCATCGACTCCACGCAGGTCTCCGACCGCTTCGCCATGAACGTTCCCGAGATCGTCAACATCCCGTATCCCACCTCTCGCGATATCCGCAACCTGCTGCAGTTTTATCCCGGCGTCGTGCCGGATGGGACGGGCCAGATCCACGTTGCCGGCGCCGAGACCTGGCAGACCCTCGATACACTTGACGGCTTCGACATCCGCTCGCCGGTCGACGGCATGCTTTCCATGCGCTTCAGCGCCGACGCCGTCCGCTCTGTCGAGTTGGAGACGACGCGTTACCCCGTCGAGTGCGGCCGCGCAACCGGCGGAGTCTCTGCCTTCTCGACCGGCATGGGCGATAACAAGTTTCGCTTCAACGCCACTGACTTTTTGCCCTCCTGGCAGAACATCAACGGCATCCGCTTCGACAAGGCCGTGCCGCGCTTCACATTCTCCGGCCCCATCCTCCCCAACCGCGCCTGGTTCTTCAACGGCCTCGAAGCCGAGTACGACGACATCTACATCAAGGAACTGCCCAGGAACGCCGACACCAACCACGAAACTCGCGGCAGCAACCTCCTGCGCCTGCAAGCGAATCTCAAACCATCCAACATCTTTTCCGCCGGCCTGCTCTTCAACGACCTTCACTCGCCCCACAATGGCATCTCGCCCCTTGTCCCGCAGGTTAGCTCCACCAACAACGACACCATCGGCTGGCTGCCCTACGTGCGCGATCAGCAGAGCTTCCGCGGCGGCGCGCTACTTGATTTCGGCCTCGGCGTGCTCCGTTTTCGCAACGGTTACGAGCCCCACGGCGACACGCCGTACAAACTCACTCCCGAGACCTCGCTTGGCAGCTACTTTGAAAGCCTGACCAGCAAATCCCAGCGCATCGAGGGCAACGCCGTCCTTTTTCTGCCGCCGCGGCGCCGGCTCGGCCAACACGACCTGAAGGCCGGCATCGACCTTGACCAAATCGGATTCACCGAAAAGCTCTCGCGCCAGCCCGTCGACTACCTGCGCGAGAACGGAACCCGGCTGCGCCGCAGCGTTTTTCCCGCCATCGCGCCTGCCACTCGCCACAACGCGGAACCAGGCGCCTTTATCCAGGACCGCTGGTCGCCGCGCGCCGGTCTGCTCCTCGAGCCCGGTCTGCGCTACGATTGGGATGAGATCGTCCGCCGGAGCCTCTTCTCGCCGCGCCTGGCTGCCGTCTACTCGCCGCCGCAGGACGCGGGCCAGACAAAGATCTCCGCCGGCGTGGGCCTCTACTACGAGCACACGCAGCTCGAGTACCTTGAGCGCGCCCTGGCCGGCATCCGCACCGACACCTACTACTCCGCCGACGGCGCCACTCCCGCCGGCCCTCCCCTTGAAACCAGTTTCACGGCGCACTATGGCTCATTGCGCGAGGCGCGCGCCCTCAACTGGAGCGCGCAGATCGAACGGAAAATACCCGGCTCGATCTACGTCAAGGCGAGTTACCTCTGGAAGCGCGTCACCAACGGGTTTATCTTCACCGGCCGCACCAGCCGCGACAGTCTTTCCGGCAACTTTGAGCTGACCAACGGCCGCCGCGACAACGCCTCACTGGAGTCCTTCGAGGCGCGGCGCACCTTCTCCGGAGGCTACACGCTCTTCGGCGCCTACTCGCACTCTTCCGCGCGCACCACAGCAGCCATCGACTACCAGCCCGCCGTTTCGAACCTCGGCCCGCAGCAAAGCGGCCCTCTGCCATGGGACTCAACCAACCGCGTCATCTCCTGGGGATGGGTGCCGTTCCTCCTGCCCGGATTCAGGAAGCGCTGGGATTTCGTCTACACGCTCGATTGGCACTCCGGGTTTCCCTACACCGCCATCGACGCAAATCACGAGGTCGTTGGGCTCGCTGGCGGCCATCATTTCCCCGACGTTACGTCATTCAGTCCCGGCCTCGAATGGCGCTTCCACCTGCGCGGCTACTACTTTGGTCTACGGGGTGTGATGGAAAATTCGACCGACAGCCGGGCGCCTTCGATCGTGAACAACAATATCGATTCGCCGGAATTTGGAACCTTCAGCCAGTTCCGCGGACGCGCGCTGACCGCCCGCATCCGCCTCATCGGCGGGCGCAAATGAATCCCGCTCTTTCGCGCCTTGCACGGGGTCTTCGAGAGGCGCCATGGGCACCGGCTTCATCCGATACGAGGAATCCCGCTTGAATCCTTGGACTCGAGCCTCTGGGGGAATCCGAGAAGCGATCATTGGTTTCTCAACTTCCACACCTCGCTCGCCAGCATTCCACCCAGCCACGTCCGGGTGTCCTCGAGTGCGAAGCCGTTCTCCCTGAACGCAGCCGCATAATCCGGCAGCCTTTGCACACGCAACCCGGAAAGCCATCCGAAGGCGCGGTAAAGCGTTGCCACCACCGGCGTCGCCACAATCCGGCCCAACCAGCCGCGAGGAATCGCGAACTCCGAAACCACCCAGATCGCCCCGTCGGCTGCTACGCCTCGCACAGCTCTCACAAGCCTTCGCACTTCTCTCTCCGTCAGGCAATCCAGAAGGAAGTGCGTCACGATCAAGTCATAGCCGGCAAGCGCCGGCATCCAATCGCGAAGATCGGCGACCTGTGTCTTCACCCGCGAGGCCTCTGTTTCTGCCCGCCGCATCAAAGCGCGCAGCATTGCAGGACTGGCATCCACGGCATCCACTCTTATTTGTGCATTCGCGCGCAGCAGCCGTGCAGTGAATCGCCCATCGCCATCGCCCAACACGAGCGCACGCCGATTCTCTCTCATCCTCTCGATCCACGCGCATCGGCACCACTGCAGGAATGGCCCAGAGCTGAGCCACTCCATCCAACGATAAAGCCCGGCGAGCCGGTCAAAGTCGGCGCAACGATCCTCCACTTCGGCGTGAACCTGCCGCCGGTCTTCACCCGTCGACCGCGCGCACTCGCCAACCTTCATCTGGATCCGGCCTCGGCCGCAACTCTCGAAAATTCACTTACCATACGAGCAGCGCCAGCGGCGTTAGCAATGCAAGATCCACAACCGCGCGCAGAGCAAGTGGCGTCATTCGCCGGCGTAGCCGGTCAAGCAAGCCCAGCAGAAAAGCCGACGCCGCGCCAGCCATCCCCAGCGCCGCCGCGCGCGGCTCATGCGCAACCAGGACGGTTGCCATCGCCACTTCCGCCAATCCCAGACCACACGCCGCCGCGGCAACTCCACTCACGCCACATGCCGAGGGATCGTCTTCCCACCGATCGATCGCGTGGCAATCCAGCCAGGCCAGCGCACCGAATGCCAGGACGGGCAGTCCCAGCGTGCCCATTGGCGATGCAGCCCGATTCCACGCCGGAAGCGCACAGCCCGCTGCGAAGAGGATCCCGACCAGCATCTCCTTTGTCACCAGGCGCGATCTCAGGCCTCTCGTGTCCTCGCGGCTGCCGTCCGAAAAGTGCACTCTCCTCAGGTACACCAGCGCCGCCGCTGCCACAACCGAAACCCTCTCGAAGTTCCACGCCGGCATCTCTGCAAAGACCATGCACGCTACACAAGCCGCAGCGGCACCCGCCGCCGGCACGAGCACCCGGCGCAGCCGCCAATGAAAGAAATGCCGTTCCCGCAGCCCCTCAACGCAACCTGTGCTCACCGCTCTTCGTGAATCGAGCAGCCGGTCGGCTACATAAATTACCCACACCGTGATCGCGAGCGACGCAACCACCCAATGCGGTAGGTGCGTGCCGCTTACCCACGCAATTGCGAGCGACCACACGACCGCCACGGTTGGTGCGTCCAGACTGGCCAGGTGCCATAGACGCAACACGGCCGGCGCCTCCCAGCTTGAACTTTCTTGAGATGCAATAGGAGCGGCAGAATTGCGCACCGGCAAGTTGGGAAGAATCTCCGGCACTTTTCTTATTGTAGGAGCACGATCCAATCGATCCCGCTTCGACTCCTCGATCGGCTATCCGCATCGGAATGATAGCCGAAAGGCCTTTCTCTGCAATCACTCTGGCCGTCATTCGACACCTGCCTTCGCTTTATCGCGACAAATCTCCCAGGAATTCATCTAACAGATTGCTGAGGCGAGCGGTCCGCGGCGCTGTCGCGGGAGAGACCTCGGAAGGAGCAGCTTCAATGAAATCAGCTTTGAAATTGACTTTCATGGCCGCGATGGCGGCCGCCACGGTTGTGTCGCCGCTGCAGCCGGCAGCCGCGCAAGGCGCGGCGACCCAGGGCCAGGGGCAGGCCATCGTCACCGTGATGCCGAAACACGAGAATGAGTTGGCTCCCAATATCACGCAGCAGGACCTTCAACAGGTCAAGGTCGACGGCAAGCAGGTGAAGGTCACGGGGTGGCAGTCGTTGCGCGACCCGCAAGACAAGGTTGAGCTTGTCCTGCTGATTGACGACGCCGCGCGCTCGAGCTTCGGCCGCCAGATCGACGATATCCGGCAGTTCATGCGCAGCCTGCCGCCCAATGTGTTGGCCGGGATTGCCTACATGGAGAACGGCCGCGCCGTCTTCCACGGACCATTGTCCACCGATCACGAACAGGTCCTGAGTGCTCTTCGCCTGCCCTCGGGTATCCCTGGCATAGACTCAAGCCCCTATTTCTGCCTTTCTGACCTCGCCCAGCACTGGCCTTCGCAGGATCGGAGCTCACGCCGTGAAGTCGTGATGGTCACCGACGGCATCGACTACTACTACCGCCGATTCGATCCCGACGATCCCTATGTGCAAGCTGCGATCACTGATTCCGTTCGCGCCGGCCTCGTCGTCTACTCCATCTACTGGGAGGACCAGGGCCGAATTGACCGTACCGTGTGGGGCAACAATTCCGGTCAAAGCTTGCTCACGGAGGTCGACCAGGCTACCGGCGGCAAGAACTTCTGGGAAGGCTTCGGTAATCCGGTCTCCTTCCAGCCCTATCTGGACGACCTCGGCCGCCGCCTGCGCAACCAGTATGAGCTTTCCTTCCTCGCCCCCTCGAAGGGCAAGCCGGAAGTCGAGAGCTTCAAGCTAAAACTCGCCGCGCCCGGCGCCGATGTCACAGCGCCGCAGCAGGTTGTGGTTGTGCCGGCCGCAAGCGCGACGAAGTAAACGGCGGCCTCCCGTGTTGAGTTCGGCCCACGCCTCCTCTGCCGGATCGTGGGCCGGGTCCTCTTTCACCGGATGAGCGGAATATATGCCCGCACGCGCGAACGGTATGCGATGAAAGTCTCCCGGAATCGCTCCGCGAGCAGGCGATCCTCGGCTGCGACGCGGATTTCCGTTCCCGCTACAAACAACGCCGCGCCTCCAATCCACAGCGGCCACCACGTGTAAGCCGCGCCCGTGGACATCAGCATGCCGAACATCGACGTATAGATGGGATGGCGAATCCACCGGTACGGCCCGGTCTGGATCAGTTCATGATCCTCGCTGAGCGCCGCCTCATATCGCCACTGTTTACCCAAATGACGCGTAGCGTACCAGGCGAGCGCCACCGAAAACGGCGCAAGAACCATCGAAACAACCAGGGCGGCGGCCGATTTCTCGAATCCTGCCGGCTTGACCCATGCCCAGACCGCCGCGAATCCGAGAAACACGAGGAAGATTCCCCATCGCGACTCCGGCGCACGAACGGCCTCTTTCTGCCCGGCCGCTTGTTTCCGGGGCTTCATGAACGCCAGAGCCCACGCGACCCAGCAAATCAGCAGCTCCATCCACGCCACGAGTTGTAGGAGCGTAACGCGCATTGCTGTCAGCCCCACCTTGTCAGTCCAGACTGTCTCGCGTGCCGTCATTGCAGCCGGCTCAGTCCGCTGCGTGAACCTTTTCGGAATGCGCCTTGGCCTCGGCGTTCTTGGGCTTGTGCGGCTTGCGCGGCGCGGGCTTCGGCACGTCCTGCGAAGTCGCCGACTTTGGAATGGAGCTCAGGTCTGCCTTGCCCTCGGCCAGTTGCATCAGAAAATCCTGGCTGGAAAACGCCGGCGCATCCTTCAGCAGTTTGCAGGCGCGCACATAGGTCCCGTCGGCCTGCTGCAACCGCGCCGAGGCTGTGTCGGCCAGGTAGGCCGGCAGAATCTCATCGTGAATGCGGGCCTTGAGCAGCGGGTCGCGCACGGGGAACACCACCTCGCAGCGCTCGAAGAGGTTGCGCGGCATCCAGTCGGCAGAGCCCAGATAGATCTCGTCCTCGCCGCCGTTGGCAAAGTGATAAATGCGCGAATGCTCGAGAAACCGCCCTACAATCGAGCGCACGCGGATCCGCTCCGACAGTCCCGGAACCCCCGGCCGCAGTATCGAAAGCCCGCGCACGACGAGGTCAATCTCGACGCCGGCCTTGGACGCCGCGTAGAGCGCCTCGATCACGCTCGGCTCGAGCAGCGCGTTCATCTTTGCCACAATCCGCGCCGGCCTGCCCGCCTGGGCGTGCTCGGATTCGCGCCGGATCAACCCCAGGAAGCTCTCCGCCATGGTCAGCGGCGCCACCAGCAATGGGCGGTAATCGTCCACCTCGGCATGGGCCGTCAGATAGTTGAAGACCATGTGCACGCGCTCGGTAATCTGCGGATCCGACGTAAGCAGACTCAGATCGGTATAGAAGCGCGCCGTTACCGGGTTGTAGTTGCCTGTGCCCAGGTGACAGTAGCGGCGCGTCACGCCGTCTTCGTCGCGGCGCACCAGCATGGCCAGTTTGCAATGCGTCTTCAGGCCCACCACGCCGTGGAACACCTGCACTCCGGCGTCCTCCATGCTGCGCGCCCAGCGAATGTTCGACGCCTCGTCAAAGCGCGCCATCAGCTCCACGACCAGGGTTGTCTCCTTGTTCGCCGCCGCATCGATCAGCGCGCGGAACATGGGCGAATCCGTGCTGGTGCGGTAGAGCGTCTGCTTCATGCTCACCACGGCAGGGTCTTCGGCGCCCTTCTCCACAAAACCCACCACCGGCTCGTAGGAGTCGTAAGGATGGTGGAGCAGGATGTCGTGGCGGCGCAGCTCGTCGAAGATGTTCGTCGCATTGCGGCTCAGGTGCAGCATCTTCGGTGTGAACGGCGGGAACTTGAGGTCGGGCCTCGGAATCTCGCTGGAGAGAGACATCAGCCGCGAAAGGTTCACAGGGCCGTCGCAACGGAAGACCTGATCCTCATCGATCTCAAAGTTCACTCTCAGCCGCTCGATGATCTCGGCGTCGGAGCCTGTCTCGATCTCCAGCCGCACGGCATCGCCTTTGCGCCGGTTGTGCAGCTCCACGCGGATCGTCTCCAGCAGCGAGCGCGCCTCTTCCTCCTCGAAGTAGAGGTTCGAGTTGCGCGTTACCCGAAACGCGGCATGGGCCAGGACTTCATACCCGCGGTACATTCCGCCCAGGTTCCGGGCGATCAGATCCTGCAGCAGGATGTAGTCGATTGTGTTATCCGCCGAAGGCAATTTCACGAACCGCGGCAGCGCGCGCGGCACCGTCACGACTCCCAGCACCTGCGGCCCCGAGCTCTTCCGCTTGCGCCTGAGCAGCAGCGCCAGGCACAACGCCTTGTTCAGCACACGCGGGAATGGATGCGCCGGATCGATCGCGATCGGCGTAAGCAGAGGATCGACCTCGCGCTGAAAGTAGTTCTGCGCGAATGCGCGGGCATTCTCATCGAGTTCGTTCCACGAAAGGAGCCGGACGCCGTGCTTGCGCAGTTCCGGCAGCAGGAGACGATTCCAGCACGCGTACTGCGCCTTGACAAAGCTGTGGATTTCCGCCGTCAGCGCCTCCAGGGACTCGTCGGGACGCAGCCCGTCGTACCCCTGCTCCCGGTAGCCGTCTTCGATGCGCTGCATCAGCCCGGCCTGCCGGATTTCAACGTACTCGTCCAGGTTTGACCCGGTGATAGCCAGGAATTTGAGCCGCTCGAGCAGCGGATTCGCAGGGTCTTCGGCTTCTTCGAGCACACGCCGGTTGAACTGCATCCAGGAGTAGTCCCGGCCGTTGAAAAGATCCTGTTTCTGGAGTCGTTTAGCCATGAACACTATTCGCCGCGCATGTTGTGAAAGTCTACAGCGTTTGCCCGGCAGGATGGAATCCGCCAGGCCGGCTTCGGGGAAAATTCCACCGTAACGCAATCCATACAGGATGCTGCGGTGAATTGATGTTAAACCCGGGAAAAAAGAACGCGGCCGCTAAAATAAACCGCCGGACAGTTCGTCATCATGAGTGGTCCACCCGGTACCCCGCTGTGCCATGGCCGCTTTCGAGCCGAATTGACCTCGCGGCGCCGCGGGACGGAAGATAGAATCATTGCCTGCTGGCCTGACGGCTTTTGCGAAAGTTCGCCGCCATCCCCATTTTCTCCCGAATCCCGATTCTTTTCCGGTTGCGGCGGCTCACGTTCAACCGATCTGATCGGTCTTCACGCAAAGGCCGGATTTCTTCTGAGAGGAGCTTTCGTATGTCCAGGGAATTCATTCCCTCATCAGACCCCTTCCCATCGCAGCAACCGGTTCCCGCCAGCGCCGACGCATTCACCCGCCAGGTACAGAGCCTGCTCGACGGCCAGCCCAAAGACGACGCGACCGTTGCGCACGCCTTCGAAGGCATGGAGGATATGTTCGACAAGATCGCCGCCGGCCTTTATAGCCTTGCCTCGATGCTCGTGGGTGAAGGCGAAGAAGGCATCGAGATCGTGGAGACGACGGTTGCCACAGTCGAACTCTCACCCGGCGAGAGCCCCATTGAAGCCCGCCAGAGCAGCCGCCGTGCGCTCGTCGCGGCAGCGCTTTCCATTCTCAACCGGCGCAAACCCGGGTGCCTTGCCGCTCCGCAAGGATTGGAACACGCCGCGACCTGCATTGAAGACGACGACCTCGACGCGGGCAGCGAGTACGGCGAGGAACTCGAGCGCATGATCGCCGGTCCGGATCGCGATCGCGTGCGCGCCTGGCTGGAAAGCCTGCCCACCGCGATTCGCATTGTCTTCGTTTTGCGTGCGGTTGCCGGCTTCAGCTCGATCGAAACCGCCAGCCTACTCGCAGATCACGGCGGCCCGAACGCCACTGGGTGGACCCCCGACGCAGTGCGCGAATACTTCCGCCAGGGCCTCTGCTCGCTCGCCTCGCAACTGCTACAAGCCACCACGGCGCGCTGAACGCAGGCGCTTCGAAACTCATCGCAAGTTCACAGGTTTCCGCTGGAACGCCAGCGGTGCGCCGCAGTGTGAAATGACGCGTCGAATCGGCTGCTATCCTTCAACTTGCAGCACCTTTCCGCAATGAAAGACCAGCTCATCATCGAAAGACAGGAGCAACGCTCGATCCCGGCCGTAGCCGCCTGGACGCTGCTGCTGGCCATCTTCGCCGCGGTGCAGTTTGTCGCCCTGTTTCGTCCGCCGCTGCTCGACGACGCTGACGCCACCCATGCGGAGGCCGCGCAGCACGTCGCTGAATCCGGCGACTGGGTCACTCTCAAGGTCAACGGCATCCGCTACCTCGAGAAACCGCCGCTGCCCTACTGGCTTGCCGCCGGGCTCTATCGGGTTTTCGGTCAGAGCGTCTTCGCCACGCACCTGCCCAACACGGCGGCCCTGCTCGGACTGGCCTGGCTTGCCTGGCTCTGGGGACGCCGCGGCTGGGGAGACCGTGCCGGACTCTACGCCGGGCTGGCCATTTTGACCTCCATCGGACCCTTCCTCTACACGCGCTTCGCCATCCCCGAGTCGCTGCTGAGCCTCCTGCTGCTCTTTGCGCTTTACAGCATGCTCACCGGGCTCGAGTCGCGCCGGCCCATCCGCTTCTACGGCATGTGGATCTCCCTGGCCCTCGCCGTGCTTACCAAGGGGCTGATCGCCCCGGTCTTCTTTGCCGCGGCTGCCGTCCCTCTCCTTTTGGTCAGCGGCCAATGGCGTCGTTGGCGGGCGCTCAAGCCTGTCTCCGGCGTCCTACTTTTCCTCGCCATCTCCGCTCCCTGGCACATCCTCGCCGGCATCGCCAATCCAGGCGAAGGACACCCTGCCGGCAACCACCCCACTCCCGGAAACGTTCATGGCTTCTGGTACTTCTACTTCGTCAACGAGCACTTCCTGCGCTTCCTTGGCGAGCGCTGGCCGCACGATTACAACCGCCTGCCCATCGCCGCCTACTGGCTGATGCACCTGGCCTGGCTCTTCCCATGGAGCCTCTTTCTCCCGGCGCTCTTCGTCCTCGCATGGAAGACCCGCCACACCTGGCTGCAGCATCTCACCCGCGACGCCGGCATGACCGTCGACTTTTACCTCGACCACGCCCTCCGCGACGACGCAGCCACCTTCGTGCAGCGGCTCAAATTCCGCGTCCGCTCCATTTGGCTGCTGAGCATCTATTCAGGATTCATCCTCTTCTTTTTCTCGCTGTCGACGAACCAGGAGTACTACACCTTTCCCGCCTGGCCGGCCCTCCTGATCCTGGTCGCCGTGGTCGTGGCCGGCATCGAAGAAAAGTGCTTTGGTCCCTCCGACCTGCGAACCGAGCCTTGCCGCGTCTCTTCCGCGTGGCTCTCCGGCGCGCAGGCCGTACTCGCCGTGATCGGCTTCCTCTGTGCGCTGGCCCTCGGCTGGGGATTGTGGGAGTCCCGCGATCTGCCCTTCGTCGACGATATCGGCACCCTGCTCGCCCATCGCGACGTCGGAGGCTACACGCTCTCCATGTCACACTTCTTTGACCTGACTGGCCCGTCGTTCGCCGCGCTGCGCCTGCCCGCGGCGCTGGCCGCGATCGCACTCTTGATCGGGCCGGCCGTTGCATGGGTTCTGCGCCGCAACGGCAAACACCTCGCGGCAACGGTCGGCACGGCGCTCACCTGTGCCGTATTCCTCATCGCCGCGCACATTGCCTTCGTCCGGTTCGAGCCCATGCTCAGCTCAAAACAGTTGGCGGATGCCATCGTCCGCTCCGGCTCACCCGCCGACTCGTTCATCCTCTACGGCGACCAGTCCGACGCATCCTCGGTGATCTTCTACACGCACCACTTCCTCGGCAAGCCCGCCTACCTCGTGATGGAGCGGTGTTCGCCGACCGGCGCCGGTTCATCCCTGCTATGGGGATCTTGCTATACCGACGCGCCGGATATCTTCCTCAGCGACGACCGGCTGAAGCAGATGTGGGGCACGGGCGAGCGCAAATGGATCTTCGCCCAGGACACCAACCAGCCCAAGGTTGAGCGCCTGCTCTCCGGGCGCCTTTTTCCGGTGAAGACCATCGCCGACAAGGCCCTCTGGACGGACCGGCCCCTCGACTAGCGCAACCCGAGTGGACGCACTCCGCGGTCGGCTCGGTTGAATCAGCCGAGCTTCCTGCTCTGCGCCTTCCGGTATTCGGCGACGGGCCAGTCGTCGTTGCCGTGACCTTCCTGCTGGATCTCGGCGAGGACCTCCGCGAGATGCGGCGCGAGGCTGAGGCCAGTGTGGCCGGCTGCGGCTTCACGAAACAGCCGGACGTCCTTCGCACCGAGCCCGATGGTAGCGCCGGGCTGCGATGGCGGGTTCAGCATGACCTTGGCGTAGGCCGCGTAGAACGGCGACTGAAAGAGCGCGCTGTTGACAGTCTCGAA